>Ga0102924_1001688_pt1 | contig 25116 bp, 29 predicted proteins | sample PaiPotPPM11metaG_FD_80116 | JGI IMG/M metagenome (GOLD analysis project Ga0102924, IMG submission 80116) | Iron sulfur acid spring bacterial and archeal communities from Banff, Canada, to study Microbial Dark Matter (Phase II) - Paint Pots PPM... ... | reverse complement strand
GTCGCCGCTGCCGCTGCCGCTGCCGCGATGGCGTTTTCCATGATGGAGTCCTCGCGGAGGCGGGCGTCGTAGGCGCGCTTGCCGCCTCGTACGCCGAGCAACCGCTTGGTCACCACCAGGTACGCCACCAGCGCCAGGTTCACCGCCAGGAAGATCAGCGCCGTGACCGTCACCTTCCGGCTCAGGTCGAGGATCTCCAGGGGCAGCCCCAGCGACGTGGCCACCATCGCGAAGTACTCGCCCCAGCGCCGGGCCAGCCACAGCCCCACGCCCTCCACTACCTCGATGGCCGCGTACGCGGCCAGGCCCACCGCCAGCAGCGTGAGCCAGCCGGGGCTGAGGGTCAGCGCGTGCTGGAACAGGCCGACCAGCTTGGAGTGGTCGAAGTTGAAGCCAAGCTGGCGGAACAGCGTACGCAGCATCGGCTCCTCGCGGTCGAAGGCCGCCTCGATGGAGCGCTGGGAGTGCTTGAACCGCCACAGCAGCACGGCCAGGCCGGCGAAGATCACCGCGCGCAGGCAGCGCTCGACGGAGAAGACGCGCAGGATCAGCAGGCTGCGGATCTCCAGGCCGCGGCGGACGCGGGGGGCGTCGGCGGCCGGGCCGCTGGCGGTGGGCGGCCCGGGCACGAAGCTGGCGCAGCGCAGGCAGCACCAGGCCGGGCCGGCCGCCGTGGTGCCGGCGAGCTGAGCTCGCACCCCGGGCTCATCCGGTTCATAGGTGACATGTCCGGATCGCCCGCAGCCGAGCAGACTCCAGTCCATTGCCGAAGCCTATTTCAGCCGGGCCAGTGCCCCCTGGCAGCAGCCAGTCACCCGACCAGGATGCCGTCGGCCAGGGTGAGGATCTCGGGGCAGGTCAGGGCCAGCCAGTCGGGGTCGCTGCCGGCCGCCACGATGCCGGTGTCGGCGCCGATGTCCCTGATGCTGTCGGCCAGCGCGGCCGCGTCCTGCGGCGACAGGTCGTCCAGCAGGCCGTCAATGAGCAGCAGTTCGGGCTGGTGGACGGCGGCCGCGGCCAGCCGGGCCCGGCGGGCGACGGGGTCGGGCGCGGCCCGCAGCGGCACGTCGGCCCAGGGGGTGAGCGAGAGCCGGTCCAGGATGGCGGCCGTCAGCACCGGGCGCTCCCGGCGCGGCAGCCGGGCCCGGCGGGCGGCCTGCTCGACCAGGCCGCGGACCCTGATGCCGGGCCGGGAACGGGCGCGACGGTGAGCCACGCCGATGCGGGCCCGGACGGCGGCCCGGCCGCGCTCGGTGCGCATGTCCTCGCCCAGCACCCGCAGTTCGCCGTAGGCGGGCGAGACCGCGCCGGACAGCACGTCAACCACGGCACTGCCGGCGCCGCGCGAGGGGATCAGGATGCCCAGGGACGGCTGGCCGGACGGCGGCGACTCCAGGCGGAAGCTGGCCGACCGCAGCGACCAGCCCGAGCCGTGCCTGACGCCGACCCCGGCGGCCAGCACGGCCGTCATGGGCATGACGGCGTACTTGAGTACGACAGAACAGCCGGACCCACATTATCCCCCGATTTTGTGTGGTCACATGGTTCTCAAGCAGGCAATATAACGTTCTGTAACAGCGCGTGTCCACAGGCGCGCCGGGTGATCCCGCGCCGTTTCTGGTCACCCGTGGTTCACTCGCGGTCAACCCCGGACGGGCCGCCTGCCCGGCGGGACCGGTAACTTGTGCCTGTGCCCAAGCCGCTGGACTTGCCCTTCGACCCGATTGAGCGGGCCGCGCAGATCTGGGCGAGCCGGTTCGGGGACGCCAAGGCCATGGCCGCGGTCACGGCCATCATGCGGGTGCAGCAGATCCTGCTGGCCGAGCTGGACGGCCTGCTGCGGCCCTACGGGCTGACCTTCGCCCGCTACGAGGCGCTGGTGCTGCTCAGCTTCAGCCGCGGCGGCGCGCTGCCCATGCGGCTGATTGGCCAGCGGCTGATGGTGCACCCGACCAGCGTGACCAACACCATTGACCGCCTGGAGAAGCAGGGCCACGTGGTCCGCAAGCCCAACCCGGAGGACGGCCGGGGCACGCTGGCCGAGATCACCGCGACCGGGCGCGAGGTGGTGAAGGCGGCCACGGCCGACCTGATGGCCGCGGAGTTCGGCATGGGCGGCTACAGCGACGACCAGCTCGAGGACATCTCGGCCATGCTGCGCCGGCTGCGCGTCTCGGCCGGCGACTTCACGCCGGAAAGCACTAGCCCGAGATAGCCGAGGCGTTCCAGGTCTGCCCGCCGTCGGTGGTGAAGTAGACCTCGCCCAGCCGGGCATTGGCCGGCACCGCCACGCCGTCGGTCGGGCTGGTCAGCCCCACGTACCGGAAACCGCCCGACGGCGCGCCGCCGGTGATCGTGGCCGGCTGCCAGGTGGCGCCGTCCGGCGAGTAGTCGATGCCCTTGGAGGTGGCCAGGACCACCTGGCCCGGGCTCCCGCCGGCCAGCGAGGTGGCCTGGCCCGCGGCCGGGGCCTGGCTGAGCTTCTTCCAGCTCGCGCCGCCGGACGAGGACTCATACAGCAGCGTCCCCGACCCGCCGCCGGTGCCGGTCCGCACGCTGCCCGGGCCGGCCGAGCCGCTGTTGCAGCTGATCAGCAGCCGGGTACTGACCGCGGCCAGCTGGGCGCCGAGCGGGCTGCCGTCGGCGGACGCCGCGCCGGGCGCGCACGGGGCCTTCCCGGCGTACCTCCACGGGCTGCCGGTCAGCGGCCCGGAGAGGACGTCGCCGGCGGGCGACAGCAGGTACCCCGTGCCGCCGGACGGGCCGCCGGTCAGCACCAGCATGGCCGAGCCCGCCAGGCCGCTGGTGGTGTCCAGCGCCGTGGCCCGCTTGCCGCCCGGCAGCACCAGCTGGACCGGCTGGAAGGAGGTGGTTCCCCCGGCCGAGGAGTACAGCGAGAACGTCGTGCAGTCCGCGGCGTAGGAGGGGCCCGAGCCCTGGCAGCTGGCCAGCAGCGCGAACGCGCGGCTCCCGGCCGTCTCCAGGTCGGTCACCCGCAGCCCGTGCGTCTTCTCCGGGGCCCACGTCCGGCCGCCGTCGGCGCTGGCGTACAGCTGCGGGCCGTAGGCCCAGGCGTGGTTGAGGTCCAGGTAGCGGAGCTGGCCCACGCCCGTGGCCCCGTCCGGGGCGCCGGTCACCGGGGCGCTGATGCCGTACCAGCCCTGCCCGTCATCAGAGGTGCCCGCCAGCGAGGTGCAGTCGGCCGTGGCACAGTGGCCCGGCGTGCCCGCCTGGCCGATCACCGCACCGATGCTCGAGCTGATCATCGTGATCGAGGTCGGCTGGAAGTTGCTCGGCGCGGCCGTGCCCGACGTGTTCGCCGACAGCCCCGTGTTGCCGCCCGGCGGCCCCGAGGTGGATCTGGACGGCACCGGGCTGGACGCCGGCGCCGACTCGCTGGTGCTGTTAGCCGCGCTGCTGGTGTGGCTGGGCGTCGGAGCGCCGATGCTGACCGAGCCGTCGCCGTTCGCCTGACGGTGGCCCGCCAGCAGATGGGGCACGACCGTGGGCCCGGCCACCGCCCCGGCGATGATCACCACCGCGCCCGCCGCCGTCACCAGGACCTGGTGCGTCCTGCGCCGCCGGGCCCGGCGCTGGATGCGCTCAAAGGTGCCAGGGGGAGGTGCGAGCGGGTGCACTTCGGCGCCAAGCCAGTCCTCGATCTCGTCGTGTCGATCAGTCACGGGCATCTCCTAGCGCCGCTTTCAAGCGCGCCCGCGCGTGGTGGAGGTCGGCCTTGACGGTCCCCTCCGGGCGGCCGAGCATGGTCGCCACCTCGCGCACGCCGAAGCCGGCGTAGTAGTGCAGCAGGAAGGCGCTGCGCAGCCGGGCCGGCAACTGCTCGATCAGCACGCGCACGTCCACATCCTGAGCCGGATGATAGGCCGGATCGGCCGGCGCCCCCGCGGTCATCGTCCGGATCGCCTTGCGCTCGCGCCCTGACTTGCGCCAGTGATCCCTGACCAGGTTGGTGGCGATCATGTACAGATAGCTCTGCGGGCTGTCCAGGCCGGCCCAGCGGGCCAGCAGCCGGGTGAACGCCTCCGAGGCGATCTCGTGCGCCGTCTCGTCGTCGTCCACCAGCCGCCTGACCCAGCCCGCCAGCCGCGGGTAGCAGGCGTTGAAGAGGTCCTCCGCGGCCTGATGGTCGGCCGTGCGGAGCCTGGCCGCCACTGAGCTCCCTCGACTCGCCGCCGGCGCCGGCCCCCCCGGCCAGGGCGCCGCCACAGCCACGACATCCCCGAGAACCGCGCCGCACCCCGGTTCGCTGCGATAACGCATTGGTTGTACCACATTTCCCGTCGCGTTCCTGACCCAGTTCTGGCCGCCGGCCGCCGGCCATTGCTCACGGCCCCCGTTCGGACGCGAGCAACACTTACGACGCCGCACGGCGCCTGCCGGTTGGAACTCGCGTAGACTGGGACCAGATAGTTGGACGTCCTACTATCTCCCATGTTCAGCTAGCCATGTTTAGCTAGCCATGTCTAGCTAGCACCGCTCAGCCACCTCGGGGGAAAGGTCTCATGGAAAGCGACACCGGCGGCGACATCAGCGCTGACAGCGGCGGTGACCTCGAGACGGGCCACGCCCGCTGGCAGCGCCGCTACGACCGGTCGCGCAAGCGCGACGCCGACTTCACCACCCTGTCCGGCCTCGAGGTAGAGCCCGTCTACGGCCCGCCCGACGGCGCCGTCGTGCCCGGCTTCGAGCGCATCGGCTGGCCCGGCGAGTTCCCGTTCACCCGCGGCCTGTACCCCGGCGGCTACCGGGGCCGGGCCTGGACCATCCGCCAGTTCTCCGGGTTCGGCAACGCCGTCCAGACCAACGAGCGCTACAAGATGCTGCTGGCCGCGGGCGGCGGCGGCCTGTCGGTCGCGTTCGACATGCCCACGCTCATGGGCCGCGACTCCGACGACCCGCGCTCGGCGGGCGAGGTCGGCCACTGCGGCGTGGCCATTGACTCCGCCGCCGACATGGACACCCTGTTCAACGGCATCCCGCTGGCCGACGTCACCACCTCCATGACCATCAGCGGGCCCGCCGTGCCGGTGTTCTGCATGTACCTGGCCGCCGCGCAGCGCCAGGGCGCCGACATCGGCAAGCTCAACGGCACCCTGCAGACCGACATCTTCAAGGAGTACATCGCCCAGAAGGAGTGGCTGTTCCCGCCCCAGCCGCACCTGCGCCTGATCGCCGACCTGATGGAGTTCTGCGCTCAGGAGATCCCCGACTACAAGCCGCTGTCGGTGTCGGGCTACCACATCCGCGAGGCCGGCTCCACCGCCGCCCAGGAGCTCGCGTTCACCCTGGCCGACGGGTTCGGCTACGTCGAGCTGGGCCTGTCCCGCGGGCTGGACATCGAGACCTTCGCCCCGGGCCTGTCGTTCTTCTTCGACGCGCACATCGACTTCTTCGAGGAGATCGCCAAGTTCCGCGCCGCGCGGCGGATCTGGGCCCGCTGGCTGCGCGACGTCTACGGCGCCCGCACCGAGCGCGCCCAGTGGCTGCGCTTCCACACCCAGACCGCCGGCGTCTCGCTGACCGCCCAGCAGCCGGATAACAACGTCGTGCGGACCGCCATCGAGGCCCTGGCCGCCGTCCTCGGCGGCACCAACTCGCTGCACACCAACGCCCTCGACGAGGTGCTGGCGCTGCCCAGCGAGAAGGCGGCCGAGATCGCGGTGCGCACCCAGCAGGTGATCATGGAAGAGACCGGCGTGGCCAGCGTGGCCGACCCCCTGGGCGGGTCCTGGTACCTGGAGGCGCTCACCGACCGGATCGAGGCCGAGGCCGAGGAGATCTTCGCCAAGATCAGGGCCATGAGCCCGGACGGCTCGATGACCGGCGGCATCCTGCGCGGCATCGAGGATGGCTGGTTCATGGCCGAGATCGCCGAGGCCTCGTTCGCCTATCAGCGCAAACTGGAGAAGGGCGACAAGCGCGTGGTCGGCGTGAACTGCTATACCGACACCGTCGAGAAGCCCATCGAGATCCTGCGGGTCAGCCACGAGGTCGAGGTCGAGCAGTCCCGCGCCCTGGGCCAGCGCCGCACCGCCAGGGACAACGCCGCCGTCGACGCCGCCCTGGCCACGATGCTGGACGCGGCCCGCAGCGGCGCCAACATGATCCCGCCCATGATCGCCGCCGCGCGCGCCGAGGCCACCCTGGGCGAGATCTGCGGGGCCCTGCGGGCCGAATGGGGCGGCTACGCCGAGGCGCCGGCCTTCTGAGCGATTTACGAGCAACAATGGGATTTCGCGGCCTGGCCGGCCTCCCGGCCACGGCCACCGATGGTGCGAGCAATTCGCGGCATGGGGCAGGATGGAGGTATGACGCAGCAGCCCCAGGCTTTCTCCCTCCAGGGCGCCGTTGACCTGGGCGCCCGGCAGGCCGCGGCGCAGCGCAGGCAGCGTGCGGCCCAGGCTCCGGCCGCCGGCCCCGCCGACGCACCACCGCCCGGCAATGTCATCGAGGTCACCGACGAGACGTTCAACACCGAGGTCGTCGCCAGGTCACGCACGGTGCCGGTCATCGTGGATCTGTGGGCCGAGTGGTGCGGACCGTGCAAGCAGCTGAGCCCGGTGCTGGAGAAGCTGGCCGCCGAGGCCAACGGCGCCTTTGTCCTGGCCAAGGTCGACGTCGACGCCAACCCGCAGCTCAGCGCCGCGCTCCAGGTGCAGAGCATCCCCATGGTGGTAGCCGTGGTGGCCGGGCAGGTGGCCGACGGCTTCCTCGGTGCCATGCCCGAGGCCCAGGTCCGCGGCTGGATCGGCCAGGTCATGCAGGTGGCCGAGCAGCTCGGGCTGTCGCCCGCTGGCGCCAACGGCGCCGAGCAGCCCGGCCCCGAGGCCCTGGGCATGGAGGCACCCGAGGGCCCCATGGGCGACCCGGCGTTCCTCGAGGCCCAGGAGGCCATGGAGCGCGGCGATCTCGCCGCCGCCGCGGCCGCGTTCGAGAAGATGCTGGCGGCCACGCCCGGCGACCCCATGGCCACCATGGGCCTGCGCCAGGTCGAGCTGCTGCGCCGGGTCGAGTCCTACGACCAGGCCAGCGCTCGCAAGGCGGCCGACGACAGCCTCGACGACGTGGACGCCCAGGCCCGGGTGGCCGACATCGACCTGGCCATGGGCCGGATCGACGCCTCCTTTACCCGGCTGCTTGACGTCATCCGGGTGACGGCGGGCGAGGACCGGGACAAGGCCCGGCGGCACCTGCTCAGCCTGTTCGAGATCTTCCCGCCCAGGGACGCGCGGGTGACCAAGGCCAGGGCCACCCTCTCGAGCCTGTTGTTCTAACCGCCTAGGTGCTCCAGCGCGGGCAGGGCCGCGGACAGCGCCGCGAGCTGCTCGGGCGGCAGGGTCAGCAGGCTGTCGGTGAGCAGCGTGGTCGTCTCCTGCTTGATCCGCAGCAGCACCGTCGTGCCCGCCTCGGTGACCGACACCAGGCTGGCCCTGGCGTCGCCCGGCACCGGGCCGCGGGTCAGGTACCCCCCGCTCCTCCAGCGCGCTGACCAGCCGGGTCAGCGTCGACGGCGCGATGCGCTCGGCCGCCGCCAGGTCGCCGAGCCGCAGCGGCCCGTCGCGGGCCACCGTGGCCAGCGCGGACAGCTGAGTCGGGGTCAGGTCGGCCAGGTCGTGCTTGCGCAGCCGCCGGGACAGGCGCATGATCGCCGCGCGCAGCCGCGCCACGTCGATGTCCGGCGCGGGAAGCTCCTTGCCGTCCAGCACCGTCGTGGCCGGCTCGCGGGCCGCGGTCGTGTCCGTAGGCATCACTCAGGTTAACGCGACCGGGTCGGGCTGCCATCCCCCTGTCGCCTGGCGCATCATGGGACTGTGGCGGATGAATCTCTCACCGGTCAGCTGCTTGCGGCCACGCCGCTGCTGGGGGACCCGAACTTCCGGCGGACCGTGATCCTGATCGTGGAGGACGATCCCGCCGAGGGCACGCTGGGCGTGGTGCTCAACCGGCCCAGCGACGTCCCGCTCGACCAGGTTCTGGAGGCCTGGACCGAGCTGGTCACCGGCCCCCCGGTGGTGTTCAGGGGCGGCCCGGTGTCGCCCAACAGCGCCCTGGCCCTGGCCCTGGCGCGCGGCGAGGACGAGCCGCTGGGCTGGCGCTCGCTGGAGGGCTCGCCGCTGATGGCCAGGGTCGGCCTGGTCGACCTGGAGGCCCCGCCCGAGCTGCTGGCCGACGGGATCACCTCGTTCCGGGTGTTCGCCGGCTACGCCGGCTGGGGCGCGGGCCAGCTGCAGGCCGAGATCGACGAGGGCGCCTGGTACGTGCTGGCCGGCGAGCCCGCCGATGCGTTCATCGCCGAGCCCGAGCGGCTGTGGCCCGCCGTGCTGCGCCGGCAGGGCGGCGACCTGGCCCTGATCGCCACCTATCCGGACGACCCGGTACTCAACTGAGGGGCACGGGTAGACTCGGCGCTTGTGAGCACAGAAGTCCTGCCTGGCAGTGACACTGTCCAGGAGACCGACGTCCGGCCCGACCTCTCCCACGGGGACGGCGATCATGAGCGCTTCGCGCACTATGTCCTGAAGGACAAGATCGTCGATAGCGCGGTAACCGGCACCCCGGTGATCGCTCTGTGCGGCAAGGTCTGGGTGCCCAGCCGTGATCCCAAGAAGTACCCGGTCTGCCCGGAGTGCAAGGAGATCTACGAGGGCCTGCCTGAGGGCGAGGACTAGCCGTAGCCCGGCCCGGGGGGCTAGGGGACTAGCCGGCTAGGGGCGTACCGGTCAGCGTGACACCGGCCGCGCGCAACGAGGCGAGCGCCTCCCGCGCCGTGGTCGGGTCGACGGCTGCCGTCAGCCCGAGCAGCACCCGGGTCTCCAGCCCGCCCGCCGCGGCGTCGGCCGCGGTAGCCCGCACGCAGTAGTCGGTGGCCAGGCCGGCCACGTCCACCTCGGTCACCCCGCGGCCGGCCAGCCACGCCCCCAGCCCGGTCCCGTCCGGGCTGACCCCCTCGAAGCCGCTGTAGGCGGCGGCGTAGGCGCCCTTGCGGAACACCGCGTCGAGCCGGCTGGTGTCGAGATCCGGGTGGAACCGCGCCCCGGCCGTGCCGGCCGCGCAGTGCACCGGCCAGGTGCTGGTGAAGTCGGGCGCGGCCGAGAAGTGCTGGCCGGGGTCCACGTGGTAGTCCTGGCTGGCCACCACGAAGCCGTAGCGCCCGGCCTCGGCGCTGGCCAGGTACTCGGTGATGGCCCTGGCCACGGCGGACCCGCCGGCCACCGCCAGCGACCCGCCCTCGCAGAAGTCGTTCTGCACGTCCACCACGACCAGTGCCCGCACCCGACTGACGGTACCGAACCGAGTGCTGTTACTCGGTATCGGGACTAAACGTCGTGGGGATGGCCGGATAACCGCGCGAGAGCGCCAGGGCATGCAGGGGCAGCTCGGCCACGGCGTCGCGGTGCCTGGCCCTGGCCGTGTCCAGGGTCTCGCGGCCGGTGATCTCGCCGCCGCGCACCAGCTGGTGCAGCAGCGGGCGGCCCGCGCCGGGCTCGGGCGGGGCCTCGATCACGCGCTCGGTGACGGCCCGGCCGTCGGGGCCGAACTCGCGCACGGCCCACTTGCGGCCGCCGCGCGAGGGCTTGCCCACCGAGCGCTTGGCCACCGGGCGCAGCGGCCCCGTGCCGTCGTCGTCGGCCCGGGCGACGAGCTTGTACACCAGCGCCGCGGTGGGCGCGCCGGCGCCGGTGACCAGCGAGGTGCCCACGCCGTAGCCGTCGACAGGGGCGGCGGCCAGGGCGGCGATGGAGTGCTCGTCGAGGTCGCCGGTGAGCACGATCCTGGTGTCGGTGGCGCCCAGGGAGTCGAGCTGCTCGCGGACCTGGCGGGCGTACAGGGCCAGGTCGCCGCTGTCGATGCGGACCGCGCCCAGGCCCGGGCCGGCCACCTCGACCGCGGTGCTGACCGCGGTGGTCACGTCGTAGGTGTCGACCAGCAGGGTGGTGGCCGGACCGAGCGCGTCGACCTGGGCCTTGAACGCCTCGCGCTCGCTGTCGTGCAGCAGGGTGAACGCGTGGGCGCTGGTGCCGCTGCTCGGGATCTGGTACCGGTGGCGGGCCTCGAGGTTGGAGGTGGACCCGAAGCCGACGACGTAGGCGGCGCGGGCGCTGGCCACGGCGGCGCGCTCGTGGGTGCGCCGCGAGCCCATCTCGATCAGCGGCCGCCCGCCCGCGGCGTGCACCATCCGCGAGCCGGCCGCGGCGATGGCACAGTCGTGGTTGAGCACCGACAGGGCCAGCGTCTCCAGGATCACCGCCTCGGCGAACGTGCCCTCGACGACCAGGATGGGGGAGCCGGGAAAGTAGCAGTCGCCCTCGGCGTAGCCCCAGATGTCGCCGCTGAACCGGTAGGACTCCAGGAACCGCAGGGTGGGCTCGTCGGCGACGCCGGCCTGGCTGAGGAACTCGAGCTGCTCGGGCCCGAACCGGAACCCGGCCAGCGCGTCGAGCAGCCGGCCGACGCCGGCCACCACGCCGTAGCGGCGGCCGTGGGGCAGGTAGCGGGCGAAGACCTCGAATACCGACCGCCGGCCGGCCGTGCCGCTGTGCAGGGCGGCGCGCACCATGGTCAGCTCGTAATGGTCGGTGAGCAGCGCGGTGCTATCAGTGGTCACCCGGTGAAGCCTAAGCGAAGCATGCGGCGCGGCACGGGCCGCGCCGGCCGTGGCCATGTACGCGTCAGGGCCGCGAGCCTGGCAAAGTAGAGGCGTACGCACCGACCAGATAGCGGGGAGGTGATGCCGAGTGAGCGTCGCGCCAGCCGAGGTACAGCAGACGGGGACCGACGAGGAGGCGGTCCTCGACTCGCCGTGGGTCACGATTGTCTGGAATGACCCGGTGAACCTCATGTCGTACGTGACGTACGTTTTTCAGACGGTATTCGGCTACGCCAAGCCGAAGGCGGAGAAGCTGATGCTGGACGTGCACCACAAGGGCAAGGCCGTGGTGTCCTCGGGGGCCCGCGAGGCCATGGAGCGGGACGCCGAGACGCTGCACGGCTACGGCTTGTGGGCGACGGTGAGCCACGACTCGTGACCAGCGCCGGACAGGAACCGTGGCCGGAGGCGGATCCCGTGAATGACCTGGCCGGATTTAGGCCCGCGCGGACGGGCGGGGTGACCGCGCGCTTCGGGGCGGCCCAGGCCAGCATCGTGCGCAGCCTGGTCAGCCAGGTCATCGAGCTGGTGTCGGCCGAGCAGGAGGCGGCGCCGCCCGTCGAGGACGAGCTGGCCGCGCAGCTGGGGCTGTCGGACAACGCCGAGCTGCCGTCCGACCCGATCCTGGCCCGGCTGCTGCCGGACGCCTACGCCGACGACGCGGACGCGGCCGAGTTCCGCCGCTACACCGAGGTCGGGCTGCGCTCGGGCAAGGTGGCGGCGGCGCAGACGGTGCTGGCCACGCTGCCGGCCGACGGCGGCAGGATACGGCTCAAGACCGAGGACGCGCAGGCCTGGCTGCGGGCGCTGAACGACGTCCGGCTGTCGCTCGGGGTCGTGCTCGGGGTCACCGATGACTTCGACGAGCAGATGGATGACCTGCAGGCCGACGACCCGCGGGCCGCCTACGTGGGCGTCTACCAGTGGCTGGGCTACCTCCAGGAGAGCCTCGTTGAGGCGCTGGCCTGAGAGCTAGTTACGCTGCCTGCATGCTGACCATTAGCCCCGAGCTGCGGGCGAAGATCATCGCGCACGCGCGGGCCGACCACCCGGACGAGGCGTGCGGCGTCATCGCCGGCCCGGCGGGCAGCGACCGGCCCGAGCGGTTCATCCCGATGCTGAACGCCGAGCGCTCGCCGACCTTCTACCGGTTCGACTCGATGGAGCAGCTGCGGGTGTGGCGGGAGATGGACGACCGCGACGAGGAGCCGGTGGTGATCTACCACTCGCACACCGCCACCGAGGCCTACCCGTCGCGCACCGATGTCTCCTACGCCAGCGAGCCGGGGGCGCACTACGTGCTGGTCTCGACGCGGGACCCGGACACCGAGGAGTTCCGGTCGTTCCGGATCCTGGACGGGGTAGTGACGGAGGAGGACGTGACCGTCACACCGGAATGATCCGGGCGGACGGCCGGTTGGAGCCGTTGAGTTAGCTAACCCCACGACTGGAGCAGAACTGATGGCCATCGAGGTACGCATTCCGACGATCTTGCGCACCTACACGTCCGGCGCCAAGTCGGTCGAGGGGTCCGGCGGCACGCTGGACGAGCTCTTCTCCGACCTGAACAAGCAGTATGACGGCCTGCGGGAGCGGCTGGTCGACGACAGCGGCCTGCGCCGGTTCGTGAACGTGTACCTCAACGACGAGGATGTCCGGTTCCTGGGCGGCCTGGCGGCGCAGGTGCACGACGGCGACACCGTCACCGTGCTCCCGGCGGTCGCCGGCGGCGCGGGCTGACGCCCAGTCTCGGCCCGGCGGTCCGGTTATGCGCTACGACAACCTGCTCGACTCGCTCGGCGGCACGCCGCTGGTCGGACTGCCGCGGCTGTCGCCCGGCCCCGACGTGCGGCTGTGGGCCAAGCTGGAGGACCGCAACCCGACCGGCTCGGTCAAGGACCGGGCGGCGTTCTACATGGTGGCGGCGGCGGAGAAGGACGGCCTGCTCACGCCGGGGGCTACGATCCTGGAGCCCACCTCGGGCAACACCGGCATCTCCCTGGCCATGGTGGCCAAGCTGCGCGGCTACCGGCTGATCTGCGTGATGCCGGAGAACACCTCGGCCGAGCGGCGTGAGCTGCTGGAGGCCTACGGCGCGGAGATCATCTACTCGCCGGCCGCGGGCGGCTCCAACGAGGCGGTGCGGGTGGCCAAGGAAGTGGCCGCGGCCAACCCGTCCTGGGTGATGCTCTACCAGTACGGCAACGAGAACAACGCGCTGGCCCACTACGAGACCACCGGGCCCGAGCTGCTGGCCGACCTGCCCGAGATCACCCACTTCGTGGCCGGGCTTGGCACCACCGGCACGCTCATGGGCACCGGGCGCTACCTGCGCGAGCACCGGCCCGACGTGCAGATCATCGCGGCCGAGCCGCGCTACGGCGAGCTGGTCTACGGGCTGCGCAACATCGACGAGGGCTTCGTGCCCGAGCTCTACGACGAGTCCGTGCTGACCTCACGGTTCTCGGTGTCGGCGCCGGACGCGCTGCGCCGCACCCGGCAGCTGCTGGAGACCGAGGGGCTGTTCTCGGGCATCTCGGCCGGCTGCGTGCTGCACGCCGGGCTGGGCGTCGCGGCCAAGGCCCAGGCCAGGGGCGAGCGGGCCGACATCGCGCTGCTGATGGCCGACGCGGGCTGGAAGTACCTGTCCACCGGCGCCTACGGCGGCACGCTGGAGGAGGCCGAGGCCAAGCTCGAGGGCCAGCTCTGGGCATGACGGCGCTGTCCAGGGGGGACGACCCCCCTATCCCCCCCGAACCGCCTGCCGGCGGCGGCAGAACGGTCTTCGATGAGGCCACGGCGGTCACCCGCCGCGCCGACGGGCTCTACGAGGCCCGGCCGGACCCCCGGTTCGCGCTGGTCGCGCCGGGCGGGAACGCCCCGCCCGCGGTCAACGGCGGTGCGCTTGTCGCCACCGTGCTGCGGGCGGTGCTGGACGACTCGCCCAGCCCGCACCCGGTGGCCACCACGGCCACCTTCCTGCGGGTGGCCCGGCTGGAACCGGCCGAGATCCGGGTGAGCTGGCTGAAGCGGGGCAAGACGGCCTCCAGCGCCCGCGCCACCCTGGAGCAGGGCGGGGAGCCGGTGCTGGACATGTCGGTGACCACCGGGCGGGTGCCGGCCAGCGGCGAGGCGGCCGAGGGGCTGTCCTGGACCGGGGCGCCGCCGGACATTCCGCCCATCGAGGACTGCGTGGACCTGGGGCCGTGGCGGGGCTCGGTGGCCGAGGACGGCACCGCGGGCTACGCCCACCAGGTCTCGATGCTGCTCGACCCGGCCACCACCGGCTGGCGGCAGGGCCGCCCGTCCGGCCAGCCGGAGATGCGCGGCTACTTCGGGCTGCGCGAGGCCAGGGACCCCGACGCCTACCTGCTCGCCCTGGCCGTGGACGGCCTGCCGCCGGTGGTGTTCGGGCTGGGCGCCACGGGCTGGGCCCCGACCGTCGAGCTGACCTGGTACATGCGCGCGGTGCCGGTGCCCGGCCCGCTGCGGGTCGCGGCGCGCGGCCGCCACGTGGGCGGCGGCTGGTTCGACGAGGAGGCCGAGGTCTGGGACGCGGCCGGCTCCCTGGTGGCGCAGAGCCGGCAGCTGGCCCGGGTGGGCCGCGGGCCCGTTCGCCCGGTCGAGGATGGTGCGCGGGCTACGGCACGCTCTTGATCCGCCAGACCAGGATCGAGCCCAGGGCCGCGGCCACGGCGGTGCCCGCGAACAGCGTGGGGTAGCTGCCCACGGTGACCAGCGCCCCGGCCAGCACCGCGCCGACCGCGCTGGGCGCGACGATGGCGATGTTGATGATGCCCAGGTCCTTGGCCCGGTCGGCGGCCGCGGGCAGCACCTGGGTGATCAGCGCCTGGTCGACCGCCAGGTAGGCGCCGAAGCCGACGCCGAACAGCAACGCGGCCAGCATGGCCGAGGGCCAGGTCTCCACGAACACCAGCAGCAGCGCGGCCACGCCCTGGAGCAGCCCGCTGAGCGTGACGATCATCTTGCGCTTGCCTATCCAGTCGGAGATCATTCCGCCGACCACGGCGGTGATCACCACGCAGATCGTGTAGATCAGGATCAGCACCAGCAGGCCCTGGTCCGGGTGCTTGTAGTGCACCGGGCCCTTGAGGAAGTAGAGCAAGTACAAGGTGCCCATGGCGATGGCCAGGGCGTTGAGGAACCGGGTCAGCCAGGCCCAGCCGAAATCGGGGTACTTGCGCGGGCTGATCCAGTAGGCGGCCAGCACCTTGCGCAGGGTCAGCCGGTCGGCCAGGGGCGCCTCTAGCGGGTGGTCCGCGGTGAACAGCACGAACGGGATGGCCAGCAGGAGCATGACCACGGCCAGCGTCACGTAGCCGCTCTCCAGCCCGGACTTGGTGTTGATGGTGAAGACCGACACCACCAGGATGGTCCCGACCACCAGGCCCAGGGCCTGGGGCATGCCGACCCAGCCCGCCACCGTGGCTCGCTGGCGCACCGGGACATGGTCGGGGATCGCGGCCGACAGGCTGGCGTACTCGCCGTTCTGGAACGCGTTGAACAGCACCCAGAACACCGCCACGCCGATCACGCTGTCCTGCCCGGCGATGAGGGCCAGTGAGATGGCCGCTAGCACCGCCATGCCCAGCGTCCAGCGGTGCCGGCGGCCGCGCAGCCGGCCGAACCAGCCGCGGGTGCCGGTGGTCCGGTCCGACAGGGCGCCGGCCAGCGGGGTGGCGATCACCGCCGAGATCGCGCCCACGGCCGAGACCAGCGCCAGGGCCAGGTACTTGTGGTGCGGGGTGATGTCCTGGAGCTGCTGCGGAAGGCTGACCTGGAGCGGGGTGAGCGAGGCCATCCACATGCCGAGGGAGGCCAGCCCCAGGCCGGTGATCCAGCCGCCACGGACGCGCACCGTGGGCTCGGCCAGGGCCGGGGACTGCTCGGCGGCCTGGTTGGCCGTCTTCTCGGTCATCACACCTCCGCTGCAACCGGGCGTCGCGGCGGCCCCGGCCTTTGGTGTGGATCATGCCGCTTCGTCGTCGATTTGGGTAGATGCCGGGCCGCTCGGGCCGGGGTCCTAGCCTTGGGGATCATGGAGCTCACCATCGTCGGGTGCGCGGGCAGCTTCCCCGGCCCGGACAGCCCCGCCTCTTGTTACCTGATCGAGGCCGAAGGGTTCCGGCTGCTGATGGACCTGGGCAGCGGGGCGCTCGGCCCGCTGCAGCGCCACTGCGACCTGGACCAGGTGGACGCGGTTCTCCTCAGCCACCTGCACGCCGACCACTGCCTGGACCTGTGCGGGTACTCGGTGGCCCGGCTCTACCATCCGGGCGGCCCGCGGCCCCGGCTGCCGGTCTACGCCCCGGCCGGCGCGGCCGGGCGGATGGCGGCCGCGCTGGGCGGCGAGGGGACCGGCATGACCGACGCGTTCGAGTTCCGGACGCTGACGCCGGGGGACCTGGAGATCGGGCCGCTGCGGGTCACCGCGGCGCACATGAACCACCCGGTGGAGACGTTCGGCTTCCGGCTGGACCACGCCGGCGCGACCCTGGCCTACTCGGCCGACACCGGCCCGTGTGACGGGCTGACCGGGCTGGCCGCGGCGGTGGACGTGCTGCTGTGCGAGGCCTCGTTCCTTGAGGCCCCCGGCCTGCCGGAGGGCCTGCACCTGACCGCGAGGCAGGCCGGAGCGGCGGCGGCGCGGGCCGGGGTGGGAAGGCTGGTGCTGACTCATCTGGTGGCGTGGAACGACCGGGAGGCGTCGCGGGCCGAGGCGGCGGCGGTGTTCGGCGGGGAGCTAGCCCTCGCGGCTGCCGGCCAGCACCTTGCTCTCGGCGGCTGAGCGGTCGGCCGCGGGGGCCGGGACGGCGGCCAGCGGTCCGGGGTCGGTGGCCCGCAGCCGGTACAGGATCAGGATGGCGAGCAGCGCGCCGACCCCGAACGCGTCCTCCATGGCCCGGCTGACCCAGTCCGGCACCGACTGATTCAGGTACAGGTACTTGCCCCAGATGGGCAGGACGGCGGTGAAATAGGCCCCGCCCACGAGGGCGGTGGTCACCCGGCGCCAGTCGCGGCCGTCGCCGACGATCACCCCCAGCGCGATCACGATCCAGCAGATGTGGTGGATCCAGGCCACCGGGGACAGCAGCGCGGCCAGCATCCCGGTGATGGCCACCCCGGCCAGCTCGTGCCCGTGGCGGCGGACCGCGGCAGCGGCCGCGAAGCCCGCCACCGCGACGACCAGGGCCACGCCGAGCCACAGCGCCAGCGGCGGCGGGGCCGGGTAGAACATGCGCATCAGGATGCCGCGCACCGACTGGTTGGCCGCCTGGCTGTTGGGCCCCAGCCGGCTGGAGTCGAAGATCAGGCTGGTCCAGTACAGGCTGGAGTCGGATGGCGCGATGGCCCAGGCCAGCAGGCTCACCGCGGCGAACGTGCCGGCCGCCGTGGCCGCCGCCCGGCGCCGCCCGGTGATCAGCAGATAGATGATGAACACGCCCGGCACCAGCTTGATCGCGGTGGCCAGGCCGATCAGCGCGCCGCGGGGCCAGCGCGGATGAGGCACCGCGCAGTCGAGCATGCACAAGACGACCAGGAAGATGTCGATCTGCCCGTAGTGCAGCTCCTGGCGCATCGGCATCAGGAACGCGCACAGCCCGAACAGCCCGCCGAACACGGCCGGGGCGTACGCGCCCGCCCGGGCCAGCAGCGGCCGGAAGGCGAACCAGATCACGATGACCAGCGGCCCGTAGACCATCGGCAGCCAGGCCAGCACCGCGAGCTTCAGCGGCACCCAGACCAGCGGGATGGCCAGGATGGCCGCGGCCGGGGGGTAGGTGAACAGCAGGCCGTCACGCGACAGCACGGAGTACAGGTGGCGGTCGTGCAGGATGGCCAGGGCGCCATTGCGGTAGACGTCAAGGTCGACCATGCGGAACTGGATCGGATTGGTCACGTTGCGCACGATCATGAAGGTGACGGCCGCGAGGGCGAGGACCCAGGCCGCGATGGCCGCCTGCCGCGGCCGTCCGGGCGGCACGGCCGCCGCCACGGTCGCGCCTGCGTGTCGAATCCAGGACGCTGACCGAAATGCCACCCGTGCCGCCTCGCATTCCCGCGCAGGAAATTGATAAGCCGATACGCTGTGCTTACCGGGGCTTGAACCTCGTTCGGCCAGCGCTCCCTGTCTGTTTGCAACCGAGTCTGCTCGCAACCGAGCTGTTCTACCCCTGTCTGCCAGGCTCAACCGGGCAGGAAGATCATCCGCAGCGACACTCGGGGCTATACCGGCCCCCGATACGCCCTGAACGCCAAGAATAGTCGGCGTCGCTGTGGCGGGCGCCCGGATATCGATGTTCAGGCGCAAAACTTCCGCAAAGAAATTCCCTTATGCGGGGCTCCGATTACATGACTGCGGGTATCAGTTGAATATTGGCGGGCGGCCGTGAAAGTGATCTTCGCCTGAATATGGGCCCGGTTGCGCCGCCTGGACTCTCCTATGGTGTTCCTGGTCCGCGACCGCCCGGGCGGCCCGGCACATAGACTCCACACCCATGCGCGTACTCGTGACCGGCGGTGCCGGGTTCATCGGCTCCCACCTGACCGATGCTCTGCTGGACCGCGGGGACCAGGTGGCGGTGGTCGACAACCTGTCCGCCGGGCGTCCGGGCCGCGTAGACGAGCGCGCCATCCTGCACAAGCTCAGCGTCACCGCGGCCGAGGCCCTGACCTCGCTGGTCACCGAGCTCAGGCCGGAGCTGATCTGCCACCTGGCCGCCCAGATCGACGTGCGGGCCAGCGTGGCCAGCCCGGCGGCGGACGCCCAGGCCAACGTGGTCGGCACGGTGAACGTGCTGGAGGCGGCGCGGGCGGCCGGGGCGCGGGTGCTGTTCTGCTCCACCGGCGGCGCCCTGTACGGGCGGGACGCGCCCATCCCCTCGATGGAGGACGTGCTCCCGCTGCCCGAGTCGCCCTACGGGGTGGGCAAGCACTGCGCCGAGCAGTACGTGGGCCTGTACAACCGGCTGCACGGCACCGCCCACACCATCCTGCGGTTCGCCAACGTCTACGGCCCGCGCCAGGATCCCAGCGGCGAGTCCGGCGTGGTGCCCATCTTCTGCTCCCGGCTGCTGGCCGGTGACGAGCCGGTCATCTACGGCGACGGCACCCAGACCCGTGACTACGTCTACGTGGGCGACGCCGTGGCCGCGTTCCTGGCCGCCGCCGACCGGGGGCGGCCGGGTACCTGGAACATTGGCAGCGGGCGCGAGGTCAGCGTGCTGGAGCTGGCCAAGGTCATCGGGCAGGTGGCCGGGCGCCCGGCCGAGCCCTCGTTCCGGCCGGCCCGGCCCGGCGAGCTGCAGCGCAGCGCGCTGGCCATCGAGGCGGCCGAGCGGGACCTGGGCTGGCGGCCGGGCACCACGCTGAGCGACGGCGTGGCCGCGGTGTACCGCTGGATCGAGTCCGGCGCGCCCGACCGGGCCGGCTACTGAGTGCCCGCACCCCGCTAGGCTGACGGCCATGTCTCGACCCGACGGGCGCCGCCCGGATCAGCTGCGCGAAGTGAAGATCACCCGGAACTGGCTGGAGCACGCCGAGGGCTCGGTGCTGGTGGAGTTCGGCAGTACCCGGGTGCTCTGCGCGGCCAGCGTCACCGAGGACGTGCCGCGCTGGCGGCGGGGGAGCGGCCTGGGCTGGGTGACCGCCGAGTACGCCATGCTGCCGCGGTCCACCAACACCCGCGGCGACCGCGAGTCGGTCAAGGGCAAGATCGGCGGCCGCACGCACGAGATCTCGCGGCTCATCGGCCGGTCCCTGCGGGCCTGCATCGACCCCAAGGCGCTGGGCGAGAACTCGATCATCATCGACTGCGACGTGCTCCAGGCCGACGGCGGCACCCGGACCGCCGCGATCACCGGCGGGTACGTCGCCCTGGCCGACGCCATCTCCTGGCTGCGGGCCCGCAAGAAGACCAAGGGCGACCCGCTCGCCGCCTCGGTGTCAGCGGTCAGCGTGGGCATCCTGGACGGGCAGCCCCGCCTCGACCTGTGCTACGCCGAGGACGTGATCGCCGAGACCGACATGAACGTGGTCTGCACCGGCGACGGGCGCTTCGTCGAGGTGCAGGGCACCGCCGAGCGGGAGCCGTTCGATCGTGAGCTGCTTGACCAGCTGCTCAGCCTCAGCGTGGCGGGGTGCGCCGAGCTGACCCTCCGCCAGCGCGAGGCGCTGGCCCCGTGACACCTTTGTTTCCCAGGCTTCTGCTGGCCACCGGTAATCAGGGCAAGCTGGTCGAGCTGACCCGGATCCTGGAGGCCGGCCAGGTCAAGGTCGAGCTGGTCAGCCTGGCCGAGTTCCCGGGTGCCCCGGACGTGCGCGAGACCGGGGCCACGTTCGCGGAGAACGCGCTGCTCAAGGCCAGGGCCATGGCCGAGTTCACCGGGCTGCCTGCGGTGGCCGACGACTCCGGCCTGTGCGTTGACGCCCTCAACGGCATGCCAGGGGTGCTGTCGGCCCGCTGGTCAGGCAAGCACGGTGACGACGCGGCCAACCTGTGGCTGGTGCTCGGCCAGCTGGCCGATGTGCCCGACGAGCGGCGCGGGGCGCACTTCGCCTGCACCGCGGCGCTGGTGCTGCCGTCGGGCCGCGAGCACCTGACCGAGGGCATCGTGCAGGGCCGGCTGATCCACGAGCCGCGGGGCGAGAACGGGTTCGGCTACGACCCGATCTTCGTCCCGGACGCGGCCGAGCTGACCAGGCTGCCGGACGGGCTGGCCAGCCCGGGGCTGACCACGGCTCAGATGAGCCCGGAGGCCAAGGACCGGATCAGCCACCGGGGCAAGGCCCTGCGCGCCCTGGCCCCGATCATCGCCGCCGTTGTTAACAGCGATTCGGTCACAGACCGCTGAGCGAGCTCATGCTCCGGACCTGGCTGGCCGGCGGGACCGTGATCTGCACCGGCTGATTGATGGCCGTGTAGACGATCGTGGTGGTGACCTGCTCGCTGTTCACCGTCTCGGTCTCGGTGACCTTGCGGATCCGGTGCTGGGCGTCGATCCAGTAGCTGACCTTCAGCTGGCCACGGATCTGGCTCAGCATCGGGGTCAGCAGCTTGCGCAGCCCGGCCGACAGGCGCGGCAGCACCTTAGACGGCTCGACCGTGCCCTCGTAGCGGGTGGTCGGCACTCCGCCGATGGTCGCGTGGCCCGCCTGGTGCAGCCCCGACATCACCTCGGCCAGCTTGGCCTGCGTGGTCAGGTTGCCCGAGCTGGCCTGCTGGAGCAGCTCGTGGATGATCGCGCTGGAGCCGGCGCCCGTCGAGGACAGCTTGATCCACGGCTTGCCGCTGCCCGCCAGCGAGCCGATCTTGACGTAGACCGTCGTGCCGACGATGACCTCGCTGATGTTGCCCGTCCCCGGCACGCCGCTGAGCGCCGCGCTCATCTTCAGCTCCGGGTGCAGCTGAAGCTGAAGGTTCTCCTTGAGCAGCTCGCTCCCGGCGTTGATCGTGACCGCGGCGCGGGCCGTGTTCAGCTTGGCGCTGGTCTGCGCCGCGTCCGTGACCGCCTGGCGGGCCGTCAGGGCCGGCTGGCCGGACGATCCGCTCGTCGTGGTGCCGCAGCCCGCTGCCGCGACCGCGACCGCCGCACCGCACACCGCCACCGCCAGGCCGGCCGGCCGGAACCCGGCCCGCTTCGGGCGTCGCTCAGGGGATGGCCGCTCAGCGGATGGCCGCTCAGCGGATGGCCGCTCAGGGGATGAGAGTGTGCGATAGCGCATAAATGCCGTCAACCTCTCCATGGCAACACGCTACCCGCCCCGCGGGTCCCGGTGGGCCAGTGACGGCCGGCCCTTGTACCGTAGGGGAACCCGATCGGCAGTCTTCGGCAGTCTGAAGGAGAGCACGTGGCTGAGGAGCGTCTCGCGCCCGGAGACCAGGCGCCCGATTTCACCCTGCCCGACGCCGACGGGAACGAGGTCAGCCTGTCCGCCCTGCGCGGCCAGCGGGTGATCATCTACTTCTACCCGGCCGCCATGACCCCCGGCTGCACCAAGCAGGCCTGCGACTTCCGGGACAGCAAGGCCGACCTGTCCGAGGCCGGCTTCGCCGTGCTCGGCATCTCCCCGGACAGCCCGGCCAAGCTGGCTAAGTTCCGGGACCGGGACAGCCTGACCTTCCCGCTGCTCTCCGACCCCGACCGCAAGGTGCTTCAGGCCTACGGCGCCTACGGCGAGAAGATGATGTACGGCAAGAAATCGGTCGGCGTGATCCGGTCCACGTTCGTGGTCGGGGCGGACGGCAAGATCGAGCAGGCGCTCTACGGCGTCAAGGCCACCGGTCACGTTGCCCGGCTGCGCCAGGAACTAGGCGTCTGACCCCTCGGGGCCGTAGCCCAACGGCAGAGGCACAGGATTTAGGATCCTGCCAGTGTGGGTTCGAGTCCCACCGGCCCCACTTGATGCTACGAGGCGGAGCCTGTCATGATTCGCCGCTGCCGGATGTCATGGACGATTCCAGCTGCCGTGGCGAAGTCGGCATCCTCATGCAGGATCGTCAGGTGATGGTGCAGCGCGGTAGCCACGACCAGGTGATCGGCCACCGAAAGCCCTTGGTGCTGGCTCTTGGCCGCCAACTGGGCCTGCACGCTGGCGATGGCCTCCCAGGCACGGTCGGGCACGGGTACCCATGGGTAGACCGCAAGCAAGTCCGCCCTGATCCGCTCATATTCGCTCGTCCGGGCGATGGTCAGAGCCTCGGTGAGAACCGGGTCGCAGATGGCCACCATGCCATGCGTGACTTGCTCATGCCAGGACTCATCCACCTGGCGGTGCAGAATCCGGACCAGGGCACTGGTATCGACGAGGTAGTTCACAGGTCGAGGTCGGCCAGCCGGTCGTAGTCGAACCCTCCGTCGTCAGCCACCGTCAGCAGGTCCTCGAGCGCGCTGGCCCGCCGAGCGCGGGCCTCCTCGCTAACCTTCCGAAGTGCCAGTGTGACGGTCTCCTTCTTGGTCTTGGTGCCCAGCGTCGCGGCGGCCTCCGCGAGCAGGCCCTCGTCCAGGTCGAGCAGAGTCTTAGCCACCGCGGCCTCCGCATGAATGATATATCTGGACGACAATGATATCTGATCGTGAAAGTATATCTCAACTTGATGTGCTGCCTCATCTGTCTGCAACCGGGCCCGGCAGCGTCGCCGATGATTGTTGCCATGACGACTATCGCCATGTAGATTATTTCCATGGCAAGCGAACCCACGATCGGCCACCTGGTGTGGCTGCTGTCCACGAAGTGGCGGACCGCCGTCGACTCGGCCGTCGCCCCCTTCGGGCTGACCCACGCCAAGTACGTCGTGCTGGCCACCCTCCGCGACGTAACCGCCCGCGGCGCCGAGCCCAGCCAGCGCGAGCTGGCCGATTTCGCCGGCCTCGATCCCGTCTACGTCTCCAAGCTGGCCGGCGGCCTCGAGCGCGACGGCCTGATCGAGCGCCGCGCCGACCCCCGCGACACCCGCATCGCCCGGCTGGCCCTGACCCCGCGCGGGGTCAGCGTGATCGACGACGCCGTCGCCGTGGTGCGCCCCCTCATGCACCAGCTCACCGAGCCGCTGGGCGGACTCGACGGTGGGCCACTGGAAGCGCTGGCGCGCCAGCTAGAGCAGCTGCTGGCGGTCAAGCCCGCGGAGTGAAAGCCGGTGTGAAACCCGGAGCGAAAGGAGACAACATGGACACCACCGTGCTCAGCCCCTCCATCGTCGGCCAGGCCGAGAAGGCCCACGGCGCGATCCTGAGGAAGGTCCTGGCCGGCACCGGCCTCGACGAGCAGCAGTGGATCACCCTGCAGCTGGCCCACGCGCCCGGCACCAGCATCCGCCGCACCGATCTCATCACCCGCGTGTCAGCGGCGGCTAAGTTCGACCCGCCGGTCATCGACCGGGCCATCAACGCTCTCATCGCCAGCTCCCTGGTGGAGCAGCACCCCGGTGACCAGCTGGCCGTGACCCAGCAAGGCCGGGAGCTGGTGTCAGCGCTCAGAGAGCGGGTCGGAGAGCTCATCGGCAGCGCCTACGGCTCCGTCCCTCCCGAGGACCTGGCCACCGCGGCCAGAGTCCTGACCACGATCACGGCCCGGCTCTCAGCCGAACTCGCCGCATCGTAGACAGAAGATCACGCGAGAAAACTGACCGAAAGTTGTTGGCGTCACCCTGCCTGCGCACTCTTACCTACGGGGGGCCCCAGTGGGGCGCCAGGGACGACGCGGGGGGCTCCGTGATCCCTGGCGCTCCTCTAGGGGCGCCATTCAGGTAAATGGCCTTATGTCGCAGTGTCCGTTTCTGCCGGGCATGTGTCGATAACGCCACTACGGTAGTCGGATGCTCGACAGTGAGGTGGTCGCCGCAATCGTGGCGGGCGACTCCGATGGACTGGCTGAGGCGTATGACAGGTATGCCCCGGCCCTGTACGCGTACTGCAGAACGATGCTGCGCGAGCCGGCCGACGCGGCCGACGTCGTGCAGGACACGTTCGTCATCGCGGCGTCCAGGCTGTCCGGGCTGCGGAATCCGGAGCGGCTGCGGTCCTGGCTGTACGCGGTGGCTCGCAACGAATGCCACCGCCGGCTGCGGGCCGGCGACGGGCAGGCGCCTCTGGAGGAGGCGCTGGACGTGAGCGATACCGGGGCTGAGCTCTCGGCGGGCCCGGAACGAGAGGAATTGCGCGCCCTCGTGCGCCAGGCCATGACCGGGCTGGGACCCGCTGAACGAGAGGTTCTTCAGCTACAGCTCAATCAGGGCCTGGACAGCGGCGAGGTCGCCAGCGTGCTCGCCGTCCCCCGCAACCACGCGCACGCGCTGCTGGCCCGGGCCCGCGACCAGCTGGAGACCGCGCTCGGCGTGCTGATCGTGGCCCGGGCCGGCCGGCGTGGCTGCCCCGCCTTAGATGGGCTGCTCACGGACTGGGACGGTCAGCTCACCATCCTGCTCCGCAAGCGCGTCAACCGGCACATCGAGCGGTGTCCGGCCTGCTCCGAGCGCCGGCGTCAGGGCATGGCGCCAACCATGTTCCTCGGGGCCCTCCCCCTGGCCGCCGCCGTTCTCCCCGCCGGGCTCAGGAACCACGTTCTCCGGGCCGCCGCAGCAGCGTCACGCCCGCCCCGGACCACGTACCCGTTCGGGCATCACGGGTTTCCCAGGCCCATCCATCCGCTCCATCCGCCAAGGGCACCGTGGTGGCACCCGCGACCACTGCATGTCGGCATCGCCGGCGGCACCGCGGCGGTCGGCACCGCGATCACCCTCGCCATTGTCGTGGCCACGCCACCGGGGCATATCCCGCCGCTGGCCGGAGGCATCACGGCCAGCGCGAGCCCGGTGGCCAGCACCGCCGGCCCGACGGCCAGTCCCCGTCTGAGCCGTACCGTCCACCCCAGCCTCGCGGTCACCCGAACGGAGCCCGCGCCCAGCCCCACCGCTTCTCGTGCCCGCC
>Ga0102924_1001687_pt1 | contig 25120 bp, 22 predicted proteins | sample PaiPotPPM11metaG_FD_80116 | JGI IMG/M metagenome (GOLD analysis project Ga0102924, IMG submission 80116) | Iron sulfur acid spring bacterial and archeal communities from Banff, Canada, to study Microbial Dark Matter (Phase II) - Paint Pots PPM... ... | reverse complement strand
GTATGCGCGAAGAACTCATCGCTGGCGGCAACGGCCCGCAAGTTGTATTCGCGGATGTACCGCTCACACTGCTCATCGGTCTGATGTGGCAGAAAGCCATTACGGCACGGCCAATCGCGCATCCACTCAATGCCCCACTCGAGCGGGCGCACCACGCGGTTGTTGTCCACCGACGTGAGCCGGGTTTCCCAGTCGTGCATCCAGCGGGCGTAGAGGGAAGCCATTCGTTTCAGGATAGCAAAGTAAGCATTCAGCACTTAGCAATCAGCATTCAGTGGCGGCAATTGGCGGTTGATGGCGGCCGTGGGTCATTGGGTGCTTGCCAGCAGTCGCAGTGTGCGCAGCGGCCAAGAGCTTATTCACACAGCGGGCTGGGCAGCGGTTCCTGGTGAAATGCGCGATATTGCAACAGCTAACTATTATTTCTTGGAAGATTGCCGCTGCACGACAAGGTGGGAAGCCGACTCGATACAAACCATCTGCATCTCGCCTTTTCGCTCCGGCGTGAACGGACACACATTGAAATCGCCGTAAATGGCTTCGTCACCGGGATTGAACTGCAGGTTTCGTGGACGAATGGGATCATCTGCGTCGTCGAGTCTCGGCCCTGCCGTGACGCCTAGAATCCGCTTTGTTCCCACCGGCCAGAGCCATAGACGCACTGTATCCGCCCCAAGGGTGAGCCTCCCATGAACCGAGTAACAAGCGCCGACGGTCTTCGGGTTTTCCTTACACTTTGGTTGTGTACCAAATGCGGGAAGCGCCACCGTGAGTATTCCTAAGAGTCGATTCACGTTTTTAATCCAAGTCTCTCCAAGTTCGGGTGCCGAGTGCCCTCAGCAATACTTTCTCGGCACCCTCTTCGAAATTGCGCACAGGATTTCATAAGGGATGGTCTGCGCCAGTTCAGCATGCTCACGCGCGTCGACGCTGAGACCGTCACTAGAACCCAGGAGAATCACTTCATCAGCAACTTCCACACCGGGTATCCCAGTCACATCCACCATCGTCAGGTCCATCGATATTCTGCCGACGATGGGCGCATAATGTTCGCGCACAATCACCCGTCCGCCGGATGAAAGTCCGCGGTTCAACCCATCTGCATAGCCGACAGGGAGGATAGCGATACGCGACGGCGCCTTTGTAACGTATGTGCCGCCGTATCCGAGCGCCTGCCCGGCCCGCATCTCGCGAAGCGATAGGATTCTGGTCTTCCAGGTGAGCACCGGCTTTACAGGGAGTTTGAGTGCGCGCCCACTCACCGCGCGGCCGGCACGTTCAAAAGGCAAATGGTATCCATAAAGCGCGAGCCCCGGCCGCACCATCGAGTTCCAGCTCTCATGGTGCGAGATTACGGCAGAGGTATTCGCGGCATGAATGAGAAGCGGATCGAAGCCGCATCCGGCAAGCGTTTTTCTAGCAGCTTCGAACGATTTCAACTGCTCTCCGACTGACGGAGCATCGAGCACTTCCGAAGACGCAATGTGGGTGGAAAGTCCTTCCACCTTCAAGTATGGAGACGATTTGAGTACAGCGCAAATTCCGGTCAGATCTTCCGGAGCCGCGCCCAGCCGCCCCATACCAGTATCAACTTTGAGATGAATCGGCTGCTGCGACACTCTCAGCCGTGTCGCAGCTCGCTCCAGCAGTTCGATTTGATCGATCTGCCAAACCGTTGGCGTCAGCCCCAACCTGACGATCTCTTCTTCTTCGCCGCGCCAAAAGCCGGTCATCAGCAGAATTCGTGTCGCGATGCCTTCTTCGCGGAGAGGAATCGCCTCATCCAGCGAGGTCACGCCCAGCCAGGTTGCGCCTTCCTGCTCGAGCGCCGACGCACATTCAACCGCTCCATGCCCGTACGCGTCCGCCTTCACCACCGCACAAACCGTCACGCCGTCGCCCACGTACTCCGCGACCGTGCGATAGTTCTCTCTTAAAGCGGAAAGCGAAACTTCTGCCCAGGTTGGCCGCGTCGCCGCGCGTTTCGCGATTTCAATAGTGGCCACTCTGGCGATTATAGTTGCCGCACGCCGGAGCCATAGGTTACCGCTGTGCTACTCCACCTCAGCGCTGGAGCACAAAATTCACCGTGATGTCGGTTTCAACCTCGATTGGCTGATGGTTCAGATAGTACGGCCGGTATCGCCATTGTCGTACCGCATCGAGTGCTGCTCGAATCAGAAGAGGCTGACCACTCTCCGCCTCCGCGCGGGTGATTACGCCTTCCCGGCTGATGACCGCCTTCACAATCACCGTTCCCTCAATATGAAGTTGTTTCGCAATGGGCGGGTATTGCGGTTCCACTTTGTGGATCAGATTTCCTTCCATCATCACCGACTGACGAAACGCTCGCGGCTGAGTCGCAATCGGGGGGACAGGCTGGACATAGTCGCTCATGATCCAGTTCGCGACTCCCGGACCGGGGTCACCAATCACATCCGACATACCCGGTGCTTGCACCGGGCCAGTGTCGTCACGCCGACTGGTTGATTGCGTAAATGACCATCTGCGGTTGTTGACCACGATCGTGTGTCGAACGGCGGAGCCGCCTGCGTGAGCAATATCTCTCTGCGGCTGTACCGGAGCTTCTGGGTTTGAAGCCGGCAGGAATAGACTTCGCATGACGGGTGGCAACGATTGCGGGTAGAGCAGCGGGTAAACCAGTGCCACGGCAACAAGGGCCGTCTGCAAGGTGAATGAGACTATTGCCGTCCAGCGCCGGACGGGAGCTTCCTGAACTTCTGGCAGACCAGAAAACATGGCGTCTCCTCCCACGAACAAATTTGCCTTGATTCAAGGAGCGGACCGCATCCGCGGAATCACAGCGGCGCACTTGTCCATCGCTGGGAGTAAAGACACCGGAGGGGCGATCCCCGGACCGCATTCGACAAGACTCCCGAAAAAATAAAAAGACCGCGATCTCTCGCGGTCTCGGGAACTAACACTCTATCGTTGGTGTCGAGCTTATTTTGGGGGCGTGGTCGTACTCGGCGTCTTAGTCGCGCCTGGCGTCGTGCTTGGCGTCTTGGTTCCTGAGGAACCTGTCGATCTCGTACCAGAGCCAAGGCCGCTGCCGGCCTTCGAACCAGAGCTGCCGCTCGCCTTGGGCTGAGCTGCCACTCCCGATTGCACGTTGTAAGCCTCGACAATCGGCTTAGTGATATCCACCGAAGGCGCTGCCCAAACTACCTGCCCCTGGGGCCAGGGATTCGAAGTATCCATAATTACCCCTAACCCATTGTCATTCGCGTATTTCAGGAGGATCGGAGCCATTTTCTGCAGAATGCGCTGACCGATCTCGTTCTGCTGGTTCTGGAAGTCTTCGCGAGCATCCTGGGCCTCGCGATCCAGCGCTTTCTGTTTTTGCTCAATCTGACGCTGCAGATCGGCCTTCGATGCGTCGTTCAGCTTGTCGCCCTGCGTGGTCAGCTGTTTCTTAAGGCCTTCGATTTCGTCGTTCTTGCCCTTGAGCTCGTTGCTTTTGGGCTCGAACTTTTTCTGCAATGCGTCCATATCGCGCTGGCCTTCGTTGCTGGCAAAAATTGCCCCTTCAATATTGATGGCTGCAATTTTTGATCCGCCGCCGTTCGCAGCGATCGCGGGAGGATCATTGGCTGTGCCAGGCGCCGCAGGCAGGGCGGCTGGGGAAGACCCGCCACCGGCCTGGGCCAGTGCCATCGCCGAGGTCAGGACGACCGCGGTTGCTAGAGAACACACAAACTTGAATTTCATGGGATTGCTTTGACTCCTTGGGATACCGCAATGATTTTCAAAACTCGACGTCAACTTGAATTTTCAAATGGACTTACTCAGAAACGTACTCGCGCCACACCCGCGCATCTCCATAAAAACATCAGTAGGCCCGGCCGATCTTTAGTTTTCAGCTCGGATCTTCTCCGAATTGCGCGTTCATCGCGCATGACCGGCCACTCTGGTGTGGATGCCCCCATTATAGGAATAGTCAATGCCAGCGTCAAACCTAGAACGTAGTACCCACGGTGAATCGGAACGTTTTTCGCGGCTCGCGAAGCTGGTACCGCGGCGCGAACGTGTTCCGTGCAAGCAAAAATGTGTACTCGCCGGCGTCGGTATTCGGGAACATGCTCCGGGTCACTTGGGATGGCGATGGCGCCACTTGATCTAAGCGTACTGGATTGTATGCCCAATAGATTCGGAAGGGCGCGTTTACGACCGGAAGGAAGACCTGCAGTTCGAGCCCCGTGGACGCCCGCGGCTGCCAGTTCGCGCTGCCGAGGGTCGTCAAGTTCTGGCTGAACGGAAAGGTTTGTGTGCCGATGCAGTTGAGCGTGATCGGGTCTCGCGCGGGACAGCCGAACTGGGTCTGGTTCAAGGACGCAAATTGCGCGCTATTAATTCGCAACTGCGACTGTCTCAGGATTGGATCGAAACCAAGATCGAAAAATGGCGCAATGGCTACCGGGCCGGCGATGGTAATCCGGTATTCGGCATTCGCAACCAGGCTCAAGTCTCCGCCCGGGAAAGTAATCTGCTCAGATGGAATTTGGATGGTGTAAGGTCCGAGAGCAAGATTATGCGGGTCCTTGGGGACCACGGAGCCGTCGGGGTTTCTCAAGTTGACAGTCGTCGAGGTGGGAATGTAAGCAATGGGCGAAACTGACCGAATATCGAAGCCACGGAGATCGTTCTCTCCGCCCATGTAGAAACGCTGGAATGGGGGCGCCACCAGTCCTCCATAGCCGGTCATGTAAGAAGCCTGCGCGTGCAAACCAACTGCGTTGCGCCGCTTCTGCACCGGAATGTAGTGCTTCCATTCCGCAATTGGACGCATGCTGCGCACAGTGCCGCCAAGTCCGGAAAACTCAGCCCCCAGAAAATATTCCGTGCCGGAATGAGGGTAAAGGGCGGCGTCTAGACCGTTCTTGGTGTAGTTGAGCAGCAGCTTGCTGGTGATGATTCCGTTTAGAGCGTTCGGCCCACTCAGACCACTGAAATCCAGGAAACTAAAGAGTTGTTTGGAAGCGGTGGTCGTGGCAACCAGCGAAGAAACATCAAACGAGTATGTAGCGCCGATGCGCTTGAATGAGTGATGCAGCGGGTGCGAAGCGGTCAGGGTGAATCCCTGGCTTGATTGCGTATAGTTTTGCAAGCTCTGCAATTCAGCCTGCGAAAGGCTCAGCGACTGGCCGGCAAGGAGCGCCGTCTGCCGTGCTTGATCGTATATAAGCTTCTGCCCATAGACAGTGAAACCGACCGTGATTTGGCGATCCAGAAAGTAGGGCTCGGTGAAGCCGAACATAATATTTCGTTGCAAGGTCCCGACGTTGGCTTGAACCGTCAGCGTCTCGCCCAGTCCGAGGAAGTTGTTGGTCGTGTAGCTCAGTCCGACGAACGATCCCGCCAGCCCGCTCACGCCACCCGAGAGTCCAATCTGGTTCTTGCCTTTTTCGTGGACCTTCAAAGTCAGATCGACCAATCCCTCTTTTTCGTCCAGATGACGCTCGGTAACGGCTGGATCATCTGGTTTCAACTGCTCGAAAAATCCCAGCTGGTTTAAGCGCTGCAAGCTCAGCTTCCAGCGCTGCTCGTTGTACACTTCACCTTCCTCGAGGACCAGCTCCCGCCGTATGACCTTGTCGCGCGTAGTGGTGTTCCCCTGAAATTCGATGCGGCGTACCGAAAACATCTTGCCTTCATCCACGTCGATATCGAAGTACACTAGCTTCTTGTCTTCCTCGATGCGAGGCGTCGGGACCGAAGTGAAGTTGATGTATCCAGCCGATGCGTAGGCGTTCTTCAGGTTTTCCAGTCCCTTGGCGATCTTCTCGCGATTGAAAACGTCCCCATCTTTGATGGCAAACAATCCTCGCAGAGCCTGCGTGTTCTTGATGGCAGTGTTTCCCTTGAACGTGATTCCACCCAGCTTGTAACGCTCGCCTTCGTCGATAGGAATGGTGATGTCCATCGCCTTTCCCGGCCCGGGCCGAATAAGCAGGACATGAAAGCTTGTGTGGCCAGTATCGCGGATCTTAGTTTGCGGATCGCCCACATTCCCCTTGAAGAAACCGCGGTTTTGAAGGGCTTCGCGCACCAGTTCCATGTCATCGTCGAGCTTGGTGGCGTCATAGGTCTTGGCAAAAAGATTTTCGAGGAAGATAGAGTGGGGCACGCCGATGGGCTTTAGGAAATGCATCGCCTGGCGCAGCTCCCGGCTCTTCACGTTCTTGTTGCCGACGAACGTGATGCGCCCTACCTTTACCTTAGGGCCCTCGCGGACCACAAACGTCAGCCCCACCGATGCCGGCGGGATCGGCCTGACTTCGGTGCGAATGGTAGCGAATTGGTGGCCGTGTTCGGCTTCTAAGTTTCTGATGACAACTTCGGCTTTTTTGACTTTAGTAGGGTCGTATTGCGACTCGGGTGAAAGCGTGACCTTGTCCTGCTTAAAGCGGTCGAGAATATCGCTTTTGGAGATCGCGTTGATTCCCACATAATTGATCTCCCGCACTCGCGGCTTCTCTTTAACGTAAATGTGCAGGGTCCAGCCCTTGGGAGTGGCTTCTCGCTCAAACCGGATGTCCTCGAAATAACCCGTGTTCCACAGCGAGTTGAAGTCGCGTTCAATCGCCGCCTGGTCATATACGTCCCCGGGGCGGGTGAAAATGTGGGCCCGAACCGTTTCCGCGGGAACGCTGCGGTTTCCGTGGACTTCGATCGCGCTGATCACGTCCGGCTGCTGCTGGGCAAATAGCGTGGGCGTGAGCGCGAGAATCAGGACCGCAAGCCCGGCTTGGCGAAGAAAGGATTTCAAGAAAATCTTTCGGAATGAAAAACATGAACGTCCGGACGCGCTTTCTTCCGGACGCCGGCAGCCACTCCTCCCCGAAGTCGCAGGGCTATCCTGATGAATGCAGAAAATCGGCACTTACCTCAAAATCGCTGTAGTTAATGGAAAACCGCAATTATACGGTAGAGCTGTGGAGAGCGTCCAAAACGCGACGATCAACGGTCAACCTGTTTGCCGTCGCTCGGTCTTGCCTTTTCCAACCTGCGATCACGAGTCCGCAGAACCGTGAAAAAGCTCCACCTCAACCAAGACGGAATAAAACGTTGCAGAGTTGCCCATGTCGGTTAGTTTTTCCGAAGTAAGCACGTTAATGTTTAGATTTCCTGGTGTAAGTTTTGCCCAATTGAGTTTTGCCGCGACCACTCCGGAGGAAACTCGCCCGTCCACACGTGCCTTCAACTGGATTTCGCCGCGGCCATTAAATGCCCGGACCGTGTCGCCGTCGCGAATGCCGCGGGCTTCTGCATCCTTCCGGCTCATCTCCAGCAGCCCGGTCTCTTCCATCGGCTGCAGGCTGGGCAGATTCGAGAAAGTCGAATTGAGAAAATTGTCAGCCTTGCGCGCGAGCAACTCCAGAGGAAACGCCTTTGCGGAGTCGTGGTGTCTCGATTCCGTGGGAGGAACAAACGCGGCCACCGGATCGAGCCCCTGCGCCTTGAGGCGCTCGTTATAGAGTTCGGCCTTACCGCTCGCTGTCCGGAAATTCCCTTCCGCATAAGGCAAAAAGGGTTTCGACGAAGCTGTTCCGTTCCCCTCAAAGTTGAGCCGGATGTGTCCTTCTTTCTCCAGTCGCTCCCGGGTCATTCCCTTCAGCCACGGGTTGGCGGAGTTCAGCGCTTGGTCGATCATGTCATCGACCGAATCCCGGAAGCAATCATCTTCAAATCCCATGCGCTCAGCCAAAGCGCGAAATAAGTCAACATTTGATCGGCACTCTCCCAGCGGTTCCAGCGCCTGATCTGAAATTTGCAAGTAGTAATGTCCATATGCGGTCTGCAGTTCTTTGTGCTCAAAGAACGTCGTGGCAGGCAGCACGATGTCCGCATAGTCAGTAGTATCGGTAAAAAACTGCTCATGCACCACGGTGAACAGGTCGGAACGAAGCAAACCCCGAATTACATCGTTATGGTTCGGGCAAATTGCCGCTGGGTTGGAGTTGTAAACGAACAGCGCTTTTACCGGCGGATCGTTCGTCTTATTGAGCTGTTTTCCCAACTCGGCCATGTTGAGTATTCGCGCGGGCCGACCGAGTGCCTTCTGCATCAGATCGGGTCGCTCCAGGGCAATGTCATTCATCTTGTAAGCTCCGCTGGTCGAGAGCTGGAACCCTCCGCCAACCTCTTTCCACGAACCGGTAATGATCGGCAACATTGAAATCGCTCGCGACGCCATGCCGCCATTTTCCGAACGCTGCACTCCGTAGTTCATGCGGATCACCGCCGGGCGAACGGTTGCGTACTCGCCCGCAAGTTTCTGGATGTCAGCGGCCGAAATTCCGGTCCACTGCGCCACCTTTTCCGGTGGATACTCCTGTACTTTCGCGCGAAGCTGGTCGAATCCCAGCGCGTGCCGCGCAACGTAATCCGCGTCGTGCAGATTTTTCTTGATGATGACGTGCATCATCCCGAGCGCGAGAGCCACATCTGTGCCCGGATTCACCGGCAAATGCCAGTCGGCGCATGCAGCGGTGCGGGTGCGATACGGATCAATGACGATCAGCTTTGCGCCATCGCGGCGAGCTTCCTCTATAAATGGCCACAGATGCACATTGTTGCCATGAATGTTCGCTGCCCACGCGATGATGTATTTGGAGCGTCGAAACTGCTCCGGCTCGGTGCCGATATTTGCACCATAGACGGACTTTACGCCGGCGCTGCCCGCCTCGGAACAAATATTCCGGTCCAGTTGCGACGCGCCCAGCCGATGGAAAAAGCGTCGATCCATCGAAGCGTAGCCCAGCTTGCCCAGTGTGCCACCGTATGAAAAGGGAAGGATTGCCTCGCTGCCGAACTCCGCAGCAATGCTCTTCAGCCGTGCCGTAATTTCATCCAGAGCCTCATCCCAGGTGATGCGCTCAAACTCGGACTGTGTGGCGCGGACACTCTTGTCCGCGGTTTTGCCTGCGATACCCTTCGCCGCAACTCTTCGCATCGGGTAGGGCACCCGATCGGGTGAATACACTCGGTCGAGATATTTCGTGACCTTGGCGCACAAAAATCCGCGGGTAACCGGGTGAGCTGGATCCCCCTGGATCTTTACCGCCCGCCCGTTGTCCACCGTGATCAGCACCCCGCACGCGTCGGGGCAGTCGTGCGGGCACGCGGCATGGACAACCTGCTTCATGAGTTCTGATTATAGGTCGTTCGCTGGAATTTCTTGATATCGAGCTCGCCGAATATGGCGGAGTTTCGCGGCTGACGGGTGCCAAACGCTCACGAAGGCATCTTCATCCCTGCCAGCTTGCGCATCATGTTGCCTTTGCCCATCTGCTTGAACATCTTCCTCATCTGCGCGTACTGCCGGAGAAGATTATTCACTTCTTGCACCGTTCTTCCTGATCCGCGGGCGATGCGTTTGCGCCGGCTGCCATTGATCACGTCGTGATGCGTGCGCTCGTACTGAGTCATCGAATTGATGATCGCTTCCACATGATTGATCTGGTTCTCGTCAATCTTGTCGGCGTGCTTTTGCAGTCCGGCGAATGGACCGATGCTGGGCAGCATGCCCATTAAACTCTGGATCGATCCCATCTTTCGCACCTGCCGCAACTGATCTCGAAAGTCTTCCAGCGAAAATCCGTCCCCCGAAAGCGCACGGGCGGCGATGTCTTGGGCTTTTTTCTTGTCAACGGTTTGTTCAGCACGCTCGATCAGCGAAAGAATGTCGCCCATGCCGAGAATGCGCGACACGATGCGGTCAGGATGGAACGGCTCCAGTGCATCGTACTTTTCGCCCACGCCGATGAACTTGATCGGCGCCCCCGTCACCTGACGGATCGAAAGCGCCGCGCCGCCACGCGCATCGCCGTCCATCTTGGTGAGCACCACGCCGGTGAGTGTCAGCTTTTTATGAAATTCATCAGCCGAGCGGACGGCATCCTGTCCGGTCATCGCGTCGGCAACGAACAGAATCTCCGACGGATTGAGCAGCCGCTTCAGCGATTGCATTTCTTCCATTAGCTGGTCGTCAATATGCAGACGTCCGGCGGTATCCACAATGAGCACGTCGCAGCCGGAGTTGATGGCCTCGCGCCGCGCTTCCTTGGCCAGTCGTTCTACGGTGGCAGTGTTCCCTTCACTCACCTGGCCTTCGTAAATTTGCGCTTTGATCGCCTGGGCGACAACTTTCAGCTGCTCGCGCGCCGCCGGACGGTACACGTCAACCGAAACCAGGAGCGGACGATGACCACCGTTCTTAAACCAGTGCGCCAGCTTGCCGGATGTCGTGGTTTTGCCGGAACCTTGCAGGCCCGCCATGAGCACGACCGTCGGCGGCTGCGACGCAAACTTCACCCGCGCCGTGTCTTTGCCCAGAATTTCAATCAGTTCGTCGCGAACAATCTTGATGACCTGCTCGCCCGGCGAGAGCGCAGTCGCGACCTGCTGTCCAACCGCCTTGGCCTGCACTTGGTCGATGAACTGCTTTACAACTTTGAAATTAACGTCGGCCTCAAGCAGCGCCAGACGTAGCTCACGCAGCGTCTCCTGCATGTTCTCGTCATCGAGGACAGCCTGCCCGCGCAGCGATTTGAATGTCCGTTGCAGCCGTTCCTGTAAGTTCTCAAACATAGAGTTCTTGAAATTTTATCAGCTTCCACCGTCAGCCTTGAAAACGTCCGCGGATGTTCTCGGGATGCGTTAGGCTTATTGCGATCGGAGAGATCATTGTCCACTCCTGTCAATCCGCAACCTTCAACATCAGCCGATGCCGTCGCGCCCGCGTGGCACACCGTTGCGATCGTACTCATCATGGCGGCGATCTCCGGGTGGAGCGCTTACTCGGGCGGACTCCCATCGGTCGGCAACTCGCGTAACCGCATCGCGAGCTACGTCAGCGCAATCGTCATGGAATGGCTGGTGTTCGGATTTATCTGGTTCGGCCTGCGCCTTAGGAATCAGCGCCTTTGCATTTTGCTGGGTGAGAATTGGGGCGGCGACAGGCAAATTCTGCGTGATCTCGGCCTAGCACTTTTGTTCCTGATCGTTGCCAACATCATCCTGACCGTGCTTGGCCATCTGCTAAAGGCCGAGCCGAACGCGGCGATTCGAAATCTACTGCCCCACGGACCGGCCCAGATCGCTGTTTATTTCCTGCTCACTGTGACTGCCGGAATTTGTGAGGAGATTATTTTCCGCGGATACTTGCAGCGGCAGTTTTCGGCTTGGTTCAAGAGCGCGACGGTTGCGGTGGTGCTTCAGGGAGTAATCTTCGGCGCGTCGCACGGCTACCAAGGACCGAAGCTCATGCTGGTCATTGTTGTTTATGGCGTGATGTTCGGAATGCTCGCCCAATGGCGACATAGCCTGCGGCCTGGAATGATTTCCCATTTCCTGCAGGACTTCATCGGAGGAGTCGTGGGCGGCCGTTTGATGAAATGATGCGTGCTAACCCGTCAGTCCTCAAACGCCTCTGCCGGCAGACCCGTGATCCGCAAGCCCGAGTGACCTTTGTGCCGGATGTTCAGCCCGATGAGCACGGCAGTGATCTGCTCGACAATGCGGGAATTTTCGAGCTTTCCGCCGTCGAGGGCGCGGACTCCGGAAATTTTGCGTGCGAGTTCGCGGACGCGTTTGCCGGCTTGCTTGTCGTCGCTGCAAACAATTACGTCACAATCAACCGGACCGTCGAGTTGTAGCAGGTCCGCCGCGAGGTTGTGAAAGGCCGCAACGACGGCCACTCCTTCCGGCACAAGCTCTGCCGCTTGCTGTGCAGCCGAACCTTGCCAGACGCCGAGAGTACGCGTCGGCCGGCCTCCAACGCTCGCAGCCAGAGGCACAGATGTGTCCACAAGAATTTGCCCGGTGCGCAGCGCCGGTTTTACGTGCTTCAACATATCAGCCTGGGCTTCAAAAGGAACCGTGAGAACAATAATCTGTGCATTGGCGCAGGCAGCGCTGTTTTCCGCGCCGGACACACGACCGCTATTTCCGCTGATCTTTCCCCCGAACTTCGCCGCGGTTTCCGCAGCCCGTTGCGTGTCACGCGAACCGATGATGATCGTTTCGCCAGCTTGGGCCCAACGCAGGGCCAGTCCGGAACCTTCCGGTCCAGTACCCCCGACGATGGCAATGGTCACGCGAACTCCGCTTCGAGCACAGGCTCGGCGGGGAAGCTCTCGAAAGTTTCCTTGATTTGAATTCGCGAATAGATTGTGTTTCGTTCCGCCGGAATTCGCCCGATTTGCCGAATGAGCGATTGGAATTCTTCCGGGCTGGTGTATTGGCCCGCGGTGGCGCCGGCTTCGCGTGAAATGTTTTCTTCCATCAAAGTCCCGCCGTAATCGTTCGCCCCCGCTTGCAGGCAGAGTTGTGAAAGCCTGCAATTGAGCTTCACCCAGGAAACCTGAATATTATTGATGGACCCGGCCAGCATAAAGCGCGCGAGCGCATGGATCTTGAGGTGCTCAGCCAGCGTCGGTCCGGAACGCGAAAGTCCCTGATGGTAGAGCAAAGTATTGTTATGAATAAAGCCGAGCGGCACAAATTCTGTGAAGCCGCCAGTCTGCTTCTGGATCTCGCGCAAGAGCAGGAGCTGATTCACCCAATGCTCCGGCGTCTCCACGTGCCCGTACATTAGAGTTGACGTGGTGCGAATGCCGCAAAGGTGCGCCGTGCTTATCACCTCTTTCCACTGCACCGTTGAAAGCTTGTTGCGCGAGAGCACGTGCCGCACTTCGTCGTCCAGAATCTCGGCTGCTGTTCCCGGCAAGGTGCCCAAGCCATTGTCACGCAACATGCAAAGATAATCCCGCAGGTCCATGCCCGTGAGCTCGACGCCATACACAATTTCCATTGGCGAGAAAGCGTGGATGTGCATTCCCGGAACCGCGGATTTCACGGCGCGCAGAATGTCGCGGTAATAAAGAGGTGGAAGTCCGCGCGGCAGGCCACCCTGAATGCAGACTTCCGTCGCACCCATCCCCCAGGCCTGAACCGCTTTTTCTCCGACTTGCTGCGGGTCGAGAAAATAAGTGTCTGATTCGCGTGGGCCGCGGCTGAAGGCACAAAACTTACAACCTACGAAGCAGATATTCGTGAAATTAATATTGCGATTGACTACATAGGTGACGATATTGCCCGCAAGATCGTTGCGCAGCAGATCAGCGGCAACCAGCAGCCCAAGAAGGTCGTCTCCCTCTGCATTGGCAAGAAACAAACTTTCGTCCCGCGTAAGAGTAGAACCATCTAGGGATTCGAGCACCCGCTCGACGACCTCCCGGATTTCAGACTGCATCCGGGGAGCTATGTCCAGCCAATCGAGTTGGGGGAAGTTATCGAGTTCGGCATTTGTGCAGGTCCGCATGGGGCCTTCTTTCTGTTTAGGCTCACCGGAATAGGTCGTTCTTTGCCGGCCGGATCAGCTCACGCGCGCTTCCGAGCCCGCTCTGAAATGCGAGGCCGCGCACGATGCAAACCGGCGTACGGTTAAGCTTGCCGCAGACCAGGCCCGCCGCGCAAGCAACCTCATCCGCGACCGCTTCGACGCTGGCGTGAAGCGCATATCCGTGCGGATCGTGCCGGCCTGCATAGTTTGTCAGTGACTTCATACCGGCAACTCCAATCGCGACCTCGGTCAGGCCTTCGCGCCAGGGACGTCCGAAGGAATCGGAGATGATGACAGCGATCTTCGACCCAAACAGTCGGTTGAGCCGTGACCGCAGATTTGCCGCAGCACCATCTGGATTTTTCGGCAGCAGTACCGCGCTGTTGCCTCCATCAACATTCGACACATCAACTCCGCTGTTTGCGCAGATCAAGCCATGCCGCGTTTCTGTGATCAGGGCGCCCTTTTTTTTGCGTACGATCCGTCTGCTCTCCGAAAGCGCCAGCTCGATTACCCGAACGTCAGATCCGCTCCGGCGCGACCACGATTTCGCGGCAGGTGACGGTTTCACGCTGCTGAGTGGCACTACCTGACCTTCTGCTTTAGAAACGATCTTGTGCTTCACAACCAAAACGTCACCGGTCTGCAATTTAAGCTTCTGATGCTTCAGCGCAGCGGCAAGTTTCTCCGCAAGATCGTCGCCGGGCACGATCTCACCCTCAAACCGAACCGGGATCAGGCGAATTTCGCAGCTCGGATCCATCAGGATTTTGCCGCGAAACTGCTCTCGCGCGTAGGATTGCACACGGTTTTTCGCGCTACACCGAATCCCAGCTTCCGCGCCAGCACTTGCGACCGTTTCTCGCCGAACGCTTCGGCCAATTCCCGTAGATCTTCCGGAGTATCAACGTCTAGAGCAATCCCCGGCAACGAAAGCACGACGCAAGATTTGTCCGTGCCAATTGCCGCGGCAAGGTGCGGCATAAAGCTGTCATTGCCGAAGCGCAGCGGAAACAGTCCCGCCGGGCGTCGCAGTACTGCGTTTGTGCCCCGCTTGTCTGACGAAGGCACGAGCACCGAACCTATGTCTGGACTGCTGTCGTAAATTGCGCGAATATCGGAGGCTTCAATCAGGGGAATATCGCCGGGAATCACCAGTGTGCTCTTGACCCCTCGGGATTCGCATACCCGCGTGGCCATTGCGATTGCATCGGTTTCGCTTAAATTCGATTCGTCCCGGATGATCTCGAATCCATGTTGGCGCGCAAGTTCTATCGCAAAGGGATCACTTGTCGCCAGCGATACTTCGTCCCCGGTATACGCCGCAACCGCCTCCGCCACGTCCGCGAGCATCGCCTGTGCGAGTTCCGTTCGCCCCTGCTGCTCCAGCACCGGCGCCAGGCGCTGCTTGGCATTCGCCAGATTTTTTACTGGAAGAAGGATCACTGGTTCCCCGTCGCCGACTCGGCCAGAATTTCGGGGCAGGCAAGTGTCAGGGCCGCCCGCGCGATTCGCGTCTTGTCGTCGGAGCTGCGCATCAGAATATTTGTGCAGTGTACCTGAAGGCCATCGCTGCTCAGTGACTGAGCGCTTGCAGAATCGGAATCGTCGGCCAGTAAGACGTCGAGGAAATCTCTGTAAGCCTCCGCAATGCCAGCAATCGAAACCGGCAATCCCTGCGCTGTCATTAGATTTGCTGCCGGCCCAGAAACAGCGGCGTTGCCAATAATTGGGCTGACCGCGACCACCTTCGCCTGAGTGGTTTGCAAAGCTCCGCAAATTCCCGGGACTGCGAGAATCGGGCCGATGCTGGTAACAGGATTGCTAGGCGCAATCAGCACCGCCTGCGCGGAAGCGATAGCCTCTAGCACTTCCGGTGCCGGCTCGGCTTCGGATGCACCTGCGAACCGCACCGAGTTGACCGGGTCCTGATACCAGCGTTTCACAAAATATTCCTCAAAGCTGAGATCGCCGGCGGGCGTGTCGATCCTGGTCTCGACTCGCATATCGCTCATCGGCAGAATACGCGACCGCACGCCCAGTTTCCCTGCGATATAGGAGGTCGCGTCTGAGAGAGTTTGCCCTTTCGAGAGCAATTTTGTCCGGAGCAGATGGGTAGCGAGATCGCGGTCGCCAACGCTGAACCACGCAGGTTCGCCCAGATCTTTCATTGCTTGAAGGCAGTGGAATGTGTCGCCGCGAACTCCCCATCCGCGCTCGCTACTCAAGATGTCGGCAAGGACATAAGTAATGGAGTCTACGTCCGGAGAAACATATAAGCCCCACCACTCATGATCGTCGCCAGTGTTCACGATAACGGTGAGTTCTTCGGGCGGAATCAGCCGGCGAAGACCGTCCACAAACTTAGCGCCGCCGGTGCCGCCAGTAAGAACCACAATCATGCGGCCCTTCGTGCGTAACGCTCAGGGTCGGCAACCTGCATTAGCTTTTGCGACAGAAGGCCGGGCTTCGATGCCACTCTTTCCGTGAACTCGGGATAAATTGGCAAGCGCTGCCGTAATTTAAAACCTTTCGCCCGTGTTCGCCGCTCCAGATCATCGAGATGCGGCCAGGGCCGTTCCGGATTAATGAAATCCGGCGTGAGCGGAGAAACGCCGCCCCAGTCGTTGATTCCGGCGTCGAGAAGTTGTCCGTAATCCGGATCGGAAAGATTCGGCGGAGCTTGGAGGTTCACCTCAGGCATGAGTAAACGCGCGACCGCAATCGTTCTCAGCATCTCGCCTCGGCTTGGCTCAGGGCAGTTGGCCATCGGGATCTCAGCCTTCGTGCGGAAATTCTGGATGATTACTTCCTGGATATGACCATACCGGCGGTGCAGATCGCGAATTGCTATCAGCGCATCCACCCGATCTTCCGGTGATTCGCCGATGCCGATAAGAATTCCAGTCGTAAACGGCACGGCCTGTTTGCCGGCTTCTTCGATAGTCCGCAGGCGTTTCGCTGGAATTTTGTCGGGGGCGTTGTCGTGAGCGGCGCCTGCAGCGAGAAGTGCGTTGTTTGTGGTCTCTAGCATCAGGCCCATGCTCGGAGATACCGTTGAAAGCCGCGCAATCCATTCGGCGCTCATCCGGCCTGGATTCGGATGCGGCAATAAGCTGGTCTCGCGAAGCACCAGCTCACACATGGCTTCCAGATAATGCAGTGTTGACCGGTAGCCGAGCGTGCGTAGTCTCTCGCGCATCTCGGGGAAAATAAGCTCCGGCTTGTCGCCCAAAGAAAAAAGAGCTTCTGTGCAGCCAAGTTTTTCGCCTTCACGCGCCACGTGCAAAACTTCGTCAGGCGTCATGGTGTGTGCGCCCGGCTGGCCAGGATCACGGCGAAAAGTGCAGTAACCGCAATAGTCGCGGCAAAGATTGGTCAGCGGAATAAAAACTTTGCGGGAGTAAGTGATAACTCCGGGCTTGAAGCGATCACGTGCTGCGCGTGCGTTTGTGAGTAGCTCTGGCAATTCGTCGTCGGATGCGCGAATCCAGCGGCAAGCATCTTCCCGCGAAAGCGAAGACACGGAAGGCAGCTCAGTTGCGACTACACTTCGGTCCGAAAAAACCCGGGAACCATCGCTTTGAGCTTGCCGGAGCATTGAGATTCCGTCTTCCGCAAATCGCCAGGAGCATCCTGATGCGAAGCCGAAGGATGAAACAGCCAACATCAAGAATCATAGCGGAAGCGCTGCCGCGCCGGAAATCCAGTGTTCGTGGTACAAATCTGATTCAAGCCATGAGCACCACTCAGGACGAATTCCGCCGCGCCATGGGTTGCTTCGCCACCGGCGTCACCATCATCACCGTCGACGACGATGGCAACGTGGAAGGCATGACTGCGAATGCCTTCACTTCCGTTTCTCTGTATCCGCTTCTGGTACTGGTTTGCGTCAGTCAAAAGGCCCGCACTCACGCCCACATTCACGCGCGCAAACGGTTTGGGGTCAACGTGCTTTCGGAGCATCAGCGCAGGATTTCAGAGCACTATGCGCTGGTCGATCGCGATCCCGCGCGTGCGGAACAGGATGCGGGAGCGAGATTCGATCGCACAAAACATGGCACTCCGGTCTTACGTGGGGCGCTTGCATACCTGGAATGCCGGCTACAAAGCACGCAAGACGCCGGTGACCACACGATCTTCATCGCAGAAGTAGAAGACGTTGTCGTGCACGAGGGCAGACCTCTTCTTTATTTTCAGTCTGCTTATCACGCGATTGGGCCAGAGCTGAAGTAAACCGCGGAGTTTGCAACCGAACCATATGCAGGCCAGAGTAGAATCTTTCCTGTGGCAGGCCAGCCGGAGTTTCGTAAGCCCTCATCCACAGAACGCCTTTTCAACCGAGCCTTTGGATTTCTCGTGGGACTCGGGCTGGGGTTTTCGCATAACTACGCGCTACAGGTACGCGGCAGGAAGTCCGGCACGATTTATTCGACACCCATCAACCTGCTTGAGCTTAAAGGCAAGAAGTTTCTGGTCGCGCCTAGAGGCCGAGCGCAATGGGTTCGCAACGCAGAAGTCGCTGGTGAAATTACTTTAAAGAGGGGGCGCAATGTTCAAAAATTCCGCTTGCGACCATTGTCTGGAGCCGAGAAATTAGGCGTTCTCAAGGCGTACCTAGACCGTTTCAAGCGCGAGGTGCAGACATATTTCCCCGTTCCGGCAGGTTCGCCAGTCGCACAGTTCGAGGGTATCGCGGACAGCTATCCAGCGTTCGAGCTGATTCCTATTTGATTCCTATCTGAACTCCTCATTGTTCCAGCACTCCATCCTCGAGCTTCTCCGATTTCCACTTCGCCGCGCGGCCCGCAGAAATTCCACAATGATAGGGTGCGGATTTCCCGGCTTTGACGAAAGTTGCGGCTGGAATAATGTCGCGACAAAGAACCTGCGCGTCGGGAGTTCGATCGCCCGAATTTCGCCGGTTTCTCCGCGTGCAGCAATTGCAAAACCTGCATCGATGATTGCGCCCTCAAAATCGGGATTCACTTCGTAATTGCAGAAAAACTCTTCCGTGACCACGTCCTTCTTATAGAAGGCATGTAAATACGATCCTGGACGAATGCGAATTTCTGGAATTTTCCCCGAAAGCTTTGGTGCGTTTGTCCCGCGATTTGGAAGCGCACAGCTCACGGGCGAGATAACGATGTTCTTCGATCCGGAGTTGTTCTCGGCCGAATCGGCGTCCTTGATGCCGAGCACATTGCGCGCACACTCTACCAGAGTGTATTGAAAGCCGCCTCAGGTGCCGACGAACGGCCAATCTCGACGGCGGGCAAACTCAATGCCGCGAAGCATTCCATCGAAGCTCTTGTAAGGGCTGCCCGGGCCAGCCCAAAGACCATCGAAAGGTCCGAGCTTCCTCTCGAGTTCTGGATCGAGCAGCGAGTCGGTCGGCATCCATTGCGCCTTCGCAGAAATTTTCAGCTTGTCGGCTGCATGCTGAATGGACTCCTCGACTGCGGGAAGAGTGGGAGAGGCGGAATCGTAATCTCCGAGAATGCCTATCTGAATGAGATATGCCACGGGTGAATTCTATCGAATGCGTGGCTATTCATCGATAATGCAAGAGAGCAGTTATCGTTCGATCTGCATTCGCCCTGATAACAGGGTTCGTAGTCTTGTTACGCTTCTCAAGCACATACCGAATCGCCGTATTGACAGTCGTCCAGTGGAAATCGCGAGGGTCAGTTATCTGCCACGCCACATCGCCAGTGGTTTTTTTCTTCACCGGGATCAATTTCTTGCCATCAGACTCGTACATGATTGAGTACGTCGGCAAACGTGCGAGGTGGAAAACCAGGCCGTACTTCTTCATGCAGCAACCGTCATCTGGGGCGGGTTTAAAGCGAAGGCTCGAATCTAGCTCCCCAATTGGTTGGTAATCGACTATGACTTCGGCGTTATCACCCTTAATCTGCGCTGGCCGCACTGCCCAGGAGTTCGAAAAGACTCGCTGTGGTTTGTTGGCAGCTGCATCCTCGGGGTGCGCGAACGCCCCCGAGTCTCTCTGAATACCGTCTGTTGTGAATAGTTCTCCAGCTGTCGCATTCATCCATAGTTGCTGAATTATTTCTTCGGGCGAATCAGCTGAGATTCGCTGGCTCTGCGCGAAGGTCACGGTCGCGAAGAGAACAACAGCAGCGCAGATGAGAGTTTGCTTCAAGCAGAGTGCATTCCTTGCCGGCTATTTTCCCGACGCGAACGACATTGCCACATCTGCCTTGTCCGCTTCGTCCACCTTCAGCATGGTGCGAGGGGTTAGCCGCATAAACGCGGCCACAAAGGTGTCAGGGACCTGCTGGATGCGAATGTTAAAGGTATTGACCGAGTCGTTGTAAAACTCGCGGCGGTCGGCGATCTGGTTTTCCAACGACGTGATGCGTTGCTGAAGTAGCTGGAAGTTACTGTTCGCCTTCAGGTCGGGATAATTCTCGGCGACGGCAAAAAATCCACGCAGCGCCGAAGTCATGCTTTGGTCGGCCTGTGCCTTCTGGTCGAACGTCACCGCCTGCTGATACTGGCTGCGGGCCTGGGTTACCTTCAACATGGTGTCGCGCTCGAAGTTGGCATAGCCCTTGGTGACGTCGAGCAGCTTGCTCAACTCGTCGTGCCGCTGTTTGAGCAGAACGTCGATGTTTGCCCAGGCTTTGTCGATGTCATTCTTGATCGCGACCAGTCCGTTGTAAATCGTGGTCAGATAAATCATGACCCCGGCAATCGCGAACAAAAAGCCAAGCAGGATAATGGTGTTCATAATCGTCTCCAGCGCGGGCAAAGTTTACAACCAATTGAAGTGTGCAAGTAAGACATAAACGCTCACAAGTGTCAGGGCTGGCCCTCCCCAAATCATCAGGGTGGACTTCCAACCCAGTGCCAGTACCAAGTCGCGCTGGCTTCGCCAAGAAATAAAGAACGTTGCCTCGTGAGTTCCCTTCATCAAAACAACGGTGGGATGCAGGTCGAAAGTCTCGTTCGTTTCCAGACTTTTTTCTTCTGCCCCTGTTTTCTCGGGCGTTGACGTCGCAACCGCGGACGCGGAATAAGATCCCACCTGAGCTGCTGCCTCGGGACTCACTCCCGCAGCCGCCCATGCTAAAGGACTGGTTATCCCAGCTTTCAGCAGAGCTGCGGCAATTTTTTGTTGCTGCGTCATTTCTGTAGCTGGCACAGCGGCGGAATCTCCAGACAGCCGCACGATCTGCGGCGAGCCGTTGCCGTTGCCGTCGCTGCTTACGGCCTTCACCGACGCCAGAGCGGGCGACGCAACAGAAACACCGGCCGCAGCGGAGCGCTGAGAACTGTGCCCCGCCCATGTCGGCATGACGCTCGTATTCAAGCCAGGATTTTGTGAAAGTGTTCCCAGCACAAATAGATCGTCCTTTGGCCTGATGCAGTACTCTTCCACTTTTATCCGCTTGCTCGAATCCACGCCGTGACGCGACAGAAAACTGAAAACGCTGCCCGGCATCTCCGGGCCGCTCAACAAAATCGAACGGTTGTACTCTTCGTGCAAGTCGCAATGCAGGTCCATTTCCGCACCGCTCGGATCCACTAACAACCTGCCGGAACCGTCATCCATATAGAAAGGGACATGAAGAGTTTCCTCGGCCGCCTTCACCCATTCACTGTCTTTGCCTCGCTGTTTCCATTGCCAGGCGATGCTGCGATAGTAATAACAATTGGTCTGCTTAAGCGGCGAGTTAATCACGTATGGTCCAATGGCCAGACCATTGATTTCAACTAATCCCATGGATGCGCTGCGAATTTTCGACGCTGGCGTATTCAGGATGAGCCGCTTGCGTTGTAGCAGACGAAAGCCGCGATAGAACAAGTACATGCCGGCTACCCCGCCCGCAGCTGCCATGGCGAGCAAATTCACTGGCATGGAATCCAATAAGATTGCCGCGAATTGGGTCATGGAAGTAGGCGCTGCCGGATGAACACACTTTCCAGCCTCACGCAGTTTAGCTGAGCTGCAAAGCGCCTGGTCGTGAAAAGAAGTGGAATTCGCTTACCTGGGTAACCCCTCGGTCAAACAAGTTCTCGCCATGTGACCTTCGTAATTGCGGGTTCCCGTTACCACATTTTCGAGTCTCGCGACCCCGCCTAGAATCTTGAAGTGGACGACTCCGCGCAGGCTGGAGGTCCGCAAACGCCTGACTTCGTTTGTCTGGCGAGAAACCTTCCGATGGCTGAAACTCCAAGACGGGCAGACCGACAAGAAATCGCTCGGCGGGTTGAGCGCGGTGAAAAGCTTCTGCAAAAGGGAAAGCCTGCTGAGGCTCTGGAAGAATTCCTGCAGATCCTGGCGCTTGATCCGACCAACGATACCGTGCGGCAAATGGCGTCCGATTTGTGCCTCTCGCTGCAACGAATACCCGACGCCGTGCGCCTCCTGGGTGAACTTTTCGAGCGCCAAACGGCTGCAGGCGACGCTATTCGGGCCAGCCTGACTTACAAGAAGTTGGCCCGGTTCACCACCCCCAGCTGCGATCAGAAAATCCGCTTCGGACACTTACTCGAACCCTCCAATCGCAAGCTGGCGCTGGAAACCTACGAAAGCGCATTCGAGGGACTGACCAAAGCTGGACGCAAAACCGACGCCCTCGCCGCACTCAAAAGGATCGTCGCGCTGGACGCGGCGGAAAAAAATATGGTCAGGCTGGCAGAAGCCTCTTCGGAGGCAGGCGAGCGCAAAGCCGCAGGGGCGGCCTTTCTGAAACTTGCGCAACAAGCAGAGAGCTCGGGCGGCGATGCCAGCCAGTGGTATGAGCGTGCCTACTCCGAAGACCCTGCAGAACAGCCGATTGCCCTCGGTTACGCGAAATGCCTCATGCACCAGCAGCAGATCGGCGCTGCCATTTTTGTGCTTGAGCCGCTGGCCAGCACCGGTCACGACTCGCCAGAATTCCGCGAGTTGTACGCTCGCGCATTGTTGAGCGCCAATCGTCTCACCGAAGCGTTGCCATTGGTCTGGCAAATCTTCGAGCAGAACCCGTCACGCATCGAGCAGGTGCGCGATTTAATCGGCGCTTTTCTCGATTCGCAATTGGACCGCGAAGCCGTCATGCTCGCAGAGAAGCTGGACCACTTCCAGCGCCGCAAAGGCGAGCGCCGGGCATTCCTCGCCATGATGCAGGACATCGCAGCGGGCCACAGACCCTCGGCTGAAATGCTGGAGTTCCTCGCCGATCAATTCAACACCGCTAATCGCGAGACTGACTATTCCGCGACATTGCTACGGCTGTTCGATGTTTATTGTGAGCAACAGAATTTTGCGAAAGCTGGGGACGCACTCGACCGGGCGGCAGAAATTGACCCCTATGAGCCGGGCCACCAGAAACGGTTAGAAATGCTGAAGGGAAAGATTGAGCCAAACCGCTACGACCTGATCGCTTCCCGCTTTACTGGGACAGCGGGGACCCAACCAACACGCAGCAGCTCTGAGGAAAAATCGCTCGGCTCCGGCACCTTGCAAGACCTGATGCTGCAGGCGGAAATTCTGGTCCAGTATGGCATGCGCAACAAAGCTCTGGAGCGCCTGCAACGGATTCAACAGCTCTTCCCGCACGAAGAAGACCGCAACGCAGATCTGCGCCAGCTGTACGTCACTGCAGGAATGACGCCGCAGTACGCAGGGGCAGCAACTCCGGTTGCTCCTTCACCCAGCTCCGGATCCGCGGCGAGCACTGGAGCCGGTGCGGCCTCCGAGAACCTCGACATGGCGAACTTCGCCAGGGTTCCGGATATTACTCGCAAGCTGAACCAGCAAAACACCGCCAACGGCGTATTGACCACGGCCGCAACGGAAATTGGCACGCAATGGAAGCTTGCGCGCTGCATGGTCGCGTTGAGAAAACCTGGACTGGTGACCAGTGCGGCGAAGCAATTCACCGGCCCGGGCATACAGCCGGCCGATTCCGAAGTTGTTGAGCAAGTCGTCTCTACTTTGCACGATTTGGCGATCAGTCGGGGCACGCTGGTTTGTCCCGACATCTCTGCCGCGCCCGAATTGCAGGGTCTGGCTCCGCAGCTTTCCGCTCTGAACGCGCGTTCGCTTCTGGCCTTACCTTTAATGGACGGAAACGATCATTTGGGAGTGATGTTGCTGATTGAGAACGCGTCACGCGCCTGGCCGCCAAACGATGTCATCCTCTTCAAGATGATCGCAGAGCAGGTAGCCATCGCTCTTAACAATGCCGGCTTGCGCCGGCTGGTCAAAAATCTTTCGGTCACGGACGAAAACTCGGGTCTGCTGAAGCGCGCTTCCTATATCGACCTTCTAATGGGTGAAGTGCGACGTGCCGCACAGCAAGCAACCCCAGTTACTGTGCTGTTGATGCGTTTCGGCGAGAGAGCCACCATTGCCAAGGAACAGGGCGAGGCTGCTGCCGACAATCTGATGCAACGTTTGGGACAGCTGGTCGCGGCCAATGTCCGGCAGAACGACCTTGCCTTCCGCTACGCTGCCAACGCCATTGCCATTGTTCTGGGCGAGACCGGCGAGAACGAAGCGCTACGCGTTGTGGACAAAATGCGCCGTCTCATTGCCACCGCCATTGGTGAGAAGCAGATTGCCAGTTCGTTCAACGCGGGCATTGCCGGGGCAGTGCTGCGCCAGCAGTTCGATCCGGTTGACATCGTCACCGAAGTCATCAACCGTGTAGAGCGGGCGCTCGAAAAATCCGTTGCCGAAGGTCCCGGGAAAGGCGTCGTGATGACGAGCATGCTTTCCGCAGCAGCCGTGGCGTAAGCTGGTAAACATGCGACGAAGCCCGGATATAGACGAAGCCGGATATAATTGAAACCGAGCCTGTGATGCATTTTCAGAACGCCAACTCGCATCTTCCCGCATGCTGGTTGCACATGCTCGTGTGCCCACGACGATATCTTGCGGTGCTTCCTTCGCAGAGCCGTCCCAGTCTCTTCGGTAGCGATTAATTAGCCCTCCTTGCGTGATACGAAGGCCGCACTCCGCCCAAAGGCAATTCGGCCTACGACCAACGACCAATCACGAAAAGATCAAATCAGGAGGATTCCATGTCAACCAAGACTACGTCCGTAATCGAAGGACCAAAAATTAAGACCGCTCTGCCCGGGCCGAACGCCAAGCGCGTGCTCCAAGGCGACGACCGTTACATTTCCCCGTCTTACACGCGGTCCTATCCGCTGGTGGCTAAACAGGGCCGCGGCCTTGTCATCACGGATGTAGACGGCAACGAGTTTTTTGATTTTTCATCCGGCATTGCCGTGACCTCGACCGGGCATTGCCATCCCGATGTGGTTGCCGCCATCCAGAAACAAGCCGGCGAGCTGATCCACATGTCGGGCACCGATTTTTATTACGAAAGCCTGGTCACATTGGCCGAACGGCTGTCGAAAATCGCGCCTATGCCGGGCCCACATCGCGTTTACTACGGCAACTCCGGCGCGGAGGCCGTCGAGTGCGCTCTGAAGCTGGCACGCTATCACAGCGGACGGCAGAATATCATCGCGTTCTTCGGCGCGTTCCATGGCCGCACCATGGGAGCGCTGTCCCTCACAGCGTCGAAGCCGCAGCAGCGCCGGCGATTCGCTCCGCTGGTTCCGGGAGTGACCCACGTTCCGTATCCAGACGTCTACCGCAAAGGCGAGCAGGACGCGCTGGCCTGCGCCCGCTTCATCGAGGAGAAGTTATTCAAAACCACGCTTCCTCCGGAGGAAGTCGCGGCCATTTTCGTTGAGCCGGTGCAGGGCGAAGGCGGATAT
>Ga0102924_1001686_pt1 | contig 25133 bp, 23 predicted proteins | sample PaiPotPPM11metaG_FD_80116 | JGI IMG/M metagenome (GOLD analysis project Ga0102924, IMG submission 80116) | Iron sulfur acid spring bacterial and archeal communities from Banff, Canada, to study Microbial Dark Matter (Phase II) - Paint Pots PPM... ... | reverse complement strand
GGTTTTACTCGTACACGACGTAGATTGTGGCGAGGAATTCGTTTGTGGTGTGGGGGGGGCAGCGGCAAAAAGCGGCAGCTGGGCTGCCGCACTCCAAAATGTGCGGCGTTGGCGTGAGGGGCGGCGCAAAATGCGGGTCCGAGGCCTGTTGCCTACACAGCCTTTGTCGAATCCACGGGCGCTCGTATCATCAATCAAGGGGGAGTAGTAGCTGGGGACCAAAGATGCCGAACCAATCTTCGCGTGGTGGTATACTGTCCTCAACGGAGACGGCCATGAGTTCCACGGATAGTGTCATCATCAAAAATCCGAATATCCTGAGTGGCACGCCGGTCTTTCGCGGGACGCGAGTCCCACTTCAACTGTTCTTCGACTCCCTGGAACGAGGCCACACCCTCGAACAGTTTCTCGAAGGTTACCCCACTGTTTCCCGAGAGATGGCCATTGCCGCGCTCCAAGAGGCTCAACAGCTTCTATCCGCCAGAGCGTGAATGAGGGTTCTTCTCGATGAGTGCGTGAGCGAAGGACTGCGCAACTACCTTCCCGGCCACGATTGCCAAACGGCCCGATACGCTGGATTTGCTGGACTTGAGAACGGTCAGCTTTTGACCGCAGCCGAGACTGCAAAATTCGACGTTGTCCTGACCGTCGATCGTGGATTTGAATACCAACAGAATCTGGAGCAGCGAAAGATCGCGGTTATCATTTTTTGTGGAAAGTCCGTCCTTCTGGAGGACCTCCTGCCCCTCGTTCCCGCTTGCCTTGCTCACCTCGAATCCATTCAGTCCGGCCAAATGGTGAGGATCGGCCGTGAGTGACTGCGAAGCCAGGTGCAGGCGAATATAAGGCGAAAAATAATGTTTGCTTTTTCTTCGCCTTGGTGCTACTTTGCCAGTCGCGGTTTTCAACAGGTGCATGATGTGTTTGCTTTCGACCCTGGCGATAAGTTGTCCGGAACATGCTAGGCTCGAAAGCGAGTTCATCGAGGCGCGCGATCGGATGCGGGGGCTGGTACGGCTCCGGAACTTGTCGCCCGCCGAAGAGCGGCAACTGGCGGTTCGGGTGGCTATGGCCATCGCCCGACTGAAGGAGCATGTCGCCGAGCACGGTTGCGAACGCCAGGGCTGACTTATTGAGCCTCGCCAAATATAGAGTCGTGCGAGTTATTGGGAAAAGCGGCAGCGCGGCTGCCGCACTCCAAATGGCTTCTTGGCAATATTATGCGGGACTTAGTAGATGTGAATGGCCCTGAACGAAGAATGGCATAGCGAAAAGATAATTACAGTGTTACTATACAGCTTCAGCTATGTCCCGGGCTCCGGCTTTGTGTTGCAGTCGAAATTCCCTAATTTTCTCTACCGAGGTGTGAAATGACAGAAGAAAAAGAAAAATTACTGGCAGCAGCGATATCGCAGATTGAAAAGGACCACGGTAAGGGCGCGATTATGCGCCTGGGCAGCAGAGATGTGCTGGTGCCCGTCAGCGTAATTCCCAGCGGGTGCTTGTCGATTGATGCGGCGCTAGGCGTGGGCGGATTTCCTCGCGGGCGGGTGATTGAGATTTACGGGCCGGAGTCGGGCGGTAAGACGACGATGACGTTGCACGTGATTGCGGAAGCGCAGAAGCTGGGCGGACAGGCCGCGTTTATCGACGCGGAGCACGCGCTCGATCCCGTCTACGCGCGGAAGCTGGGCGTGGACGTGGACAATTTGCTGGTGTCGCAGCCGGATAACGGCGAGCAAGCTTTGGAGATCGCGGAAACGCTGATTCGTTCTGGTGGCGTGGACATCGTCGTGGTGGACTCGGTGGCGGCTTTGGTGCCAAAGGCTGAGCTTGAAGGCGACATGGGCGATCCGCAAATGGGCTTGCAGGCGCGGTTGATGTCGCAGGCGCTGCGGAAGCTCACGGCGATTGTGTCGAAGTCGCGCACCTGCTTGATTTTCATCAACCAGATCCGCGAGAAGATTGGCGTGATGTTTGGCAATCCGGAAACCACCACGGGCGGCCGGGCGCTGAAGTTCTATGCTTCGATGCGCATTGATATCCGGCGCATTCAGGCGATCAAGGAAGGCGACGTAGTCGTGGGCTCGAGGACGCGCGCCAAGGTTGTGAAGAATAAGGTGGCGGCGCCGTTTCGCGAAGCGGAATTCGACATTGTGTACGGCGAAGGCATTTCGCGCGAAGGCGATTTGATCGATCTCGGCGTGGACAAGGGATTGGTCGAGAAGAGCGGCACGTGGCTCAGCTACGGCGGTGAACGCATGGGCCAGGGGCGCGAAAACGCGCGCAGCTTCCTGAAGGAAAACAAGGACATCCGCGACAAACTGGAAAACGCGCTGCGCAAGAAGCTGGAGATCGCGATTCCCGGCGGTTCAAACGCTGCCGCGCCAGGCCCCAACGGCCACGCCGCAACACCCGCGCACGGCGACAAACCGCCGATGAAGGCGGCTGCTGCTGCAGCCACATCCGGCGCGGCTGACAGCAACAAAGCCCGGCCGACGCGCTAACAGCTAACAGCTAACAGCTAACAGCTAACAGGCAAGTTGGTGAGAAGAAGCCAGCCCCACGCATCACGAGGGGCTGTGCTAAGATTTTTGCGTGCCGCAACATAACGACGTCATTCGGGAATCGTTCACGACGCAGGCCGAGGCTTTTGCGGCTAATCCCTGGGTTACTGACGAAGAGCGAATTAGACGCCTGGTGGCTGCGGCGCATCTCACCGGCAACGAAAGGGTCCTTGATATTGCTACGGGCCCGGGTTACATCGCGGAAGCCTTTGCAGGCGCTGCGCGAGAAGCCGTGGGCGTTGATCTAACGGATGCCATGCTCGCGATCGCCAAGGAGCGCACGAAAGAGCGCGGAATTTCCAATGTCTCTTTCCGCGCTGCTGATGCGCAAAACCTGCCTTTCGAGAATGGGGCATTCGACGTGGCCGTGTGCCGGTTGGCGCTGCATCATCTCCAGAAGCCACTGCAAGTCCTGCGCGAAATGACGCGTGTTTGCCGAGCTGGCGGCACGGTCCTTGTTGAAGACATTTACGCCAGCGAATTTCCCGAACGTTCGGCATATCAAGACCGCTGGGAGATTTTGCGCGATCCATCGCACGTGCGCACACTTCCTCTCAGTGAAATGCTGCAGTTCTTTCGCGATGCTGGGCTGGAGACGGACGCGGCGAGCACGGCGGACGACTTGACTCCGGAGGTCGAGCGCTGGCTTGCGACCACAAAGACGCCTGCGGAGCGAGCGGCTGAAGTGCGGCGTCTTCTGGAAGAGGACCGGCTCCAGGATCTAAGCGGCACACGACCGTTTCAAGATGCGACAGGGCAGCTATTCTTCCATGCCCGCACCGCGATCCTAACGGGACACAAGGTCAGCTAAACTTAGCCTCCTGTCCCGACGGTCAGTCATTCATAACAAAGCACATAGGGGCGTACTGGTGCGCTTCGGCTATTGCGTACTACCGCGCCGAGTGCCTAAAATGTGTCTCATACTGAGAGATGCAGTTTCTCTCCGGAACAAGGTGGGCTTTGCGCCAAGCTTCTAAGTCGCATCAAATCAGTGAGCTTCTGATTTGGCGATTTGGGTGCAATGTCACTGTTGCTTGCGCGATTGGGTGCGCCTCGGAATCTGCGAGAGAGAAAGCAGTTTGTGAATGCAGGTTGACCGCAGGGACAGTATGAGGTAAACATTCGCCCTCGGGAAATGTCGGGGGAAGTCGCGGACCAAAGGCGGTTTAGTGAAAAAAGCAGCAAGGGCTGTTCTCGCAATTGCGATGGTGGCGTTCTTTGCTATACCAGTTCCGGCCGCGCCGGCCGCAAGGAAACCCGGCACGCGTACCCGCAGGTATGCTTCGCGTTACCGCGGCGTTCCAACTTTTGCCGATTCCACGAGTTCTGATGTCTCGACCTACGATGATCCTGTCGTCCGCGAAGCAGCGGTCGAAGCCTTGGGGCGGTACAACGGGTCGGTTGTGGCTGTCGATCCAAACACCGGGCGAATCCTGACGGTCGTAAATCAAAAAATTGCCTTTGGCGCCGGCTACATCCCGTGCTCGACGATCAAGCCGACCATCGCCATCGCCGCGCTCGAAGAAAATGTCATCACGCGCGAGACCATGCTCAAGGTGAGCTATCGCAAGTACATGAATTTGACGGACGCGATGGCGCACTCGAACAATGCGTTTTTTGAAGAGCTTGGGCGGCGTATGGGGTTCGAAACGGTTTCGAAGTATGCGCGCCTGCTGGGATTGGGCGAGCTCGCCGGATATGATCTGCCGGAAGAGCACCCCGGAGCATTCCCCAGCGCGCCGCCTGCGCTTGGTGGCGTTGCACGGATGTCCAGCTTCGGACAAGGCATTCAGATCACGCCGCTGCAACTTGCGGCACTCGCCGCGGCATTTGCCAACGGCGGCACGCTCTACTATTTACAGTATCCACGCACGCCACAAGAAATTGAGAATTTCGCGCCGCGCGTGAAACGCGATTTGAATATCGCCTCGGTTCTCCCCGAAGTTCGCGAGGGCATGCTTGCCGCCGTTCTTTACGGCACGGGGAGGTCCAGCTTTGACCGCGGCGGGGACGAGACGCCGCTCGGCAAGACGGGTACATGCGACGATCACACGACGCCGTCGCGCATCGGGTGGTTTGTTTCTTACGCCGACGAAGCCCATCCGAAAATCGCCCTGGCCGTTCTCCTGCGCGGAAACTCGCGTCGCGTTCAGGGCCCGGTGGCTGCAGAAATCGCAGGCCGCATCTATCGCAAACTCCGCGAACAGAATTATTTCGCGGAATCCACGGCTCGAACTACCCCGCTTACCCCGCTTCTTTCGGGCAGGTAAACAAACAGCGCTAGCGGCGGATCACCCTGGGTGCACAGCTCGGAATGTATCAAGGCACTTTCTCGCGGTGTCCATCTCCGAGAACCGGCTGCCTTCTTGCTCGATGAGATAATATTCCACCCCGCCGACGGCTTCCGCAGCTTCGAAAATACTCTTCCAGTTGGCAACCCCTTCGCCGAATAATACGGTGTAGCCTTTCCCAGGTTCGGGCGACCAATCTTTCAGATGAAGAGAGCGGATGCGTCCCGGCTTCGAGCGAATCCACGCCACAGGGTCGGAGCCGGCTTCGATACACGTGCCAACATCGAGCTGCAGCATGACGGACGGTTTCGTATTCATTGCAAGAATTTCGATGGGGCGGACACCGGCATCAGGGGTGAATTCCGCCTGATGGTTGTGATAGCCGGCCTTCAAACCTGATGGCTCCAGCTTCTCGGCGGCAAAGTTCAGCGACTCCGCGACAGCCTTCCAGCCATCCGGTCCGGGTTTCTCATGCGAACTCGCCATCACCACGTATTTGCAGCCCAAGATGTGGTTTAAGTCGCGCGCGCGGGAAATCTTATCAGGAGCAAAATACGAACTGTCGTTGTGAGTGGAATAACAGCGGATGCCCAAATCATCGAGAAGCTTCCGCATCTCGATTGCCTGGTTGTCACTCCACTCAAAATAGGGCGCGTAAAACTCGACGCATTGATAACCCATTCCGGCGACGGCGCGCACCGTGCCCTCCGGATCGTCCTTCAATGCGTTGCGGACCGAATACAATTCCAAGCCAACGGGAATGCTTGAGGCTCCGCGAGCGGAAAGAGCCCACGGAAGCATTGCCGACAAAGCCAGAAAAGAACGACGCGACCAAGCGTTGGGAGTCATAGATGCATCCTAATTGAGAATCAGCCGAATTTCATCAAGATGTTAAGTTCTTGGACGCGTGGGATTAGATTCGCGATTGACGGCAATCGTCGTTTGTTACAAAAGTGTTCGTGGTAGTCTGATACGCATTGCATGCGGAGAGAAGATTTGTTTGGTGGGATGCGACAAGAGGCAAGTCGAGAAGCTTAGCGAGTGGCAGGGGGAAATAGTGAATCGTCGTTTTGCGATCTTGTTTGTTATCCTGCTTTGCTTTGGCGCCGGCGTGCTCACCTATGTTTTTCATCTGCGCCTTGCAGCTTTGGATGAATTTCAGCGCCAAGCGAAATTGGGCCGGGAAGAGGCGGACTGGATCCGCGAGCATGTCATTGTGCCCACGGAAAAACGGGTTCTCGCCCGCGATAATTTCACCTCTGCGCTTGAAAAGTTCGGGTTGAGCCATCAGGACGCGGCCAACGCTTCCGCGGCGGCGCAGCATGAGTTCAACCTGCGGCAGGTCCGCGCGGGGAATACCATTACCGTAGGGCGATCCGTCGGAGGAGACCTACGCGAGATCAATTACAAAATCGATTCCGACCGCATGTTGAAGATCGTTCCGGAGAAAGGCGGCTTTAAAGCCGAGGTAAAAGAAATACCCTCCAAGCTGGAAGTCGCGTCGGTTTCTGGACAGCTCGACGACTCACTCTTCAATGCCGTCGCGCAGGCGGGCGAGTCTCCGGAAATCGCCATGCGGCTTGCGCAAATCTTTGGTTACGACCTGGATTTCTATACCGATCCGCGCAAGGGCGATACGTTCCGCGTCTTGCTCGAGAAAAAGAAGTACGCCAATGGCCAAACGGCGGGCTATGGAAAGATTTTCGCCGCCGAATACGACAATGGCGGCAAGAAATACCAGGCGCTGCTTTTCCATGACGAATTTGGCCGACCCGCATATTACACAGCCGACGGAAAATCGCTGCAAAAGGCGTTTCTGCGTTCGCCGCTCAAGTTCGGCGCGCCGGTCACTTCGCATTTCAGCACGGCGCGATATCACCCGATTCTGAAAATCGTTCGCCCGCACCTGGGAACGGATTATGGGGCGCCGATCGGAACGCCGGTGCAGACGATTGGAAGCGGCCGGGTTCTATTCGCGGGCCGAAAAGGCGGCGAAGGGAACCTGGTGCAAATCGCGCATTCCAACGGCTACGAAACGATGTATTTGCATTTGTCGCGCATGTACGTCCGTGCGGGCGAACACGTTGAAATCGGAAAGATCATCGGCCTCGTCGGCAGCACCGGCCTTTCCACGGGGCCGCATCTGGATTTTCGAATTTTGCAAAAGGGCAAGTATAAGAACTTCGAGAAGCTTGGCCTGCCGCCTTCCGATCCCGTTTCAAAGAAGCACTTGCCGGAATTTGCGGCCGTTCGGGAGAGGTGGCTCCCGCTCCTGAAAAAACCTGAGCTGCTGCAGGCAGGCATCCCGGACGTCGCCGGGCGTTGAAGGATTCCCGCTCCGGCTACGCAACGCGTCGTGGAGTCCTCAATAGATGACGGGAAGTTTTGTGTAATCGGCCGATGCTTCGCCGGTCACGCGGAGAACGAGCAGAGTGCGGTCGTCGTGGGGGTTCGAGCCAGGGCCGCTGTGATCATCCGTCGCGGCGATTATTTTTTCCGAGAGTTCATTTGCCGAAATTCCGGGCGCGGCGTCTGCCAGTAAAGCGTGCAAGCGCCGAGAGCCAAACTCCTCCTGATTGACGTTCTCCGATTCCAGAATACCGTCGGAGGCAAACAAAACGACATCGCCGGGTTCAAGATCGATAGCCGACTCCTCGTATTCGGTATCGGGCAAGAGGCCCAGCGGCACGCCTTCGATATGAATCTCCTGCGCACTTCCGCCACGGACCAGCAAAGGATAAGGGCCGCCGGCATTGGCGAGGATGAGACGGTGCGCCGCCGCATCATAGACGGCAAAGAGCATGGCGATGAACCGTGCATCGAGGCGCGCGCCGTGCATGCGGTGATTCAGCATTTGCAGCATGCATGCGGGACTGCAAGTGCTGCTGACGACAAGCTCGCGCAGCGTGCCTATGGCCAGCGACCCATAAAGCGCCGCCGCGGTACCTTTGCCGGACACATCGCCTAAAGCCATGGCCAGCTTGCCCTGGCCATAAGGAAGAAAATCGTAGAAGTCGCCGCCCAGCTCTCGCGCGGGAACATACGCGGCGGCGAGATCGAGACCAGGGATACCTTTGGCGCCATGGGGAAGAAGCTGCCGCTGAATTTCGCGAGCCGTGTTGAGGTCTTCCTGGAGGCGGAGCTGATTCTCGCGGGCCTCTTCATAGAGCCGCGCGTTTTCAAGCGCCACGGCAATGTAAGAGCCGAGTGTGGCGAGCATGCGCTCGTTTTCCGCGGTGAAGGCGTGAGGCTCCGTGCTTTCGAGGTCAAGAACTCCGATCAGCCGGTCCTGCAGGAGAAGAGGAACGACAAGCTCAGACCGGGCATCGACGCCGGTTTCGCAGCGAATGTAACGCGCATCCGTGAGCACGTCATCGACGCGGACGGGGCGGCGCTCGGCGGCAGCGGTTCCCGTGAGGCCCCTTCGGAGCGGCAAACGCAGAAAGGTGGGGATGGAATCCTCGTAGCGCATACCGAAGACGCTTTCAAGCAGCTGCGTCGATTCGTTCCAGAGCATCACGCTAAAAACATGGTAGTCGACGATGCGCTTGACGCGCTGGGCGATACGGCGCAGCAACTCTTCGCGGTCCAGAATGGAAGTCAGCTCGCGGCTGACGTCGTAAAGCAGGCCGAGCATCTGGGCCTGCTCAGGAAATGCGGTCAGAAGGCTCTGGGGCACGGGGTCGACATCGCCAAGGATGGCGTAAGCAGCGAGTTTGGAGAGGTCTTCCATTTCTTAGTGGCCAACGCCGAGTTCTTGATTAGATGTAGCACAAACCAATCGGTTTCAGAAGTCCGAAGCAATTCTTCAAACTCGGCGCGGAGCCGTGTCGGGTTTCATAGCGGATTCACTTGACGAAGATGGGCGGCACTTTTACGCTAGTCAGGACGGGGAATGGAGCATGTATGAGCACCACCCAAGGCCAGACTGCGGCTTCGCGTCCGTGCGCTTACTGCGGGAAACCGGTTCCCGTGCGGATGAATCACTGTCCTTCTTGCCGTGAGGCGGTTCCGGAGGTTCGTTTATCCGCACGCGTCGGCAGGGATGGCCGACGCGAAGTACGCCGCGGGCTGATGTACATGCTTTTGGGCGCGGTGATTTATTATTTTTCCGGCGGATACAGCGCGCTATACCTTCCTCTCTCCATTGCTCCGTGGGTGACCACTTACCTGGCTCCCGTAGTCTTCCTGGGCGGTCTGGGAATGTGCCTTTACGGACTTTACCTGCGCATGCGGTCGTAAGAAACGCGCATCCTTGTGCGGTCGAATAATGCAGACTTTTAATGCCCATCCATAGAAGTTCTCGTTTCTAGCGACTATTCAGCAAAATCCGATCAGCGGAGAGTTCAAGCAATTCCAACAGGATCATCCGGGTGCAGCTCCGCATGACCCTGTCCCAAGGGACAACGTGACGGAATGGGGGAGTACCGTCCGTTCAATCCCTCGCCGCCAACCGACCCACGTGGCCTACTGATGGCTGGGACCCGCCTGGGTCCCGCCAGTTGAGCCTGAAAGATTGAGTGGAGGGCAGATGAAAATACGAGTCCTAGTTGCAGCAGTGGCAATGCTAAGTGTCTCTTACGGGGCGAACAGAGCCGCCGCGCAGGGGCCGCAGGGGGCGGGTGCGGCGTCAGCGTCCTCGAGTAGCTCCAGCAGCTCGCATTCCTTGAATCCAATCAAGTGGGTGAAGAAGGAGCCGAAGTCCGCGAGCGATCAGTTCAACTCCAAAGATGAACAAGACCAGAAGCTAACAGCCAGCCTGCAATCCCAAGGCGTGCTGCCAGCCAATGCGGACGCCAAAAGCGTCTGCGAAAACTTCAAGGCGTTGGACGAGTGCGTCGCCGCGCTGCACGCAAGCAAAAATCTTGGAGTGGACTTTAACTGCCTCAAATCAAACTTGACGGGCGTGCAAACGAGCGCGGATATGTCTTCGTGCAAAGGATCGGCCGGCGACAAGGCGATGAGCTTGAGCAGAGCCATCCACGCGATGAAGCCGGAGGCCGACGCAAAGACAGAAGCGAAAAACGCGGAAAAGCAAGCCAAGGAGGACTTGAAGGCCTCGAGAGGATAATTCTGAGGATTGGGAAAACGACCGCGAAATTTAGATCAGAGGACACTAATAACGAAAAGGGCGGGTTAGCCGGAAGTTGCGGCGCCCGCCTTTTCGCTTTTTGCGCACAATCGCCCGGGAACGGCTAATCTCCGTTAGCGGCTGCCTTGGCCTGATCCGCACGAACCAGCGGGACAGCCACCAGATGTTCCGCCAGGAACCATACTTGAAGTTCGTTAGTCCGGATCACATCTGAGACCAGCAAATCGTTTGTTCCGTCGTCTCCCGCTTCACTGGCTTGCTTCGCCATTGTGCGAGCTTCCTTTAGGATGATTTCGTGGGCTTCGAGTAGGCGTGAGATCTGTACGGGGGCTTCTTCCCGGCCACGCGGCGGCCGCGGGATCATGGTTGTCTCAGCGACATCCGCCGCCATCGCCAGGCTGATTCCGCCAAGGATCTGAATTCGTTCGGCGATATCATCCACGAGTGCGTCCTGTTCTCCGTGATGCTTGTCGAAGAGCAGATGCAACTGGTAAAAAGTGTGCCCGGCTACCTGCCAATGATGCTTTTTGTACATATCGCGAAGCGTCATAGTGTCCGCGAGAACTTGGTTGAGATTTTCGGCGCTGGCTGCGCATACCTTCTCGTCGAGAGCGATGGGCAGCTTGGCGATCTTTCCGTAGGGCTGGATTTCGGGGGCATGCTGATGCTGAATCGGTTTGGCTTGTTTTGTGCCGGTTTCAAGCTGGCTGTAAGAAGCGTTCTGCTTGTTATTTTTAGGGCTCATCAATCTTTCTCCTGGCGGTAGAATGCGCCGGAATTCCACACCCCAATCATACGCTTTTTACAGGCGGGGGACGATTTGCGAGACGGACGCTGACAGGAAGAAAGTCAGCTCCAAGCTGGCCCTCGTTCTAGCCCCGCCGGAGAAAAAATACGGCGAGCAGGCGGCATCTGCCCGGTCTATCCGAAGAGAAGTTATCGATTTACTCCTCGATTCTGCGGACTTCTCCCGGCGCGATGACGGACAACACCTGCTGGCAATTGGAAACGAGCGGAACCAGATCCTTAAGTCGCCCGGACCTGCCCCTGAGGATCACAACTGAGATTCGGCGGCCACGCAGATTCTGTTGGGTTTCCATGCCGCGATCGATTGTTATTAGAGCGTCAAAGCCGTCTGCCTCGGCCAGCCGCAACAGAAGCCCGTTTTTCTTCCCCGAAAATCCCGCCTCGGAAGCGGTCAGACAAGAGTGTCCAGATAAATGAGGTTTAAGTTTGCGAGGCACGCATTCATCGAGGAGAATCTTCATCCAAGCTTTTCAACAAGCAACGTCTTGGCTTGCTCAAGCGCTGCGATGGCGGCCTCGCGAGTGACGGTCGGGAAATCATCGAGAAATTCGTCGAGTGTTTCGCCGCCTTCCAGGTAGTCGAGCAGGCTTTGAAACGGCACGCGAGTGCCTGAAAAGACCGGTGTGCCGCCGAGAATTTCGGGGTCCTTCACTACGATGTCAGAAGGTTTAGCCAAGCTCTTATTCCCTCGAATCCCGCTCGGTTATCTATGTTGCCCCAAGCATCGCCACACTTGCATTCGAGCTCAACGCACTTCCCAGGTGTCGCCGGCGCGGAGGAGTTTCGCTAGATCGCCGGGGCCGCGCTTTGCGATGACGTCCTTGATCTGCTGGTTCATGACATCTTCATAGCGCGGAAGATCATCCCACGCGCGAAGCAAGCCGATTGGGGTAGGGAAGCCGGGACGATGCTCCATGTGCGAAAGCAGGAAGGCGTAGGACGCGCGCGGATGATGCGCGTCGTGGATGACCAGGTCGGATTCGGTAATGCCATTGCCGAGTGGGACGACCTCAATGTCGCCCTCGGCATTGCGACGGATGCCCTTGTCGCGGTTCTTGCCGAAGACAAGCGGTTTGCCGTGCTCGAGTTGGATGATGTGCTCGCTGCGCGCGTCGCGCTCGGTGAGGTTGAACCACGCGCCATCATTGAAGATGTTGCAGTTCTGCAGAATCTCGACGAACGCGGAGCCTTTGTGAGCGGCGGCATGTTTCAGCGTTTCTTTCAGATGCTGCTGGAACACATCGACGGAGCGCGCGACAAAGGTGGCTTCAGCGCCGATGGCGAGAGAAATCGGATTGAACGGCCGGTCGAGAGAACCGAACGGAGTCGACTTGGCCTTTTTGCCGAGTTCCGAGGTCGGCGAATACTGGCCCTTCGTCAAGCCGTAGATGCGGTTGTTGAACAGCAGAACTTTCAGGCCGACGTTTCGCCGCAGCATGTGAATCAGGTGATTGCCGCCGATGGAGAGGGCATCGCCGTCACCGGTGGCGACCCAAACTTCGAGGTCGGGGCGAATCGCCTTAATACCCGTGGCGACTGCGGGTGCGCGGCCGTGAATGGTGTGAAAGCCGAACGTGTTCATGTAATACGGGAAGCGGCTTGAGCAGCCGATGCCGGAGACCACGACGAAATTTTCGCGCTTGATCCCCAGCTCGGGGAAGACGGACTGAACGGCGGAGAGAATCGCGTAGTCGCCGCAACCGGGGCACCAGCGGACTTCCTGGTCGGTTTGGAAGTCTTTTTTCGTGAGAGGCGTGATAGGCGGCAGCGTTGCGGTGCTCATCGGGAATTCTCTCCGAGGATCTCTTCAATCTTTTGTTCAACTTCAATCTGCTTAAACGGCCGTCCCTGTATTTTGTTGAGGCCAATGGCGTCCACGAGATACTTGGCGCGCAGCACCCAAAGCAACTGGCCCATATTCAACTCCGGCACAAGAACCGTCTTATAGCGCAGGAGCACATCGCCGAGGTTCGCCGGCAGGGGATTGAGATAGCGCAAGTGAACGTGGCCGATTTTACGGCCCAGTTCGCGCTGCGCTTTCATCGCGGCAGTAATGGCACCGTGCGTCGAGCCCCACGCGACAATCAGAAGATCACCTTCGGCGTCGCCGGCGGGCACCACATCCGGAATTTCTTGCACGACCGCCGCAACTTTTGCGGCGCGGATGCGCACCATGTTTTCGTGATTGAGCGGTTCGTAATTGATGTTGCCGGTAACGTCCTGCTTCTCGAGTCCGCCGACGCGGTGCTCGAGGCCTGGCGTTCCGGGAACGGCCCAGGGACGCGCGAGCGTTTGGGGATCGCGCTTGTAAGGCAAATAGCCGTTGGGACTGTTGACTTCCGTTGCAAATTTCACGGGGAAAGCCGGAATTTCATCGACGTTGGGAATCCGCCACGGCTCCGCACCGTTCGCAAGATAGCCGTCGGAAAGAATAATCACCGGAACCATGTACTTGAGAGCAATGCGGCTGGCTTCCAGCGCGGCCCAGAAGCAATCACTGGGCGTCGCCGGGGCAATGATGGGAATCGGCGCTTCCGAATTGCGCCCGAACAACGCTTGCAAAAGATCCGCCTGCTCGGTTTTTGTCGGAAGGCCGGTCGAAGGCCCACCACGCTGGATGTCGCAAATGACCAGCGGAATTTCCACTGCTACCGCAAGGCCCAGCGCTTCCGTCTTGAGCGCCATGCCGGGGCCGGACGTTGTGGTGATGGCCAGAGCGCCTGCGTAGGCCGCGCCAATCGAACTGGTGATGGCGGCAATTTCGTCTTCCGCTTGAAAGGTCATTACGCCGAAATCTTTGTATTGCGAAAGCTCGTGAAGAATGTCCGACGCGGGGGTAATGGGATAGCTGCCCTGGAAGAGCCGCAAGCCCGATTTCTGCGAAGCGGTGACGAAACCCAGCGCCAGCGCCTGGTTTCCGCTGAGATTGCGGTAAAAGCCGGGCGCGAGCTGCGCCGGCGGAATCTCGTAACTGATCTGGAAGGCTTCGGTGGCTTCGCAATATGAGTAGCCGGCCTTCATGGCGAGCTTGTTGGCTTCAACGAGCAGCGGTTTATTCTTGAATTTGCCTTCGATCCACCGGACGGTTGGGTCCATGGAGCGGTTGTAGAGCCAATAGCACATGCCCAGGGCAAAAAAGTTTTTGCAGCGGCTGATGGATTTGGCATCCAAGCCGAGATCGTCCAGCGCTGTTTTGGTGAGGCGCTCGAGCTCGACGGAGAACAGGCGGTATTTGTCGAGCGAATGATCCTCGAGCGGGTTGGAATCCATCTTTGCTTTGCGCAGGTCGTTTTCCGCAAACGCATCGGAATTTACGATCAGGATTCCGTTGGCTTTGAGGTCGGCCACGTTCATCTTCAACGCCGCGGGATTCATGGCGATCAGAACATCGACGGCGTCGCCTGGCGTGTACACGTCGCTGGAAGAGAAATGGAGCTGATAGCCGCTGACGCCGGGAAGCGTTCCGGCAGGCGCGCGGATCTCCGCGGGAAAGTCCGGGAACGTGGCGATATCGTTTCCATAGAGCGCGACGGTGTTGGTGAACTGGCTTCCGGTGATTTGCATGCCGTCGCCGGAGTCGCCGGCAAAACGAATGACCGCGCGATCGATCACTTCGCGCTTGTGCTTTACCGGCGGTGTTTCAATCAAAGTCGACATGGTGGCCAGGGCTCCGCTGTTTTTCAACTCCCAAACGGATCCCCCGAGGGAGTGTGGCTCGATTTGTTACATGGGCAGTGCGAAAACCAGGTTGGATACTGCATCCAGCCGCCCGGAGCCGACGTGAGAAGAATACCACACCGGCCCACGCATGGCGGAGCGAGAGTCCGCCACGCACAAATGTGTCGTTACGGAAAAGACTCTCAAAATGGCCTCGGCGTTTAGGCCGAGCGCGCACCCTCAAGGCTTGGCCGCCGAGGCAGCTTCGAGAAAGCGCTCGCGGCAGTAAAAAAGCATGGCCACGATGGCGACAGGAATCAGCAAGCCGATGTACATGAACAAGCGCATGTGATGGAGAAAGTCCAGCGGAGCGAAAACACCGTCAGGCAGACGCATCGCGCCGATCATTTCGCCAATCATGGAATTCATCCGGAAATCGAAGTTCGGGTTGAGCAAACTGATGATTCCGCTCGCGAGCCAAAAAAGCTGGAGTCCGATGGCGAGCGGGAAGCTCCACGGCTTGAGCTTCAAGAGACCGATCCCCACGACTGCGACAAAGATGCAACTGACAGCAAGAATTACTGTGCCAGCGGGTCCGTAGAACAAATGGCCAAAAAGCATCGCCGGCGGGCGGAATGGCAAGAAAGGAAGAATGACGATGTTCGCAGCGGACGTGATGAAAAACCACGCGAGTATGGTGATGGCAACAGGCGGGCGCGGCTTTTGGCGCAGAGATAGATCAACGGGAGCTGCGGTCCGTGCGAATTGTTCTTTAACTGACTTGCGATTGAAGAGAACGAGCCACCAAATACCGACCACGAGCGGCGCGCCGTAGATGGCAAGAAGTATAAGGCGGAAGATCAGCGTAAAATTCCCGGGCATGCCGGGAGAGTTCGAAGCCGTCGGAACGGACATGAAGAGGGCAACCGGTATCCCGATCAGGCCAAAGAAAAAACATATTCCCGCCCAGACCATTGCGGAAATACGCCCCCAATTGCGGAGAAGAAAAAGCCCAATACCCGCCGCGATGCCGAAAATGCCGCAAGCCATCCCTAAAGCCATCAAGCCAACGCCAGCGATCCTGACAAAAGAAGGCTGTTGCGGCAGAGTCGCCGGCAGCTTCACCAACAAGAACGCGACGAGGCTGAGCCCCGAGCCAAGCAAAACGAACAAGCTTCCGAGAATCGCGATCACTCCTGCAGCGATCACGGAAGCTGAAGGTTTCGAAGAATTGCCCATAACGTCTGTGTATATCATTTCCAGAAGTGCCGCCATAGGGAAGTGAAAGTAACGCGAAAGCAACTTGCCACTTGACGTTCGCTTTCTTTTCGCCTAATGTAGGGACGCTACACCAGTGCGTGCGGAGACGAGCGATGACCCTTACAAAACGGCAAAAGGAAGTTCTGGATTACCTGGTTTCCTTCGAGACCAAACACGGGTACGCCCCAAGCTTTGAAGAGATTGGCAAGGGCCTGAAGCTGACTTCGCTTGCTACCGTTCACAAGCACATCACCACACTCGAGAAAAAAGGATTCATTCGTCGCGGCTACAATCAGAGCCGGTCGATCGAAATCCTGCAGTTGCCAAAGCCCGTCAAGGAACAGATTAGCGACCGGAGAGTTCAAGAATTGCCGCTGGTTGGAAGGATTGCGGCCGGGCGGCCGTTGGAGGCGGTCGAAGAGCGCGAGACAGTGTCGCTCGGAGATTTTGCCCGCGGCGGGAACTCCTTCGTTCTTCAGGTGAAGGGCAGCTCCATGATTGAAGATCACATCATGGATGGCGATTACGTGGTTTGCGAACAAACGCAGGTGGCCAACGCGGGCGATATCGTCGTGGCCCTGATTGGCGGAGACGAAGCCACGCTCAAGAGGTTCTACCGTGAAGGAGCCGGGAAGATTCGGCTGCAACCCGCGAATTCTGAAATGGCGCCAATCATGGTGGCCGCAGATGACGTCAAGATTCAAGGCCGCGTCATTGGCGTACTCAGAAAATACTGAACATCAGCCCCGAGACGCATCACGGGCGCTTCAAGTTAAAATTTGCCGCCGTTTTTTGTCGCTAGCCGTTCTCTGGCGTTTATTCTTGGAGAGTTACTTCTCGGTCTGTCGTAAGGCTTCCCCCCAATAAGCCACATCCAAAATCCCATTTGAAATTCCGGATATTATATGAATTACTTGGAGCGGCTGGAAACGCTGCGCGTCAAAAAGTACGGGGCGGGGCCTGCGGTATTGCCACCGCGAAGGAACCCGCAAAAAGGAAACCACCAAACTTGTCTCCCAAGCGCGAAAACGTACTGATTGTCGAGCCTGACGAGGCAAAGCGGCAGAATCTCGAGGACGTGCTGCGTTCCGCCGGCTACGAAGTCTCCACTGCGTCTTCACAGGAAGAAGGATTCCAGCTCGTCCAGACCGGCGCCGTGGATGTGTTTCTGGTTGCTGCCGATCTTGCCGATGTCCTCTGCTGCAGCTCTCTGACGGAAATCAAAGGCCTGGGATCTACTTCCAACACGCGCGTGATTCTTTTCGCACGCGGCGGCGCTGCGGAACGTGCGCGGGGTCTGGACCTAGGTGCCGATGACGTATTGACGCCGCCCTGGGAGCCCGCCGAGCTGCTGGCGCGCGTGCGCGTGCAGTTGCGCGACAAGCACGCGTTGGAAGAGTTACAACAGAAATCCCGCCTTGCCGAAGAAGGGCAAGAAATAGCGCACACTGCGTTTCAAGCAATTGCGGTGACGGAAAAAATGACGCGTGACGCGTTCTCTCTCGATCGCGCCCTGAAAATCGGCGTTTCCGCGCTTCTCGGCGTCGCCGCGCTCCTGGCGATCATTTTTCTCCTTTATACGCGGCGCGCGGATAAGGAGACGCGGCGCGCTTATTCGGTGATCGCGCAGCTCGAGCACGGCGTGCACAGCGAAGAGGCCCTCGTCGCGGAGGCCAACAAAGCACGGGAAGACCTCGAGCAATCGGACATCATCGAGCAAAAACAACAGCTTCAAAAACAAACCGATGATCTTCGCCAAAAGCTCTCCGCGGCGGATGCCAGCGAAGTCGACGGCCTTCGCAAGCAGTTGGAAGAAACCACCAACCGGCTGAAACGAGTAGAGAGTCAATCCCGCGCTGCCGAAGGCGTTATTCGCGCCAGCGCTCCAAGCGTCTGCCTGCTTCACGTCTCGGTTTCCTTCCTGGACCAAAGCTCCCGGCGGCCCTTGCGTTATGCCGCCATCAATCCCGACGGACAGCCGCTAAAGGACAGCGATGGCAACGTGGTCTATAGCCTGGAAGGCCGCGAGCCGGAGGTTCGCGAGGATTTTTTCGGCACCGGGTTCATCGTCAGTGAAAATAAGATTCTCACTAATCATCATGTCGCTCAGCCCTGGTGGAAGAATGAGGAGCTCAGCGCCTCGACTCAACAGGGATTGCAGCCGACCATCGCCGAGATGACCGCTTATTTCCCGGAATCGACGACCGGCATTCCCTTGAGCATTTCACAGATTTCGGACGAAGCCGATTTAGCCGTTCTGCGTGGCGACTTTTCCTCCTTGAAGCGTCCCATTCTCAAGACGGACGGGAGCAGAGAGGCCGCGGTGAGCGGGCAGCTTTTGATTTCTCTGGGATATGCAACAGGATTGAGCGCCATACTGGCGCGCGCCGGCGAAGATACCGTGAAGGATATCGTCAAGACGAGTGGCGGCGATCCAAAGAAAATCGTTGAGGAACTCCAAAAGCGCCAGCTAATCCGGCCACTCGTGACGCAAGGACATATTGGCGACGTCTTGCCGGATAAAATTGTTTACGATGCGCAGACCACTTCCGGCGGCTCTGGTGGACCGCTGATTAACCGCGATGGAGAAGTGATTGGCGTAACTTTTGCCGTGGTCAGAGGTTTTGGCGGTTCCAACTTTGGAGTTCCGATCCGTTATGCAAAGCCGCTGCTTAAGCCCTAAAGCGGTCTGATATCCCGTCCTCACCATCAAAAATGTTTGTCCAGCGAATCGAAAAAAGTGCTCCAATTGCTCCGTCCGCGCGTGAAAGAATGTAAAGTTTCGCGTAACCTACTTGCCGGCACAGGGATGAAGAAGAACAAACCCATCCGAAAACTGCTCGCTGCCAATCGCAGCGAAATCGCCATCCGGATTTTCCGCGCCGCAAACGAGCTCGGCCTGCGCACCGTCGGAATTTATTCGCAGGAGGACCGGCTGGCGCTACACCGCTTCAAAGCGGATGAGGCTTACCAAGTCGGCGCAGGCATGGGCCCGGTGGCGGCGTACCTCGACATCGCTGGCATCGTCGCTTTAGCCAAGGAAAAAGGAGTCGACGCCATTCATCCCGGCTACGGCTTCTTGTCCGAAAATCCCGCATTTGCTCGCGCGTGCCAGAAGGCCGGCATCACCTTCATCGGCCCGACGCCGGAATTGCTCGAACTTTTGGGAGATAAGACAGCCGCGAGACGGCTCGCAGCTTCGGCCGGTGTGCCAGTGCTCCCGGGAACGGAAGAATCGATAAGCTCCGTAGCCGAAGCCCGCAAATTCGCAGCCGCGATCGGCTATCCGGTCATTGTAAAAGCCGCGATGGGCGGCGGCGGGCGCGGCATGCGCGTAGTCCGCAACGAGGCCGAACTCGAGCAGCGTCTTGAGGAAGCCCAGGGCGAGGCCAAGTCCGCCTTTGGCGACGCGAGCGTCTTTCTGGAAAAATATTTGGCCCGTGCTCGCCATCTTGAAGTTCAGATTCTCGCGGACAACCACGAAAATCTGCTGCACCTCTATGAGCGCGATTGTTCCGTGCAGCGGCGCCACCAAAAGGTCGTCGAAGTAGCACCAGCCGCGAATTTGCCGTCATCCGTTCGCGCGGAACTTTGCGATGCCGCCGTACGTCTCGCTCGAAAGGCCAACTACCGGAACGCTGGCACCGTCGAGTTTCTCTACGACGTCGACGCCAAGAACTGGTATTTCATCGAAGTGAATCCCCGCATTCAGGTCGAGCATACCGTCACGGAAATGGTGACGGGCATCGACCTGGTGCGATCGCAAATTCTTGTAGCGCAGGGCCACAAACTGCACGAAGAGCCTCTGGACCTGCCGCAGCAGGGAAGCGTGCCGCTGTACGGCGCCGCGCTTCAGTGTCGGGTCACCACGGAAGATCCGGGAAATAATTTCGCGCCCGACTACGGAAAACTTACGACCTACCGCTCGCCTGCCGGATTCGGAATTCGTCTCGATGGCGGCACGGCGTATGCCGGTGCGGTCCTGGCCGCATACTACGATTCGCTTCTTGTAAAGGTGACGGCCTGGGGAACGAAACTTCCCGAAGCTTGCCAGCGCATGGACCGCGCGCTGCGCGAATTCCGCATCCGGGGCGTCAAGACCAACATCCCTTTCCTGGAAAATGTAGTCAACCATCCGCGCTTTCGCGCTGGCGACGTAACGACAACTTTTCTCGACGAATACCCTGAGTTGTTTCGCCTGCACAGCCGCGGCGACCGCGCCACGAAGCTGCTTTCGTATCTCGGCGATGTCATTCTCAACGGCAATCCTGAAGTAAAGGGCAAACAGATCCCGAAACTGTTGGAGAAAGCCGTGCTGCCGCGCGTCCCCGGTATCGAGCCGCCTGCGGGAACGCGGCAAATGCTGCGGAAAATCGGACCGAAGAAATTTGCGGCGTGGGCTAGAAAAGAAAAGCGCCTGCTCATCACGGATACGACTTTTCGCGATGCGCACCAATCATTGATGGCGACGCGCGTGCGCACGCACGATTTGCTCGCCACTGCAACTGCCGTCGCTCAGCGTCTTCCGAATCTATTCAGCCTTGAAATGTGGGGCGGCGCAACCTTTGATACGGCTATGCGCTTCCTTCACGAAGATCCCTGGCAGCGCCTTCGCGAGTTGCGCGAACGCATTCCCAATATCTGCTTTCAGATGCTGCTCCGCGGCGCGAATGCCGTCGGCTATACATCCTATCCGGACAATGTGATTGTCGAGTTCGTCCGCGAGGCCTGCGCCCAAGGCATCGACATCTTCCGCATCTTCGATTCGCTCAACTCCATCGAAAACATGCGCGTCTCGATTGACGCCGTGCTTGAAACCGGCGCCGTCTGCGAGCCCGCCATTTGCTACACCGGAGACATCTTCGATAAATCCCGCCCGAAATATTCGCTGAAATACTACGTCACCATGGCCAAGCTGCTCGAAAAGCTCGGCGCGCATTTCCTTGCGATTAAGGACATGGCGGGGCTTTGCAAACCGTATGCGGCCTACGAACTTGTGAAGACGCTTCGCGAAGAAATCGCCATTCCCGTGCACTTTCACACGCACGACACCAGCGGCATCAACTCCGCCTCGGTCCTGAAAGCAGCGGACGCTGGCGCCGACGTCGCCGACGCCGCCGTTGCCGCGATGAGCGGCGGCACCAGCCAGCCCAATCTCAATTCCATTGTCGAGGCGCTGCGCAACACGCCGCGCGACACAAATCTCGACGTCGAAGCGCTCAACGAATGCTCCGATTATTGGGAAACCGTGCGGACCTATTATTTGCCCTTTGATTCCGGCCCGAAGGCCGGCTCCGCGCGGCTCTATCAGCACGAAATTCCCGGCGGTCAATATACGAATCTGCGCGAACAAGCTGCCGCATTGGGTATGGGCCACCGCTGGCGCGAAGTGGAAAAAATGTATGCCAAAGTGAACCAACTCTTCGGCGACATCGTGAAAGTCACCCCTTCCAGCAAGGTCGTCGGCGATATGACACTGTTCCTAATGGCCAACGAACTGCAACCGAACGATCTGCTTGAGCTGAACGAAAATCACGATCTCTCTCTACCGAATTCCGTCGTCGAGATGTTTTCGGGTGTGCTCGGTGTTCCTCCCGGAGGATGGCCACGCAAGTTGCAGAAAATAATTCTGCGCGGAGCCGCGCCGCTCAAAGGCCGGCCTGGCGCAAGCCTCGAAGCGGTGGACCTCGCCGAAGCATCCAGCTCGCTGGAGAAAAAATTAGGCCATGGCGTGCCACGCGACGGCCTTTTGAGCTATCTCCTCTATCCAGATGTGTTCGTAAGGTACGAAAAGTTCCGCCAGACTTATGCGGACGTCGGTGTCCTTCCCACGCCCTCGTTTTATTACGGCTTGGCCTCCGGCGAAGAGATCACCGTTGAAATCGAGCCCGGAAAGACGCTCATACTCAAATTTCTGACGGCCAGCGATCCCCACCCCGATGGAACGCGGACCTTGTTCTTTGAATTGAATGGGCAGCCGCGCGAAGTAAACGTGCGCGACCTCGCGTTGCGCGTCGTCGAGCGCGCGCACCCCAAGGCCGACCCCGCCGATCCCGGACAAGTGGCCGCGCCGACGGCTGGCGTGATCAGCGGCATCGCCGTGCAAGCGAATCATCCCGTGGAACGCGGAGCCAAACTCTTGACGCTCGAAGCCATGAAGATGCAATCCAATATCTATGCGCCGATCGCCGGGCGCATTGTGAAACTTCTTGTAACTCCCGGGCAACACGTCGAAGCCAAGGATCTGCTGGTGGCCATCGCGCCGTGAGCGGTCCAAATCTCCACAAGCACGAAGGTTTTCGCTCGCGCTTCCTCAGAAACCAGCGCGACCTCATCGTTTATCTCCCGCCCGGCTATGACGAGCAGCCCGGCCGCCGTTTCCCCGTCCTCTATCTTCACGACGGTCAGAATCTTTTCGACGGCGCAACCTCTTTCATTCCCGGCATGGACTGGCACGTGGGCCAAACCGCCGACCAATCTATATACTCAGGTGCCGTCGAGCCTCTCATCATCGTCGGCATGTACAACACGAAGGCCCGCATCCGCGAATACACGCCCACCCACGTCCCCAAACTCGGCGGCGGCCGCGCGGATCGTTATGCCAAATTCCTGATCGATGAAGTAAAGCCCTTCATCGAACGCGAATACCGCACTTTGTTCGGGCCGGAAAAAACCGGCATCGGCGGCTCTTCGCTCGGCGGGCTCGTTTCACTCTACTTGGGCCTCAAGCTGCCGCACCTCTTTGGAAAACTCGCTGCGCTTTCTCCTTCCGTTTGGTGGAACCAGCAAGTCATGCATCGTTTCGCGCAAGCCGCTGACGTCTCTCCGCGCCCGCGCATCTGGCTCGACATCGGCACGCGCGAGGGCCCGCGCATCGTTCAGGACGTCGAGCAATTTCGCGACGTTCTTCTGCAAAAGGGCTGGCACCTCGGCTGCGATCTGCACTACGAGCGCGTTGAAGGCGGCGAACACAACGAAGCAGCCTGGGCCCAGCGGGTCGGCCCTTTTCTGCGATTTTTGTTTCCGGCCCGCTAGAGCGAAGTATAATCCGCACCTGTCGCGTGGCTGCACGAAAGCGTCGTCGCAAGGGCTGCATGCTATTCAGGGGTCATCGGATGCCAGACAGCCGTCCTCTCACCATCCTCTGTGTCAGCTCCTACGAAAAAGGGCAGGAATTTCTCCGCGCTTGCAAGGAGATCGGCTGCCGCGTGCTCCTTCTCACCGTCGAAAAGCTGCGCAACGCGGATTGGCCCCGCGAGGCCATCGATGAAATGTTTTTCATGCCCGAAGAGCTTCCTGTGCAAGACCTGATCAATGCCGTGAGCTTCGCGGCGCGCTCGCAGCCCATCGATCGCATCGTTGCCCTGGACGAATTCGACATGGAAAACGTCTCGGCCCTTCGCGAGCACCTGCGCATTCCCGGCATGGGGCTGACCACCGTCCGCTATTTCCGCGACAAACTCGCCATGCGCGCACGCGCCAAAGAAGCCGGCATCCCCGTGCCGGAATTCGTCCACGTCCTGAATTACGATGCCTTGCGCGAGTTCATGGCGCGAGTTCCCGCGCCCTGGCTGCTGAAACCGCGCTCGCAGGCCTCGGGCATCGGCATGACAAAAATTCACGAGCCCGCCGAGCTCTGGCCGTGGCTGGATCAGCTTGGCGACATGCAATCCAACTACTTGCTCGAACAATTTATCACTGGCAGCGTTTTTCACGTGGACAGCGTGGCCACGGAGCGTGAAGTGGTCCTTGCGGAAGCCCACGCCTATGGCGCTCCGCCGCTCGACACTTCGCATCAGGGCGGCGTTTTCACGACGCGCACCCTCCCGCGCGATTCTGTGGACGCGAAAGCGCTCTTCGGCATCAATCGCGAAATCCTCAAGGATCTCGGCTTCCTGCGCGGCGTCACCCACGCCGAATTTTTGAAAGCTCACTCCGATGGCAAATTGTATTTTCTCGAAGTAGCCGCTCGCGTCGGCGGTGCTTATATCTCGAACGTCATCGAAGCTGCCACCGGCATCAACTTATGGCGCGAGTGGGCGCACCTTGAAGTGGGAGCAGGGAAGCAGCCCTATCAGTTGCCGCAAACCAAGCATGATTACGCCGGGGTGATTGTCTCTCTCGCTCGCCAGGAACGTCCCGACACTTCCGCCTATAACGATCCGGAGATCGTTTATCGCATCACAAAATACCATCACGCCGGTTTCGTTCTCAAATCGCCCAGACCCGAACGCGTCGAGGAACTGCTGGATGGCTATTCAAAAAGATTTCAAGCAGATTTCTTGGCCATCCAGCCCGTTCCGCAGAGGCCGAGCTCCTGACCTCCGCCATTTTTTCCTTTCGCAACGCTTCACGCGGATGCGTCACCAAAAATTTACCTAAACTTAACCGCGAACATCGGACGAACGTACTGCCCAAAGGTCCAGTTACTTTCAGGAACGGCCATGGAAGACGGCATTTGCCGTGCACCATCGTGAGGTCTAAAGTTTGCAATACCCCAAGCGATTTACTGGCCGGGGTGGTGCTATCCCTTTGGGAGGGACCGATGTGGAGCAATAAGAAACCGGAAACGCTGCAATCCGCGCCTCCGGAGACGAAAAATTTTCCAACGAATCAGCCGCCGAAGTCCGCTCCGGCGACTTGGGAGGGAACTACCGCAATGAGTACAGATGCCATGCGTCCATTGGGTGCAACCGCGGACCGCGCTACCGCGCGGCTCGGGGCCAGCCTGCACGTGAAAGGCGAGATCTCCGGCAACGAAGATCTGCTGATCGACGGCTCGGTCGAAGGACTGATCCAGCTTGATGAGCGGAAGCTGACCGTCGGAACTACCGCAAAGGTTACCGCCGATATCATCGCCCGCGAGGTCGTGGTTTACGGCACCGTGAAGGGAAATCTTCGCGCCAAAGACCGCATCGAAATTAAAAAGGACGGCTCCGTCAACGGCGATCTCACCACCGCTCGCATCATGATCGAAGACGGCGCCTACTTCAAAGGCTCCATCGAAATCGATAAGAGCTCCGAGAAAGATTCCAGCCATAACGCTTTTGCAAAAAGCTCGGCCGCTCCCATGGGCGCGCCGGCAACAAAAACTATTTAATTCTCTGTCATCTTCTCTGATTTTCCTCCAGGGCGGCGCGGACCTTCGGTTCTCGCCGCCCTTCGATTTTCTGCTTCTGCTCCTGCCACTCCAAATATATTTCTCAACTTGACAATTAACGTAACTGCTTTATAGTTTGCCCGTGTAATCCTCTCAAGTCTGCGCCTCCCGGCTCTGGCCGCAAGCGCCGTCCGCGCCGCGGTTTCAGCCTGGCGTGCAGAAGGAACGTGGGTTGTTCGATGAGACGGCTCGGAGAGAGCGCCCCGAACTCGCTTCTAGGTCTTCTTTTGCTCGCCGCTTTCGGGTGCGGCGGCGGTTCATCCACCATTCAGCCTCCGCCTCCGCCTCCGCCTCCGCCT
>Ga0102924_1001682_pt1 | contig 25169 bp, 23 predicted proteins | sample PaiPotPPM11metaG_FD_80116 | JGI IMG/M metagenome (GOLD analysis project Ga0102924, IMG submission 80116) | Iron sulfur acid spring bacterial and archeal communities from Banff, Canada, to study Microbial Dark Matter (Phase II) - Paint Pots PPM... ... | reverse complement strand
CCCGCTAACCCCGCCGCCCGCGCTTCCCTGACGTCACCCAACCCGCCACGCTGCGGCGGCAGCATCATGATCGAGGGCGTCGCGGTGGCCGCCGGGCTGTCGGCCTGGTCGGGTTGCCTTTCGGTCCCGCCACCAGCTGGATCGCGGGCAGAAACCGCTGTGGCAACCGCTGGGCGGCTGCTAGCTGATGCCGCGGCGGCGGAGGATCTCGGCTACGTCGGCGTCGAGGCCGTCGTCGTCGGCGGCCTTGCCCCGCTTGGCGGGCCTGGCCACCTCCGTGCCCGGCGCCGGGCCGTTGCGGCCGGCGGCCACCGCGGCGGTGTTACCTCCCGTCGTGGCGTTCCCGGCCGCGTTGGCCTGCTGCTTGAGCTCCCGCTTCTTGGCCCGCTTGCGCCCCGAGGCCAGCAACGGAATGCCGCCCGAAGCCAGCAAGATCAGCGCGGCCAGCACCAGCAGGGCCACACCCGACCAGGTCTTGGGTGAGAAAGCGAACGACTGTGCGAATTGCACGATCGCCGACCCGATCCGCCCGACCAGCAGGATCGAGCCGGTCAGGTACAGGGCCAGCGGGATCAGCGACCAGCCGGCCAGCCGGATGCCCCGCCGGAAACCCTTCCGCCGCCAGGTGAACCAGCTCAGGACCAGACCCGCCGCGCTCAAGCCGATGCAGATCGGGAACCACGCGATGCTGTTCCAGGTGTTCACAGCCGCCTCCGCTCATGTCGCGTCGTTTCGAGCGTTCCGCTGCGAGGCACGCGGCCCGGCGTGTCCTCTTTTCATCGTCGCACATACCCGGGACACCCCAGACCATGGCCGCCGGCCGGGGCGCCGCCGGCCCAGGCGGGGACCGGCCCGGCGCAGGCCGCGCTAGCCCGCGGCGACCAGGTCCCGGAGCATCGCGAGGTCGACGTCGCTGAGCGACGCGGCGACGATCCGGCCGGGCTGGGGCCCGATCGGGACCAGGCTCGGCACGGCCACCATCCGGCAGCCCGCGGCCTCCGCGGCGGCCACCCCGTTGGGCGAGTCCTCGAGCGCGACGCAGTGTCGCGGGTCGGCGCCCAGCAGCGCCGCGGCCCGCAGATACGGCTCCGGGTCCGGCTTGCCGCGGGTCACGTCGTTCGCGCACACGGTCGCGCTGAAGCTGACCCCCAGCTGCATCAGCACGGCGTCCATGATCGGCCGTTCCGACGACGTGACCAGGGCGTGCGGGATCCCGGCGGCGTGCACCTCGGCCAGCAGCTCCCCCGCCCCGGGCAGCATGATCAGCTTCCGCGACATCAGCAGCTCGGTCATCCCGTCCACCAGCCAGCGGCCGACGTCCTCCGGGCGGGCCGGGCGGACGGCCCGGGCCAGCAGGTAGGCGACCGTGCGCGACAGCGACCCGCCGACCAGCGCGTGCTGGTCGGCCTCGCTCCACTGGCCGCCCAGCCGGGCCATGACCGCGCATTCGACCTCGAACCAGAGCGGCTCGGAATCGACGATCAGGCCGTCCATGTCGAACAGCACGCCCTGCAGCCTGGCGTCGGCCGGCGGCGCGGCCCGCACGGCGGGCGTCATCGGCTCGGCAGGCTCCGCGGGCTCGGCCGGCTCGGCGGGCTGGCGCAGCATCAGGTGCTGAAGTAGTTCGCTTCGGGATGGTGCGCGATCAGCGCGTCCGTGGACTGCTCGGGAGCCAGCTGGAACTCCTCGGACAGGGTGACCCCGATTCGTTCCGGCTGCAGTAGGCGCATGACCTTGGCCCGGTCCTCCAGGTCCGGGCAGGCCGGGTAGCCGAACGCGTACCGGCAGCCCCGGTATCGCACCTTGAGGATGTCATCGAGGTCTCCGGGATCGTCGTTGCCGAAGCCGAGTTCCTGCCGGACGCGGCTGTGCCAGTACTCGGCCAGGGCCTCGGCGAGCTGCACCGACAGCCCGTGCAGCTCGAGGTAGTCGCGGTAGGCGTTCTTGGCGAACAGCTCCGCGGTGGCCTCGCTGATCTTCGCCCCCACCGTGACGAGCTGGAACCCGACCACGTCGGTCTCGCCCGACTCGCGCGAGCGGAAGAAGTCGGCCAGGCACAGGTGGCGGTCGTGGCGCTGGCGGGGGAACGTCAGCCGCTCCCGCTGGTTCCCGTTCTCGTCCAGGATGACCAGGTCGTCGCCCTCGCTGACGGCCGGGAAGTAGCCGTAGACGACGCCCGCGTCGAGCAGGCCGTCGGTCTGGATCCGGTCCAGCCACATCCGCAGCCGCGGCCGCCCCTCGGTCTCTATGAGCTCGTCGTAGCCGGGGCCGCCCTCGCCGCGGGACGGCTTGAGGCCCCACTGGCCCATGAACGTCGCGCGCTCGTCCAGGAACGCCGCGTAGTCGGCGAGCTGGATCCCCTTGACGGTCCGGTCGCCGAAGAACGGCGGCACCGGCACCGGGTTGTCCGCGGCCACGTCCGACCGGGCCGGCATCGCCTCTGGCTCGGTGACCTGGAGCCGGGCCCCGACCCGCACCTTCCGCTGCCGCAGCTCCGGCAGCCGGGCGCCCGCCTCGCCCCGCTTGACCGCCATGAACGCGTCCATCAACCTCAATCCTTCGAACGCATCCCGGGCGTACCGGACTTCGCCCTGGAACTGGCCCGCCAGGTCCTGTTCCACGTAGGTCCGGGTCAATGCGGCCCCGCCGAGCAGCACGGGCCAGCGTCCGGCCAGGTGCCGCGAGTTCAGCTCGGCCAGGTTGTCCCGCATGACCACGGTCGACTTGACCAGCAGGCCGGACATGCCGATGACGTCGGCGCGGCTGGACTCGGCGGCCTCCAGGATCGCCGATATCGGCTGCTTGATGCCGATGTTGACCACGTCGTAGCCGTTGTTCGACAAGATGATGTCGACCAGGTTCTTGCCGATGTCGTGCACGTCGCCCTTGACCGTGGCCAGCACGATCTTGCCCTTGCCGGCGTCGCCCGAGCGCTCCATGTGCGGCTCCAGGTAGCCGACCGCGGCCTTCATCACCTCGGCCGACTGCAGCACGAACGGCAGCTGCATCTGGCCGGACCCGAACAGGTCGCCGACCGTCTTCATCCCGTCCAGCAGGACGTCGTTCACGATCTCCAGGGCGGGCCGGTCGGCGAGCCCTTCATCCAGGTCGGCCTCCAGGCCGTTGCGCTCGCCGTCGATGATCCGCCGCTTGAGCCGCTCCCAGAGCGGCAGCCCGGCCAGCTCGGCGGCCCGGCTGGCCTTGAGTTCGGCCGCGTCGACGCCCTCGAACAGGTCGAGCAGCCGGGCGAGCGGGTCGTACCCCTCGCGCCGCCGGTCGTAGACCAGGTCGAGCGCGGCCTGCAGCTGGTCCTCGGGTATCCGGGCTATCGGCATGATCCGGGATGCGTGGACGATCGCGGAGTCCAGCCCGGCCTGCGTGCATTCGGCCAGGAAGACCGAGTTGAGCACGGCGCGGGCCGCCGGGTTCAGGCCGAACGACACGTTGGAGACGCCCAGCGTGGTCTGCACCTCGGGGTAGCGCCGCTTGAGTTCGCGGATCGCGTCGATGGTCTCGATCGCGTCCCGCCGGGTCTCCTCCTGGCCGGTGGCGATAGGGAACGTCAGGCAGTCGACGATGATGTCGGACCGCTGCATGCCCCAGTTGCCGGTCAGGTCCTCGATCAGCCGGGTCGCCACCGCGAGCTTCCACTCGGCCGTCCGGGCCTGGCCCTGCTCGTCGATGGTGAGCGCGATCACCGCGGCGCCGTGCTCGCGGATCAGCGGCATGACCCGGGCGATCCGTGACGCCGGCCCGTCGCCGTCCTCGTAGTTGACCGAGTTCACGACCGCGCGGCCGCCGAGCAGCTCGAGGCCGGCCCGGATCACCTCCGCCTCGGTCGAGTCGAGCACCAGCGGCAGGGTCGCGGCCGTGGCCAGCCGCCCGGCCACCTCGCGCATGTCCGCCGCGCCGTCCCGGCCGACGTAGTCCACGCACACGTCGAGCAGGTGCGCGCCGTCCCTGGTCTGCGCGCGGGCGATCTCGACGCAGTCGTCGAAGCGCTCGGCGATCATCGCCTCGCGGAACGCTTTCGACCCGTTCGCGTTGGTCCGCTCGCCGATGGCCAGGAACGCGGTGTCCTGGCGGAACGGCACGTGCTGGTAGAGCGAGGACACGCCGGGCTCGGGCTGCGGCTCCCGCGCGGTGAGCGGGCGGTCCCGCAGGCGCCGCACCACCTCGGCCATGTGCTCCGGCGTGGTGCCGCAGCAGCCGCCCGCCAGGGCCAGGCCGTACTCGCTGACGAACGCCTCGTGCGCGTCGGCCAGCTCGCCCGCCGTGACCGGGTAGTAGGCGCCGTCGGCGGTGAGCTCGGGCAGCCCGGCGTTCGGCATGCAGGACAGCGGCACCCGGGAGTGCGCGGCGAGGTAGCGCAGGTGCTCGCTCATCTCGCTGGGCCCGGTCGCGCAGTTCAGGCCGATGAGGTCGATGCCGAGCGGCTCCAGCGCGGTGAGCGCCGCGCCGATCTCCGAGCCCAGCAGCATGGCCCCGGTGGTCTCGATCGTCACCTGGGCGATGAGCAGGACGTCGGCGCCGGACTCCTGGATGGCCCGCCGGGCCCCGATGATCGCCGCCTTGGCCTGCAGCAGGTCCTGGCAGGTCTCCACGATCAGCCCGTCGGCGCCGCCGCGCAGCAGGCCGGCCGCGTTCACCTGGTAGGTGTCGCGGAGCTCGGCGAACGTGACGTGCCCGAGCGTGGGCAGCTTCGTGCCGGGGCCCATGGAGCCGAGCACCCAGCGGGTCCGCCCCGGGCCGGACCAGTCGTCGGCGGCCCGCCGGGCCAGACGCGCCCCGGCCTCGGACAGCTCCGCGATCCGGTCGGCGATGTCGTATTCACCGAGATTACCCAGGTTTGCGCCGAACGTATTGGTGGTGATGCAGTCCACCCCGGCGTCGAGGTAGCCCTCGTGCACCGACCGGACGATGTCGGGGCGGGTGACGTTCAAAATCTCATTACAGCCCTCATGCCCGGCGAAGTCGTCCAGCGTGGTCGGGCAGCCCTGCAGCATGGAACCCATCGCGCCGTCGGCGACCAGCAGGCGCTCGCGCAGGGCCGAGCGCAGGCCGGCCCGGCGCCCGGCGGCCGCCGGGTCGTCGGCGGGCAGCGGGCGGGACGGGCCCGGGTCAGCAGGCCCCGTGTTCGAAGGCCCAGGGTCAGAGGTCATAGTGCGCCTTAGTCTAAGTGCGGCCCCCGGCGGGCCGGGCGAGGGCCGCGGGGCCTGGCGGGGCGCCCGCCGGCACAGGCATGATCGGCGCCGGGGCGGGGCAGCTAAGGGCAACCCGCCGGCCACGTTACGCGGCGATCATGGTCATGCACGTAACCTTGGAGCCAGGGGAACTGGAGGAGGTGGTCGGAGATCGAGCTCGACGGCATCGGGAAGCTCAGCTCGCCTGCAGTCATCGCCGCGTTCGAGGGCTGGAACGATGCTGGTGAGGCCGCCAGCGGGGTCATCACCCACCTCGCGGGCGCGTGGCAGTGCACCCCGGTCGGCGCCATCGATCCCGAGGATTTCTACGATTTCCAGGTGACCCGGCCGGTCATGGAGGTATCCGACGGGCGGACGGACCGGCTGGTCTGGCCGACCAGCCGGATGAGCGTGGCCCGGCCCGAGGGCCTCGGCCGCGACCTGATCCTCCTGCACGGGATCGAGCCCAACATGCGCTGGCGGGCGTTCAGCGACGAGTTCGTGGCCGCGTTCACTGAGCTGGGCACCGACCTGGTGATCCTGCTCGGCGCGCTGCTGGCCGACTCGCCGCACACCCGCCCGGTCCCGGTGACCGCGGCCGTGTCCGACGCCAAGCTGTCCGCGCGGCTGCACGTGGACCCGGTCGACTACAAGGGGCCCACCGGGATCGTGGGCGTCCTGCAGCACGCCTGCGTCGCCGCGGACGTCGCCTCGGTGTCGCTGTGGGCCGCCGTGCCGCACTACGTGGCCCAGCCGCCCAGCCCGAAGGCCACCCTGGCGCTGCTGCACAGCGTCGAGGACATCCTGGACGTGACGCTGCCGCTGGCCGATCTGCCCGACGACGCCCGGGCCTGGGAGCGCGGCGTGGACGAGCTGGCCGACCAGGACACCGAGGTCGCCGAGTACGTCCGGACGCTGGAGGAGCAGCGGGACGCGACGGACGACCCGGCCGCGAGCGGCGACGCGATCGCCCGTGAGTTCGAACGCTACCTGCGCCGCCGCGGCGACCGCGGCGAGCACGGCCGGTAGGCCGGCGCAGTCTCAGACCGGGGGCCAGGGGACGGCGGGCCAGTCCTCGGGCGGGAACGGGTGGACGCGGTGCTGGAGCAGCAGGTCGACCCGCTTGCGGGTCGCCTCGACCTCGCCCGGTGACAGCCACCGGTTCAGCTCCGCGGCCAGCTCGCCGCCGGCGAGCGCCTGCTGCAGCCTGCGCAGCGCCTCCACCGCGGTGATCGGGAGCTTGCGGCCGCGCCACTGCCAGAGCACCGTGCGCAGCTTGTAGTCCTCGGCGAAACAGACGCCGTGATCGCAGCCGAACAGGCGGCCGTCGCGGTCCGGCAGCAGGTGGCCGATCTTCCGGTCGGCGTTGTTCACGACCGCGTCGAACACGGCCATGGCGCGCAGCGCCGGGTGGTCGCGCCGGCGGGCCAGCGCGACGATGTCCACGTCCTCGTCCGACTCGATCCAGAGCTGGCACATGCCGGGCCCGAACGGGCCGTCGCGGTAGACCGTCGGCGGGACCAGATGCCAGCCCGCGGCCACGGACACCCGGTAGGCAGCGACCTCCCGGCCGGCCAGGGTGCCGGTCGGGAAGTCCCAGAGCGGGCGCTCGCCGGCCACCGGCTTGTAGACGCAGTGATCTTCCCGGCCGGCGTCGCGCACCGTGCAGTACAACGTCGCGTTCGACGCGACGACCAGCCTGCCCTCGACCTCCAGGGTGCCGTTGCTGAGCAGGTCGAGGGCGGCCGAGTCCCGCGGCCCGGGCCCGCACTGAGCCTGCGGCGGGCGGCCGCGCGGCGGCGATTCAGGCATTGACTCGGTGCCCGTTCTGGCGCGGGCAGACGTGCCCGCCCGCGTCCAGGGGCAGCCCGCACAGCGGGCAGGGCGGCCGGCCCTGGCTGACGATCTGCAGGGCCCGCTGCGAGAACGCCCGGGCCGCCGCGGCCGTGATCCGCACCCGGAGCACCCCCGGGCCGTCCTCGGGCACCTCGTCGGCCAGGTACTCGACCGGCGCCTCCGACTCCTCCTGGGCCTCGATGACCACGCGCTCGCCCTCGGCGTCCCAGGCCAGCGCGATGACGCCCACGCGGAAATCCTCGAGCAGGGGCAGGTCGAGAGGCGCGTCGTCGGTCAGGCTGGCGGGGGCCAGCGCCGGCACCGATGACTTCCCCCCGCTGCTGCGCAGTTCCTCGTCCAGCAGCTCGTCGAGGCGCTCGGCCAGCCGGCTCACCTGGACCTTCTCCAGCGCCACGCTGGTGACCCGGCCGTTGCCGCTGGCCTGCAAGTAAAACGTGCGCTCTCCAGGCTGACCGACCGTCCCGGCCACGAACCGCTCCGGGGGGTCGTACGTGTACACCGCCATGACCCTATTCTCCCGCCCCGCCGCCGACGACTGCGTCGGTCTCCTGGCGTGCCGTGGCCCGTGACCGCTTCGGCTCGGGCTTCCTGAGGTTCGCAATTCCGCCGCCGGTGTCGTTCATCCGCAGGACGAACGGGCGCAGCGGCGTATACCGGATCGCCGTGAGCGAGCACGGGTCGACCTGGATGCGCTGCAGCATGTCGAGGTGCATGCCCAGGCTGTCGGCGATCACGGACTTGATCACGTCGCCGTGTGAGCAGATCAGGTAGACCGCCCCCGGACCGAGCCTGGCGTTCCAGTCCCGGATCGCGCTCACCGCCCGGTGCTGCATGTCCATCATCGACTCCCCCTCGGGGCCGGGGAATCGCACCGCGCCCGGGTGCGCCTGGACCACGCGCCACAGGGGCTCGCGCGCCAGCCGCTTCAGCGGCTGGCCGGTCCAGTCACCGTAGTGGCACTCGCCGACCCGCTCGTCCTCGAGGACGGCCGCCGGCCGGTCGTCGCCGACCGCCGCGATCGTGCCGGCCGTCTCGCGGCACCGCTCCAGCGGGCTGGAGATGATCGCGTCCAGGGCGACCGGGGCCAGCCGCGCGGCGAGCGCGCCCGCCTGCTCGCGGCCGCGATCGTCCAGCGGGATGCCCGGCGTCCAGCCGGACAGGACGGTGCCGGTGGCGGCCGTCAGGCCGTGCCGTACCAGGAGGACCAGGGTCACTCCATGACTCTATTGGGTGACCGAGACTCCGGCGTGCCGGGCGCTCTCGGTCACCAGCAGGGTCAGCGCGCCGAAGCTGACCCGGTCGCCGGCCCGCACCGGGACCGGCTCGGTGACCCGCCAGCCGTTGAGCCGGGTCCCGTTGGTCGACCCCGCGTCGCTCAGCAGCCAGCCGCCGCCCGCGTCGCGGCGCAGCCCGGCGTGCGTGCGGGACACGGTCATGTCCGACAGGACCAGGTCGCAGTCCGCGTCGCGGCCGATCGTGAAGCTGACCTGCGTACCGGACGGGAGCATGAACGCGGCCGGCGGCGAGGCCGGCCCGTGCCCGCCCAGCCGGCGCGCGGCGGCCCGCCGGGCCTGCGTCACCCGGGCCAGCACGGCCCGCGCCGCTGACATCCGGCGGCCGGGCAGGTCGGACAGGATCCCGGCCAGCTCACCGCGCCAGCGAGCCCGCAGCGCGGCGTCCACGCGCAGCACGAAGCTGTCCTGGTTCAGCGACCCGTCGGCGAACCGCTCCCGCAGCACGGCGACGACCTGCTCCCGGTCGGCGTCGCAGGCGCGTACCTCGGCCGCGGGGTACGCGGGCCGGCCACGGGATGCCCGCATATCTAGAAGTATCCGGTCCGCTCCGCTCCGGCACAAGCCAATCCGGCCGCGGCTACGGCGCCTGGATCTCGGCTCCGGAGGCGATGCTCTCCCCGCCCATGACCGGCTGCAGCGGGAAGTGGCAGGCGGCCAGGTGCCCCTGGCCGGGGAACGAGCGCAGCGGCGGCTCGACCTCGGCGCAGATCTCCTCGGCCAGCGGGCAGCGGGTGCGGAACCGGCAGCCGGACGGCGGGTGGATCGCGCTGGGCAGCTCGCCCTTCACGCCCTCCTTGACCTTGGCCTGCTCGGTCTTCGGGTCGGCCACCGGCGCGGAGTCGAGCAGGCCCCGGGTGTACGGGTGGGCCGGCCTGAGGTACACCTCGTCCGCGGACCCGACCTCGACCAGCTTGCCGAGGTACATGACCCCGATCTGGCTCGACACGTAGCGCACCACGGCCAGGTCGTGGGAGATGAACAGGTAGGTCAGCCCGAACTCGCGCTGCAGGTTGCGCATCATGTTCAGGATCTGGGCCTGGATCGACACGTCCAGCGCGGAGACCGGCTCGTCGGCCACGATGAGCTGCGGCTGCAGCATGAGCGCGCGGGCGAAGCCCAGCCGCTGGCGCTGGCCGCCGGAGAACTCGTGCGGGTAGCGGTCGACGGCCGTGCGCGGGAGCCCGACGTGGTCGAGCATCTCGTCCACGTGCTTGCGCCGCTCGGTGCGCGAGCCGATGCCCTGGACCATGAGCGGCTCCTGCAAGATCGTGCCCGCCCGCATCCTCGGGTCCAGCGACGCGTACGAGTCCTGGAACATGTACTGGATCAGCCTGCGCTGGCGCCGGTACGACCGGCCGTGGCTGCGGACCAGGTCGGTCTGGCCGAACCTGATCCCCCCGGACGTCGGCTTGTCCAGGCCTACGATCAGCCGGCCGATTGTGGTCTTGCCGCAGCCGGACTCGCCGACCAGGCCCAGGGTCTGGCCCGCGCGGATCTCGAAGCTCACGTCGGCCACCGCGCTGACCGCGCCGACCTTCCGCTGCAGCAGGATCCCCTTGGTCACCGGGAACTCCTTGACCAGGTGCTCGGTGACGAGGTGTGCGTCGCTCTCGGTGCGTGGGCCGGCGGCCGGCTCAGGAACCCGTTCCGCCACCGCCTCGGCACGCGCCCTGATCCGCTCGTCCTGGCCGACCGGGAAGAAGCAGGCGAAGTCGTGACCGAACGACTCGCCGCCCAGCGGCGGCTCCTGCTCCCGGCACTGGTCCGCCGCGTACCGGCAGCGCGGCGCGAACCGGCAGCCCTTCGGCGGGTGGACCAGGTCCGGCGGGGCCCCGGGGATCGAGTACAGCCGCTCCTTGGTCTCCGCGGCCTTCTCCGGGAGCGCCTCGAACAGCGCCTCGGTGTAGGGGTGGCGCGGGTTGGCGAACAGCGCCTCGGTCCCGGTGGTCTCCGCGATCTTGCCCGCGTACATCACGACCACCCGATCGGCCCGGCCGGCGATCACGCCCAGGTCGTGGGTGACCAGGATCACCGACATCCGCAGCCGCTGCCGCAGGTCGTCGATCAGCTCCAGGATCTGCTTCTGGATCGTCACGTCCAGCGCCGTCGTCGGCTCGTCGGCGATCAGCAGCTTCGGCTCGCAGGCCAGGGCCATGGCGATCATCACGCGCTGCCGCATGCCGCCGGAGAACTGGTGCGGGTACTCGTTCAGCCGCTCCCTCGGCCGCGGCAGGCCGACCAGGTCCAGCACCTCGGCCGCCCGCTCGAGGGCCTGCTCCTTGGTCACCTTCCGGTGCAGGAGCACCGCCTCGCCGATCTGCTTGCCCACGGTCATCGTCGGGTTCAGCGAGGTCAGCGGGTCCTGGAAGATCATGCCGATGTCGTTGCCGCGGATCCGCCGCATGGCTTCGCCGTCCAGCTCGCTGATCGTCGTGCCGGCGAGCCGGATGGCGCCTTCCACGATGTGCCCGCCGACCGGCAGCAGGTTCATGATCGACAGGGCGGTCATCGTCTTGCCGCAGCCCGACTCCCCCACGATGCCGAGCGTCTCGCCTTCGTCGACGTGCATGGTTACCCCGTCGACCGCGCGGACCACGCCCGACCGCAGCTTGATGTGCGTGCGCAGGTCCTCGATCTCCAGTAGCGGCGCCACTAGATCCTGTCCTTTCTGTACCCGCCCCTGCCAGCCCTAACGGCGCTGCAGCCGGGTCTCGAACGCGTCGCGGAGCGCGTCGCCGATGAAGTTGAACGCGATGCAGGTGATGATGATCGCGATGCCGGCCGGGTAGATCAGCCACCAGTAGCTCTGGCTGCTCTGCAGGTAGTTGAGGCCGCCGGACAGCATCGATCCCCAGTCGGTGTTCGGGGCCTGGACGCCGAGGCCGAGGAAGCCCAGCGCGGACAGGGTCAGGATCGAGTCCGCGACCGCGAACGTGGCCTGGACGATGATCGTGCCGATCGCGTTCGGCAGGATGTGCCGGATCACCGCGCGGCGGCCGCGGCCGCCGATGACCTTCACCGCCTGCACGTACTCCCTGGTCCGCAGGGTCAGCGTCTCGCCGCGGATCAGCCGGGCCACGCCCAGCCAGTAGAACACGGCGATGATGAAGATCATGATGAACTTGGTCGGGTGGAAGGCGACCGACAGGATGATGATCAGCGTGATGTACGGGATCGACAGCCCCGCGTCGACCACGCGCATCAGGAACGAGTCGACCACGCCGCCCACGAAACCCGAGACGGCCCCGTAGATCGTGCCGAACAGCACGGCCACGACCGCGGCCGCGACCCCGACCTCGAGCGAGGTCTGGCCGCCGACCATGAGCCGGCCGAGCTGGTCGTAGCCCACGTTGTCGCAGCCGAGCAGGTGGCTCGCCGAGGGCGAGCAGAGCACCGTGTTGAGGTTGGTGTGGATCTGGTCGGTGTGGTAGAAGACCGGGCCGAGGAAACAGAACAGCACCATGAACACCACGATGCCCAGGCCCACGAGGGCGAGCTTGTTCTCGGCGAAGACCTCCCAGCCGCGACGCAGCATGCCGCGCGACTGCGCCGCCGGGGCGAGACCGAGTTCCTCGGCCTGCACGGCCGACAGGGCGCCGGCCCCGTCCGGCGCCACCAGGTCGGGCGGGGCGCCGACGTCGGCGGGCAGCGACCCCTGCGGCGGCGGGGTGATCATGGCCATCAGCTGTACCTCACTCTCGGGTCGAGCATGGCGTAGCTGATGTCCGCCAGCAGGTTCCCCAGGATCGTCGCCACCGTGGCGAGCACGGTGAACCCGAGCAGCACCTGGTAGTCGACATTGGTCGCCGCTTGGTAGAAGGCGAGGCCCATGCCGGGATAGTTGAACACCACCTCGATGAAGATCGCCCCCGCGACCAGTGTCGGCAGCGACAGGCCGAGCAGGGTGACGATCGAGATCAGCGAGTTGCGGAAGATGTGGCCCCACAGCACCCGGCGTTCGCTCGCGCCCTTGGCCCGGGCCGTCCGGACGTAGTCCTGCACCAGGTTGTCCATGACCGACGAGCGCATGTACCGGCTCCACAGCGCGTAGAGCACGAACGAGTACGCGAGCACCGGCAGCACCAGCGCCCGCGGCTGGGACAGGATCGTGCCGACCGAGCTGCCCTGCGGGGCGAACGGCGGGAAGATGTGCACGTCGACCGCGAACCATTCGACGAGCAGCAGGCCGACGAAGAACGTGGGCGTCGCGTACCCGAGGAACGAGAGTCCGGTCAGCACGTAGTCACCGACCGTGTAGCGCTTCACCGCCTGGTACATGCCCAGCGGGATGCCGAACAGCAGCGAGACGATCGTGCCCAGCGCGACCAGCACGATGGTCTTCGGCAGGTCCTGGGCGATCAGGCTGGACACCGACTGGTTCAGCTTGGGGGAAAACCCGAGGTTGCCGTGGATGAGCTGATTGATCCATTTCAGGTACTGAATGTAGAACGGCTGGTCAAAACCGTACAGCCGGTTGTAGTACGCGAGCTGTTGCCCAGTGCCTCGCGGCCCGAGCAGCGCCCGGATCGGCCCGCCGGGAAAGATGTGAACCAGAGCCAGGGTGATGACGGTCACGAAGAACAAGACGACCAGAGCCTGCGCGAAACGGCGGATCAGGAAGCCGATCATCGAGCCACCACCCCTCGCCCGGGTCCGACGGCGTTGGCAGCCGGAGGCACAATCATGCTAAATCTCCTGCTCTGCAGTGGCTAGCCACTGACCTGCTCGGGCCCTCATGCCGACTGCTGTCCCGCGGGCTTACCGCGGGACAGCAGCCGGCTCGCTCCGTGGCTACTTGGTGTAGTACCAGTACTCAGGGAGCAGGGTGAAATCGGGGTTGAACGTGACGCCGTGCAGCTTGCTGCTGATGGCCGAGACCTGGTAGGGCTCCGGCTCCGGTATCCACATGAACGGCAGCTGCTGCGCCGCGTACGTGGCGAACTGATCGAAGACCGACAGGCTGCTGCTGGTGTGGGTCTCGTTGATCAGCTTGTCCATCGTCGGGTCGGAGTAGTTGCCCGAGTTCGACCCGGCGCCGGTCTGGAACAGCGGCTCGCCCGTGGGCTCGAAGCCCGGGCCGTCGTAGTTCCAGCCGCCGTAGGCGAACACCTGCACGTTGCACTTCGAGCTCATCGGCGCGCACGGGGCGCTCTCGCCGATGATCGTGTTGAACGACTGCCCGACCAGGTTGACGTCGATGCCGATCGACGACTCCTCAGACTTGATGGTCTGGTAAGTCGCCGTGGCGGCGGCGATGCCGGTCGCGTAGACGAACGTGAGCTGGAGTTTCTGGCCCTTGGTGATGCCGGTGCCGCACTTGGACGGGTCCTGGCAGGTCATCACGCCGCCGACCTCCGACCAGCCGTGGCTGGTCAGCAGCGCCTTGGCCTTGGTGGGGTTGTACGGGTACGGGCCCTGGCCGTTGTTCTCCTTCTGGATGGCGGGAAGGAACTGGTTGTTCGGCACGGTCGGGACGGCTCCCGAGCCCGGGGCGGCGTACCCGCGCCAGATCGCCTTGCTGATGCCCGGCTGGTCCATGGCGTACTGCATGGCCTGGCGGATGTAGAGCTGGCGGACCATATAGCCCACCTGCGGGTTGTTGAAGTTGGGCTGCGCGTACTGGATGCCGTAGTCCCAGAACGGCTCCAGGTAGTACGAGCTACCCAGCGGGTTGGTGGCCGGCAGCGCCGAGTTCGCCGGCTTCTGCGACAGGTCCTGGGTCGGCACGTACCCCACGTTGAGCTGCCCGGTCTTCAGCGCCGTGTACTCCGTCGTGTCGTCGGTGTACGGCAGGAACTTGATCTCGGACAGCGACGCCTTGGGGCTGCCGGAGTAGCTCTTGTTCGGCACCATCGTCACGTTGCCGTTGGAGTTGAAGCTGGACAGCTTCCACGGGCCGTCCACGACGGCCCACAGCGGGCTGGTCGCGTACGTCGAGGAGATCTTCGACTGCGCGGTCAGGAAGTTGTACACCGCCACGCACTTCGCCCAGTGGTCCGCGGCGCTGTCGGTGGTGCACCCGCCGCTGCCCGGCTTGCCGGTCAGCGAGGTCACGTCCCACGCCTGCGGCATCGGGTTGATCTCCGACAGCTGGTTGTAGGTGTACCACAGGCTCGAGTAGGCCTGGTTGAGCTGGAAGGTCACCTGGTCCGGGCCGGTGGCCTTGTAGGACACCACGTTGTCCGGCAGCAGGCCCTTGGCGTACGCGTACCAGGTTGTCTTCTCCGCCTCGGCCATGTTCATGAAGAACACCACGGACTGCGCGTCGACCGACTCGCCGTTGGAGAACTTCCAGCCCTTCATGTTCACCACGACGGTCTTGCCGCCGTTGCTGTACACCGGCGCGTTGGCGGTCGACAGCGGGTAGTTGACCGTGACCTGCGAGTCGTTGTTGCCGCCGAACATGTACAGCGGCCGGTACAGCAGCCACTGGAACTGCTGGTCGTTGTACACGCTGGCGTTCGTGATCGCGTAGAACGGGAAGATCCAGCTGTAGACGGTGCTGGGCGGCAGGGCGATGGTCGCGACTCCGCCGGAGATCCTGGAGCCCGACGAGGCGCCCGTGGAATTGTTCCCGCCGCTGCCGCCTGAGCTGCATCCGGCGGCTATCAGCGCGACCGAGGCCGCTCCGGCCACCACCGCAAGGCGCAGCTTGCGTCTCCCTAGATTCATCTGTGCTCCTTCGTCGTGGCGCGCGGGCGCGCGCTTCAAACCCCTACTGCCGCGCGCCAGCGACACTTTCTCCTGGCTACGGTCCGCTCAGAGCGTAGTTTCACGGTCGTTACGGATACACGCATGAAATGTCACAACTTCCTATCGATGTCGGGGGCGGCTAACCCTTACCGGGGCGTCGTTACGCTGCTGTTACGTCGTCTATTGCCCGTCGCCGCGGGGCGGGCGGCCGCATCTCGCGCCGCCGGAAGAGATCATCGCGGGGCCGGAAAACGTGATGCGGATGCCGGGAAGCTATGCCAAACTATGCCGCCCGCTTGGCGGCATTCCCCGAAAGAGGGCCGGGCCGCTGCCCGCGCGATCCGGTCAGCCGCCGATCGCGTGTGCACCGCCGTCCACGTGCACGATCTCGCCGGTCGTGGCCGGGAACCAGTCCGACAGCAGCGCCACGCAGCCGCGTGCGGCGGGCTCCGGATCGGTCACGTCCCAGCCGAGCGGGGCGCGCTCTGCCCACGGGTCGGCGAGCTCGGCGAAACCGGGGATGCTGGTGGCGGCGATGGTCTTCAGCGGGCCCGCCGCCATCAGGTTGACCCGGATTCCCTTGGGGCCGAGGTCGCGGGCCAGGTAGCGGGCGCAGGACTCCAGTCCGGCCTTGGCCACGCCCATCCAGTCGTAGGCGGGCCAGGCCCGGCTGGCGTCGAAGTCCATCCCGACGATCGCTCCCCCGCCGCCCATCAGCGGCAGCGCGGCCATGGCCAGGGCCTTCAGCGAGTACGCCGAGACCTGCAGCGCGGTGGCCACGTCCGGCCACGGGGTGTCCAGGAAGTTGCCGCCCATGGCCGACGACGGCGCGAACGCTATCCCGTGCACCACCCCGTCCAGGCCGTCCACGTGGGCGGACAGGCGCTCCGCGAGCGAGGCGAGCTGATCGGTGTCGGTGACGTCCAGCTCGAGCACCGGCGGGGGGTCGGGCAGCCGCCGGGCGATCCGCTCGACCAGGCTCAGCCGCCCGAACCCGGTCAGCACCACGGTCGCGCCCTCCTGCTGCGCGATCCGGGCCACGTGGAACGCGATCGAGGCGTCGGTGAGCACCCCGGTCACCAGGATTCGCTTGCCGTTCAGGATTCCCATCGTGCTGCCTCTCGCCAAGATCGGTGGGCGCGTAGCTTTGGTGCGGGCGGCCCGCAGGTCAGTGCCCCATCCCGAGACCGCCGTCGACCGGGAGGACCGCCCCGGTGATGTACCCCGCGCCGGCCGAGGCCAGGAACGCGACCGCGGCCGCGACCTCGTCGGCCGACGCGAGCCGGCCGAGCGGCACGCTGGCCAGGATCGCCGCCCTCCGCTCCTCGGGCAGGGCCGCGGTCATGTCGGTGTCGACGAAGCCGGGTGCGACCACGTTGACCGTGATCGACCGGCTGCCCAGCTCGCGGGCCAGCGACCGGGCCAGCCCGACCAGCCCCGCCTTGGACGCCGCGTAGTTGGCCTGGCCGCCCGAGCCCAGCAGGCCGACGACCGAGGAGATGAAGATGATCCGCCCGCGCCGCATCCGGATCATGCCGCGGACGGCGCGCTTGGCCACCCGGTAGGCGCCGGTCAGGTTGGTGTCCAGCACGGCGGCGAAGTCGTCCTCGCTCATCAGCGCGAGCAGCTGGTCCCGGGTGATGCCCGCGTTGGCCACCAGCACCTCGACCGGGCCGTGCTCGGCCTCCGCCCGCCCGAACGCCTCGTCCACGGCGGCCGCGTCCCGCACGTCGCAGCGCGCGACCGTCAGCCCGTCCACCGGCTCGCCGGACCGGGAGGTCACCGTGACCTGGTCGCCGCCGTCGGCCAGCCGCCGGGCGATGGCCAGGCCGATTCCCCGGTTACCGCCGGTCACCAGGACTGATCGGGTCATCGGGCGCTACCTCCCCGGATCGCTCGCGGATTCGATCCTGGCGAGCGTACATCGGCGCCGTGCCCGGTGACCGCACGCCTGGGGCCGGAGGGAACAGGATAGATTGGCGTGCCGTGACCGAGAGTGCGCGCCAGGCAGCGGACCGGATCGACCCGGAGTTCACGTCCTACCCGCTGCGCCGGCTGGCGGACGCCGCGCTGCAGCGGGCCGCGGACCTCGGGGCGGAGCACGCGGACTTCCGCGCCGAACGCATCCGGGGCCAGCGGATCGGGTTGTCCGACGCGAACCTGGAGACCTTGTATGACACCGACGACCGCGGCCTGGCCGTCCGGGTGGTGGTCGACGGGACCTGGGGTTTCGCCTCCGCGGTCGACCTGGCCGCCGAGGCGGCGGCGCGCGCGGCGGCCGAGGCCGTCGAGGTGGCCCGGGTCGCGGCGGCCATCAACACCGAACGGATCGAGCTTGCCCCGGCGGCCGCGCTCGGCGAGGTGAGCTGGGTCTCCGCCTACGAAGCGGACCCGCTGGAGGTCAGCGTCGCGGACAAGATCGCGGTGCTGGCCGGCTGGAGCGCCGGGTTGCTCGCCCGCGACCCGGTCGACCATGTGGACGCCTCGCTGCTCCAGGTGCGCGAGTGCAAGTTCTACAGCGACGGGGCCACCACCGCGACCCAGCAACGGGTACGGCTGCACCCGAGCGTGACCGCGGTCGCGGTCGAGCCCGGCGGCCGGTTCGAGACCATGCGCACGCTCGCGCCGCCCGCCGGGCGGGGTTACGAGTTCCTGGACGGCTCTCCCGGTAGCTGGGACTTCTCCGCGGAGCTGGCCGAGCTGCCCGAGCTGCTGGCCGCGAAGCTGGCCGCTCCGCCGGTCCGGGCTGGCCGCTACGACCTGGTCATCGACCCCTCGAACCTGTGGCTGACCATTCACGAGTCGATCGGCCACGCCACCGAGCTGGACCGCGCGCTCGGCTACGAGGCGGCCTACGCGGGGAGCTCGTTCGCCACCCCGGATCAGCTCGGCCGGCTGCGGTACGGCGCGTCGGCGATGCACGTCACCGCGGACCGGACCGCCGAGCACGGCCTGGCCACGGTCGGCTACGACGACGAGGGCGTCGCCGCCCAGTCCTGGGATCTGATCACCGGCGGCGTGCTGACCGGGTACCAGCTCGACCGGCGGATGGCCGCCCGGCAGGGCCTCGGCGGCCCGGGCGGCGCGGCGTCTAACGGCTGCTCGTTCGCGGACTCGCCCGGCCACATGCCGATCCAGCGGATGGCCAACGTCTCGCTGCGGCCCGCCGACGGCGGCCCGTCCACCGCCGACCTGATCGCCGGCGTGACGGACGGCATCTACGTGGTCGGCGACAAGAGCTGGTCGATCGACATGCAGCGGTACAACTTCCAGTTCACCGGCCAGCGCTTCTTCAAGATCTCCGGCGGCCGGCTGGCCGGACAGCTTCGCGACGTCGCCTACCAGGCCACGACCACCGACTTCTGGAACTCCATGGAGGCCGTCGGCGGGCCGCAGACCTACGTGCTCGGCGGCGCGTTCAACTGCGGCAAAGGCCAGCCCAGCCAGATCGCGCCGGTCAGCCACGGCTGCCCCGCCGTGCTCATGCGCGGGATCCGGATTCTCAACACCGCGCAGGAGGGCGGATCATGACGCTCGCACCGCAGGAAGCCGTCGAGCGGGCCCTGCGCGCCGCCACGGCCGCCGACTGCGTGGTCATCGCCGAGGAGACCTCCTCGGCGAACCTGCGCTGGGCCGGCAACACGCTCACGACCAACGGCATCTCCCGGTCGCGCCGGCTCACCGTGATCGCGATCAGCCGCGACGGGGCGCAGGCCCGGGCCGGCGTGGTGTCCCGGGCCGGCGTCGGCGCCGATCAGGTTCCCGGCCTGGTGGCCGAGGCCGAGCAGGCGGCGTCCGAGGCTTCCCCGGCCGAGGACGCGCAGCCGCTGCCGGGGCCGGACGGTGACCCGGGCCGCGGCGGCGCCCCCGGCTGGGGCGACCCGCCGGGCGAGACCGAGATCGGCGTGCTGCGCGGGTTCGCCGGGGCACTCGGCGGCGCGTTCGGTGACGCCGCGTCGGGCGATCGGCGGCTGTACGGGTTCGCGCAGCACTCGGTGAGCTCGGTGTTCCTGGGCAGCTCGAGCGGGCTGCGGCTGCGCCACGACCAGCCGTCGGGGAAGGCCGAGCTCAACGCGAAGTCGGCCGACCTGAGCCGGTCGGCCTGGGCCGGCGTGGGCACCCGCGACTTCCGCGACGTCGACGTGGCCGGGCTGGCGGCGGGCCTGGCCCGGCGGCTGGACTGGGCGGCCCGGCGGGTCGAGCTGCCTCCCGGGCGTTACGAGACCCTGCTGCCGCCCACCGCCGTCGCTGACCTGGCCGTCTACCTGTACTGGGCGTCCGGCGCCAAAGACGCGGTCGACGGCCGCACGGTGTTCAGCAGGCCCGGGGGCGGCACCCGGGTCAGCGAGCGCCTGGCCAGCCTGCCGGTCACGCTGCGCAGCGACCCGGGCGAGCCGGGCCTGGAGTGCGCGCCGTTCGTGATCTCCCGCGCTTCGAGCCGCAACTCGTCGGTGTTCGACAACGGCCTGCCGCTGTCCGGCACCGAGTGGATCCGCCGCGGCGAGCTGACCGCCCTGACCCAGACCCGGCACTCGGCCGCGCTGTCCGGGCTGCCGGTCACGCCGGCAATCGGCAACCTGGTCCTGGAGGCCCCCGCCGCGACGGCGTCGCTCGACGACCTGATCAGCCGCACCGGCCGCGGGCTGCTGCTGACCTGCCTGTGGTATATCCGCGAGGTCGACCCGCAGACGCTGCTGCTGACCGGGCTGACCCGGGACGGCGTCTACCTGGTCGAGAACGGGGAGGTGACCGGCGCGGTCAACAACTTCAGGTTCAACGAGAGCCCGGTGGCGATGCTGGAGCGGATCACCGAGGCCGGCGCCACGGTCCCGGCCCTGCCGCGGGAGTGGAGCGATTACTTCACCCGCGCCGCCATGCCGCCGCTGCGCGTGGGCAGCTTCAACATGTCGTCGGTCAGCCAGGCCAGCTAGGGCCCGCCGGCCCTTCGCGCGCCAGGCTCGCCGGGCCCGGTCAGACGTCCTCGAGGCGGAAGCCGACCTTGAGGCCGACCTGGTAGTGGGCCACCTGGCCGTCGACGATCTGGCCGCGGATCTGGGTCACCTCGAACCAGTCCAGGTGGCGCAGGGTCTGCCCGGCGCGCTGCAGCGCGCCGCCGATCGCCTCCTCGATGCCCTCCGGCGAGGTGCCGACGATCTCGGTGACACGGTAAGTCCGGTCGCTCATCTCTCCTCCATACTTGACGTTCGTGACGCCCGACGCCGCCGAACTGCAACGACGTGCCCGTGAACTGCTGTCCCCCGAGGTCTACGACTACTACGCCGGAGGGTCGGGACGCGAGCGGACGCTCCGCGCCAGCGCGCGGGCCTGGCGGCGGGTCTGGCTGGCGCCGCGGGTGCTGCGCGCGGTGTCCGCCGTGGACACCGCGACCCGGCTGCTCGGCCACCCGTTCTCGACCCCGCTCGGCGTCGCGCCGACCGGCTTCCAGGGGCTGGCGCATCCCGACGGCGAGCTGGCCACCGCGGCCGGCGCGGCCCGGGCGGGCGCGCTGTTCGTGCTCTCCTCCCGCAGTACCCGCCGGATCGAGGACGTCGCCGAGACCGTCACGGCCGAGGGCGGCACCTGGTGGTTCCAGGTCTACCTGATGCGCGACCGGGAGCTGACCGCGGGCCTGGTCCGGCGGGCCGCGGCGGCGGGGGCGGCGGCGCTGGTGCTGACCGCGGACACCCCGGTCGTCGGGCGCAAGCGCCGGGTCGCGCGGCACGAGCTGGTATCCGACCGGGACTTCCTGGTCAACCTGGGTCCGCTCGACGACCTGGGCCGGGCGAGCCAGGCCGCCGACCAGACCTTCGCCGACATCGGCTGGCTGAGCGAGGTCGGCGGCGGCCTGCCGGTCGTGGTCAAGGGCGTCCTGCGGGGCGATGACGCGGCCGCGTGCCGCGCGCACGGCGCCGCCGCGGTCATCGTCTCCAACCACGGGGGCAGGCAGCTCGACGGCGCGCTGCCCGCGGCGTTCGCGCTGCCGGAGGTCGCCGCGGCGGTGCGGGACGCACCCGGCGGCGGGGCCGGGACGGCGGCCTTGGGCGAGCGCGGGGACGGCGGCGAGGTCTACGCGGACGGCGGGATCCGCACCGGTGAGGATGCCTTGACCGCGCTGGCTCTCGGAGCGTGCGCGGTCTTCCTCGGGCGCCCGGCGGTGTGGGCCCTGGCCTGCGGGGGTGCGGACGGCGTCCGCTCGTTGCTGACCGGGTTGACCGACGACCTCGCGCACGCCATGGCGCTGGCGGGCGCCGCCTCGCCCGCGGAGGTCGCCGGGCTCGCCCGGTATGTCCGGCTTGCCCGCGGGACGCCGTGACCCCTCCGGCCCCTGATGCGCCCGCACGTGACGCCGGGGCAGGGCAGGCATAACGTGGAAGAGTGAAAGTTACACCGCACCCGCGCCGTGAGCGAGCCCAGGTGGTCACCGAGGCAAAGCGGCCGCTGTCGGAGGACATCGCTTACCGCGAGCACCGGTACCTGATCATGATGGGCGTCCGGCTCGTGTGCTTTGTCGTCGCCGTGCTGGTGTTCGTGAACGGCGGCGGGTGGCTGACCGCGATACCCGCGGTCGGCGCGATTGCCATACCGTACTTTGCGGTGGTGTTCGCCAATGGCGGCCGCGAGCCGTCCGGTCGCAGCGGCTTCCGTCCTTACGAAGTGAACCTGCCGGACCGATTCTCGCCGCCGAACCGGGGCCAGGGTCCGGATGGGATTGCATATCCGAACGGCACTGAGCCCAGCGAGGCCGACATTCCGGGCACAAACGGCGCGTCTGAGCACAGCGGCTGAACAGGATACGAAAGGTCACCGGAAAACAGCTGATCAGGGGCGATCGGCGCGCGTCCATGCCGAGATTCGCTTGTAATCCGGTCTTGACGCACAAGGGGGGGGTTCGGTGTAACATGTTTGCCGGTGCTCTGGTCCCCCGCCGGGGCACCGATGCCGGCGTTCCGGGCCCCCGTCGGAGCGCCGATGAATGCGACGCCGGGTGGTTTGCCCCCGTAGCCACCCGGCGTCGCTCTTTCTTTTTCTCTGACCGGTTCCCGCCCGGCCGCCCGGATAGGTAACCGTGTGTAATAGGCAAGGAGTAACTACCGGCCGTCTCGGGCCGTGTCTTCCCGCCTTACTCGGTCTTGCTGAACTCGGCGATCGCGACCGCCATCATGGCGAGGCCCATGGCCGCCACCATCCCCAGCGACAGGCCCAGCGGGACCGCCCAGCCGTCCCATGTGATGCTGGGCGCCAAGTGCTGCTCGAACGCCGCGGGCATGGTCAGATGGCTGAACACGGCGTGCCGCATGGGGCCCACTATGTAAGTGAGCGGGTCGATCCGGGTGAGAACGCTGAGCCAGGCGGGCAGCCCGGTCAGCGGGTACAGCGCGCCCGATAGGAAGAACAGCGGCATCACGAGCATCTGGGTGAGCGCCATGAACGCCTGGAACTGCTTGATCCGCGCCGCCATCATCACACCGAACGCGGTCAGCGTGAACGACAGCAGTAGCAGTTCGCCGATGAGCGTGATTATCAGTAGCGGGTTGTAGGGCACGTCCGCGAAGCCGGCCAGGATCAGGAAGATGATTCCCTGGAAGGTCGCGATCGTGGCTCCCCCCAGGCACTTGCCGATCACGATGGATGCGCGGCTGACCGGAGCGACCAGGATCTCGCGCAGGAACCCGAATTCCCGGTCCCACACGATCGATGCGGCCGAGAAAATGGCGGTGAAGAGGACCGACATCCCGAGCACGCCCGGGTAGATGAAGGTCTTGAAGCTAATCCCGGCCGGGAGGCTGTGGCCCGCCAGCGCGCCGAGCCCGGTGCCCAGCACGAACAGGAACAGTACCGGCTGGATCAGCGCGGTCACGGCCCGCAGCCGGTCGCCCCGGAACCGGATCAGCTCACGCCGCCAGACGATCCCGATCGCGCGCAGATCATGCTGCAGGCCGCCCTCGGGCACCGCGACCCGGATCTCCTCGATGAGCTGGCCGCCGCCCGCGGTGGCCGGCCCGGACTCGGTGGTCTGAGCTGTCATCGCCTACCGCCTTCCCGCTCGGAAGCGCTGGACCATCTGACGCATGGCGTCGGTGCCCGAAGCCTCGGCATCACGGATCGTAGAGCCGGTGTACGACATGAACACGTCGTCCAGCGACGGCCGGGACAAGCTGACCGACCGGATCGGCACCGAGAGCTCAGCGAACAGCCGCGGCACGAACTGCTCGCCGGCGGCCACCGAGAACGTCACCGCCCCCTCGTGCATCGCGGCCTCGAGGCCGAACTTGCTGGCCAGCTCGGCGATGGCCGCGCCGTCGTCCGCGGTGTGGATCTGCACCCGGTCCTTCCCCACGCTGGCCTTCAGCTCCTCGGGCGTGTCGATCGCCACGATCTTCCCGTGATCGATGATCGCGATCCGGTCGCAGTTCTCGGCCTCGTCCATGTAGTGCGTGGTCAGGAAGATCGTGATGTCCTCGCGGCGCTTCAGGTCGTTGATGTAGGCCCAGATCGAGGACCGGGTCTGCGGGTCCAAGCCGACCGTCGGCTCGTCCAGGAACAGCACGCGGGGCGCGTGCAGCAGGCCGCGCGCGATCTCCAGCCGTCGCTGCATCCCGCCCGAGTACGTGCTGACCAGGCTGCCGCGGCGGTCCCACAACCCCACCATGTCCATGACCTGCCGCATCCGGGGCGCCACCGCGGCCTTGGGCACGCCGTACAGCTCCGCATGGAAGCGCAGGTTCTGCTCCGCGGTGAGGTAGGTGTCCAGCGTGGTGTCCTGGAACACCAGCCCGATGTTGCGGCGGACCGAGTCGCGCTCGGTCGCGGCGTCGCAGCCGGCCACCCGGGCGCTGCCCGAGGTCGCGTTGGCCAGCGTGCAGAGGATCTTGATCGTCGTCGTCTTGCCCGCGCCGTTCGGCCCGAGGAACCCGAAGGTCTCTCCCCGGGCCACCTCGAAGTCGATGCCGCGCACGGCCTCGACCTCGCCGTACTTCTTGGTCAGGCCGGAGACGGATATCACCGCCTCCGGCCCGTGACCGTTGCGAGCAGGCTCTGCGCCTGCCCCGGGTCCCGTCATCGCGGGCCCGCCAGCGTTCTCGCCGGTGTGCGTCACCACCGTTGCTGCCTCCCCTTGGTTGTCGCCATCGAGACTAGCCGCGGTGGGCGTCCTCCGGACCGCTGGGCGCGCTCTCCCCGGCGTCCTCGTCATCGGCGGCGAGGATCCGGTACAGCGCCTTGCGCGCGTCGGTGAGGACCTGGCGTGCCTGGCGCACCTGGGCGTCGGTGCCCGCGCTGAGCACCTGGAAGCCGGCCATGCCTACCTGCCCGAGCAGGCTGCGCATCTGCAGGGCGGAGTCGCCCATCGCGCCGGCCACCGTGTCCCACGGGGCGCGGACCTCGTCGGGATGCGCCTCGACGTAGCTGCGGCCCTCGTCGGTGAGCTGGTAGCTGCGCCGACCGCTCTCGCCGGCCTGCGCCACGATCAGCCCCTCGTCCTCCAGTTGCTGGAGGGCCGGGTAGACCGATCCGGGGCTGGGCCGCCAGACGCCGTCGCTGCGCTCGCCGATCTCCTGGATGATCTGGTAGCCGTTCATCGGCTCCTCGGCTAGCAGGGCCAGCGCCGCGGCGCGCACGTCGCCGCGCTTCGCGCGCGGGCCCCGCCCCGCCCTCGGGTCGCCCATCCACCAGCCGGGCCCGCCGAAGTGGGGGCCGGCCTGGGCCGTCATCCGGCGGCCGCCAAAGCCGGGACCACCGCGGCCATGGCCGCGGCGTCCGCCGCCACCGCCGCCGCCACCGCGGCGCCGCCAGGCGAACTCCTCGTCGCCGCCGCGCCGCCAGCCTTCGTCATCGCTGCGCCGCCGCCGGCTCTCTTCTTCTCGATCTCGCATTTTGTTCTCTCCTTGTCGTTGGCTCCGGGGCCGTACTGGTTAGTCTCAGGCATCTCCTGGAGCTCCCCGGAAGCTCAAGATACGTCAACGATATATCGTTACCGCAGTTATGGCAAGCCCCCCTCCGCGATCCGGCGCCCCGGGGGCCCCCGGCCACCTCAGCGCCGACGCCGAGGGCGGGGCGCCTAGGGACCGCCGCGCCGAGCGCGGGGCGCCCAGGGACCTCCACGCCCGGGCGGGGCGCCCCGCCCTCGGCGCTGCGGTCCCTG
>Ga0102924_1001680_pt1 | contig 25186 bp, 35 predicted proteins | sample PaiPotPPM11metaG_FD_80116 | JGI IMG/M metagenome (GOLD analysis project Ga0102924, IMG submission 80116) | Iron sulfur acid spring bacterial and archeal communities from Banff, Canada, to study Microbial Dark Matter (Phase II) - Paint Pots PPM... ... | reverse complement strand
GTCGCCTACTGAACTGCTAAAAGCCGGATGTTCGCAGATTTGTGCCAGTAGAGGCGACGCCCGCCGCGTGATGCGGCGCTTTGCTATACGGCGGGCAAAGTCCCGAAGAGTCGGAGCTGTTCCATACTTGGCTCGGCCGGCCAACGCGCCCGCTGCGACGACGATCCCTTCCGGCGACGCGAACAAAGAAACTTAACTGATGAGGGCGTTTGCAGGGCGCACATATATGACTATTGACTATCAGCATATCGGACAGCGGCATCTTGAGGATATTTTCTCAGACTATGAACCGAATCGACCTTTATATCAGTAGCATCGATGAGCACCGGTTGTCAGAAAAGCGCCCTTAGACTCATGACCCGATTCACTCGATCTCCTCATCATGACCAAGGTTTATATCGCCGTTCGTTATGTGCCGCCACTCGGATCCACTCCTGATGCTCAACGAGAGGGTCGAGGCAGGGACATCCAGCCAACCGACTCATGCAATCTGATTGGTTAGAAAAACGGTTACCTACGAGCAGATCGGGTCAATTCGCGCGGGCGAAATTCTGCTCGAGGAACTCATCAAGTCGACCGGATCAGTATGAGCGGACTTGCGGCAGTAGCTAGGCGAACCCGCAAGCCGTTATTCACACGTGCCGTGGGGCCGCTCCGTCGACGCTGAGGGCACTGCATTGGACCACGACGGCAGAGTTCTGAATGAATCTGCAGACTCACTTCGATTGTGAGAGTGCACGCGCATAGGATCGCTTACAATCGTCCAGTGAGAAGAAGTACAACCAAGATAATCAGCACAATGCCGCCGATGCCCACACCACCGTATGGGCCGAAGGCGTAATAACCGCCACCCCCGCCGAAGAGCAAGAGTAGAATGAGGATCAAGACCAACATGAAGGACCTCCAGAGGGAAATTAAGACTACGCCCTTCGCGCTCTGAACTATCGCACAGCGTCCCCATCCTAACAATCTAAAACGGATTACTATGGAGACGTTCGCGTAGCTTTTGTTTATTGCTTTCCGATTCTGTGGTTGCCGTTCGTGGTGTCTTGCGATGCTTCCTCCAAATATACCTCGCTCCTATTCTCTCAAGTCATCACGGGGCGTCGTCGCACTAGCGGACCGAACATACTTCGGTAAGCGCCCGAGATAAATCCGGCTGAATACGAATCCGAAAATCATGCTCGCTCCCGGGACAATTACCGACAGCATCCTGACGTAGCTACCGCCGAGCGCGACGATCGCCAGTGCCGTGTCTAGCGTAAAGATTACCCCCCAGACGGTGGTAAGCCGGAGATGGATCCGATGAAATAGCGGCTCGCTCCAGACCTCACGCGGCGCGCTTTCCCGCGCCAACTGGAGGGTGAACGGAACCCCGATCAGAATCGTTGTCCATGTGACCACCGCAAACACGCCCCATACCAAGATGATGTGGTAGTGGTTGAAAACTTGGCCGCCGACCGTTAACAGCATGGTGAGGGCAAGAACAAAGAAACCGAGCGAGGTTAAGTCGATTATCTTCACATTGGCAGTGCGGATCTCCCGTGCAACTATCGCGAGCATGATCGCAAGCCCAGCCAGTGTTGCGGCCGTCCAATGACCGAACGCGTATAAAATCCCGTACACAACCCAGACGACGAATCCGAGGTTGGAAGCGGCGCTAATCTGATTCCACACTCTGCGAAGTGTTCCCAACCCCAAATCCCCTGAACTGTAGCTCGCCGCATCGCGCGTCCTTCTCCAGGAAAAGGAGTCCCGGCCTGCATCCGCAGAACGCCGCGTCTTCGCGATCCAAAATCGTAACCGCCCAGCGCCCCTCCACCCGTTCCAATTTTTTGCCCGGCCTCCGATCTTGTGTGAGAGGGTGGGGAAAAAATCCCTCTTTTTCAATTCAACGGGACGTAAACTAACGGAACCACGCCCCGCCCGAGGACGGGAAGCGGGCGGACACAGAAGGAAAGGCGATGGCACTCAATAGCGTAACGGTAGTCGAGATTTAGAGAGAGGCACCGTTCATCGAACGCGCGCGCCCTCACTCCCATCGATGGCTGTCGCAACATGCGAACTCGAGGACAGGCGGACGGTTCCGGTGAAGTATTAGGCCGCCGCTCGGAGCGCGATTCTTGATTCATTACTGAAAGGCATCAGGAGTCAATGTAGCGTGGCGCAATTGCCAGCTGAAAACGCTTCCGAATGACGTTGATCGCGCTCGCCTAGAATCATCTGCGTCCCAGCGCTCCCTCTCATTGGCCGCCAAGCAGCGGTGTCCTCAATCGCGACCATCGCGCCAGCAACCGGGCCGGCCTGGCGGTGGACGCCTGCCGGCAGAGGCGCCCCGGGTCCGCCTCGCGCCCGCGCCGGTGATTGACGCACTGCTCGAAGCTCAGCATCAATTGCAATTGAGTTAAGTGCTCACGGGCTCGCTGCCATCTGATCGCCATTGATGAAGTGGCAATCACGTAAAAACACCCAATCGCGCCCATCGGCCAGCATCTAGCAGATTGCGGAGCGCGCCGGGATAAACCGGCGCACTCCGCAGCCTGCTAATTTTGATAGATCTGATTCTGGCCGATCATTGCCCGTCTTGTGAAAGGGCGGGCAAGGGTGTGCGCCGCTAGTTCGCGGCAGTGGTAATCACCAGCTTGTTCCTCACGCCCTTGATGCCACTGGTCCGCTCCGCGAGATGGACCGCATGATCGGCCACGCTCGCCGACGATACCTTCCCGCGCAGAGTTACCACGCCGGCCACCGTCTTTACGTGAATATCCTCATGCTTGGTAGTGGCATCCTCGTCCAGCGCAGTCTTGACCTTGGCTGTGATCGACGTGTCGATCGTAGCAGTCTTGGTCCCGTGATAAACGTCGACGGCCGCATGGCCTGCGCTCTTTGCGGAATTTTCGGTCGCTTCGCCAGCCTCATGCATCGACTGACTCGCGGACTGAGCAAGCGCCAAGGTAGGCATTGAGAGCGCGGTCCCGACCAACGCAATGAGCAATTTCGACTTCATGTTGTTCTTGATCCTCCCTATTCCTCGTCAGTATAGCTGATGTTAAATCGTTGCAAGCGTCTAGCTGGTTCCGCTTTCTCTGATTGGTCCTTGTCCGGCAAGACAGCTCCCAGGGCTGTCTTCGCTTAATTCGCTGACCACTCCACTTTCGTCTCGTTTTGTAGGCCGGAAAGACATGGCCGCGTTGACAAAACGGCCGGCGCCTTCTTTCCGCTTGGATCATTTCCGGCCCCCGGCCGGCTATTGCGACGACCTGCGCAGATTGCACAAGCGGATCGATCGGCCCGAACTTCGTGCCGCCACCCGGGGTCAAGCCGCCCAACTTTGTCATCGGCGCTCTCAACGCTACGGTCGGTCAGCACGCGACGTTCTGGCGTGCGACTGGACGAACGCCAACTCTCTCAGCGGGCTTTTCGAACCGATACATTTGGGTCTCCACATAACCAAATGGACGAGCCTTGCGGTGGCTTTTGCCTCACGCGCAATGTAGTGTAAGAGAGTCGGGATCGACATAGGAATCGAGTCCGAATTGATCCAGCCCAAACGGCGGCCCTTCCACTCGCCTTTGACCGCGTTCCGCTAGACCAACCCCAACTCCAACAATCAAGGCCTGAGGAGGCCAAATAAGTACCTTCCTATTTCTCTGGGAGGGATCGTCGTGATCGTTCTCGCACTCTGGTTGCTCGGCATGGTTTGAGGAACGCCGTGCCAACGGGGTCGCGGTTCGATGTTCTCATAGGCCGGCAAGGCTGGATGTTGAGCTCACGGAATTGGACGGAGGATGTCTATGTTGCTTCTGATTATTTTGTTGATTTTGCTGTTCGGCGGAGGCGGGTTTTATGGCTACCACAGCGGTTATTACGGACCGAGAGGAATGGGCTTGGTGAGCATCCTACTTATCGTCCTGGTCGTCTTTTTGGTGATGGGCGGCGGCTTCGGCGGGTTCGGGCATGGAATGTATTTTCGGTAATCCCTGAGTAGCTGTGCGGCGTAGGCTATCAAGCTTGGCGCTCACAATACCTTCGACGATCAATAACACGAGGAGGACCATGTAATGAGTGGAACAACTGACAAGATCAAAGGCCGTGTAAAGGAAGCCGTTGGCGTGGTGACGGGTAATCGACGCCTTAAGAGCGAGGGACGGATGGACCAAGCCGCCGGCAAGGTGAAGAAAGCGGTGGGGCGTGTGCTTGACAAAGCTAAAAGGTAGAAGGACATCTCGGTGACAAGCATCATGTCGCCGCTACTAACCTCCAACAACAACGGAGCATTGCCAAGTAGTGCCCAAAAGGAGTGTCTATCATGTCTCACAATGCGGAAAACATTGTCCATACCGAATACTCAACTCCCTATCGGCGCGTGTTATCGGCCAGTACCTTGGCAAAGGATTCCGTGCGCAATCGGCTGAATGAAGATGTCGGATCGATCAAGGAAATCATGATCGATGTGCCGTCGGGGCGCGTCGCGTATGCGGTGCTGTCGGTCGGCGGCTTCTTTGGCATGGGCGACCGGCTTTTCGCCGTTCCATGGGAATCGTTGGTCCTTGATGAGGACCGCAAGTGTTTCATCCTGGACGTCGACAAAAGCCGGCTTGAGAATGCGCCCGGCTTCGACAAGTCGAATTGGCCGGACATGACCGAGACTTCGTGGGGCCACGGAGTGCGTATGTATTGGACCGGCATTGCTGATTACGGAATGGAAGCGGGCCGTCGCTACGATCGCGCGAGCGCCGCGATCCCGGAGCAAGTGATCGAGCAAGGAGAGCCGCCGGGGTGATCGCGGGTGCGCTGATGGGAATGCGGATTCCAGAACTCGCGCTAAGCAGTATGAAGGAAAGCGTGCAGGAGGGGAGCACGCTAATTGTCGTTCATCGCAGGCTATGAACATCCTCGCGGCACGCGGAGCCGAAGATTTGCATGAAAAGTTGACACTTCCGCAGGTCCGCATTGGGCCTCTTTCCAGTTGACTCATAGCAGTCAACTCTAACGTATGAGTAAGGTTTTATCATGAGCAATCCGCATTACGATTCGCCAAATAGTCGAGTAAAAGATTTGTTACACTCGCTCGGCCTTAAAATGGAGCCGGCCGTCCAAAGCGCGATGGTGAAAGAGACTACCGAAAAGACGACTCCGAAAAACCCAGACGAAGAAATCCCCGTCGAGCAAATTGAGGAAGCTGAGCAGGATGCGGCGGATCCCACCCATGAGAAGGAGATCCCTCCACGACAATAGAGTGGTTATTACGTAGGCGGCTTCGGTCGTGAAGGATCGTTTCTTGGCTTCAGAAGTAGTCGGAAGCAGATCCGCCGTATTTCTATTTCATTATTATAAGCTCGCACTCTTTCGTATCCACCCTCAGGGTACTTTTCACTCAAACACGCCCGCGAGTCCCTCGACTATGCATAAGAAGTGCGGCCGTTATCGCATTGTTGCACGGCCAGACGGAGCCGTTATGGCAGCTCATGAGCTTCAAGCTTGCGGGTTGTCACAGTCTTCGCCGTGCTCCTCTCCTCCATTCCACCTTGCGGGCGAGCTCCGCGTCGGCGTCCCGCGATTAGCTTGTAATAGATGCGTTCGTAATTGGCGGCCATTACCTCAGCAGTGAAGCGAGCTTCAAATTCTTCACGACAGCCGCGCCGTGAAAGTGTACCAACACGCCGTACGGCGTCCACCAGTTCGCTGATACCTGATGCCATCAACCCGGTCACACCTTCGAGCAAGACTTCAGGCACGGAGCCGCAGGGCCGCGCGATAACGGGTGTGCCGCACGCCAGCGATTCAATCATTACGAGCCCGAAAGGTTCGGGCCAGTCAACCGGGAAGAGCAATGCAAACGCGCCGCCGAGAAATTGTTCTTTCTGCGAGTCGTCGATCTCGCCTATGAATTCGACGCCGGGAGTTGAAAGCAACGGCCTTACAATATTCTCGAAATATTCGCAGTCGAGCTTGTCAACCTTCGCTGCGATTTTGAGCGGCACTCCGGCGCGGCGCGCGACCTCGATAGCCAAGTCCGGGCGTTTCTCGGGTGAGATTCGCCCGAGGAACGCAAGATAACCGCCGGGACGTGGATTGAAGCGCAGTAGGTTGCGCGGCAGACCGTGATAAACGGTGCTGACCCAGTTCATGTGTGGAAGGGGCGCGCGCTGTGTGTCGCTGATCGAGATGACAGGCAGGTCGCGATAGTGGCCGTAAATCGGCGCCAGTGTTTCGATGTCGAGCCGGCCATGCATGGTCGAGAGGGTCGGTACGAGCGTCAGCCGCGCCATCGGGAAGCTCCAGTAATCGACGTGTGAATGAATTACGTCGAATCGCTCCGCATGCTCGTAGATCTCGCTCAGCATTGGAAGATGAAACGCTGGCCCGATGTGGTCCAGTCCCGACAGCCGCAGGGCCGAGGGGCATCCGGCCTTGAGCGGTACCTTGGCCATCGAATCTCCCGACGCGAAGAGGGTCACCTGATGGCCGCGGCGTTCTAGTTCCTCGGCCAGGTAAGCTACGACTCGTTCGGTTCCTCCGTATAGTTTCGGCGGGACGCTCTCGTATAAAGGGGCTATCTGAGCGATCCGCAGCGGTGTCGAACCGAGAGAATCGGAACCGAAGGAATAGGAAGGGTTGTGTAAGAACGCTCCATCCCGGCGTGCCAGGACCATACCGCTAACCTATTGGGCATGTTCTGCTGATGCCCTTTGCTGTGGTGGTTGTCGACGAGCACCGTGCACACAAAGCTCGGCTTTTGCTGAGACCCAGACTTGGAGCCATACAAACCGGACTTTTCATTTCTGTGATCCTCTTAATTGCGACAATTGATATCTCGGGTAGACACTTAGCCAGCAAGCTTTGCGTAGTTACATAAGGTGAGTTGCGCAAATTATCGACACAAGCATTGGCGCCAACTGGGAATTCTCCGTGCCTTGAGCCGCGGATCAAAGAACGTACCCTGTCCATGTATCTGGGTATTGGCGACGTGGGCATTCCAGTACGTAACCGTTCCGCATCCTGTGTAGGTGCTCAGGCTTATGCCGGCAAGTCCGAGCGCCGCCGGAAGCCTACAATGCTCGGTGGAGTCCGTCGAATACGATGTCTTGTTCCACTGCGACTACCGCATTCTACTTATCTCAGGATATATCGAGGTCGTCTACAAAAGCTACGTGTCAATGCGCACTTGTGTTACAGAAAGAACCAACGCGGCCGGTATGTACAATCGCCGATCCACGCAAGTCTGCTAGAATTGATGCCGTGCGCGCCGTGCGAGTGTCAGGAATCCTAAGATTACGGGGACTCAAGAACATTTCCTAGCTCACGTCGCGCCAGCTGAACAGACTTGCCGATGTGCTGATGATGCGCCGGGTTGGGAAGCGCGGCATCATTTTCGACGAGAAGCACTCTCCGAATCCGCGTATGTTGCTCTCGCGGGTCGCACGCATCACATGCCGCAAATCGCAACGGCGATCGCACGCTGGTGATTATGGTCGCGCCGGGCATGATTCCGGGCGTTCCCCCCGGCGGTTTCCGGGATCAGGTACAACTTCCGCTGCGAAGCGGTCACCGACTGCCAGATTGGAACCGTCACTCTGGCGACATTCATCGAGCATGGCCGCCAGCTCGAGTCGCGTTGATCTTGCTGGAGCTAAGCGAGCATTTCGGCGCCAGTGATAGACAAGGAGTGCGACTAACGGTGCCGGCGAGGCACAAGGATCTTGCTGAACTGATGGGTGCCTCACGTCCGCGGGTAACCGAGTATCTTACCAGCTTTGAGCACAAGCACCTGATTGTGCGCGACCGGACGTCAGTTGATTGTTAGACGCGACCGGTTGGAGAGATTTCTCGCGCAGATACATTTGTCTGCAACCGCCGCGAATTTGAAGATTCCCTCGCGCCGTAACCTTCGGTAGCGGGCTTCGACTTCTGGAGGCCGTGCTATTGGTCCTAGGAATTCCATTGAGAACCTGGGACTTTTGTTCTTTGGATAACAGTTCGTTTGCTTTATCGAGCCGCACGACCTAGAATCGCGAAGAAGTTCGTACGGAATGCGACTTGAATAAAACGAGAATTCCTCCTGACACCGATTTCGACAAACTGAGCCGCCTCAGAGCCCTGTCGTGGCTTTCTGCATCAGAGCTGAAACTGCTGGCAGGAGCGCTTGCGACCGCCAACTTCAAGAGGCCTCAGGTAATCCTCCGCGAAGCCGCGCTCGCGTCCGAAGCCCATATACTGTTAACCGGGATCGCGCGGATGACGTGCATGAATGCCCGCAGCGAGCGGGTCACCATCGCCCTGCTTGCGCCGGGCCCCATCCCTGAGTTTCCTTCGATGCCACTTAGCCGGTTCGACTTTCGGTGCGAAGCTTACAAGGATTGCAGAGTCGGCAGTGTGAGCTGGAATGATTTCAACGGCATCACGATGCATAGCTCGGGGGCGGTGTTCAAGAACTTACATCAGAACGATTTGCAGCAGTGGTATCGACTGTTGTTGCGTAGTTCCGGCTTTCTGAATCTCGGTCTTCACGAACGCATCGTCATCACGCTGCTCGAACTATCTTCCGATTTCGGAATCAAAGAGTTGCGCGGCACGCTTCTGAGAGCATCTTTCAGCCACCAGGACATCGCCGATCTCGTTGGCGCTTCGCGGCCGAGAGTTACCGAGCACTTGGCTCAGTTGGAGCGCGAACACCTGGTTATTCGTCAAGGCCGTCAATTAATCGTATGCGTGGACGAGATCGGAAATACAATCGGCGTTCCGCCCTGGAGGGAGGCCAGATCACACGCGCATCCTTCTAGAAAACAACATCTCCTCTCGTGGCATAAAACAAGCCGGCGAACGTTGGGGCGTAAGATCTCTCGAGTTCAGCGCCCGAGCGCCACCTTCTGACTGCTCTCCGGCGCCGTCGCAGGAGATTCGCGGAGTTGCCCTCAATGGCGCAATCCTTGAGCGAAGTCAAAGAAAGACTTGAGGACATCGACTGGCTGAGCCAACCTCTCACCGACACGCGATCCCAAAGTTCAGTGAGTATCGGCCTGAGCGGCGGAACTGGCAGATCGTCTCGCGTTGTTTTCAACCGAAGAGGTCTCCGGGGCTGAGCAAGGGCTATGGGGAACAAGCTCAGGGATCCGATGACGAATGCGAACGCTGGGTTCATGGGAGCCGCTGCCCACCGGTTCCGACCTCGTTGGTACTGGCGAACCGGCTGAGCAAAGCGGAGCGATTGATCTTGAAGACGCTCACAGATGCCTGCCCCAAGGCTCTGGAGAAAGAGGAGGTTGCCGCTACGACCGGCTACGAAGCGAATGGCGGCGGTTTCAACAACGACTATGGCCGGCGATTACCGTTCGCGATCGAGGTTTTATTGGACTTGGCCGCGCTCGGCCCGAGCCTCAGCCACTATATCCTGTACGCTTTCCGACGCCTCCGAGACCATCTCACGCGCCATCGATGCGGCAGCGTAGCCGGCCTTGAACGCCGTCTTGAGGATCGGACGAACTGTTCCGCCGGCCAGATCAGGCAGCCAGTTCGATGCCATCGCGACCCCGGCACCGATTGCCATCCCCACCAATAGCTCGGGCTCGATCAGCGCCCCAACGCCAATCAAGGCTGCGGTCGTCAACATCGAGCGGCTAGCCAGTTGCGGGCCATGTTGGCCACCCGTACTCGTATGGGTTTCCCTGTGCTCAGCACTCTTGTGCTCGGCACTTCTGATGGAGTCACCGTTGGCGCGCGCCATTTCTTTCCTCCTTCGTTTCCGGGCAGACGGGGTGCTTGCTCGTTGCCGTTTCATAGCCCAAATAACAGAACCACCCCGACCGAGTTGCGAATATGGTCCTGTTGCTGTCTGTCAGCAATCGCCGTGTGGTTGTCTGCTTCAAGCCTTCCGCAAATCCGATGTTGGTTCAATTGCGGCCCGCGCTCTTCGGCCTTGCCACGTGTTGAGGGCAGTGTTCTCCAGAGCAGGAGAACGCTCATCAGAGCTGGAGAACGCTGATCGGCAGCGCCGCTGACAATCAGCAAGTTGGTTGCCTCATTCACGACCAACGGAGCCACTGCGCCCGCCGCGATAATCATCACATCCGCTGCACTGATGGAGAGTTAAATCGAGCAGATTGCGCCGAGCCGCGCGAACCGGATGAATCGTCAGCTGCTGAAAGAGCCGACTGAATGGTAGAGGTTTCCCGGCAGGTTCACTCAAAAGCTCTTGGCAGTCCCACCGCTCTTTTTACGATATTCAAGCAAGGATGTTGAGAGCCGCATCCAAGGCAACAGCCCGCGGCGGTTGCTTTTCTCAACACCCCGCTAAAAGAAACTCCAGAGACCGTGGTCTCACCGGCAATTAGATCCGATCACCCAAGGTTCTCGCAGTGCCTAAGCGCGATAGCTGGCAGGCGAATTTTCTGAGGGCGCTGCGCTCTCGCCGGTATAAGAGATGTCTTCCGCCCCCGCAGTCTGGAAGATTTCCTTGACCCGATCGCGTTCCGCCCCGTCGGTGGTATGAACGGACATCAGAATGTTCCCGTCTTTGATCTTGCCCTCATAGCGCTTCGCTTCATACTCCGGGATTCCCATGCCGACCAGAGCTCCGGCGATACCGCCCACCGTAGCCCCGGCGCCCGCGCCAGCGAGCGCAGCCATAATAGGGCCCGCCGCTATGAAGGGTCCTAGACCTGGAATCGCCAGCGCCCCGATCCCCAAGAGCAGACCCAAACCGCCACCAAGAAGCGCTCCGCCGCCGGCCCCGGTGGCCGCGCCCTCGGGCGCCTTGGTATGCTGCTCGTGAGCGAAATCTCTGGTTCCTGTTTTGTCGGGCAACAATACTGATATATCGTTCGCGGAAAACCCGGCGGTCTTGAGCCGCTCGGTGATATTAACCGCCTCGCTTTCGTTTCTGGCGATGCCGAATACTGCTTTGTCCATAAAACTCCCTATTGTGCACTCTTAACTTCGAGTTGGTCGTTGACTCTCTCAACCCCCGCGATGGCCTGGGCCTTCGCCATCACCGTCGATTTTTCCTTCTCCGTTTTCACCGGTCCCCGCAGCGTGACGCCACCATTCGCGCTTACAATTTTGACGTTCTTAGCCATCATTGAGAGCGAATGGTCCCTCATAATCGACTTGCGAATCCGCCGGGTTAAAGCTAGATCGCCGCTGCTATTTGACTGTTGGCCGGCAGTCATTGCGCCGGAGTTACGATCACGGACGTTGATTCCCGTGTTATCCGGAGCATAAGGTCCAGCAGCTCGCGACCGCCCTATCGGCATCGCTGCGAGCAACGCGCAAGACAGTACAACTCCACGCACAAACCTTTTTATCACAAATCCTCCTTGGTTCATTGTTGGGCGCGCCTCTTACAGCAAATGCGAGAACAGAAACCATATGACGAGAAGCGATACCGGTACTCCCAACAGCCAGGCAATTCCGTAACCCATATCCTCGACCTCCTCTTATCTAGTCGCCATTTAATGGCGCGTGACTCTATTAGCTGCCGCGATTTCTTCCGCAAACGGTGAGCGGCTCTTTGACGAATGGCGATGTTCCTCGGAACTGGCCTTATATAGTGCGCTGTGGATGTCCCATTGAAGGTGTCGCGAGATACGGGTGCTATTCATAATCCGCGATCGTTGAAACAGCCTTCTTTTCCCGGAACGCATTGCATCCCGATTGTTGGTCTCAGATGACTGGATTGCGGGATTATGCAACAAGCCTCGTCGAGGAGAGCAAACGCCGGATCGCGCCGCGAAAGTAGGTCGGTCTCTATGCTGACCCTACCCTGTTAAGCTAGGAACGCCATTGTGAAACCGCAACTGCTCTCTCCTCATTATTGTAGTGATTCGCCCTCTTTGGTTCTCCACGGAACCGGAGTCAGGCGTCTGTCCCGCTGGAGACTTATTAGCTTGCGAACAACGCTAGCTGAACATGTACGATCGCAAACGTTGAGTTTCCACATAACGATTTTAACCCGGGGCCTCCGCAGGCATCCGCGTTTATGTCGGACAAATGGCCCTGAAGAGTCGCGATGAAGAAAGCGGGCGCAAAGATGGCAGCAAGGCCTGGCCGTGGCGGCGCGGTTCGTACCGCGTATGCGGAGTTGCGGTCTTTCTCCTCAGTGGTGTCGAAGGTCTTGCGTGGTCTCCGAAAGCTCGGCCCCGGCATCGTAACCGGTGCTTCCGACGACGACCCGAGCGGTATCGCAACATACTCCCAAGTCGGCGCTCAATTCGGGTTCGCGATGCTCTGGACGATGCTTTTGTCTTATCCGCTAATGGCCGGGATACAGGAGATCAGCGCCTGGATTGGCCGAGTGACAGGTATCGGCATCGCCGGCAATATCCGACGCCATTACTCGGCCTGGGTGCTTTATCCGGTAGTCGCACTTCTTCTGGTTGCCAATGTGATCAATTTAGGTGCCGATATCAGTGCGATGGGCAGCGCGCTGAAACTACTGGTAGGTGGGTCTGCACTGTGTTTTTCCATCGTGTTTGGCCTCCTTTCTGTGGTAGCCGCTGTATTCGTTCCATATCGCCACTACGCGCAGCTGCTCAAGTGGTCAGCGCTGGTGCTGCTCGTATATGTCGCGACGGCCTTTGTAGTGCACGTGCGTTGGCAATCGGCGCTGGCCGGAGCGTTTATTCCAACCATTTCACTATCAACGGGTTACATGACCTCGTTGACTGCAGTGTTTGGGACCACGATCAGTCCGTATCTGTTCTTTTGGCAGGCATCGCAGGAAGTACAAGAACAGGAAGCGGCGGCAGGCGAGAAAACCCTCAAGCGTGCTCCGGAGCAGGCTTCCGCACAGCTCCAATCGATGCGGACAGACACCTATATAGGAATGGCATTTTCCAACGTAATCGCCTTCTTTATCATTCTCGACACGGCAGCTGTCCTCCATACGCATGGCCTGACCGACATTCAGACCGCGGCGCAAGCCGCGGAGGCGCTGCGTCCACTTGCAGGCGAGTTGACTTTCTTGCTCTTCAGCTTCGGGATTATCGGCACGGGATTGCTCGCCGTGCCGGTTCTGGCAGGTTCGGCAGCCTACGCTTTGGCGGAGGCTCTCAGGTGGCCCATCGGGCTTGAACGGAAGCCCGACAAAGCCAAGGGCTTCTACGGGACCTTGGGCGCCGCCACGCTACTGGGGGTGGCATTGAATTTCACTTCGATCGACCCGATCAAGGCACTCTTCTGGAGTGCCGTTATCAATGGTGTCGCCGCCGCACCGATCATGGTTGTAATGATGCTGATGACAGCCAATCCGAAGGTGACGGGTACGCTGATGCTTCCATTGCGACAGAAGGTCGTCGGATGGAGTTCCACTGCGGTCATGTTCCTGGTGGCAGCTGGCATGGTCGCCACCTGGGGCAGTTAGTCGACACCCTCTCGGCGATAAGGCTCATTTAGAGCGGCTTTTGCTGACGATTGCTGGATCAGGTTGCGTTCTCGTCCCCTGTGCCTACCAAAATCCCATCGGACATCTAAATCATTCGGCTGGTTCCTTTTCCTCGTCGCTGAGAATCTACTCACCCTCTTCTTCAAGCTTTAGCGTGGTGCGCACTTTGTTTGGGTGGCGTATCAGCAGCGGGTCCATATCGTGCTCGTTGCGCTGGTGTATGCTCATCGACTCGTCCAGCTTATCGGCGCATACGACGAGTTGACGTCCCTCGCGAAGCAAACAATGCTCGCTCAAACTGGCCGGATGTTCGGTGACTCTCGGCAGCCGCGAAGCGCCAATCAGGCTGGCGCTGTCCTGGTGGCCGAAATACACCCTGCCGTGCGCGTCTTCGATTCCGAAGTCCCAACATTAATTCAAGCAACGTCATCACGATGCGCTCGTGAAGACCGAGATCAAACAAACCGGAGCTGCGCAGCAACAGCCGATACCACTGCTTCAAGGTTGTTTTCATGGAAGGCCTTGAATGCCGACGCGGAGGATTTGAAGCGTCAAGAAGAAGTTCAGTGAGGTTGCCACAGCAAGTTCGTCGATCAACAGTCACGCGAGCTCAGAAGCGCCTGTGCTCAACTCGTAGTCCCTTTGTTGTCAACTCGTAGGCAAGGGCCACTGGCGTCCTGACTTAAAACGCGGACGTGCGAGCCGTCATCCCCTTATGCTGTGCGCCGATTTTCTCCGGGCGCTCGCGAGTGACTCGGTTCCCTTTCGCCAGAGATGCGGGCTTCGCCGACAAGGCCTGAGCAATCGATGATCTTCGTTACTGAAATAACCAAATGCCGGCATGTTCCAGTGGCTTTGTGCATCGCACCTGATGTAGTCTAGGTAAATCGGGATCGACATAGAAAGTCGGGGCTGACCTTGATCCAGCCCAACGGTGGTCGTTTCGCTCGCCTTTGACCACTTTCCGCTAGACCAACCCAAAGCGTCCGTAAGCAATGTCTGAACGAGGTCCGTATGTATCTTCCCATTTATGTGGGAAGCGCTATGAGGCAACACAAGTGGCAATTGATGATGATGCAGAAGCTACCGTGACGGAAACCCAATCAGTAAAACCGGCGCTGATGGCAGAGCTGACATGGGCCAAGCTATACACAAAGGTAATGCACAAGGACCTGGTCGCGATTTCTATGGCTATTAAGAAGAGTCAACCGCCCACTGCCGGACCGGAGCTGAAGGAAAGCGCGGAGAAATTGCACGATCAGCTGCAAAGCGCGAATCGCACTGTAGGCGAACTCAGCGACCATGCTGGCATTAGGCCCGTGCCAGCCAAAAGGTGACCAAGCCTAAATGATATACCAGTCCGTGAGAGAGTCCAGGTCGCAGCCACAGCCTCTGAAGTTGATGTCGTCGCGCTTAAGAGTTACCGGCCATCGGCGCTGCCGACCGTCGATCTGTTCCACCGCCAGGTACGACTCGTAGAAGTAGCCATTGAGCAATCTATCCGCCAGGAGGGTCTAACAAAAATGGTAGAAGATATGAAACTGAGCGGGCCCGACTTTTTGCACGGAGTCTCCCTCACCGAGGTTACCGACGGTGGCATGCTGCAGGGCCACGCCAAGGGCGAGCCGATCCTGGTGGCTCGGCGCGGCGACGCCTGCTTCGCAATAGGCGCGTCCTGTACACATTACGGCGGCCCACTGGCCGAAGGCCTTGTGGTGGGCGATACCGTCCGTTGCCCATGGCATCACGCCTGTTTTAGTTTTCTCACCGGGGAGGCGCTTCGCGCGCCGGCGCTTGACCCGGTCACCTGCTGGAAGGTTGAAACACGCGGCGGCAAGCTCTTCGTGCGCGAGAAGCAGCCCGAGAAGAAGCGGGCGAGCGGTTCCGCGAAGGCGCCAGAGAACGTCATCATCGTGGGAGGCGGCGCGGCAGGCAACGCCGCGGCGGAAATGTTACGGCGTGAAGGACATTGCGGCGGCGTCACGATGATGAGCGCGCATGATGCCGTTCCGTATGACCGGCCAAATCTGTCGAAGGACTTTCTTGCCGGCACCGCGAGCGCGGAATCGATCCCGCTGCGCTCCATGGACTTCTACCGCGGGCACGAGATCGAACTGCTGCTGAATACGCGAGTCGCGGCAATAGATCCGCGGGACAAGAGCGTCCAGCTTGCCAATGGCAGCCGTCGCAAATTTGATGCGCTGCTCCTCGCGACTGGCGCCGAGCCCGTGAAGCTCAAGATTCCTGGCGCTGATTCGCCGCACGTTTGCTACTTGCGCTCGCAGAGTGATTGCCGCGCGATCATGGGCAAGGCCGCTAAGGCCAAGCGCGTCGTGCTGGTAGGTGCGAGCTTCATTGCGATGGAGGTTGCGGCTTCTCTGATTCAGAGAAAGCTCCAGGTCCACGTCGTCGCGCCGGAGGCAGTGCCGATGGAGACGATTCTCGGACCGCAGGTGGGCGAATACCTGCATCGTCTGCACGAACGCAACGGCGTAGTGTTCCATCTGCAGCAGAGCGTTATCGCGATCGACGAACGCAAGGTCACGCTCAAGGATGGCCACGCGATTGAGGCCGATCTGGTCGTGATCGGGATCGGTGTCAAACCGCGGATCGATCTTGCCGAACTGGCAGCGATCAAGACCGACAGGGGCGTGTCGGTTAACGAATATCTCGAGACCAGCATTCCTGGGATATTCGCCGCTGGAGACATCGCGCGCTGGCCTGATCCGTTAACGGGCGACCATATTCGCGTCGAGCATTGGGTGGTGGCCGAACGCCAGGGACAGACGGCGGCGCGGAATATACTCGGCCGGCGCGATCGATTCGATGCCGTGCCATTCTTCTGGACGAGCCAGTACGATTTTACGCTTAACTACGTCGGTCATGCAGAGAAGTGGGACAAGCTGGATTTGGACGGCAGTATCGAAGAACACAACTGCAAACTCTTATTTCAGCTCGGCGGAAGGACACTCGCCGTTGCCACCATCGGGCGCGACCGCGAGAGCCTCGAAAACGAACTCGCGATGGAGTTATCACCGGCGCGTTTTGGCCGCCTGACCACGAACTAAGGCACATGGCACCATCCACGAACGCCGCGGTGTTCGAGTCGCTCGAGCCCTGATGCGACGGAAGCCCGGGCGGCAGTGATTGCCGTTGCGAGGAGGTCTCAGTTGAAAATCAGCGTCGGCTACGAGTTGATTTACAATTGTCCTCAGCCGACGCCCATGATGCTGATGTTAAACATCCATCATTCGCGCGCACCCGACATTCTCGTTCCCTATCGCCTGACGACAATCCCGGTTATTCCCTTTTCGACCTATCGTGACGGCTACGGCAACTGGTGCACACGTCTCGTTGCCCCCACAGGGCGGCTGAGGATAGCAAGCGAGGCGTTGGTCTATGATTCTGGTGAGCCGGACATTGTTGCAACCTACGCGCAACAGCATTCCATCCAGGAATTGCCTGAAGAGACGCTAATATTTCTCTTGGGAAGCCGATACTGCGGACACGGAGAAACTTTCCGACGTGGCCTGGAATTTGTTCGGGCAAACTCCACCGGGTTGGGGCCGGGTCCAGACAATTTGTGATTTCGTGCACAACCATATCTCATTTGGCTATGAGCATGCCCGCGCTACAAGAACTGCCTGGGAAGCGTTCAACGAGCGAAGGGGCGTCTGCCGAGATTTTGCACATCTTGCTGTTACATTCTGTCGGTGCTTGAACATTCCAGCGCGCTATTGCACCGGTTACCTCGGCGACATCGGAATGCTCCCGCCATACGGTCCGATGGACTTTGCCGCCTGGTTCGAGGCGTATCTTGGAGGACGCTGGTACACCTTCGACCCGCGCAACAACGTCCCAAGGATTGGACGCGTCCTGATTGCGAGAGGGCGCGACGCGCTGGATGTAGCCATAGCTACGACGTTCGGACCAAATACTCTCGTCAGCTTCAAGGTTTGGACCGATGAGGTGACCGGCTGACTCGGCCCTAGCATCGGAGGGTCCGTACTGGAAAAGGACTTCTCCTCATGGGCAGGCGTTATCTCCTGTCCGGCCGCGTTCAAATAGTGCTTCGGACCGGAGGCGGGAAGCACATCACCAAAAACACACTGAAAGATCATCTGGGCCTTCCGTGTCCGTCCCGCAGATGTCGGGCCGATGTCCGCGAATGCAAAGGTGGTGGCGAAGTTGCCGACTACGTCGCTCGCCTGGGCCAGGAATGACGTCTCGCTGGGAGAATTCTGATACCGCTGCGAATCGCGATTGAGCCGGGGGGGGTTGGAGAATTGCTTCGTAGCGTAAGCATCCAAAGCTAATGGCCAAAAGGCGCGCCGCGCGGTCAAATCGTGTCCCCTTGATGATGGCAGTTTTCAGAGCGTTGACTGACGCTCGTCCGACCCCATGGCCTTGGGAAAAGAGATCAAGCGTGGAGTTGCCGCTGGACCGGAGGATCTCAACTTTGGTCATTGCCGTTTTTGCAAACAAAGCTCAGGTCAAGCCGAATTTCGGCCTGCGCTTTTAAACATGATAAAATACATTTTCGCGTTTAAAACACGGCCGGGACGATGGCCTCGCGCAGGATCGCCGAAGCGGCATAACCGGAAATCAATCGCAGAAACCGCACGTTCAGTTCAAGCTCGTACAGTCTCGAGGCCGTGGCAGCAAAGCCTATCTTGACCTTCGCGCTGCGGTCATTCATTTTGTTCAGTATTGACAGGTGTTGGGGAGGTGGAATATGACGCAGACGCAAATGACGGCTTACCTGGTCGACAAGATCGGCATCACCAAGCGGCACGCAAAGTCCACGCTCGACGAACTCAACGACTTAGTAACCCGCCAGCTCAAGAAAGAGGGTTCGCTGCGTCTGGCGGGCCTCGGGATATTCCGTAAACGCAAGCTCAACGCGCGTGTCGGCCGCAACCCCGCCACTGGCGAGCAGATCAAGATTCCGGCGCGGACCCGTTTACGTTTCACGCCGGCCAAGGCGCTGAAAGATCCCGTACTCGGCGCTCGCTAGCCTCCAGCAGGGGAAATCCCCGCACCCGGCCAAGCGACCGAGGTGATAGGGTCTAAAACGCGCTCCCCTGCCACTGGACGAGGACGAAATGGGTCAACTTTGGTCGTGACTGATCCGGGGCAAGCCATCGAGGCTCAACTGCACCAAACCCGCGAAGCCTGGTTGAACTATGTCGCCCAGTGCATGCCGCCCATGTTCGAAAAGCTAGGGGCTCCACTACCGGCGCAGTTGCGTATCGCGATTGGATTCACATCAAGCGGCCAGCGCAGCAGGAGCATAGGCGAGTGCTGGGATAATCAGTGCAGCGAGGGATCGGCATTTTGAGATTTTTATCCGGCCCGACCTGGGTGACTCGAAGGACCTGATGCCGATGCAAGCCGCCGAAATCCTTGGCCACGAGCTGGTACACGCTGCAGTCGGTGTTGCGGCGGGTCATGGCAAGGAGTTCCGACGAGTCGCCAAGGGCATAGGCCTCGTAGGGCAAATGAAGGCGACAACGGCCGGGCCTGAATTCGAGAAGGCCATGCAGCCGATACTGGCAGCGGCAGAACGATTGCCCCATGACAGACTCAATCTAAAAGTGGGACCTAGCAGCCACTCCAGCAGACGCAAAAAGCCATACTCCGGCCACATCAGGTGCGCGTGTGGCAATTGCGGCTACACCGTTCACACGACACGCAAATTGGCTGAATCTGGCCGGAGCACCCCTCTGCCCAAAGCACGGTCAAATGGAAGTAGAGAAGACGCCGTCTCCAACGACCGTCTAGCGACATTTCACCGACCGCATTAATTCTTGCGCTGTCCTGAAGCTTCAGCTGTCGGACTAACAGTCACCGAACCCAACTTTGTTGCAGATTCACGGCTGAGCTGATTGGCCAACGACGTTGATATTCGCCACCTCTTTGAAGGTTAAGATTGGTAAGCGGTGGCCCTCAATGCCAATACGGTAACCCGTCATAATGTTTAACCAACATGTCAATTTGTTATGATACGGAGCAGAGGCTCAACATGAAGCACTTATAGCTGCCGCGCGGGGGCCCTTCAGGAACCATTGTGAGGATGAATTCGGTAGATACGTTCAAAGAGCGACTGCGCGAGGAGATCGCCGCGGTAGAGCAAGAAATCCAGGCGCACAATCAGCAGGTCGAGGAGCTGACTAGGCGACTCGAAGGACTGAAGCGGGCGGATGAATTGTTCGAGTCCGATCAAGCGGCGATTGTCGAGTTGCTTCAGGCCACCCTTGATGGAAGCGGTACCGCTCGGGAGATGGCACCCGCGCCAGCCACAACGACACAGCGAGCGGCGGCGAGCCCGAAGGCGACGGGTGCGCAAAAGCAGCACGGCACTCAGATTGGCCGCGGCAAGACCAAGACCGCAGGCGCCCATCCGGTCGCTCGCGCTGCGAGCAACGACGGAAGACTCACACGCGTCGACATGATGGCTGCGGTTCTCAGGCGTCATCCGCGCCGAAGCGTCCGCGAATTAATCGCGCTACTCGACAAGGAATTTCATTGGAAAGCCAACGAGAGCGCGGTTACCGGCAAGCTGTACACGCGCCGCGATAAGTTCGTACACACCGAGCCCGATCGCTCTACCAATCGCCCAGTCACCTGGTCGTTGAAGTAGATCGGCGTCGTTCCGCACCACGTACTCGACAGAACACCGAGAATTTACCGTGCCCCGCGCGCGCGGCGGTAAAGCGCGCCGGAAGCGGCGCGTTCGAAGCCGGGGACGTGGTGAGCAGGGGAGGGCAGGGTGTTCGGAGCTCCAGCTTCGCTGCCGGAAGGTTATGTCAACCTGCAGGACAACGTGTGCGACAAATCAGCAACTCATTTTGATAAGATGACAACGGGAAACGGCTTGCGGGTGGAGGCTCAAAACCCGAGCCATAATTCCCGATTAGCCCGACTTCTCGCCCTGCTCGCTCTCGCGAAGGCCCACACCGAGGCACTTGATCAGGGCCAGCAGCTCTCGCTTCGTCAACACTGCACGAACTTAACGTGCGCAGGTAGCCCAGTTGCGAATTCAATGTCGAACCGGCCCTTGATCGCGGACGGCTTAAAGCGGAAAGTCATGCGACCTATCGTCTCGTGAGCCACCCGCTGGCGCGCGCTCATTTGTTGTAATCGGGTTTTGCGCGCGGCCGGTCGATGACTTCAACCGTGGCGCTGTGATAACGGCGGTAGCCACCGGTAAAAGCATCTACGATATGTCGATCTACAGTCTCAACAACTGTCTCAATTAGCTGCGGGTTTGTCCCGTAATCCTACGACCACGACGGTTCTATGTATTTAAAGTCGTCGCCGAGGTATGGGTGAAGAGTCACTGCAACAACACCCCGTTCCGGGCCTTGATGAATGAGTTCTAGGATTTTTCTTTTCCGGGCGATCTCAGTGAGCCCAACGGATAGACAAATCCCCCCCACGTGCCTTCCACGTGCAAAACTCGCACCTCGGCCTAGAGAAGTGGTTGGCTGGATAGCGGCTGCGCACGAGATCCCCGCGGTCAAGAAGGAAATCCGATCGCATTAATCAGCAGGTCGAGGCGCTGACGAAGCGACTAGAAGGACTCAAGCGGGCGGCTGAATTGTTCAAGTCCGATCAAGCGGCGGTTGCTGAGCTGTTTCAGGCCGACGTGGCTAACGGAAGCGATGTCGCTCGTGAGACGCCAGCCGCGCCAGGCGACACACTGCAAAGAGCGGCGGTGAGCCGAATGCGACGGGTGCGCAAACATAAGCTGGCAACAGCACCACATTAGCCGCAGTAATATAAAGAACCTGACGCGCGTCATCGGTCGCTCGCACTACGACAAAACGGCGATCTCACGCGCTGTCGAGATGATAGCCGGCAGGCGCATCCGCGCCTAACGGTCCGGGAATTAATGACTCTAATCGAGGGAATACCGCTGGGAAGACTACCTAGAGCTCAGTGAACGGCCTCGTTCATTCGCCGTGACAAGTTAGCGGACACTAAGCCCGATCTCTCCACCAACCGCCCGATCACCTGGTCGGCTGAAGTAGACCCGGCATTCGGCACCGGCTGGCACCCGGGAGAAACGCCTGACATTTCCCCGGCGCCCGCTGGCGCGCGGCGGTAAGTCGCGCCGGCAGCGGCGCGCATTTACCAAATCATCCAAAAGGCAATATGGTCCGAAGGCGGCTAGACGTCGATCGCAGTCCGATTTCATTGCTACAATAGAATCCGAGAGAAGGCCGCCCACAGTTTTACGTGGTAGTCGGGTTGGCCGCAGACCGCCAGTCGCCTATCATCCCAAACTTTCTGCGGTTCGGTGGCACATGTGGTTCCGGGAGTCTCGCATTTTGGCCAAACTCCCATCGGACTCACCGGGTGGTTGGAGCAGTACGGTCAATGTCAGCTTGGTCACACGGCCTTGCTGATCCCCGGTCGCGATCCTGCTGCCGCCGGCCCAAGGTGCCCTCAGGAGGGCGAGATACACAGCTATCTACGACCGAATTCTAATCTAAGCGAATCTAGGCCAACGGACGTTTGCCGCAGTTCGGGCACCACAGCAACTTACCAGTAGCTAGGCGTCTTGTAGTAGCTGTCGACCTTGCGGCCGTAGTCAGGCGTCCATTTGAACTCCGAACCGCGATCGTAGTTCGGCGCGCCTTCCAGCTGCTTCTTGTCCAGATTGATCACGTAGCCGCCCTTCTGCTCGTCGTACTTCAGGGTCGCCCACGGCAGCGGATGGTGCTTCTCGCCCATGCCGAGAAAACCGCCGAACGACATCACAGCATAGATCGCGCGACCGCTGACCTTGTCGATCATGATGTCATCAACGTTGCCCAGCTTCTCCCCCGCAAGATTATAGACATTGGTGCCCTTCACCTTGTCGGCCGCGATGAGGGTTCCAGAGGTAATCGAAGTGGCTTCGGGCATAGTTAAACTCCTTTGCAGGAACAGATGTCGCGCTCCTCAAATTGGCGAGCCAAGGTGAAAGATCAAATCACCGGTATGATACCCTCGGCGTCGATCGGTTCGAGGACAAATAACATAATAATGGAGGTGTTGATCTGGAACAAGAGCACGACAAAATCCCAAGCGGCGAGCGATTTCATCAGCCCAATCCGCTGTTTTACTTCCTCCATGCAGTTGCAGTTGGTGATGGTATCCTGCTCTTTCACTGGTCAACCATGCTGCCCTACAGCTCCGCCAAATGATTCTTTTCCCTTTACGCCGTGACATCGGGCGCGGCTGCTTCCACGCGCCGCACCCGGACTTTTACCTCCACGCGCGACCCGAGCCGGTTGATGATTGACATAAGGCGATCCACGGTGAAGCGCCCCAGGTCCGCATTGCGGATGCGCGAGAAGTCAGCCGCCGCAATCCCCGTGCGGCCATGCGCGGCGCGCACGCTTAGGACGTCCCGGTCGAGCGCCTTGATGATTTCGGCCGCGAGGATCGCCTTGAACTGCTCGGCATCCGCGTTCTTGTGCTCCAGATCGCGGAACACATTTCCGCTTCCGCGCACCACCTCCAGCTTTTCGCTTTTCATCGCAACATCTCCTTCAGCCTCTTCAAACGGTCGTTTATCAGATCGCCCTCGCGCTTGGGCGTCTTGATGCCCTGCGTCGATTTCTTCTGAAACGCGTGGACGACCCAGATTTCCTCGGCGAGCTGCACCGCGTAGACCACACGGAACGCATCGCCCCGGAACGCCAGAGCGATCTCAAGCACACCCGACCCCATGCCGTGCATGGGCTTCGCGATATCGGCCTTGCCGCCCTCGGCGGCAATCGTCAAGGCGGCCAGGCAGATCGACCCCAGCCCCTTCGGGGAACGTCTCGAATTCCTTCAGCGCCGCCCTGATCCATGAAACGGGCCGTGTTCTTGGGGTCATCGCTTCTCGCTGTCTCTACCACCTCATATAGCTATCTTGTCATATTTGACAACACCTGTCAAAGGAGTAGTTTGCATTAGAGTGTGAAACACTACGCTAAGGTTAACGATTGGCGGTGCGGGCCACGACACGGTAAAGCCCGGCCGGCGATACGTGTGGCGAAAGAGCCCCCGGAGGGACCTTTTGCACTCGGCCACTGCCGCGCTCCGGTGTTGTCTTCCGCCATTTGGACGGCGTCGACTCCCACGACTGCCAGACATTTCGGGGCTCAATCACACGGCCCGCCCATTCGCTGTCTACGCTTGGCAGGGATCCAGTTGGTTTCGGGACCGCGCCCCTAGATCTCGATTTGACGTCCCATTTCTATGAAATTGGACGCGGGAAGATTAAACAGATCGGACGCTCGGATCGAGTTCCGGAATAGGAAAGCGAACAGCGGCAACCGCCACCACGAGAGTGTTCCCCCGGTCTTGCTATGGACTGCTTCATCGCGCGCAGCGAAGTAAACAGCCTTATCGAGATCGATATCGCAGGCGAGACCTTTTGCCTCGCGCAATGCGGCGGGCAGGTCTGGGACTTCGACAAAGCCATAACGAACGGTCACGTGCCAGAAATTGTCAGAAACCTTGACCATCTTGAGCCGATCAGCCGAACGCTCGCGAGGCACATCCTCAAACTTGACTGTGAGGGCGACCAAACTCCGGTGTAAAGCACCTATTTGCGCAACGTGCTCGATCATCAGGGGCGGCGTCCCGTCCACTAGCCGGGTCAGAAAAACGGCGGTGCCAGGCACGCGAGAGATCTTGTCTTGTTGAAGGCGCTTCAAAAATTGTTCGGGTGGCTCAGTCATGGTCGCCATCCTGTTGCGTACCGCCTCGATTCCCGCGCGCCAGGTGGTCATGACAACAAACAACATGACGCCTAAGGTCAGCGGAATCCAACCACCCTCGGCGACCTTCAGCAGATTAGCAACGAAGAAGGCGGAATCCACCAAGAGGAAGGCGCCGCTCGTTAAGAGCGCCAGAGGCACCGACCAGCCCCACCGCTTACGCATGATGGTGTAGAGGAGCGCGGTCGTCAGCACCATAGTAGTTGAGACGGCAGTCCCATAGGCGCCGGCGAGACGGATGGAGCTGCCGAAGCCGATAGTCAGGGCAATCGTGAAAAGCATCATCGTCCAGTTCACGAAGGGCACGTAGATTTGCCCATATTCATCCGCCGAGGTCTGTCGGATGCGCAAGCCGGGGAACCAGCCCAACTGCATCGCCTGACGTGTGAGGGAGAACGAGCCGGTGATGATCGCCTGGCTGGCTATGATCGTTGCCACACTGGACAGCGCTACCAGGGGGAAAATCGCCCAGAGTGGAGCCAGCCTGAAGAATGGATTACCACCAATGGCGGGATGCTCGAACAGAAGTGCCGTCTGTCCGGCATAATTGAGAAGCAGCGCCGGTAGCACGACTCCATACCAGGTTGTACGGATTGGATTGCGGCCGATGTGACCCATATCGGCATAGAGCGCCTCGCCGCCGGTGATGGCGAGAAAAACCCCGCCGAGAACACCAAACCCGCGCCATCCGCTGAGCTCCAGAAAACGGATCGCATAGCGGGGATCCACTGCCGCGAGCACGCCCGGATGGCGTACGATGCCGCCGGTACCTAGCATGGCGATGACAATGAACCAAAGCAGCATCACAGGGCCCGAGATTTTGCCGATGCTCGCTGTGCCACGGCTCTGAATGGCGAACAGTCCGACCAGGACAACGAGTGCCATGGGCACGATGTGGGGCTTGAATACATTGGTGGCGATGTTGAGGCCTTCGAGCGCGCTCAAGACCGAAATCGCGGGCGTGATGACGCCATCACCGTAGATCAGAGCTGCGCCGAACAAGCCCATCGCGACAAGCACGCGACCACGATCGGACCAG
>Ga0102924_1001679_pt1 | contig 25189 bp, 26 predicted proteins | sample PaiPotPPM11metaG_FD_80116 | JGI IMG/M metagenome (GOLD analysis project Ga0102924, IMG submission 80116) | Iron sulfur acid spring bacterial and archeal communities from Banff, Canada, to study Microbial Dark Matter (Phase II) - Paint Pots PPM... ... | reverse complement strand
CCCCAGCCCGGCCTGGCTGGACAGCCCCGTTCCAGTTGGCCTTTCATGATCGTGGTTGATTCGTTGCGATAGTTGCAACCGATCCACCACGATCATGATTGGGTGGCCTTCCGGGCGGCGGGTTCAGCCGGCGTGCGGTCTGCGGCGGGGCCACGGTCCGCTGATCGCGGTGGACTGTCGCGCGCGGTGCGACTCGGCCGGTCAGCGGGGCTTGCGCCAGTCGAGGCGCTCGGGGGGCGGGCCGAGGTTGGGCGGCGGCTCGGCCTGGCCCGCCCCGGCCGGCGTGGCGTCCGCATCGGGTCCCGGGGCCGGGCGGCGGTCGCGGGCCACGGCCGCGGCGGCCTGCGCTTCCTCCAGGCTGAGCAGGGTCGAGGTGCGCAGCGCGATGATGCCGGGGTTCGCGTCGGCCAGCATCACCCGGCGGCCCGCCGGGCCGGCGTAGCTGACGATCACCGCGCTCGGCGGCAGTTGCTGCAGCTCGTGCGGCTCGACCAGCAGCTCGCGCGAGCGCTGCGCGGTCCGGGCCGCCGAGGAACTGCTGCTGGCCGCCTGTGATGTGCTGATCCCCCAGGCCGTGCTGGTGCTGAAGCCCGCGGTGATGGACCGCGCGTCGGACGTGCCGTGTGACCGGCTGGCGTCCTGGTTCCGCGACGCGGTGAAGTGGCCGAACGGCGCGAGACCGTCCGCCTGGCTGCGGCCCCGGCCGCGCGTGCGGGAGTAGGTGTCGCTGACCGACGCCGTGTCGGCCACCGAGTCGGCGGTGCCGACCGTGCTGGTGTAGGAATCACCGGTCGTGTCCGTGACCGAGGCCCCGACCGTGTCGGTGAGCTGGCTGACCACGAAACGGTGCTCGGCGCCGATCTGCTCGCTCGCCGCCCGGGCGTCCTCGGCGTTCCCCAGGCGCATGAACGCGACCGCCGCGTTGCCGCGGCCGAGCCGTTCCCGGACCGCGCCCGGGATCGAGCGGTACGCGGCCACGAGCCCGGTCCCGGAGATCTCGCAGGCCTCGAATAGCCGGTCCAGCACGTCGGGGCGGAGTCGTTCCGCGCCGAGCACGCACAGCGTCTCCTGCCAGCGCCGGCGCTTCGGGGCCTGCCGGAGCATGTGGGTGAGGGCGACGGTCATGTAGGTGGCGAGCACCCGGTTGCCCAGGGCTGCGGCCCGCCGGTCCAGCCAGGCCACCCGCAGCGGGCTGGGTGGCAGCCGGACTGGATCCGACCCGAGCTGGTCGAGCTTGCGCAGCCGGGACTCGATCGCCCACGCTCGCTCGATCACCACCTTGTCCGCGGCGCCGCGGCCGTAGAGGGCGGTGAGGCGCTCGAGCTGGCCGGCGGTCAGCCGCCCCGCCGTCAGGTCCTCGCGCGGGTCGCCGACCTGGGCCAGCACCCGCAGCGCGGCGGTGATCTGGGCCATGGCCGGTTCCTCTTCCAGCACGCCGAGGATCCGCTCCAGGATCGCGGCATCGGCCGGGGCCGACGGGCCGCTGCCCGCCGCGTGACCGTCCGCGCCGCCGGGCCCGTCGCTGGCCGCCACGGTCGCCGCCAGCACGTCGGCCAGGGCCTCGGCGCTGAGCCCGGCGCCCAGGTCGAGCCGCGGCAGGTCCGCGGGCAGCACCCAGACCAGCGGCCGGATCCCGGACCGGCCGGCCACGGCGAGCAGGTCGCGCGCGACCCCGCCCTCGGTGAGGTCGAGCACGGTGACCTCGCCGCCCGCGCTCAGCCGCGGCGCGGCGATCATCGTGAGCAGCGCCGACCAGCCGTCCAGGGTGCCGCCGGCCACGTCGACCCGGTCGATGTGGCCGGGCAGCGACACCGCGTACCACTGCAGCTGCCCGTCGTACGCCTGGCGGCGCGATTCCCAGGCCCGGACCTGCCGGGCGTGCCGTTCCTGCCGCTCGGTCAGCCGCTGCTGCTGGACGGCGCGGATCTTCGCCACCCGGTCCTGCTCGGCCGCGATCCGGTGCCGCAGTTCCCGCTGGCCGCGCCGGGCGCCGCGCCCGGTGACGGCGGCCAGGGCCAGGCCCGCCGCCATCGCGACCGCGGTGAGCGAGACGTTCAGCGCACCGGTCAGCCCGAGCCCGAGCCCCAGGCCGGCCAGCCCCAGGCCGGCCGCGCAGGCCGCCTTCAGCGGGCGGCCGAGCCGGCGCTCCTCGCGGTGCTGGGCGTCCAGCCACCCCTGGTTGATCTCCTCCGGCACCGGCGGGGCCGGGCGGCGCGGCAGCGGACCGGGGTCGGGGTGCCGCGGCGCGTACTGCCACCCCAGGTACAGCCGGTCCGGGCGGGCCACGGCCCGCTGCGAGGGCGGGGACACGGCCGGGCGGTACCCGGCGCGAGCCGAGCTCATCGCGGCTCCACGGGAGCGGGCACGTACCGGCATTGAGTCAGCACCCGCAGCCGCGGGCCGCGGGCCAGCAAGGCGAACCCGTCGGCGCCCAGCGACGGGACCCGGCCCGCAGCCGCGCCGCCGCCGTTCACGCTGAGCGCGTCGCCGGCGTTCAGGCTGAACGCCGCGCCGGCGCCGTTCACGCCGAGCGCCGCGCCGACGGCCGGTCCCGCGCGGCCCGCCGCCGTCGTGTCCGCCCCCGCTCCCGGTCTCGTCACGCCTCCATCGGCCCGCTGAAGGGCTCCGGCTCCGTCCGCGGCCGCGGCCTCGGCCGCCCCGGCGAAGCGCCCGACCAGGGCCGGGTCCACCGGCCCACGCGCGACCAGGACGTTCACCTCGGCGGCCAGCCGCTCCGCGGTGGCCGCGGCGGCCGTGCCGAGTACCACGGCCATGCCCGCGCCCTGGCCCGCCGCGACCAGGTCGGCCAGGACCTGGTCGCCCAGAACCTCACATCCGTTGATCCAGACCAGGCTATCGCTGGGTACCGACATTCCCGCCAACTCGGCGCAGACCGCCATCAGGTCGGCGGCGGCCAGCCCGGCGATCATCCGGGCGGCGCGGCCGGGCCCGTCGCGGCTCAGCGAGAACAGCGTGACGCCGCGCTGCCGGACCGTCTGGCCCAGGCTGACCCGCGCCTCATCCGGCGGCACCGGCCGCAGCCACTGGCCCAGCGGCGAGGACCGCAGCCACGGGAGCTGCTCGAGCGGCACCGCCACGGCCGCCGGGTCGGCGTCCAGCAGGTCGGCGGACACGGCGGCCCGGTCGGTGAGCACGTCGCGGCGGGGATGGTAGGCGGGAATCAGCGCCGCGCGCTCGCGCAGCCCGCCGGGCGAGAGCAGCGGCACGAGGTCGTCGAGCACCGGAATCGCGCGGTCCCGGACCGCGGCGCCCTGCACGGCCAGCGCGTCGATCAGGTAGGCGGCGCAGGAACGACGCTGCCGGTCGCCGGTCTCGCTCCAGTCGAGCATGGCCATGACCAGCGCGGCGGCGCGCGCCGGGTCGGCCCCGCGCAGCGGCTCGTAGCAGCCGGGACCGGCCGCGCCGAACACCGAGAGCGGCGCGCCCGGCTCGGCGCACGCCGCGGCCAGCGCCTGGGCCAGCCAGCCGGGCCCGGCCAGGTCGATGACGATCAGCGGCTTGCGCCGCCGGATCGCGGCGTGGGCCAGCGTGAAGCCACTCTCGGCCGCAGAAAACCGGGCCGCCGGGGCCTGGGCCGGCGCGGCCAGGTCCGCCCCGGCGGCCGATCCGGTGCACAGTACGCCGCCCTCGGCTTCCCGCCAGGAGATCGCGGCCGCCCGGCCCGTGCTCACCTCGACCCCGAGACAGCAGCCGTCCCTGGTCACCACGCCCCCCGCGCGCAGCGCGGCCGTGGTCCAGGCCCGCCGGGCCGCGATGATCAGGCCCGGCCGCCCGGGCGGCACGGGGGCGCCCTGGCGCTCCCGCCAACGCGCCTGCAGCCGGAACAGGCCGAAGGCCTCCGCGGCGGCGAGGATGAGCGCGAGCGGAAGCTGCTCGGGCAGCCAGTGGGTCAGCCCGGCGAAGGCTCCCTGCGGGTGCAGCAGGCGCCCGGGATGCTGACCGATCCCGCCGAGGTACGACAGCACGTGCCGCGGGCCCGCGGCCAGGTCCGCGCCGGCCCGCGACGGGCCGATCGCGAGCACCCAGAGCGCGCCGACGCCGGCCGGGACGGCCAGCCAGGACAACCGCCAGCGGCCGAGCTGGCCGATCGCGTACAAGACCGCGGCCAGGACCAGCGTGAGCTGGGCCAGCAGCAGATGGGCCAGGACCAGCGCCAGGACCAGCCCGGCAATTAACTCGGCGCTGCGCGGGGTGTCCCTCGGGCCCAGCGGGCGCCGGGGCGTGCCATCAGCCTGAGCGGCCGTTCCTTGACGCATATCGGCTCAAGGCTCCCAGTCCTCCGCCGCGCGTGTCCAGGCTCCGGACAAACTCGCCTCGCTGGCGTCGGCCAGCGGGCGGTCGCCGGAATCAATGACGATGCGGAACATGTCCGGCCGGAACACGGCCACGGTCAGCGCCACCGGCTTGCGCTCTTCGGCGTCGTCGAACCGGACCGTGACCATGGCCGCGGGCTCCCCCGCCGACAGGCGCAGGCTCCGGGCCACCGACGGCGGCGGGGGCTGCATCTCGATGTGCACGGCCCGCGGCTTGCCCACCGACGCGAGCTCATCCGGCCCCGGGCCCGGCTCGGCGGGCGGGGCGGTGACCGGCAGCAGGCTGAGCGCGGCCGCCGGGCCTGCGGCCTCGTCGCTGATGAACGGCCCGGCCACGTCCTTGAGCAGGTAGGTCGTGCTGAACGCCGCGGGCTCACCGTTGGCCGTCCACTGCATGCGGATGACGCCGACCGGGTCGGCGGGCGGGATCCGCAGCGCCCACCCGATGTCCTCGGGCACCTGCCGCCAGGAGGCCTGCCGGCTCCGGCACACGATCTCCCCGCCCATCGGGTCCGCGTACGAGGTGAGCCCCGGCACGCCTGCGATCGGGATCAGGTACTCGGCCGGGCTGATCCGGTAGAGCTGCCCGTCAGGCAGGCGGCGGATGAGGTGCCGGGTGGCCAGCTCGTCCACGGCGGCGTCGATCTCCGCCGTGCTGACGTTGTAGCGGCGGGCCAGCGCGGTATGCCGGGGCAGCCGCCAGCCCGGCTCGTGGTGCACGAGCGCGGCGGCGATGCGATCAGCGAGCACGCCGACCGCCGCCCGGGACGCGTCGCGGCGCGGGGTCTCCGGGCGCGGGGTCTCGGGTTTACGCTGCCCGGGCACGGTAGCGCCGGGCACTGCTGCACCGGACCCTGCTGCACCGGGCACGGGTGCTCCCGGGCCAGCCTCGCGGCGTTCCCGGTCGGGGGCCTGCGCCCCGGACGCCTGGCCCTGCGCGAAGGTTAGGTCCTCCGGCTCCTCGCTGGCCCCCGGCACGCCGGTCACTCCGCATGTCGCCGGGATAGCGCGATGACCACCCGTCCGAGGATGATGAGGATAAGCACGATGACCAGGAGCACCAGCGCGGCGTCGTAGGACAGTGCCACCGACTGAGCGCCGTACTGGTAGAAGGAGAAGATCGGGTAGGGGAGATAACCGAGCGCCGAGTGGGTCAGGGCCCCCGTCGGGTCCTGGTTCGACCAGTTCGCGGTGGCCAGCAGCGGCGCGGTCTCGCCCACGGCGATGGCCAGGGCCACCAGGAGCCCGGTGACGATCCCGGGCAGAGCCGACTTCAGGATGATCTTGCGCAGCGTCCAGGTGGGCGGCAGGCCCAGCGCCTCGGCTCCCTCCCGGTAGCTGGTCGGCACCTGGCCCAGAGAGGATTCTGTCGCCTTGGTGATGTACGGGATCGTGATCACCGACACCACCAGCACGGCGGGGAGCAGGCCGAAGCCCCAGTGCAGCCCGACCACCAGGGTGATGTAGCCGATGAAGCCGAGGACAATAGAGGGGATCCCGGCCAGCACCTCATAACCGCCGCGCAGGATGCCCCTGTGCCGGCCCTTGGCGAACTCGGCCAGGTACAAGCCGGTGAAGAGGCTGATCACGCCGCCCACGATGATCACGCCGACCGCGATGATCAGCGTGCCGAGGACGGCGTTGCGGATCCCGCCGGTGGGGCCGGCCGTGGTCACGGTCGTGGTGGTGGTCAGCACGCTCCAGTGCCAGTGCGGCAGCGCCCGGTAGATGACGCCCCCGGCGAGCCACAGGGTGGGGGCGATGACGATGGCGAGGCCGAGGAAGCAGAGCCCCCAGAAGACCCCGTTCCCGATCTTCCGGCCGATGGGCACGCCGGGCGCCTTGAGGCTGACCGATCGCGCCGCGGAGGTCGGGGCCGACGATGACGTGCTCATTCCGCTCACCCCTCAGAAGCCCCGGCCGACCGGGAGCGCGGTGCCGGAGACCCGCCTGACCATGAAGCGGGCGAGGATGTTGGTGGCGAGGGTGATGACCATGAGGATCAGCGCGAGTTCGGCGATCGTGTCGATGCTGAACCCGCTGCCGTCGCCGAACGCCGAGTCGAGGTTCTGCACGATCGAGGCCGCGATCGTGGTCATGCCACCGTAGAAGTTCGTGGCCAGCCCGCTGAAGTTGGCCCCCGAGACCATGGCCACCGCGATGGTCTCGCCGAGCGCCCGGGCCAGCCCGAGGACGATCGCGCCGATGATGCCCGCGCCGACCCAGGGCAGGGTCACCCGGCGGGCCGTTTCCGCGTCCGACATGCCGAGCGCGACGGCGCCCTCGCGGGGCAGGATGGGGACCTGGCGGATCAGGTCGCGCGAGGTCGCGGCGATGATCGGGATCACCATGACCGAGAGGATCAGGCCGGAGGTCAGCAGGCCCTCGCCGTTGCCGGCCGAGCCCCGGAAGTAGTCCAGCACCGGAACGTCCGGCATGACGTTGGCGATCGGCTGCGCGATGTTGTGCGCGATCCAGGGCCCGAACGTCAGCGCGCCCCACAGCCCGACGACCACGCTCGGGATCCCGGCCAGCAGCTCGAGGAACATCCCGATCCCCGACGCGACGCGGCGGGGCAGCCGCTCGACGATCACGAGCGCCGCGCCGATCGACACCGGCACCGCGATCAGCAGCGCGATGAACGACGTCAGCACCGTGCCCACGATCTCGGCCAGCCCGCCGAAGGAGGCGCCGGACAGGTGGGTGGCCCCGTTGCTGTGCACGATGGTGGCGTTGTAGCCACCGCCCTGATCCCAGACGCTCTTGGTGAAGAAGCCCCCGCCGTTGTAGGAGAACGCCGGGATCGCCTTGATGATCAGCACCACGAGCACGAACCCCAAGGCCAGCGTCGGAAGCAGCGCGACCGCACCGCCGACCCAGCGGACGGCGTTTTGGCCTAGGAAGCCAGTGCGGAGGGCGGGACGCCGGGGGGACGGGATGCCCGTCCCCCCGTCCCGGCCCGGCTCCGCTACGGGCGCCGAAGCAGCCACGAACTTATCCGATCTTCTTAATCTGGTTTTCCGATAGGGTCACGATGCTCGCCGGAAGCGGCTGGAAGTCCACCGCGCTCAGGTAGGTGGTCTCGCTCTGGCCCGCGGTGATGCACCAGTACAGCAGCGCCCGGAGGTCCTGGATCTTGGTCGCGCTGCTCTGCTTGGAGTTGACCGCCACGTACTCGTAGTTGACGATCGGGTACCCGTTCGACGCCGAGCCGTTGATCAGCGAGATGCTCTCGTTGGCCGGCGTCTTGCTCACGAAGCTGGCCGCCTCGGCCCCGATCGTGGCGGCGGACGGCGACTCGTAGTTGCCCGCGCCGTTCTTCAGCATGGCCTGCCCGAGGCCGGCCGCCGTGGTCTTGGCCAGGTAGCTGACGCCGATGTAGGCGATGCAGCCCTTGGTGGCACCGCACGCCGAGACCATCCCGCTGTTGCCCGTCTCGGCCAGCGCGCCGGGCACCGAGGGCCAGCTCACCGTGGTACCGACGTCCGCCGAGGACCACACGCTCGGGTCCTGGTCGTTCATGTAGGTGGTGAACAGGAACGTGTCGCCCGAGCTGTCCGCCCGGTGCAGCGGCACGATCTTCTCGTTCGGCAGCGGGACCCCCGGGTTGAGCGCGGCGATCGCGGATGCGTTCCAGTTCGTGATCTTGCCGCTGTAGATCTGGGCCAGCACGGTCCCGTCCAGCTTGAGGTTCTTGACCCCGGTGACGTTGTAGTTGACCTGCTGCGCGGAGATCGCCACGGCGATATTCATCATGCTCGGGTAGGTCGACCGTTCCGAGCCGGACAGGTAGGCGTCCGTCCCGCCCAGGTCCACCGTGCCGGTGCTGGCGTCGGAGATGCCGGTACCGGAGCCGGTCCCGCCCGCGGTGATCGTGACCTGCTTGTAGAGCTTCTGGTAGGCGGTTGCCCAGCTCCCGAACAGCGGATACAGCAGCGTGCTACCGGTCTCAGTGATCGATGCGGTCGGGCTGGCCGGCGCCGTCGGGAGCGCCGCGCCCTTGTATGAGGCTGACGAAGGCGTCGTCGAGCCACCGCTGCTGCTGTTGTTGTTCGAGTTACTGCTGCAGGCCGCCGCCAGCGCGGTGAGCGGGACCAGAGCGGCCGCCGTGCACACCAAGCGGATTCGGTTGGCCACCGGGAGGTACTCCTTACGTATGTTCGCTAGATGCACGCTGACGCGTGCGCTGCACGACTCGCACGCGGTCGCGTGCGATGAGGTCCGCGCTGACGCGCGGCTCTTCCCCCGGGGCGGAAGGAGCGGCCTCCCGCCCGGGCGAGTTCTTGGTTAGCCGAAGCGACCACTGACGTAGTGCGCGGTCTCTTCGTGCGCCGGGTGCTCGAAGACCTGCTCGGTCGGGCCGTGCTCCACCATGCGCCCCTGGTACAGGAAGATCGTGCTGTCGGCGACCCGACGCGCCTGGGCCAGGTTGTGGGTGACGATGATCACGGTGATGTCCGGCACGAGCGCGCGGATCAGCGCTTCGATCGACTCGGTCGCGAGCGGGTCGAGCGACGAGGTGGGCTCGTCGAGCAGCAGGACGTCGGGCCGGACCGCCAGGGCCCGGGCCAGGCAGAGCAGTTGCTGCTGACCGCCGGAGAGGCGGAACGGCGAGTCCTTCAGCCGGGCTGAGACCGCATCCCAGAGCCCGACCTCGGTGAGCCGCTGTTTGGCGATCTCCCCCATCGCGCCCCGGGTGGCCATCTTGTGCGCCCGGACCCCGGCGACCACGTTGTCCATGATCGACATCGGGAACGGGTTCGGGCGCTGGAAGAGCATGCCCACCTGGCGCCGCAGGGACATGAGCTCCACGCTCGTGGCCCAGATGCTGCGCCCCTCCAGGAGCACGTCGCCGGCGTGGCCGTACCCCGTCACCTTGTCGTTCATCCGGTTGAAGGTGCGCAACAGGGTCGACTTGCCTGAGCCGGTCGGCCCGATCAGCGCGGTGACAGCGCCGCGCTGCACTTCGGTGGTGATTCCCGAGAGGACCGCCCGCTTGCCGAAGCTGAGCGTCAGGTCCACTGTGCGCAGTATTGAGGTTCCGCCGTCGGCTGCGGGCACTGAACCAGCCGCCTGATCCACCGTGCCGGTCGCCGTGGTCGGAACGTCGCTGCTTGATCCGGACTCAGCCGGATCAGCCTCGATCGACATAATGCTGCCTTGCCCTTAAGCGTCGTGATGGTGAGTTGCGACCCATGCCTGCATGGCTTTGATCAGTTCTAGGGGCCTAAGATGACCAGCAGTTGAACAAACAGTTATTAAACAGCCGACGAAAAGATGACAAGTAGAGGAACTCGCCCGACCAGGCGGTTCCCGGCCGATGTAGCCGGGAACCGCCCGCCGAGGCCAAGAACCGCCACGGAGACCACAACCGCCCGCGGGGGCAGCAACCGGCCCGCGGCCGCGAGAACGGGCTAGACGGCCACCTCGAGCTCGGTGACCTGGCCGAGGTCAGCGGACACCGTGCGCTCGGCCCGGACGTTCCCGGGCGCGAGCACGCGCAGCGTCCAGGACCCCGGCGCGGCGAAGAACCGGAATCCGCCGTCCTCGCCGAGCGGCACCTCGGCGACGAACTCACCACCAGAGTTGAGCAACCGCGCGTATCCCACCGCCACCGCGGAGCCGTTCTGAGTCACCCGGCCCTGCACCACAGCCTGCGTGCCAGCGTCCTGGGCGGCGCTCGCCGGAGCCCCGCCGGCCGGCGCCCCGCAGCCCCCCGTGCTTACCGGCCCGGCGGTCACTTGCCGTCTCCGACCTCGATCGGCACGCCCACCAGGGAGCCGTACTCGGTCCACGAGCCGTCGTAGTTCTTCACGTTCGGCTGGCCGAGCAGTTCGTGCAGCACGAACCAGGTGTGCGCCGAGCGCTCGCCGATCCGGCAGTACGCGATCGTGTCCTTGGTGAAGTCCACGCCGGCCTGATCGCCGTACAGCGCGCGCAGCGCGTCATCGGATTTGAACGTCCCGTCCTCATCGGCGGCCTTCGACCAGGGGACGTTCTTGGCCGTCGGGATGTGCCCGCCGCGCTGGGCCTGCTCCTGCGGCAGGTGGGCCGGGGCGAGCAGCCGGCCGGCGAACTCGTCCGGCGAGCGGACGTCGACCAGGTTGTCGTGCCCGATCGCGGCGACCACCTCGTCGCGGAACGCGCGGATCGCCAGGTCCTGCCCGCTGGCGTGGTAGCTGGTCTTGGCCCGCTGCGGGACCTCGGTGACCAGCTCGCGGGACTCAAGCTCCCACTTCTTCCGGCCGCCGTCGAGCAGCTTGACGTTCTCGTGGCCGTACAGCCTGAAGTACCAGTAGGCGTAAGCGGCGAACCAGTTGTTGTTGCCGCCGTAGAGGATCACCGTGTCGTCGTTGGAGATGCCCCGCTCGGACAGCAGGGCTTCGAAGCCGGCCTTGTCCACGAAGTCACGGCGGACGGGGTCCTGGAGATCCTTCTTCCAGTCGATCTTGACGGCGTTGCGGATGTGGCCCTTGTCGTACGCGCTGGTGTCCTCGTCTACCTCGACCAGCACCACGCCCGGGTCACCGCCGTGCGCCTCGACCCAGTCGGCGTCCGTGAGGACGTCGGATCGGCTCATATGCGAACCTCCTTGTCAGCTTTGGCCGGCGCCAGGGCGCGGCCCGGCCAGATACGTCGGATGAACAGATACATTTCGCAGCCCAGGCAGAGCCCGAACACGCCGTTCAGGAACGCTGCCAGCAGGCCGGCCGAGGCGGCCGCCATGCCGAGCGGCGTGATACCCGCTGCGTAACCAACCACCCCAATCAGGCTGATCACCAGGCCGGTGCCCTGGGCGAACCGCGGCGGCGCCTCCGCCTCGAGTTCCTTCGGCGGCCCCAGGCGGGGCCGGACCAGCCAGCGGTAGATCAGCCCGTAGGGGGCCTTTCGCATCCCGAAGAAGGTGGCGACCGCGAACACGACCGCCTGCGCGGCCAGCAGCCATACGCTTCCGGTGATCAGGACCACGGCGAAGATCACGGTGGTGATCAGCGCGCCGAAGCGCGGCCCTCTCGGATCGATGTCCATCTGCGGTGTCCCTTCGGGATTCTGGCGGGGGGACCAAGCTCGAACCCGCCTGGCGCGCTCTCGACCCGCACTGCCGTGTCCCGATCGCCCGGGGCGACCACGAACGCGCTACACGGCAGGGTGGATCCGGGCCTCGGCCGCCCGACACGGTGCCGCACGACACAGGGCGGTGGCGACGCGGCAGTAATCCACCGCGCGTCGCCTGGTCAGGGTAGATCTGGGCGGCCGTGGTGCTCCGATCAGAGCGGGCGCTGCGGTCCGGCTTGGCACAAAGCCGATGCTATGCGCGACCGGGCTCGCTGTCACTATCGTCTCTTCCGATCTGATCAGTAGGTAATAGGCTGGGCTGCAGGTCGCCGAGCGCGGCGAGCACGTCTGCCCGGCGAGGCTGACCGGTCGCGCGCTTGGCGATCCGGCCGTCGGGCCCGAGCACCAGGACCGTGGGCGTCCGGCGGATGTCCAGGCGCCGGACCAGGTCGAGGTGGGATTCGGCGTCGATCTCCACGTGCGCCACCCCGTCGACCATCCCGGCCACCTCGGCCAGGATCCGCCGGGTGGCCCGGCACGGCGCGCAGAACGCGGTGGAGAACTGGACCAGCGTCGCCCGCTGGCCCAGCGGCCCGCCGAGCTCCGCGCCCGTCATCTGCGGGCCCGCGATGGACAGCCCGGCGGATGCTCCCGTGCCTGAAGACCCCGTGCCTGAAGACCCCGTGCCTGAAGACCCCGACCCTGACGACCCGTTGGTCGCGGGCTCGTCGGCTGAGGGCCGGGCGTCCGGGCCGCGCGGCACGCGCCAGCGCGTCGTCGCGGCGCTGCGCATCCGCCCGTTGGTCCGCTGCCAGACGACACCGACCAGCACCGCGACGGCCAGCGCCGCCACGAGCGCGATCAGTCCCGAGGTCACAACGTGCTAAGCACCCGACGGCGCTGCCGCATTCCCGGGGGTTTGTTCCCCGGCTGGCGCCAGCGCCCGCACGGGTCAGCTGGCCGGGACCGTGACCAGCACCTTCCCGCTCGCCCTGATATCGAAGCTGCGCACCTTGGCGGTCGCGATCCGCGAGGCGGCCTGGTACCAATTGCCGTTGTCGTGGTTGCCGTTGACCGTCCAGCCGCCCACCAGCAGGCGCTGGCCGCTGGTCGTCGTCATCCAGAACTGGCAGTGCGTGCCGTTCGGGATGCCCGAGACCTGGACCTGCATGGTGGTGCCCGAACCCCCGGGGCTGTAGTAGACGGCGGCGGTGACGTGCGTCGCGGGGTTGCTCCCCCGGACCAGTTCCGCCTGCTGCTTCGGCGCGTGCGCGGCGGCCGACGGTGCCGGGGACGGGCCGCCCGAGATCAGTATCCCGCCGCCGATCCCGCCGCCGACCGCGATGACGGCGGCCGCCGCGGCGACCGCGAGGCCGCGCCAGCGGCGCGCGCGCCGGCGGCCCGCGATCTGCCGCAGGAGCGAGTCCAGCAGCTCGGCGGGCGGCTCCTCCAGGTCTCTCAGCTCGTCGCTGTCCAGGGCGAACCGCTCGGCGTCGCCCAGCGGCACCCGCCCGAGCAGGGCCGGCAGCCCGGCCAGCCCGGCCAGTTCCTCGCGGCAACCTGGGCACTGGGCCAGGTGCGCGTCGACCATCGCGCGCTCCGCCGGGTCGATCGCGCCTACCACGTAGACGCCGAGGGCCTGGCGGATGTCCCCGCAGCCGGTGAGCTCGGTCATGGCGCCAGCCCCCTTTCCTCTAGAGCCAGTTTGAGTGCCCGGAGCGCGTAGAACGTTCGGGACTTGACGGTGCCCGGCGGGATGCCGAGCGTCACGGCGGCCTCGGCCACCGACTTGCCGTGATAGTAGGTCTCGAGCAGCACTCGGCGGTGATCGGGCCGCAGCGCCCGGACCGCGTCGGCCACGGCCCAGGACTCGAGGGCCCGCTCCGCCTCGTCGGGCGCGGGCACGAGTTCCAGCGCCGCCTCGCCGACCTCGTGCGGCCGTGCCCGCCGGGCCCGGTAGGCGTCGACCGCGAGGTTCCGCGCGACCGCGAACAGCCAGGGCCGGGCGGGCCGCTCGGCGATCGCATCGGGGTGCATCCACGCGCGCAGCAGGGTCTCCTGCACGATGTCCTCCGCGCGCTGCCGGTCACCGCTGGTCAGGTGCAGCGCATAACGCAGCAGCGGGCCGGCGTGCTCGGCGTAGAGCCCGCGCACGAGCATTTCGTCGGAGGCCGGTCCGCGTGTTCCCCGGCCGCCCGAGCTTTCTGGGCCTGCCACGCCTACGTCAACGGCTCCTGCTGGGGTTCGGTTCAATGCGATAGCGGATTGTTTTCACCCTTCCGGCCCAGCCGCTAACCCCCGGCGAACGGGGGCAGCACCTCGACGACGGCCGCGTCGCCGAGCATGACCGTCTCGGGCGCGCGGGTACCCACGGGCTGACCGTCGATCAGGAACGACGAGCGGGCCAGGATCGCGCGCAGGCGCGGGTCCTGTCCGGCCTCCGCACCTTGACCAGCTTGATCTTGGCCAGCTTGCCCGCGCGCCCCGGCCAGCGCCTCGGCGAGGGTCCCCGCCGTGATGGTCTCCTCGGCGATGCCCGCTGCTTCTTTTGCCGCCGCCCAGTAGCGGAGGGTCACGATGGCCATGTCAGCTATCCTGGCCTATTACGAGACCCGGATGGCGCAGGCCCCGGGCCTTCGCGGGAGTCAGAGCAGCCTCCCGCGGATGACTCCGCGGGATGGAGGTGGCAACGTTGAGCGTGGTCCTGCTGCTCACGGATACACCCGAGCCCGCGGCCGAGATCTTGCCCTCGCTGAGCCTGCTGTCGCACGCGATCCGGATGGCGCCGGCGTCGGCCCTGGCGGCGACCGACGGCCCGGGGGCCGACGCGCTGCTGGTCGACGCCCGGCGTGACCTGGTGCAGGTCCGGCGGCTACTCCAGTTGCTGCGCGGCACGGAGCTGAACGTCCCGATCCTGGCCGTGGTCACCGAGGGTGGCTGGGCCGCGGTCACCGCCGACTGGGGCGCGGACGATGTGATCTTGCACACGGCGGGTCCGGGCGAGGTCGACGCCCGGCTGCGCGTGGCCATCGGCCGCCTGGCTCCCGCCGCCTCGGGCGAAATCCGGTCCGGCGACCTGGTCATCGACGAGGCGACCTACTCCGCCCGGCTGCGAGGCCGCGCGCTCGACCTGACGTTCAAAGAATTCGAGCTGTTGAAATTCCTGGCGCAGCACCCGGGCCGGGTGTTCACCCGGTCGCAGTTGCTCCAGGAGGTGTGGGGTTACGACTACTTCGGCGGCACCCGCACCGTCGACGTGCACGTCCGGCGGCTGCGCGCCAAGCTCGGCCCGGAGTACGAGGCCCTGATCGGCACCGTGCGCAACGTCGGGTACCGCTTCGTGCCCGTGCCCGCCAAGGGCGACGAGGGCCACCGGGGCGGGGCCGACCCGGACCCGGAGAGCGAGCCGGCGGCGCCCGCCGCGGAGCCCGGCGACGCGTGGCCCGCCGGCAAATCCCGGCCCGGCCCCGACGGCGAACACAGCAGCGAGCACAGCAGGGAGGCGCATCCCGCGCATGCCGAGCGCTGACCGCCCGGAGCCGGGCTCGGCCGGACCGTCCCCCGCCACCGTCACCCGCCCCGGTTCCTCCGCGGGCCGGCCCGGCCCGGCCGACGGGCCAGGGGTCAGCGTTCACGGCCCGATCGGCGAGGCGGCGGCGCGCGATGTCCTCCGGCTGGTCAGCGCGGCCACGGACGAGGACGGCGTCGGACCGCTTTCCGAGCACGTCATGCTGCACCTGCGGTACGGCGGCGACCCCCGGGCCCGCAACCTGCTGCTGCGCCGGCACGGCGAGCTGTCCGGGTACGCGCACCTCGACCCGACCGACCCAGTGGAGGGCCCCAGCGGGGAACTCGTGATTCACCCGGCGCACCGCCGGCAGGGCCTGGGCCTGGCCATGGTGCGCGCCCTGGTCGCGGAGTCCGGCGGCCGGCCGCTGCGCCTGTGGGCGCACGGCGACCTGCCCGCCGCGGCCCGCCTCGCGGCCAGTGCCGGGTTCGAGCGGGCCCGCGCCCTGTGGCAGATGCGCCGCTCGCTGCAAACCCAGATCGGACGGCCGCAGCTCGCTGAGGGCATCACGCTCCGGACGTTCGTGGTCGGCCAGGACGAGGACGCGTGGACCCGCCTCAACTCCCGCGCGTTCGTCCGTCATCCCGAGCAGGGCGCATGGACCCGCGAGGACCTGGACCTGCGCGAGCGCGAACCGTGGTTCGATCCCGACGGGTTCTTCCTGGCCGAACGCGAGGGGCAGCTGATCGGCTTCCACTGGACCAAGATCCACGGCCTGACCGACCGGGCCGCCGCGCCCGCCGGCGACTCCGCCGCCGCGCCGGACGCCACCGCCGCCCACGCCCACGAGCCCATCGGCGAGGTCTACGTGGTCGGCGTGGACCCCGACGCGCGCGGCACCGGCCTCGGCCGCGCGCTCACCCTGGCGGGCCTGCGCTACCTGCGTTCCCGGGGCCTGTTCCAGGTGATGCTGTACGTCGACGAGTCCAACACCGCGGCCATCCGCCTCTACGAGTCGCTGGGCTTTACCCACTGGGATACGGACGTGATGTACTCCAACGCCACCGGTCCGGCCGCGCCCCCGGCGAACTGACCGCGCAGGCCAAGCGGCCCGGACGGCGCCGGGTCAGTTCGAGCCGACGGATGCCCGCACTACTGGGCGGACCCCGAGGACTCGGTCGAGTTCCTCCGGGGTAAGCGGCCGGTCACTCTCGGCTACTGCACTGAGTACCTCGGCGTAGAGCTCGATCTCGTCGAGCGCTACGCGGTCGTGGACGCGGAGGTCCAGGTGCTCTCGCAGCGCGCCCACCTCCATCGCTGAGCGGATTCGCAGGAACCGTGTGTCTAGGCTATGGCGCGACGCCATTCCCCCGCATGACCCATCGGGATGATTTCCTGACCACCTTCAGGAGGAGGTTTACCCAATCGAGGGCAACAAATTCCGGTCTGTCACCGACTAGTACCAGTCGTACCGGACTAGTCCCCTCGGGCCGACCCCACTAGTCACGCCGCGACTCGCCCGCCTCACCAGTGTGCCTCATCCGGCCCGGTGCCGCCCACCCGGAATTCCTGCCCACGCGGCCTCGCGCACCGCTCGCAGACCGCCCGCCCCATCGCCATCGGGTCCCGCCCGCACGGCCCGGCCTGCCGATCCGCCCGGCCCGGCCGCGCTGACCGCGGGGGGCGCAGCGGTGGCCGGGCGCGCGCGGTTTCCGGCCGGAAGCACCCGCAGCCCACCGCCTCGGTACCCGGTCGTCACCCATCTGCCTAGTAGTCCTAATTGCCCGTTTTGATGACCCGGAGTCGATTTACCGAACCGCCCAGGTCAGGCCATTTTCGTGATCGAGGGGATTGGTAGCGATTTAAGGCATGAATCGCCCACGTCAGGAAAAGCCTGGCTGCCCGCGGCCCGCCGCGCGGGAACGGGCGGGGCGAGCGCCCGAGGGCGGGCCCGTGGAGGCTCGGGCCGAGCGCCGGCCGGGGCTAGGGCGCGGTCGGGGCGGGCTGCGCGCCGGGCGGGGCCGGCTCGGACCAGGTCACCCCGCGGTGCAGGGCCGCCCGCTCGACGTAGCGGGCGGCCGAGTTCGCGAACATCTGGCGGTCTTCGTCGGTGAGGTCCCGGACCACCCGGCCCGGAACGCCGGCGAAGAGCACCCCGGGCGGAACGCGGGTGCCCGGCCGGACCAGCGTCCCCGCCGCCACCAGGGCGCCTGCGCCCACCTCCGCCTGACCCAGCACCACGGCGCCGATCCCGATCAGGGCGCCCGCCTCCACGCGGGCGCCGTGCACGGTGGCGTGGTGGCCCAGGCTGACCCGCTCGGCCAGGTGGACCGGTTCGCCGGCGTCCACGTGCAGGCAGCACAGATCCTGGACGTTGCACTCGGGGCCGATCACGATCTCGTCATCGTCCGCTCGCAGGACGGCGCCGTACCAGATGTTCGCGGCCCGGCCTACGGTGACGCGGCCCACCACGACCGCACCCGGCGCGATCCAGGCCTCCGGGTGAACCGAGGGAGCGGACTCACCCACCGATCCAAGGAATCCCATGCGGCGCTCCTCCCCCTTGGAGCGCGCAGGTTACCGTCTGACGGCTTGATCAATCCAGACATAACCGGATACTCAGCCGTTTCGGTTGCGCGCCAGGGTGCTTCGGGACAAGAGTCGTGCCCGTCATTTCATAACACCGTGCCCGGCCCGCGTGCGGCGGGACCCCCTGCCGACGGACCGCCTACAGTAGACCACGTCCGCAGATCCCGGCCTCGCCCAGCCGGCCAGCATCCTGCCGGCCGGCAAACTGGGTCTGCCTGAACCACCTGACGGGTGACATCATGACCGAACACAGTGATCACCATGCCGAACTGGGGCAGGAAGACACATTTGAGAAAGAGATGCGCGGCTATAGCCGCCGGCAGGTGGACGAGTTCGTCGCGAGAGCCCGCAGCACGGCGCGCGATCTGGAGGACCGGCTCTCCCGGGCCTTTGATGACAACGAACGCCTGAGGCTGGAGACCGCGCAGGCGCGGCAGGCGGCGGCGAGCCGGCCGGCGCACGAGGAGGTCAGCGAGCGCGTCGGGCAGATCCTGAAGCTGGCGGACGACGAGGCCAAATCCCAGCGGAAGTTCGCCGCTGAAGAGATCGCCAAGATGCGCAACGACGCCAAGCAGGAGACCGACCGGCTGCGCACCGAGGCCAAGCAGGAGACGGACAAGTTCCGGGCCGAGGCGCAGAACCAGGCCGAGCGGATGCTGCGCGCCGCGCAGGAGCAGGCGGAGAACTCGGTGGCCAGCGCCCGGACCGAGGCGGAGAAGACCCGCAACACGGCCCGGGCCGAAGCTGAGCGCTCGCTCACCGAGGCGCACAAGCAGGCCGAGACCGCTGTGGCTAGCTCGAAGGCGCAGGCCAAGCAGGTGCTCGACGAGGCTACCGCGCGCGCGACCGCGATCCACGACGGTGCGGAACGCCGCCTCAACCTGCTCATGTCCCGGCACACCGAGGCCATCCGGCGCCTGACCGAGATCCGTGACGTGGTCACGACCCTGGTCGCCGGGGAGCTGTCCCGCGGCTCGCTGGAAGACGAGGTCGAGAAGGCCGTGGCCGGCGCCGTCGGCGAGAGCAAGGCCGGCGCCACCGGCGCCACCACCCGCAGCACGGGCGCGGCCGAGGGCCGGTTCGCGCCCAGCGGCGCCGCACCGGCGAGCGCGCCCGCGACCCCGGCCGCGGCGCCCGCTGGCCAGCAGGCGGCGGCGCGCGGCCCGGCCCCCCGGACCCAGCCCGGGCCGGTGGCGCAGACGGCCGCGACGGCCAAGCCCGTCACCGAGCAGCGGTCGGCCGACACCTCCGGAGTGGCCAACGGCCAGGGAACGCCCGAAGCTCAGGCCACGGCCCGGCCCGGTCAGCGTCCCGAGGGCGAGAGCCCCGCGGGTTCTGGCCGCCCGGCGGGCGCCCCCGCGGAAGGTGCCCGGCACGCCGCGGGCAGCCCGCGCCCGGGTGGCTCGGACGACCCGGCCGACACCCGGATCCCCCCGGACTGACCGCAGACGCACGCCCGCGGCCGTTCCCGGCCGTTGACCGCAGGCCCGTGGCCCAGGCTCCCTGGGCCGCGGGCCTCATCGCGTATGGCTGCGCACCGGGGGCGGCCGGGCGGTCGCCCCCGCCGGGGCGGCCGCCAGCGCGGGATCGCAGGGCGCTGAGCTGATCAGCCGGGGAGGGTGTCGAGCCGGCGCAGGATGACGCCCTCGCGCAGCGCCCAGGGGCAGATCTCCAGCTCGCCCAGGCCGAACAGGTCCATCGCCGCGTCGGCCACGATCGCGCCCGCGGCGAGCTGGGGCGCCCGCCCCCGGGACACCCCGGGAAGCTGGACGCGGTGCGCGGCGGTGGTCCGGGACAGGCGTTCGGCCAGGTCGGTCACGTCCGCGTGGTGCAGGATCCGCCGGATGTAGGGCCCGTCGCTGGACGGCGCCGCCCCGGCGATCCTGGCCAGCTGGCGGAAGGTCTTGGAGGTGGCCACGCAATGATCGGGGCGCCCGTCGCGCATCACCGTGCCCGCGGTGCCGGCGATCTCGGCCCGTACGTGCTTGCGGAGCTGGCGCACCTCGTCGGCCGACGGCGGGTCGCCGACCAGCCAGTCCCGGGTCAGGCGGCCCGCGCCGAGGGCCAGCGAGACCGCGACGCTGGGCTCCTCGTCGACGCCGGACGCGATCTCCAGCGAACCGCCGCCGATGTCCAGCACCAGCAGCCGGCCCGACGACCAGCCGAACCAGCGCCGGGCGGCCAGGAACGTCAGCCGCGACTCGTCCGGGCCGGGCAGCACGGTGATGTTGACCCGGGTCTCCGCCTCGATCCAGGCCAGCAGCTCGTCGCCGTTCGCGGCGTCCCGCACGGCCGAGGTCGCGAAGGCCAGCAGTTCCTGCACGCCCTTGTCCTCAGCGATGCCGAGCGCCTCCGAGACGAAGTCGCGGAGCTGGATCGCGCAGTCCTCGGTCAGCCGGTTGGCGGCGTCCAGGTGGTCGCCGAGGCGCAGCTCGCCCTTGTGCGAGAACGCCGGGACCGGGCGGGCGCCCTGATAGGCGTCCACCACGAGCAGGTGGACGGTATTCGAGCCGACGTCCAGAACACCCAGTCGCATGGCTCTGACGCTACCCGGATCGGGTGGGTGAATGCGGACCCGAGGGTCCCGCCGCTTGCGGGCGCCACGGCCTCGCCATCCCTGCGCCTCCCCACTTACCGGACCACTGTATGTTCGGGAGGGTCCGGGCGTCACCCTGGGAGGTCGAGATGGCGGAGAAGTCGCGCGGCAGCGTCAGGGTCGAACCCGGGCAGAAGCGAGTGCGGATCTACCTCAGCGGTGACCTAGTGGCTGATACCCGCCATCCGTTCCTGGTCTGGGAATGGCCCTACTACCCGACGTACTACGTGCGCGCTTCCGACGTGCGCGCGGCGCTGATCCCGGCGGGCGAGACCGACCACTCGCCCAGTCGCGGGGACGGCGAGGTGCTGCACGTGAAGACGGCCACCGCGACCGCCGAGCGCGGGGCGCTGCGCTACCCGGACTCGCCGCTGGAGGACCTGCGGGACCTGGTCCGCTTCGACTGGAACGCGATGAGCGAGTGGCTCGAGGAAGACGAGCCGGTGTACACCCACCCGCGGGACCCGCACAAGCGCGTGGACATCCTGGGCAGCTCCCGGCACGTGCGCATCGAGGTGGACGGCGTCACCGTGGCCGAGACGCGCCAGCCGCGGATCCTGTTCGAGACCGGGCTGCCCCCGCGGCACTACATGCCGCTCACCGACGTCCGGATGGACCTGCTGCGTCCCTCGGCCACCGTCACGCACTGCCCGTACAAGGGCGCGGCCAGCTACTGGTCGGTGGACACCGGCCAGGCCGTGCACTCCGACATCGTGTGGATCTACCGGGCGCCGCTGCCGGAGAGCCAGAAGATCGCCGGGCTGGCCTGCTTCTACGACGAGAAGGTGGACGTCTACCTGGACGGCGAGCTACAGGAGCAGCCGAACACGCACTTCAGCTGACCGGCTCCGCCGCCGCCTCCTCTTCGGCGTCCAGATCTTCCTCCGGGGGGTCCAGGTCTTCGATGCGGGCCCGGGAGGGGCCGCGGCGGGCCGCGATGTCCCGGGCCGCCTCCTCCGCCTCGCGCATGACCCGCAGGATGTTGCCGCGCGCGAGCTTCCCGCAGTCTTCCTCGCTCCAGCCGCAGCCACGCAGCTCGGCGAACAGCGCCGGGTACCGGGACACGTCCTCCAGCCCCTCGGGCAGCCAGTCGACGCCGTCGTAGTCGCTGCCGATGCCGACGTGGTCGACGCCGGCGATCTCCCGCACGTGCTCGACGTGCTCGACCACCTCGGGCAGCGTGACCACCGGCCGGGGGTGCCGGGCCATCCACTCCTCCCGCTCGGGCCTCAGGTGGCCGCGTGCGGCCACGTTCTTATGGTCGAGGCCGCGACGTTCCATCCCCGCGGCGAAATCGCGCTCCCAGTCCCGCGCGGCCTGGGAAATGAACGACGGTACGAAGTTGACCATGCACACGCCGCGGTTGCCGGGCAGCCGCCGGAGGATGTTGTCCGGCACGTTGCGGGGGTGATCGCAGAGCGCGAGCGCCGAGGAGTGCGAGAAGATGACCGGGCCCTCCGCGGTGTCCAGCGCGTCGCGCATGGTGCCCGGGGAGACGTGGGACAGGTCGACCAGCATGCCGAGACGCTGCATCTCCCGCACGACCTCGCGGCCGAAGTCGGTCAGCCCGCCGATCGACGGCATGTCGGTCGCCGAGTCGGCCCAGGGCAGATTGCGGTTGTGGGTCAGGGTCATGTAGCGCACGCCGAGCGCGTAGAACGCCCGGAGCGTGCCGAGCGAGCAGCCGATCGAGTGCCCGCCCTCCGCGCCGATCAGCGAGGCCAGCTTGCCCGCGGCGTTGATCCGCTCGACGTCGGCGGCGGTCAGCGCGAGCTCCAGGACGTCCCGGTACCGCCTGATCATCTCGTGCACCAGGTCGACCTGCTCGAACGTCGTGGTGACCGCGCTCTGGCCGGGGAGGTTAGCCGGCACGAACACCGACCAGAACTGCGCGCCGACGCCGCCCTGCACCATCCGGGGCAGGTCGGTCTGGGTGGACGGGACCCGCGCGGCCAGGTCGGTGGTGTCGAGGTCGAGCTCGTCGGCCACGCGCATGGTCCACGGGAGGTCGTTGTGGCCGTCGATCAGCGGGTGGCGGCCGAGCAGGTCACGGGCGGCAGCGAAATCGGGGGCGGCGGCAACGTCGGTGCTGTTTTGCGTCACCGCCCCAGCTTACGGAGCGGGCACCCCGGCGGGCAGGCCCGGCGTGGTCAGCCGGGCCGGCCGACCGGGGTGAGGTCGGCCAGCGGCCGGGGGGCTTCCGGGCCGCCCGGCCGCGGGCCGGGCGTCCAGCGGCCGGTGACGCAGAGCCATACGAGCGCGATCGCGGCCACGACTAGCACGGCCGGCGCGACCGTGCGGGAGATGAGGTTGGCGGTCAGCTCCAGCTCACGGGGACGGAGCCGGGTGTAGTAGGTCACGCCGGGCAACTCGGCCGTGGCGGCCGCCGCCGCGCGCACCAGCGTGATCCAGTCGAGCCGGGTGGCGGGCATGACCGCCAGGAGCGGGAAGATCATCGCGTCGAACCAGGGGCGCTGCTGCGGGGAGCAGACCAGCCAGGCCAGGCTCAGGGCGAGCGCGGGACGGACCGCGGGCAGCCCGGGCGGCCCCGCGGGCAGGCGCCAGAGCAGCAATCCGGCCAGGAGCACGGCCGCGGCCAGGGCGATCTCGTCGACCCGGCCGCTCGGGTGCGGCCAGGCGAGCGGCCGGGACAGCAGCTGCCACGGCTCGTAGAGGTCGACGCCTCCGGTGGACCGCCGCTCGATCGCCGAGATCGCCCCCGGACCGGCCAGCAGGTAGCTGGGGACCAGGACCGCCGCCGCGCCGGCCGCGAGCGCGGCCAGCGAGGTCTGCGTGGTCAGCGTGGTCAGCGACCGGGGCGAGCGGACCGTGGCCCAGGCCAGCCCGGCTCCGAACAGCGCGAACGGTGCCTTGACCGCGACCGCCGCCCCGACCAGCAGCCCGGCCACCAGCGCGCGGCGGGCGTTCCCCCGGCGGAACGCCAGCACCCCGATCACCCCGGCCCCGGCGGCGAGCCCGTCGACGTGGCCCCCGGCCATCACCCCCAGCAGCATGAGCGGGTTCACCGTCCACAGCAGGTGCGCGCGGACCCGCCGGGTGGCGTCCGAGCGCAGCAACCGGTCCAGGGCCGCCGCGATGGCCAGGTAGGCCAGGCCGTTCCACACCTTGAGCCACAGCAGCGTCCGCGCCGCCGAGGCCCCGGAAAGCTGCGCGGCCGCCCGCTCGGTCAGCGTCGCCAGCGGCCCGTAGGCCGACGGGGCCTTCTGCCACGGAACCGGGGCCACCGCGCCCACCGGGTCCCCCGACCGCTTGAGCTGAACGGGGGTCATCTGGTACGGGCTGTGCCCGAGCGCGGCGATCCGCCCGTAGGCCGCGTAATCGAGCATGTCGGTCGAGCCGACGGGCGGCAGCGCGGTCAGCGCCGCGACGGCCACGATCGAGGCGATGATCAGATGCCGGGGCCGGGGCCGCCAGCCGCGCCGCGCGGCCAGCAGCCCGAACGCCAGCCCTGCCCCGCCGACGAGCACTGCCGCCCAGGTCAGGGCCGAGGCCAGGGCGGGCGAGAGCCCGGCGTGGGCGAAGTACGGCGGCCACGGGTACGCGGCCGGGAACGCCGGCACCGCCGCCGACGGCCCGGCCGCCGCGACCACGATGATCAGGGCGACACTGACGCCCAGGCCCGCCACCGCGGCAGCGGCCGTCCGCCGGGCGTCTCGCGCCGGAGGAGGCGCGCTCGGCTCTCGCGCCGGGACCATGCGCTTGGACCTCTCCGCGTAATCAGGGAGATACGTCCAGCTAGCGGCAAACTCTCGGTCAAGCGGCGCGAGCCGGAGTCAGCGTGCGAACGCCAGGATGACCAGGATCATCAAGACCACTATCCCGAGGGTCCAGAGCACGTGGCGGGTCCGGTCCCGGCGGAGCGGGCCGAGCTGGGAACGCCGACCCGGAATAGCACGGTGGGCCATGTGGGCCTGGCTGAAGTGCCATCCCACGATTAAGGCGGCCGCGCCCGCCAAGATCACTACGCCCATGGCGCACCTAACACTTTTCCAGTACATCACGTGATCGCTCACGACGCGGGCGTAACGTGCCCTGCGCCCCGCGAGCCCTGCGCCCCGGGACGAGCCGCGCGGCGAGGTCGCGTTTGGTGAGCGGGACTATCGCGGCGCCGACGGCGGATGTATCTAGCTCCCCCGGCCGCGCCAGCGCTCTGGTTGACTAGCCGTCGTGGCCGTCGACGAACTGGCCCACCTCCGCCGGGCGCGCGACCTGATCGACCGGGAGTTCGCGCGGCCGCTCGACGTGCCCGCGATGGCCCGGGCCGCGCTCATGTCGCCATCCCACTTCGCGCGGCGGTACCGCCAGACCTACGGCGAGACGCCTTACCAGCACCTGGTCACCCGGCGGCTCGAGCGGGCCAAGGCGCTGCTGCGCGCCCGGGAGCTGACGGTCACCGAGGTGTGCCTGGCCGTCGGCTTCACCAGCCTCGGGACGTTCAGCTCGCGATTTCGCGAACTCACCGGGCTGAGCCCCACCGAGTACCGCGCGACGGCTACCGAGCCGAGGGGCATCCCGGCCTGCATCGCCCGCGAGCTCGGGCGATCGAGCAGGAACCAAGAAGCTCCGCGGGCCGTCGTCCAAGTATCGTCCTGATCATGACAGTCACTCTCTCCCATTGCTTCATGTATGTGCTGAACCAGGATCAGGCCCTGGAGTTCTACACCGGCCCCGTCGGCCTCGAGGTGCGGACCGACGCCCGCATGGCGGACATGCGCTGGCTCACGGTCGGGCCGCCGAAGCAGCCCGACATCGAGATCGGGCTGATGGCCGTCGGGCCGCCGGTCCCGCCCGCTGACCAGGAGACCGTCCGCGACCTGGTGGCCAAGGGATCGCTGGGCGGGGTCATCTTCGCCACCGACGACTGCCGGGCCACGTTCGAGCGGCTGCTCGCCAGCGGCGCGGACGTCCTGCAGGAACCCGTGGAGCAGCCCTACGGCGTGATCGACTGCGCGTTCCGGGACCCCTCGGGCAACATGATCCGCTTCAGCCAGCCCCAGCCGCCCCGCTAGGCCACGTCGCGTCGTCTGGCCACGCAGGCGCTCCGGCCCGGCCCGCGCGTGGCCGGAGTCCGGCCCACCGATCCGT
>Ga0102924_1001678_pt1 | contig 25192 bp, 26 predicted proteins | sample PaiPotPPM11metaG_FD_80116 | JGI IMG/M metagenome (GOLD analysis project Ga0102924, IMG submission 80116) | Iron sulfur acid spring bacterial and archeal communities from Banff, Canada, to study Microbial Dark Matter (Phase II) - Paint Pots PPM... ... | reverse complement strand
TACCAAACCCGTTTTAGCGCCGTATAGTTTGTAGCGCTGCGAATGGCCGAAAGAACGGCAGACGCGTCTGCGCTCGGGTTGAGCTGCACCTGCCAGTCGACTCCAACGCCGGCCAGTGCTTGCTGCGTCATCGTCCCGGAGCTGGAAGCGATCTGCGTGCCAAGCGCACCGATCAGCGCGATCGTCAACGCGACACCGAGCACCGCGCCGAAGAGCCGCCCCGAACGGCGTTGGAGGGTGCCCTTTAGCCACAGTGCGATCATCCCGCTGTTTCCAACTTTCCGTGCGATATGTGCCAGCGGGTTTGCATGCGTTTCGCGACGCGCTCATCGTGTGTCGCTACGAGCAGCGTGGTGCCTTGCGCGTCGAGCACGCGCAGCGCGGTGTCCAGAAACTCTTGCGCTGTTTGGGTGTCCAATTGGCCTGTCGGTTCGTCGGCCAAAATCAGTTCTGTCCGCATGGCAACGGCGCGCGCGAAAGCCACGCGTTGCGATTGTCCTCCGGACAGCTCTTCGGGCAACTTGTCAAAAAGATCGGATAATCCGAACAACTCCAGGGCCTCGAGCGATCGTGCGCGCGCATCTTCATGAGCTGCGAGCTGGAGTACGAGAGGCAGCTCCAGATTTTCAATCACCGTCAACGGTGCCAACAGGCTGTCGCGCTGGAAGACGAACGCGATGTGGCGCGGGCGCAACTCTGCCCGTTCGCCGAGCGCAGGCCAGCGGATCGAACCGCTTGCGAGCTCCTCGATGCCCCCGAGCAACTGCAGCAGAGTGGATTTGCCGCTGCCCGAAGGGCCCTGCAAGGCGATGCGCGCGCCGGCATCGACGCGGCACGTCGCATCCTGCACGGCGACCACGGTTTGCTCTCCAATACGGTACGTTCGCGCGACGTTGCGCGCTTCTACGAGAGCTTCAGGCATCGCCGATCCGTCCGTCACGCAAATGTATGACACGATCGGCACGGCGTGCGACTGCGTCGCTGTGCGTCGCAATGATGACCGCCCGGCCGCCGTCCGCATGCTTTCGGAGAATCTCGAGAATCCGGCCTTCAGTCGCTGCATCAACTTCACCGGTCGGCTCGTCGGCCAGCAATACCGGCGGAACCGCGGCAAGTGCAACGGCCAGACCGGCGCGCGCGTCCTCACCACCCGATAACTGACCGGGTCGCGAGTTAGCGCGATTCTCCAACCCAACCGATGCCAGGACCTCGCGCACTCGGCGCGAGGCAGGTTTGCCGGCGAGATGCAATTGCATACGGACGTTGTCCGCTACGGAAAGGTGCGGAATCAGGTTGTCCGTTTGCATGAGAATGCCAAACTCGCGCGCGCGGATCGCGGCGCGCTCGGGCTCGGAACGCCGGCTTATGCGCTGCCCGGAAACGGTGACGTAGCCGCCGTCGGGCTCGTCCAACCCGGCCAAGCACGCCAACAGTGTTGACTTCCCGCTTCCCGACGGTCCCATGATGGCGACCATTTCGCCGGGGCGCACTTCGAGCGAAACGCCGCGCAACGCGAGCGTCTCGTCATCCCCTATGTGGTAAAAGCGATAGAGGTCGCGGGCTTCAATCAACGGCGCGACGTTCACCTCCAACGGAAGCTGTGCGATATCTTGCGCCATTGATCCACGTTGTCGGATCCTTGCGGCGCCCAAAGACGCAGAACGGCCCGGCGCGATCCTTTGGCGAATGTGTAGAAGACGTTTTGCAGGCTGACTCTGCGGCCCGTCAGGGGATCTGGCTGCGATAACGAGACCGACGCGGATTTTTGCTGCGCGGCGGAAAGACCTGTCGCCGTCGCCGTAATCTGTTCGCCGTCATAGTGCCAGGTAAACGTAACGGTGGATCCGGTTTGGCTGCGCGACCAGCCTTCCGGGAACAGCACTGCGTAGCCGTTCGGCGACGAATACGTTACAAACGCCTGCGTGTCGGGGATGTCGCCGGAGGAAGGGCCGGCCGCCGAGTCGGGAGCAGCGGTCGCCGCCGCGGGATGCGCAGGCTGCGAGCAGCCGCCGGCCAGCAGCGCGATCATTGCGAAACAAGAAAGTCTCGTCTTCATCTCAACCTCTTTCCCCTAAAGCATAGTTCCCGCGAGCCGATTGTAGACCAAGCGCGAGATGTTCGCGATGCCATATGCGCCGCCGCTCCAATCGTGGAGTTCTTCCGTATAAACCGCCAGGACGTAGGGCGAGAGGCCGAACGGATCGACGATCGCGACATCGGCGCGCGTGCCCGTCAGCTCGCCGGTTTTGTTCGCGACCGGCACGCCGCGCGGTACGCCGGCCGGAATCTTGTCGCGATCGGTCTGCCCCAGCATGACCTGGATCATCGAACGACATGTAGCCGGAGAGGCGACCGTGCGGATCCCTTCCCGCGTGCCGCGCTCGATCTCGAAGAGCAGGTGCGCCATGTCCTGCGGCGTCGTGCGGTTGTCGTGATGGCGCAAGATAGCCGCAGTATCGAGGAAATGGCGGCGCAGCGCGGTGTGCCGCATTCCGACATGGCGAGCGGTCGCGTTGATGGCGTCGAAGCCGAAGTGCGTGATGAGCAGATTCGCCGCCGCATTATCACTGACTTGGATCATCGGCAAGATCAAGCCGTTTAACGTGCGTCCGCCGCTGCCCAAAACCTCGCGCCGCATCACCGAAGCATCGCCTTCCGCCTGCCTGAAAGCCGTGAGCATGATCAGCATTTTGATCGTCGAGGCGCTCGGGAACGAGACGCCGGCGTTGTAGGCGACCAGCGGCGGCCCGTCGGCCATCGTGTGCGCGTAAACGCCGACGGTTGCCGGAATCCGCCCAATCGCCTCGTGCAACAGCGAGTCGAATGACTGCGCGGCAGCCGGTCTCGGCCAGCACGCCGCCGCCGCACCCGCCGCGATAAACCCGCTCCGCTTCACGAGCCCGTTCCCTGATAGTGCTGCAGGCCGTACCGCCAAAACGCGTACGAAACCGCCAGCCACGCGAATCCCACGAGCGGCGTCAGCAGCCCGATCTGCGGCGAAAGCGAGAATCCGGTTTCGGCCTTATGCAGCAAAAACGTCGCCGGAAAATAGTTCATGAACGCAAACGGAAAGACGAAGGCCAACAAGAAGCGCACGCCGCGCGTATAGATACTGATAGGATACCGTGTGAACTCTTGCTCCAGCGACATGACGACCCAGCGCAGCGTATCGACTCGAACAAACCAAAAGGCGACGGTCGCCACGGCGAGCGATATTCCGAGGTCGATCAGAGCGCCCCCCACCATCACGAGCGGAACGAACAGCACGAAGGCGGCGTCGATGTTCACGCCGCTATAACGCGTTGCCAGCACGAAATATATGACTGCGAGGATGAGGCCGTCGGGAAAGAGCTGCGCCGGCACGGTCAGGGTTTGAAAGAGCGTGTCCTGGGGCCGCACGAGGAACCTGTCGAAGCGGCCCTCTCGAACGTACTCCGGAACGCTCACGACGTTGAAGAAGAACGCGTTGTGAAACTCGTGGGCCAGCATCCAAAGCGCGTAGAGAAAGGCCATCTGTTTGAAATCCCAGCCGTTCATCGACGGAAACGTCCGGAGCGTCACCCAGAGCGCCGCGATCGCCGTCGCGTGGTAGACGATCGTGAACGCGAACCACATGATGAAGTTCGCGCGATACTCGAGCATCGTCAGGAAGTTGATGCGCCAATACTGGTAATATGTCGCGAGCATCGCTAAGCGAACGATTCACGTTCGAAACCGTCCTTCCCGTCCGTCCGCCCTACCGGCTGGATCTGACCGCCGACGCTTTGCGGCGCTTGGCTGCAAACGCCGTGGACGTCGTAGCCGAAGACGGGACGTATCGGCGCGTGCTGACCGACGTGCAGGGTTCGAATCTAATCGAAGTGCGGCAGCCCGACGCCGGCGCGCTGAGTTTGAAAATTTCAGGAACGCGTTCCAAGCGCTGGGTGCCGGTCGTGGAATCGATGCTGGGAACGCGCGCCGAGCTCGGCGAGTGGCACCCGCGCGTGCGGCCGTTTCCGTGGCTGGCCAATCTCACGAAGCAGCTTCAAGGCATGCATCCGCCGCGGTATCCGACGCTGTGGGAAGCGCTCGCGCACGCGATCGTCTTTCAGCAGATCAGCATTCACGCGGCCACTGCGATCATGCGGCGCACGGTCCACGCGATGAGCGCACCGGTCGAGCAGGCCGGAGTCGCGTATCATCCGTTTTTCACTCCGTCCCAAGTGCTGTACGCACCGGACGAGCCGTTGCGCGCGGCCGGACTGAGCGTCAACAAAATCGAGCATCTGCGAAGCGCTGCCGCCGCGATCGAGGATGGCGCTGTCTCCGAAGCGATCCTCGCGCCTCTGGGCAGCGAGCAGGCCGCAGAACGCTTGCGCACCGTGCGCGGCATCGGGCCCTGGAGTGCGGCCGTCGTGCTGCTGCGCGGCTTGGGGCGGCTCGACGTCTTCCCGTTGAAAGACTCCGGCGTGGCGCAATCGCTGCGCGCGCTCTCGGGCGATCCCGAACTCGACGCGGACGCGCTGCTCGAAGCGCTCGGACCGGTCCGCGGGATGCTCTATTTTCATCTGCTGCTGGGGCGCATGCGCAACCTCGCCCCGCCTCCCGACGATTCTGAGCTCGTATGAAGACTATTTCCGAGCCGCCCACCACGTTCGCGGTTCAGCGAGCCGGCGAGCGCTTTTTCGCCGACCACGGCTGGCTCAAGACGTACCATTCGTTCAGCTTCGCCGACTACTACGATCCGCAAAACGTGCAATGGGGCGCGCTGCGCGTGTTCAATGAAGATTACATTGCCGCCGGCGCCGGCTTTCCAACGCATCCCCACCGCGACATGGAGATTCTCACATACATCTTCAGCGGTGAGCTCGAACATCAGGACAGCATGGGCAACCGCGGCGTCGTAAAGGCCGGCGGCGTGCAGTTCATGAGCGCGGGCACAGGCGTACGCCACTCCGAGTACAACGCGCGCCAAGACTTGGACTTGCATCTCGTGCAGATGTGGGTGTTGCCGGGCCGTCTCGGAATGCCGCCGACGTACGGGCAGGTCGATTTCACAGCCGAGGATCGGCACAATCGCTGGCTTGTCGTGGCATCCGGCGAACCGAATGTCGAAGCGCCGATCGCGCTGACGCAGGATGCAACGCTGCGCGTCGCTCGTCTAGAAAATCACACCTTACGCCATACGTTTCAGCCGCAGCGTTACGGTTTCTTATTCGTCGCGGATCCTTCGACTGAGATAAAGGCAAACGATGAAACCCTGCGCGCCGGCGACGCGGTGCGCACGTACGACATCGAACGCCTGGAGCTGCACGGTACCGGAGAAGTGGTTCTGTGGGACGTTCCCGCAGCATGAACCAGACCTGCACGCACCTCGATCACATTCATAAGGTTCAGCCGCGCACGCCCGAAGGCTGCGAAGAGTGCTTGAAAATTGGCAGCGACTGGGTTCACCTGCGCGAATGTTTGGAATGCGGTCACATCGGCTGCTGCGACGATTCGCGCAACAAACATGCGACCAAGCATTTTCACGCCACGCAGCATCCGATCATACGGTCGTTTCAGCCGGGCGAAGACTGGAAGTGGTGCTACGTCGACGAGCTGATGTGGGAGTAGCCTAGACTTTCCGGCTTAACACGCGTCGCGCCGCCAGCGTGGCATACAAAAGAACCGCGCCCAGACCAATCGCTATGGCAACGAACGCGCTCGGCAGCGACGCCGGCGTTGAGGCGGCCGCGATATCCAATCCACCCGAGCCGATTGGGAATGAGGGCAGCAAGTACGGATAGAGCGTGCCCGCCGCGGAAACCATCAGCGCCAGCAAGAAGACCGACGTAGCGGTCAAGCAAAGCGCAGGGGAGCGCGCGAAACGCGCCGCGATGAGAGACGCCACTCCCAAGCAGGGCGCGAGCCACAGCGCTGAGATATGCACCGGATGGACGATCATGGTCGCAGCGGTGATGCCGGCGTACGCAACGAGCGTTATGGGCCATAACACGACGATCGCGTTATGGGCGCGCGCGCCAAGTTCGGAATCGGCGCTTACGCGCCAGCGCACGAATGCGGCGCCATGCAGCGCCAGCGCGATCACGCTAAAAATGCCGACGCCCAGTGCGTAGGGATTGAGCAAAAACGTGAACGTGCCGGAGAAATAGCCGTGCGGGCCCATCGGCAGGCCCCGCAGCAGATTGCCGATCGTCACGCCCATGAGCAGCGTCAGCAGGAAGCTCGAAATCCCAAAGCCGGCGTCCCAGAAACCGCGCCACAGCGCGTCGCGAAAATGTCCGCGCAGCTCGATCGACAGCCCGCGCACCATCAGCAGCCATAGCGCGACCATGAACGGCAGATAGAATCCGCTGAACGACGCGGCATACGCTTGCGGGAAAAACGCAAAGAGCGTGCCGGCCGCGGCGATGAGAACGACTTCATTGCCGCTCCAGAACGGTCCGATCGTGGCAAACGAGGCGGCGCGTTCTTGATCGGTGCGTGCGATGAACAGGTGCAGCGTGCCGACGCCGAGGTCGTAGCCGTCGAGAATGACGTAGGCGCAAAGCATTCCGGCCAGCAGGACAAATGCTGCCGTGTTCATTCGGCTCTCTCGGGGGCTTCGGGCCCAAGTGCGATTTGGCGCAGAATCAGAATCATGAACAGCAGCCCGATGATGAAATACATTCCGGCGAATCCGATCGTCGTAAAAACCGTCTCGCCGGCCGCAACGTTGGGTGAGGCGGCGTCGGCCGTTCGAATCAGTCCGTACACGATCCAGGGCTGCCGGCCGACCTCGGTCACCATCCAGCCGGCCTCATTCGCAATGTACGGAAACGGCATCGCCAGCATCAGAATCCAGAGCATCCAGCGCGCGCGCGGCAGACGTCCCAGGGACAGCAGCAGCGCCGCCGTCAGCATGATTGCGACGAAGATGGTTCCGAGGCCGACCATCACGTGATAGGCGTAGTAGGTAAGGTCGACCGGCGGACGCTCGTCGGCGGGATACTCCGCCAGCCCCTTAACGTTGGCGCGAAAATTTCCGTACGCCAGAAAACTCAAGGCGTCGGGAACGTACACGGGATCGATCAGCTTTTGGTGTTTGACGTCCGGCATGCCGAAGATTGCGATTGGCGCGCCTCGCTTCGAATGGAACAGGCCCTCCATCCCGGCGAGCTTGGCCGGCTGATAACGGGTGACATTGACGCTGTTTCGGTCTCCGGTCGGGAAAATGGCGATCAGCGACGCGATCGCTCCGACGATGACACCCGCGCGCACGAAGGGTACGCCGAAGGCGGTTTGTCGATTTCCGAGCAGATAATACGCGCCCAGGCCCGCCACGATGAACGCGCCGGTCAACAGCGCGCCCGTCATGACGTGGGCGAATTGCCACCACGCGAACGGCGAGAGCAGGAGCGCGGGTAAAGACGTCAGCGCGATCTTTCCATTCGCGAGCATCGCATAGCCGACCGGATGCTGCATCCACGCATCGGTCGCGACGATGAAGAATCCGGAGATCCATGCGCCGGCCCAGACCGCTACCGCCGAGAACGCGTAGAAGCCCTTCGAAACGTGCGAGCGTCCATAGATGAATATACCGAGGAAAATAGACTCCAGGAAGAACGCATAGACGCCTTCGAGCGCCAGCGGTTGCCCGACGGCGCTTCCCGCGACCGACGAAAAGTTCGCCCAGTTCGTTCCGAATTGAAACTCCATCGGGATTCCCGTAACGACGCCGACCGCAAAGTTGATCGTGAAAATCTTCGCCCAAAAGCGCGCCGTGCGAATGGCAGCTTCGTCGTTTTGCCGGGTGCCTTTGACCGTGTACCACGCGATGAACGGCGCGAGGCCCATCGTTCCAATCGGAAACAGGTAATGGAACATCACCGTGAAGGCGAATTGGATCCGGTCGGCGATGACCGCGCTATCCACCCTGGATCACCACGCGGCGCGCGGCGGCGCGCCAGATCGCAAACGATAAAGCGCTGAACAGCGTCAGCCACAGTATTTGCACGCCGAAGTAGCGTGCGTAATCCTGCGGTTGAATTACGCCGACGTAGATGAGCAGCGGCGTCGAATAGATTGCCGCGAACGGCAACGCGAAGACGATCCGTCCGAAGATGCCCGGAAAGAACGTCAGTGGAATGATCTGTCCGCTCAAGAGATCGGAGACCCAGCGCACGATTAATTGAATCGCAAACGTTTCGAGCGTCCAGAACGCGATCGCGTTCATAACGAAGTTGACGAAGAAGTTCAGCAGATAGCCGATCGCGAACGACAAGAGGAACGCCGCAAAGACCGGCGCGGACGGCACATCGATGTGCACGAGCAGCAGCGCGAAGAGTATCGAAGGAATGACCAGCAGCGCGTGCAGCCACGTTTGTCCGAAGCCGTCGCTGAAGAAGTAAAACGGCACGCTAATCGGCTTCAACAAATCCGTGGCAATCGTGCCTTCGCGAATCTTCTCGCGAATCAGCCGCGTGCCGTCCACCTCCAGAATCAGTGACATCAGGAGAGCGACCGTCGCGTAAGTGATCATGCTGTGCAGCGGCAAGTTCAGCGGCGCGATATTCTGTGAGTAGAGCGCGGTCCAGACCGAACGCAGGAGATAGACCCGCACGATCAGCGAGCCGATCTCCGTGAAAACCTCGAGCCGGTACGTCGCTTCGCGCGCGAACGCTTTTTTCGCGAACTCCCAATATGGGTTTAGGTACGCGACAAGCGTCATTTTTTGGCGCGTTTTTCTCTTTCGATTGCGGCTTCCCGGCGCAACCGCGCTTCCTCGAGCTCGACGAACATGACGTCGACGACTTTTTCGACCTCGGTCGCTTGCGTCGGAGGCGGCTCCTCAGTTCGTCTGGGCGGCGCTTTGGGCGCGCCCTTTTTCTGCGCTTCGGCTATGGGCGCGTCTTGCGCGTGGGTCTTACGTAAGAACTTCGAATAATTTTCCGCAGCTTTGGCGCGCACATCGGGCGAGTCGGGCAGATTGAAGACATCCTGGAAAAAGGTCTTTGGCAGCTCGCCCACCGTCGTATTCTCGGGAACGGTTTGTCCGTTGCCGACCTTTGCGCCGGAAGCGATGAAGACGCCGGGTTCGATCGTCGCCCCGACGACGTACGCTCCCGGACCGACTATGCAGCTCTCGCCGATCGTACACGGAAATTGCATGACCTTGCCGCCGCTCGATTTGATGACGGCATTTTCCATCACCACGCTGTTCGCACCGACGACGACGGGGGCGCCCTCGGCACTGATGACCGCGCCAAAAAGCACGGCACAGCCCTCTTCGATCGTCACGTCGCCGCTCACGGTCGCAGTCGGCGCGACGTAGGCGCCGGCGTGGATGTTCGGCTTCTTGGCTCCGCTCGAGACGATCATGTGTTTACGGGCTCCTGTTCGTAGCCTTCGACGTAGATTCTTCGGATTATCGACTCCAGGTCAGGCTCCTCGATGCTGACGTCGCGCAGCTCGTAGCGCTGCGTCGCTTCGCGGATCAGCTGGTCGGCCCGGACGCGGCGCCGGTCGAAGCGATAGCGCACCAGTCCGCGATCGTTCGATTCGATCTCGGCGCCCTCAAGAACCGGATTGGGATGCGGTTCCGTCAGCGTGAGAATCAGCGTGCGGTGCGTTCCGTATTGTTCCTTAATATGCTCGACGCCGCCGTCGTAGATAATCGTGCCCTTGTCGATGAGGATGATGCGCCGGCAGAGGCGCTCGACATCGGCCAGATCGTGCGTGGTGAGGATGATGGTCGTTCCGTGGTCTTGGTTGATATGGCGGACGAACTCGCGTATCGCCTCTTTCGCGACCACGTCGAGCCCAATCGTCGGTTCGTCCAAATACACTATGCGCGGATCGTGCAGCATCGCGGCCGCAAAATCCCCGCGCATCCGCTGTCCGAGCGAGAGCTGGCGAACCGGAGTCCGCAAGAACGGCTCCATCTCCAGCATTTCTTTGAAGCGCCGCACGTTGCGCTCGTAGCGGTCGCGCGGAATCGAATAGATCGCTCGCAAGAGTTCGAACGATTCGATGAGCGGCAGATCCCAATAGAGCTGGCTGCGCTGGCCGAAGACGACGCCGATGTTGCGCGCATTCTCGTTGCGCCGCTCATAAGGAACGAGACCGGAAACCTCAATCGTGCCTGAGGTCGGCACGAGAATGCCCGTGAGCATTTTTATCGTAGTCGATTTGCCCGCGCCGTTGGGTCCGATGTATCCGACCAGCTCCCCGGCTTCGAGCTCCATCGTGACGTCGCGAACCGCGACCTTGTCTTCGTATTCGCGCGAAAAAAGCGTCAGCAGCGCGCCGCCCACGCCTGGCCGCCGCTTGGGCGTGCGGAAGGTCTTGCGAAGATCGTGCGTCCGAATGATCGGCGGCATTAGGCCTCTGCTTAGGCCGAGGCTCGCGCGGGCCCTCGGAGAAAGACGCGAAAGTGGTCATTACGATCTCGAATCGCTACGGCTGCGGCGCGCTCGTGGTCGCGCAGCGCGTGGCCGAACTGCTCGGTTATGAGTACGTCGACGAACAGCTGCCGGTCGTCGTCGCGAAGCGTTTGCAAACCTCGCCCGAAGCCGTCGAGTCGGCCGAGGACATCGGCCGGACGATGGGCGAGCGCGTCTTGCGCAGCCTCGAACTAGGCACGCCCGAAGTGCGCGCCGATGCCGGTCCGACATTCGACGAAGAGTGTCTGCGCGAGGTGCAGGAAGCCGTGCGCGGATATGCGGCGCACGGAAACGCAGTGCTGATCGGCCGCGGCGCCCACGCGATTCTGGGACGCAACCCGGGCGTGCTGCGAGTCTTCATGCTGGCGCCGCGCGAGTGGCGCATCCGCCACGTCATGGACAACGCGAACGTCGATGAAAAAACGGCCGCGGCGGAAGTCGACCGCATCGACCGCGCGCGCGGCGAGTACTTGCGCGCCTATTACGGACTCGACTGGGCCGACTCGACGAACTACGACCTGACGATCGACACTTCGACGTTCGGCGTCGAAGGGAGTGCCGGGATCATCGTCGCCGCAACCCGCGTACGGTGAGTCTCGAGCGCGCGGTTCCGCGCCGCCGCATCTCGATCTTCTCCGCGCTGCGCTTTCGGGATTTCCGGCTGCTATGGATCGGGCTGCTGATCTCCAACCTCGGCTCCTGGATGCAGCTGACGGCGACGGGTTATTACATCGCGCACCTCGCCGGCAATCCGCATACTGCGGCCCTCTATCTTGGCTTTCAAGGTTTGGCCCGTGCGGTGCCGGTGCTCTTGCTCTCGCCGGTCGCCGGTCTGCTGGCAGACATTTGGCCGCGCCGCCGGATTCTCTTCATAACGAATTCGACCATGGCGCTGCTGGCGCTGCTGCTGGCAATCTTCACGAGTCTGGGCTGGATGAACATCGTCGGCTTGATTCTCATCAATGCGGCGAGCGCGGCGGCGCTCTCGTTCGACTCGCCGGCGCGGCAAAGCTGGGTGCCGCTGATGGTCGACCGCGAGTACGTCGGCAACGCGATCGGACTGAACTCGATAGCCTTCAACGCGCCGGCCGTGCTGGGTCCTGCAATCGCAGGATTGCTTATCGTGTCGGTTGGTATCGCGGATTCGTTTTACGTCAACGCGATCGCCACACTGGCCGTGATCGTCGCGCTGATTTTTATGAAGCCGGCACCGCCCAGCACGGCTCGGCCTGAGAACTGGCTCGCGTCCATTGCATATGGCCTGCGCTTTCTTTTCGAGCACGCGATATTGCGATGGATCATCGTCATCTTCGTCGTTACCGCAGTGTTGATTCGGCCTTATAGCATGCTGCTGCCCGCGTTTATCGTGAACACGCTCAAGGGCAACGCACTGGATCTGAGCCTCGCGATCTCGGCGACCGGCGCGGGTGGTTTCGCCGGCGCGCTCTTGGCGGCATACATGGGCACGCGCGAACGGCGTGGCGCCATTTTGCTGGGTTCCTCGACATTCATGTCGCTGGGCGTTCTGAGCTTAGGTTTCATTTGGAATCTCTGGATCGCTCTGCCGGTGCTGTTCCTCATCGGCGTCGCGACGATGTTGCTGCTCGGCGCTTCGAACATGCTGATTCAAACGCTCTCGCCCGACCACGTGCGCGGACGCGCGATCTCCGTCTACACGATGGTGGCGCTGGGGCTGGTTCCCGGCGGCGCGCTGATCGTCGGCGCCATCGGATCGCTGATCGGGCTGCACATGACATTCTTGCTCGTCGGCGCGTTGACCGCGCTCTTCACGCTCTGGCCGTGGCTGCGGCGGCCGATACTGCGCACGGTATAAAAAAAGCGCGCCGGTGACGGCGCGCTAGAAGAAAACGCCGAAGCGTTTTAGTTAGGCGGCCTTTTTCCGGCGGCGGCGCCGCTTGGTGGCCTTTTTCCGTCCTGTCGCTTTGCGAGCGGCCTTACGGCGTCCGCCCTTGCGCGCTTTACGGCGCTTACGCGGCGCTGCTTTTGCAGCGGCCTTTTTCCTTCTACGTTTGACTGCCATTTAAGCTCAGTCATCCTTTCTCTGGCTGGGTAAGCAGCCAGGGGTGTTGCCTATGTTATACAGTATTACGAGCGTCGTGACAAGTTTTTACGTTGACGGCGCCGTGCTCGATGTCGTCAGCGATGGTGACGGCGACGCAATCGTTCTGCTTCACGGCTTTCCGCTGAGAAGAGAAATCTGGAACGCGCAGCTCCCGCGCTCGCGCAAACGCACCGCGCGATCCGTCCGGATCTGCGCGGCATGGGACGATCGAGTGCGACCGGCGGACCGTACTTGATGGAAAGTTTGGCGGGCGATGTCGCCGCCGTACTCGATGCTTTGACGATCGATCGCGCAACGATCGTCGGACATTCGCTGGGCGGTTTTGTCGCGTTGGCGTTTGCGAGGATGTACACGGAGCGCGTTACGCGCTTAGCTCTAGTTTGCAGCCGGCTTGCGGCGGATTCGCCTGAAATAGCGGGCTTTCGCAACGATCTGGCGGATCGGCTCGAGCGCGAAAATAGTATCGAACCGGCGGTCGAAGCATACATTCCGCGCCTTTTCTCAGACGCGAGCGTGCGCGATGATCCGGGCTTGATCGAACGCGTGCGCGGCATCATGCGTGCGAACGATCCGCGCGGAGCGGCGGCAATGCTGCGCGGTATGGCGCAGCGCGTGGACTCCTACGATATCGCGGCGGAGTTGCAGATGCCGGTGCTGATCGTCGCCGGGGCCGGAGACAAAGTCGTGCCGTTAGGCGAGGCCGAGGAAATGCGCCGCGCCTTTCCGGCCGCGCGTTTGCAGGTCATGAAGAGCAGCGGGCATCTGCCGATGCTCGAAGAGTCCGCGGCGCTGACCGCGGCGCTATCCGCCTTCGTTTCTTAAGGCCGGTAACGGGTGATCGAAGCCGGGCCGCGCCGGCGAAACAGATTTATAAGGAAGAGCACGCCGATGATGAGCGCCGCGATGATGGCTGCCGGCAGGATGATGTGCAGGACCAAGTAGCCGACGACGAAGACGGCGACCAGGACGAGCGCGACCATGATCGTCAAGCGCATGAAAAGACTCAGCATGCCTCCTAGTACCGCGGGAGGGGAGGACGGGTTTCGCCCGGGAGCGGCGCGAAGTTTCCAGCCTATGAACCGCCATCTTCATCTAATCTGCACGGTTGCTTTACTTTCGGCTTTAGCGGGCACGTCGGCCGATGCCCAGCAGGCCAAGCCGATGCGCCACCTGGCCTACAGTTTCGATATCAGCATCACATCGGAACTTAGCGTGCACAGCTCGGGCGTGGGCGAAGCGGGCGGCGGCACGGGCAGCGGCATCACGCATTACGGCGCGGGGAACAGCGATAAAGGCACGATAACGGTTGACGTTCTCGGCGTCCAACCCGATACGGGCCTGATCGTCAACGTTTCGGAGCAAGGCCGCGGCGACCGCTCGGCGGAGCCGGCCATGTGCGTCGTGTACGGCATCGGCAGCGTCGTTTGCGATTCGAGCAAGAAAGTCAATGAAGAAGAGATGTCGCTGCTGCGCGTGCTCGGAAGAAATTTCGTGAACCCGTCGCAGCTGGACGCCAAGCGTCACTGGCAGAACATCGAGGCGATGGCCGGCGGCAAGGAAACCAACGATTATACGATCGCGAGCGACGATACCAACGGAATGCTCGGCATCGATTATCTGCGCGTGCTTACGATCGAAGGCGCCAACGGCTATCGGGCCGACACGCGCGGGACCCTTTCCTACAATCAAAAGCTGAGCGTGCCGGTGCTGCTCAAAGAAGACACCGTCACGCGGGAGCACGTGGCCCAGGGCCAGGACAATCGCATCGAGCAGCAGCTCACGCTGACCCTGACGACCGACTCGCTCGCGCAAGCCGCAACCGCGCTTTAAAGGAAGCAACGGAGCCGCCGCGCGCACGTCGAACACCTGTTCGCCAATGACTCATGCATTGAGCGGCTTCCCGTTAGTGTGCGACTGGTTCACGTCCCGGAATTGGACGCCGACCGAACCGCAAGTTGCGGGCTGGCCGCTCATTCGCGCCCGCCACGACGTCCTGATCTCGGCGCCGACGGGCTCGGGGAAGACGCTGGCGGCCTTCTCGCTTTGCCTCGATGAACTCGTCCGCGCCGCGGCCGACGACGCGTTGCCCGACGCAACGCTGGTCGTCTACGTCTCGCCGCTGCGCGCGCTCAGCAACGACGTGCACAAGAACCTCGAACTCCCGCTCGGCGAGATTCTCGCCCTGGCCAACCAGCGTCTGATCCCGCTTGCGCCGATTCGCGCGTTCGTGCGCACTGGCGACACCAGCACGCTCGACCGCCAGCGCATGCTGCGCAAACCGCCGCACGTGCTGGTCACCACGCCCGAGTCGCTCTTCATTCTGCTGACGGCTGAAAAGTCGCGCGCGCTCCTCACGCGCGTCTCAACGGTTATCGTCGACGAGATCCACGCGATGGCCGCCGACAAGCGCGGTTCGCATCTGGCGCTGACGCTTGCACGCCTCGACGCGCTCGTGCAAGCCAACACCGGGCGCAAACCGCAGCGCATCGGGCTGTCGGCCACCGTCCATCCGATCGAGAACGTCGCGCGGTTCCTCAGCCCGAACGCACGGATCGTCAATCTGGGTCTCCGCCGCGAGATGCATACCGTCGTCGAGGTGCCCAATGACGAACTCGGACCCGTAGCCAGCACGGAGATGTGGGCGGAAATCTACGACCGCGTCGCCGATCACATTCGCGCGCACCATACGACGCTGGTCTTCGTGAGCACGCGACGCATGACCGAACGCGTTGCTTTCGCGCTCACGGAGCGTCTGGGCGAAGGCGTCGTGATGCCGCATCACGGCAGCCTCTCCAAAGAATCGCGTTTTAACGCCGAAAATCGCCTGAAGAACGGCGAGTTGCGCGCGGTTGTCGCCACGGCGTCGCTCGAACTGGGCATCGACATCGGTTCCATCGATCTGGTCGTGCAGCTCGGATCGCCGCGCTCGATCGCGGTCGCGCTGCAGCGCATCGGCAGATCCGGCCACTGGGTCGGCGCAAAACCCGAAGGACGGTTCTTCGCCACCACGCGCGACGAGCTGCTGGAGTGCGCGGCGCTCGTGCGTTCGATCCGCAGCGGGACGTTGGATGCGCTCGCGATTCCCGTGGCGCCGCTCGACATTCTCGCGCAGCAGATCGTTGCCGCGGCCGCCACCGGCGAGTACGAAGTCTACGCGCTCTACGACCTGGTGCGCACCGCGTATCCCTACCGCGATCTGACGCGAAAAGATTTTGACGACGTCCTCGACATGCTGGCCGACGGCGTCGCGCATTCGCGCGGACGCAGCGGCGCGTTTCTGCATTACGACCGCGTGAATCAGCGCGTGCGCGCCCGGCGCGGTGCGCGCATCGCCGCGATCACCTCCGGCGGCGCGATCCCGGACACCGCGAACTACAACGTGGTCGCCGAACCCGAAGGCCATATCGTGGGTACGCTCGACGAAGACTTCGCAGTGGAAAGCTTGGCGGGCGACGTGTTCTTGCTGGGCATCACGTCCTGGCGCATCCGGCGCATCGAGCCGGGCATCGTTCGCGTCGAAGACGCGCACGGCGCCGCGCCCACGATTCCGTTTTGGAACGGCGAAGGCCGCGGCCGCACGATCGAACTCTCGCATGAAGTTTCAGCCCTGCGTGCCGCGATCGACGAGCGCGACGATCTCGCCGCGATAGAACTGCTCGAACGCGAATGTGGCCTGGATCGCGCGGGCGCGGAGCAAGCCGTCACCTACGTGCGCGCCGGCAAGAAAGTGCTGGGCGTCGTCCCGACGGATCGCACCATCGTCGCGGAGCGTTTTTTCGACGAAGGCGGGGGCATGCAGTTGATCCTGCACACGCCCTTCGGCGCGCGCATCAACCGCGCGTGGGGGCTCGCCCTGCGCAAGCGGTTCTGCCGTTCGTTCAATCTCGAGTTGCAAGCTGCCGCCACCGACAACGGCATCTGCCTCTCGCTCACCGATCAGCACGCCTTTCCGCTCGATATCGTCTTCGAATATGTGAAGACCGCCAGCGTCGAGTACGTGCTGACGCAAGCGCTGCTGGCCGCACCGATGTTCGGCGCACGCTGGCGCTGGAATGCAACGCGCGCGCTGGCGATTCTGCGCATGCGCGGCGGACGAAAAGTCCCGCCGCAACTGATGCGCATGCGCGCCGACGACCTGCTGGCCTCGGTCTTTCCGGATCAAGCCGCCTGCGCCGAAAATCTGACCGGACCGATTCGGATTCCGGATCACGTCCTGGTGCGCGAAACGATCGCCAACTGTTTGCACGAAGCCATGGACTTGCCCGGCCTGATGACCATCTTGCAGGCCATCGAAGACGGTAGTATACGCACCTTCGCGGTCGATACGCCGGAACCGTCGCCCTTCTGCCACGAGATCCTCAACGCCAACCCGTATGCCTATCTGGACGACGCGCCGCTGGAAGAACGTCGCGCGCGCGCGGTGCAACTGCGCCGCACGATTCGCGACGATCTCGACGGCGCCGGCATCCTCGACGCGACCGTCATCGCCGAAGTCGCCGAAGAATCGTGGCCCGTCGTGCGCGACGCCGACGAACTGCACGACGCCTTGCTCACACTGATCGTTATGCCACCCGCAGCACACTGGGGCGCTTGGTACGACGAGCTCGCCGCGCAAAACCGCGTGACGACTTTGGACGTCGGCGGCACGTCTTTCTGGGTCGCCGCCGAACGCTCGGATCTCGCTAGATCCGCCTTGCACCAACAGCAAGAAGAAGCGGTTGCCGAAGTCTTGCGCGGATGGCTGGAATGTAGCGGGCCGTTGACGGTTGTCGAAATGGCGGAGCGTTTTCGCCTGGATACCGCGCTGATCGAAGCGGCGTTAATCCGGCTGGAAACACAAGGCCAGCTGTTGCGTGGCCGTTTCCGTGGCGGCGAGCAAGAAGAGTGGTGCAACCGGCGCGTGCTCGCGCGCATTCATCGTCGCACGATCGGACAGCTGCGGCGCGAAATCGCAGCAGTCACCTCCGCGGAGTTCATGCGCTTCCTGCATCACTGGCAACACGTCGCGCCGGCGACGCGCCTGCACGGCGTCGACGGCACGCTGCAGATCGTGCGCCAGCTCGAAGGCTACGAAATCCCCGCCGCCGCGTGGGAAACGCAGATTCTGCCCAAACGCATCGCGGGCTACCGCTCCGAATATTTGGACAAGCTCTGTTACTCGGGCGAAGTGATGTGGGGACGCCTGGCGCCGCATCCCTCACTTTCCATTGAAGAAGGCGAAGGCGCGCGCCGCATTCGCCCGACGAAGCTTGCGCCCGTCTCGCTCTTCACCCGCGAAGACGCCGGCGAACTGATCGTTCGCCGTCCTTCGCCAAGCTCAGGACAGGGTCACGAGAACGGCGGTTTGTCTTATGCCTCGCGCGAAGTGCTCGAAGCGATCGAGGCGTTGCGCGCGCCGTTCTTCACCGAGATCGTTCGCGAAACCAAACGCTTTCCGGCGGAGGTCGAGGAAGCGCTCTGGCAGCTCGTTGCTGCCGGGCTTGTTACCGCAGATGGATTCGACGCGCTGCGCTCGCTGATCGACGCGAAGCGCAGGCTCGGCGAGAAGGGGCTGCGCGCGCGTCCTCGCTCTTCGAGCGGCCGCTGGACGCTGCTCGCTTCGACGACCGAGAGCATAGATGCGGAAAAATTCGTGCGGAGGCTGCTCGAACGTTGGGGCGTGCTTTTCCGCGACGTGATCGCGCGCGAAAGTCTTGCGCCGCCGTGGCGCGAGCTGTTGCAGGCGCTGCGCCGAATGGAGGCGCGCGGCGAAATTCGCGGCGGCCGTTTCGTCTCTGGCTTCGTCGGAGAACAATTTGCACTGCCGGAAGCGATCGATGCGCTGCGCGCGGTGCATCGCGCCGGCGACGACGGTGAGCTTATGCACGTCGGCGTCTACGATCCGCTTCAGCTGGCCGGCATCGTTCTTCCAGCCACTCGTCCCGAACTTGCATTGTCATCCTGAGGTATCGAAGGACCCTGAGGTATCGAAGGGTTATCGAACCGCCAGCCTATCCAGCATCAAGTAAATCGAAGCGACGTGCGCGACTGAATCGATGGTGCCGTCGTGGACGAACGCGTGAAGCTCGTCCATTGTGTAGAGCTCGACGGTAATGTCCTCCGCAATGCCGAGGTCTTGTTTTCCCGTCAGCCGGACTTCGGGCGCATAAAATAAATGCGCGACAGTGTTGGCATTGGTCGCATCGGTGATGAAACTGCGTACGAGCTCCATCGAGCCGCTGTAGCCGGTCTCTTCGGTAAACTCTCTTACTGCAGTTTGCTCGGGCGTTTCACCGGGATCGATCGCGCCCGCCGGCAGCTCCAGCAAGACCTTGCCGATTCCATGTTTATACTGGCGGACTAAAACGACGCGCTTATCGGGCGTCATCCCAAAAATGATCGCAAACCCGCGGCTCTCTTTAACGTAGTAATCATCGATTACGCCGCCCTTCGGTAGCTCGACGCGGTCTTTGCGCAACTTCAAATGCGGCGAATCGATGACATAAGAAGATGACGTAATGCGCCAGCCGGGCTTGTCCATCGCTGGGCGTGTTCGGCATGGACGGCGACCGTCCCCGACCAATGAGGGGATCTGTGGCAAACATCGTCGTCGTGGGCGCGGGAACCATGGGCGCGGGCATCGCGGCGGTGGCGGCGCTTGCCGGTGACAGCGTCGCGCTTATCGAGCCCGATCGGCAGGCTCAGCAAAAAGCGCGCGATGTCATCGAACGTGTCATCCTGAGCCTGTCGAAGGATGACGCTGCGAAGGCGCTCATCCAGTTCTATGATTCGATCCCATCCGGCCTCGACGCGGAGATCGCGATCGAAGCGGTTACCGAACGATTGGACGTAAAGCGCGAAGTCTTTAAGACGCTGGCGTCCGTGCTCGGTCCGGAGACGCTGCTGGCAACAAACACCTCGTCGCTCTCCGTCAGCGAAATCGCGGAAACCATCGAACATCCGGAGCGCGTGCTCGGATTGCATTTCTTCAATCCCCCTGCCGCCATGAAGCTCGTCGAGGTCGTGCGCGGCGAGCTGACCTCCGACGACGCGGTCACGCGCGCCCAAGCGATTGCGGGCCGCTTCGGAAAAACTGCGGTCGTTACCGCCGACACACCGGGGTTCATCGTGAACCGCGTCGCGCGTCCATATTACTTGCAAGCAATGCGCGCGTACGAAGCGGGCGTCGCGCCGATGGACGAGCTCGATCGCCTCGCGCGCGGATCCGGGTTTCGCATGGGACCGTTCGAGCTCATGGATCTCATTGGATTGGACGTGAATCTGGCCACCTCGCAATCGATCTACGAACGCATCGGCGCAGCGCGCCTGGAACCGGTTGCGCTGCAGCGAGAACTCGTCGCGGCCGGCAAGCTTGGGCGAAAGACGGGCGCCGGCTTTTACGATTATGGTGGCGGCGTTCCGCGTCACGACGATTCACCGCCGCAATCGCCGAGCGAGCTGAATCCCGACGAACGCATTCTGGTCGTAGGTCTTACGAATGTCGCGATCGAGCTGCGCGAAGCACTGGACAAGTCTTACGCGCATGTGAACGTCTGCGAGAACGCGGAAGCGATCGAAGAGATGCCGCTCGATACGACGACCGTGATCGATGCGGGCGACGGCGTCCGGGATCGCGGCGCGTTCATCACCGAGCTCGACGGACTGTTTCCACCCGAGACGGTTATTTTCGTGGATGCATACGCGACCGACATTCCGGCGCTCGCCAAACGCCTGCGCCACCCCGAACGAATCGTAGGCTTCGGCGTGCTCGGTTCGCTCGCGCGGCAGGATGCGATCGAAATAGTCGATGCGGAAAACACAAGCGATGACGCACTCGAACTCGCGCAAGAGCTTTTCGAAGCGATCGGCAAACGCGTCGTCCTCGTGGAGGATCACCCCGGACTCTTTCTGGGGCGCACCATCGGTTCGATCGTCAACGAGGCGGTCTGCGCAGTCCAGGAAGACGTTGCGTCACCCGATGACATCGATCTCGCGATGCGCTTGGGCACGAACTACCCGCTCGGCCCGATCGCCTGGGGCCGCGAAATCGGCGGCGATCGCATCGTGCGCATCCTGCAGCGTCTGGCCGGCGCCGAAGGCGCAGCTTTTGCGCCTCACCGCGCGTTGTGGGTGTTGGATGTTCAAGACGAGGACGGCGCGATGGACGTAGCCGTGGCCGAAGGCGCGGTGGAGTCAAAATCGGGCGGCGGGGTTTATCCGGGAATGCCGTTTTGAAAGCGCGCGAAGTGGTCGTCGTCGATGCCGTACGCACGCCGATCGGGCGATATGGCGGCGTACTCGCCAACGTGCGCCCCGACGATCTCGCCGCGCTCGTTATTCAATCAGTTGTCGAGCGCACGGGCGTCGCACCGCAGCAGATTGAAGACGTGTTCTTCGGCGCGGCCAACCAAGCCGGCGAAGACAATCGTAACGTCGCGCGCATGGCTGCATTACTCGCTGGGCTTCCGGTCGAAGTTGCCGGTGCGACCATGAACCGTTTGTGCGGCAGCAGCCTCCAGGCGATAAATTCGGCCGCACACGCGATCGCTTACGGCGAAAGCGACGTCGTAATCGCGGGTGGTGTCGAATCGATGACGCGCGCACCATACGTGCAACTCAAGGGCGAGAAACCATTCGACCGCGCGCCCGAGATCTTCGATACGACGATCGGCTGGCGCATGATCAACCCGCGCATGCAGCAGCTTTATCCGCCAATATCGCTCGGCGAGACGGCCGAGAAGGTCGCCGAGCGTTATACCATTTCGCGCGAAGAGCAAGATCGTTTCGCGTACGAATCGCAGATGCGCACGAAGGCCGCGGTCGCACGCGGCGCCTTCGCGCAAGAGATCGTTGCGGTTGGCGAGGTCGCTGCCGACGAGCACCCGCGTCCCGATACCACGCTCGAGGGATTGGCAAAACTCAAGCCGGCTTTCAAAGCCGGCGGCACCGTCACGGCCGGCAATTCGTCGGGCATCAACGACGGCGCAGCCGCGCTGCTGCTCTGCGAAGCCGCGACTGCGAAAAAGCTGGGCTTAAAACCCATCGCACGCATCCTTTCTACGGGAGCGGCAGGCGTGCATCCGGATTATATGGGCCTCGGGCCGATTCCGGCGACGCGTAAGGCACTGACACACGCGGGCCTGCGCATCGATCAGATGGACCTGGTCGAGATAAATGAAGCGTTCGCAGCGCAATCGATTGCATGCTTGCGTGACCTGGATATTGACCCGGACAGGGCGAACGTCAACGGCGGCGCAATTGCGCTCGGCCACCCGCTCGGCGCAAGCGGTGCCCGCATCGCGGCCACGCTGCTCCACGAACTGCGGCGGCGCGAAGCGCGTTACGGTTTGGCGACGATGTGCATCGGCGTCGGCCAGGGTATCAGCACGGTGTTTGAAAGGCTTTAATGGCAGTAACTGCGGCGGCGACTAAAACTCAACTCTTCATCGGCAACCAGTGGCTCGATGCATCCGACGGCGCCACCTATGACGACACGAATCCGGCCACCGGGGCGGTCATCGCCCGCGTCGCCAACGCATCCGCTTCGGACGTGGACCGCGCGGTCGCAGCTGCGCGCGATGCGCTCGAACGCGGGAAATGGGCGACGATGGCGGCTTCGCGCCGCGCCAAGATCATTTACAAGATCGCGCAGCTGATCGCCGAACGCGCGGGCGACATCGCGCTGGTCGAAGTGCGCGACAACGGGAAGACGCTCGGGACGGCTAAAGGCGAACTCGGCGCGATCGTGGATTGTTTCGAATTCTATGCGGGTGCCGCAACGAAGAACTACGGCAACAGCCTGCCCGGGCCGATGCCGAATTATCTCGCGCAGACCGTGCGCGAGCCGGTCGGCGTCGTCGGCGCGATCGTGCCGTGGAATTTTCCGCTGCTGCTCGCGTCATGGAAAGTTGCGCCGGCGCTGGCTGCGGGCTGCACGGTCGTCCTGAAACCCGCCGGACAAACGCCGCTCACTGCGCTCGAACTCGCGAAGATTGCGCTCGAGGCCGGTTTGCCTGAAGGCGTCCTCAACGTCGTGACCGGTGAAGGCCGCGATCTCGGCCAAGCGATCGTGGAGCATCCGGGCATCGACAAGATCGCTTTTACCGGAAGCACGGCGACCGGCAAACGCGTTGCGGCAACCGCAGCCCAGACGGTAAAGCGCGTGACGCTGGAACTCGGTGGGAAATCTCCATCGCTCGTCTTTGGCGATGCCGATCTTCAGCAAGCCGTCAACGGCGCGCTCTACGGCGTTTTCTACAACGCCGGGCAGTGCTGCGAGGCGCGCTCGCGCATACTCGTGCAAGAGAGCATTGCGGACGAATTTATCGAGATGTTCACCGCAAAGGCGCGCAAGCTGCGCGTTGGAAATCCGGAAGATCCGCAGACGCAGATCGGAGCCATCACTACGCAGGAGCAACTCGACAAAATCAAGTCGTATTGCCAAATCGGCGCGAGCGAAGGCGCCAAGTTGCTGCTCGGCGGCGAACCGGTGAGCGTTGGGCCGGGTTTCGAGGAGGGCAAGTTCTGGAGCGTCAGCGCCTACGAGGCGCAACCGGCGCACCGCATCTCGCGGGAAGAAGTCTTCGGACCCGTGGCCAGCTTCACGCGCTTTAAGGATGAAGCGCAAGCGATCGAACTGGCCAACGATAGCGAGTACGGCCTCTCCGCCAGCATCTGGTCGCAAAACATCGGGCGGGCGAGCCGCGCCGCCAAGGCGCTGCGGACCGGAACGGTCGCGATCAACACGCCCTACGCAGTTTTTCCGGGCGTGCCGTTCGGCGGCTACAAGCAATCGGGTTACGGCCGCGAATTAGGGATCGAGACGATGGCGCTCTATTCGGAAACCAAAAGTGTCATTACGTACATTGGCGAGAAGCCAATCGACCCGTTTGGAGTTTGAACGATCGACGCACTAAAGATTGGGACGACCTATCAAACCACGTACGGCACGTTGTGGAAGGACGGCACATTCTTTCCGCGCGGAACGCGCGTGCTCGTCGTCGGCTTGCACCTCGTGGAAGGATTTTGCGTTCAATTTCCGGCCGAACTGGACGGAGAGCCGCTCGAGACGTGGGAGGATTGGTCGGAAAGCGACTTCCTGGTAGAAGAGGGAGAGATCGAATCCGCGCCGCCGGTCTCGCAATCCATGCTCTCCGAAGCGCGCGAAGTTTTGCGCGACGCGGAAGACGGCTGCCACTTGCACTTTCACGAGGACGCCGACTAACATGGCGCGCATCGCAACCTTCGACGACTGGCTGGATCTGCTCAAGGATTGGCAGCAGGACATCGGCCTTAATCAGGAGCTGATCGACCGCTACATGCCCGGCTATCAGTTCGAAGCCAAATACGGCGAGCTGCCCACGGGTGAGATTTATTTTGGCGATTTCAAGGGCGAGCGGCGCTGGGAAAAGATCATGGAAGTGCCGGACCAGCGCATGCGCGACGCGCTGCTCAACATGATCGTCTATCAGGGCGACACGGAATTTGCTTCAAACGAGCAGCAGCGATTTCTCGTGAACAATGCGCCGACGGAATACGACCTGGCGTCGCTCGTGCGCATCATGGTCGAAGAGACGCGCCACGGCTACCAAATGTGCCACGTGCTCATCAAGCACTTCGGCAACGACGGCAAGATCGAGGCGCAGAAACTGCTCGAACGTCGCGCCTACGGCAAGAAAAACAGGCTGCTGCACGCGTTTAACGACGACGTCACGCACTGGCTCGACTTCTTCGCCTACACGAACTTCATGGACCGCGATGGAAAGTTCCAGTTGACGATGCTCTCGCACTCGGGTTTCGCGCCGCTCGCGCAATCGATGCTGCCGATGCTGCGCGAAGAGTCGTATCACATGGGAACCGGCATCTCGGGGCTGCGGCGCATCGCACAGGCCGGCGTGATTCCGGTCGAGCTGCAGCAGAAGTACTACAATAAGTGGATATCGGGATCGCTCGATCTTTTCGGAACGGATCACTCAGGCTCGGCGCAATGGGCCTACACCTGGGGAATCAAAGGGCGAGTGGACGAGGACAAGGCCGGCGAAACGGCCGATCGCGAGCACCTGAACGAACGCGCGCGCGGACAATTCTACGATGAAATCACCAAGACGGTCGAGCGCGTCAACGCCGTGAATGCATTGGAAACGAAGCTCTACGTGCCCGACATTCGTTTCAACCGGAAGATCGGCCAGTACGCGGGCGAGTATTGGAGCGTGGACGGGCGCCGGCTGACGCAGGCCGAATGGGAAGCCTACCTGCCCACGATGCTGCCCACGACGGAAGACGAATCGAAGGTTCAAGAGTACTGCAAAGACGCGAACTGGATCGCACCTAAAGGAAAAGAGTAATGGCTACTACGGTTAACCCTTCGACAGGCTCAGGGCAGGCTGCGGCCGCGCAAACTCCGTTCGGGCGCGAAGCGCGTCCCTTCGACGGCAAGCGCGTCATCAATTACTCCAAGGACGGACACGTGGCGATCGTCGAGATGGACGATCCGCCCGCCAACACCTACACGCATGAGATGATGCGCCAGTTGGACGAGGCGATCTTGGATGCGCGTTTCGATACCGGCGTTGAAGTGATCGTCCTGATCGGCAAGGGTGAGAAATTCTTTTCCGCCGGCGCGAACATCGCGATGCTCAACAACGTGACCCCGGAGTTCAAATACAACTTCTGCCTGCACGCCAACGAAACGCTTTCGCGCCTGGAGCAAACACCGAAACTCGTG
>Ga0102924_1001676_pt1 | contig 25204 bp, 25 predicted proteins | sample PaiPotPPM11metaG_FD_80116 | JGI IMG/M metagenome (GOLD analysis project Ga0102924, IMG submission 80116) | Iron sulfur acid spring bacterial and archeal communities from Banff, Canada, to study Microbial Dark Matter (Phase II) - Paint Pots PPM... ... | reverse complement strand
CCCGGGTGACCATCCGCTCGGCCGGCCGGGTTGCCTTCGACGGGCATGACGTGACCGGGGTGCCGGCCGAGCGGATGGTCACCCGGGGGCTGGTGCTGATCCCGGGCGGGCGGGCGGTCTTCCCGGACATGACCGTCCAGGAGAACCTTCAGATGCTGGCGCTCACGGTCCGCAAAAACCGATCCTGGGTCCGGGAGCGGCGGGGACTCGTGTTGGAAACGTTTCCCCGCCTGGGTGAGCGCCTGTCCCAGCAGGCGGGCAACCTCTCCGGAGGCGAGCAGCAGCAGCTGGCTCTCGCGAAGGCGCTCATGCTCGATCCCAAGGTGCTCTGCATCGACGAGCTGTCCCTCGGGCTCGCCCCTGTGGTCGTGGCGGAGCTCATGGAGATCGTCTCGAGCATCCACAAACGCGGGGTCGCACTCGTGGTGGTCGAGCAGAGCCTCAACATCGCTGCCGAGCTCTGCGGCCGAGCCGTCTTCATGGAGAAGGGTGAGGTCCGCTTCGAGGGCCGCACAGCCGAGCTGCTCGAGCGCGACGACATTGCCAGAGCCGTGTTCCTCGGAGAGGCATCCCGCTGAAGCGGCGCCACCGACGATCGGTATTCCGGGGGGGTCAGGCCTTAGCTAGGAGCCAAACAGCCGGCTACTGGTGAAACAGATGCGGTTCCTGAGACGAAGCCGAGACGAAGGCTGGCGTCAGACACCCGTCGAATCCTGGTGAGACCACAAAAGTGGGTCTTGATGCGCAGTGGCTTAGGACGAGCTCATCAGCGGAACCTGGGAATCACCGCTTCACCCATCAATCGGATGGTCTCCATCGACTCTTCGTGGGTGAGATCGCCGTACTGCACGATGCCCATGAACTGATCAAGCCCGATCCGCTCGTACTCCGCCACGACCCTCGCGCAGGTGTCGGGGGCACCGACGCACATGCGGTTGTCGGCGATCATCTCGGCGGCACGTTCCTCCGGAACGAACTCCGCGGCGGCCAAGGCCTCCCGCTCCTCGACCTTCGCCCGGTGCTCCGTGTAGCCGGCCTGCTGGGCGATTTCGCCGAAGTAGCGAGTGACCCGGCCCCAGTGGGCGACCCCTTGGAGGCCGCCCCGTTGCATGGCCGAGGCGTCGTCGGGGGCGCATCGCAACACCGTAAACCCCGCCGTCTGCTCGTTGACGAAGGCGCCGACCGGCTCAGCCGACTTGATTGCCTCGCGGTAGGTCGTCAGCTGGCCCGTCAGTTCGGCCGGGTTGCTCGAGGTGAAGCTCAGGCACCCAAGGCCCATGTTCCCCGCCAGCTCGAAGCTGCTCGGGCTGGTGCACGCCATCCACATCGGTGGGTGGGGGGACTGCACGGGCTTCGGCACGACGACCCGCGGGGGGAGCGAGAGGTACTGGCCTTCGAACCCTGCGAACTCCCGCTGCGCCCAGATCTTGGCGAAGAGGGGAAGGACCTCCAGCATCATCGGCCGAGCGTCCTCGGGAGCGATGCCGAACCCCCCGAGCTCCTCCATGGTGATCGACCGGCCGACCCCGAACTCGACCCGACCGTCCGAGACGATGTCGAGGGCGGCGATCCGCTCCGCGATCCGGAACGGATGGTTGAACGGTGGAGGGGTGAGGACGACGCCGTGGCCGATCCGGATCCGCGACGTCCGCTGCGCGGCAGCGGCGAGGAAGACCTCGGGCGACGACGAGCGGGAGAGGTCCTCCAGGAAGTGGTGCTCGACTGCCCACACGTAGTCGAACCCCATCTCCTCGGCGAGCTCCACCTGCTGCAACGCCTCGGAGTAGATCTCGCGTTCCGTCCGGCCCGCAGCCTCGACCTCGATCGGGAGGGCGAGCTCGTAGATCAGTCCGAAGTTCACCGTGCTTCCCCGTGTCGATCGTCGTTAGTCGAGACACTACTCACGTCGACGATGCGGCGAAGCAGCGGCCCGATGGCGGCCGCCATCGCCGCGTGGCCGTGGTCGTTCGGGTGCACCCCGTCGGCGAGATCACCGGCATCGACAAGGGCCCGGCCCTGCACGACCGTCACGGGCCGAACAGCGGACGACAGAGCTGCCGCCGAGTCCTCGACGGCCCGCCGGAGCTCCTCGAGGGTGGCGCCCCTGGAGTTCGAAGTCTGCTCGGCATCGGGTCGCACGATCGGGGAGATCACCACGACGGGAGTGCCCGAGCCGGGAGGCGCGACCGCGTCGATGAAAGCCGACGTCTGGGCAGCGAGGAGCGGCGCGGGGTGGGCGAGGGTGCTCCAGCAGTTCGTGCCGAAGGCCACCGAGATGACCTCGGGCGCCAGCTCCGGGACGTGCTCGGCCACCGCCAGCTCCCCCCGGCCCGCCGCCGGGAAGCCGAGGTTCACGACGTCGAGGTCGTGGCGCCTGGAAACCACCGAGGCCCACGCCGCGCTGGGCGCCGAGCTCCCGAAGCCGGCGGTGATGGAGTCGCCGTAGGCGACCCACCGGGGCCGGGCCGGCGCGACCTCCACGTCCCCACCGTGGGCCCGGAGCCGCCCGAGCTCGGGTCGATAGCCCGTCGGCAGGTAGACGACGGCGGGGACGTCGGGGTCGACCTCGTCGTCGAGGAGGCGAAGCACGCCATGGTCGGACCGCGGCTCGACCCTCTGCACGTCGACGACCCGCCCCCCGCGGTGGACCTCGAAGGTGACACCGGCGCCGTCGCCCCAGCCGCCGAGGTCGTCGCCTTGGAGGACGTACTCGATCTCCAGCTCCTCGGCGTCGCCCTTCAGCTCCAGGCGCACCCCGACCGGCATCCACGACCAGAGTGCGATGTCCTGAGGGATCCGCAGGTCCGTGGCCGGGAGGCGCGGGTACGGGATGCCCTGTTGGGGCTCGAAGGCGATCCCGCGCAGGAAGGGCCGCGAGTCGGTCTCCCTCACGCCTCGCTCCTGGGTGCAACGGCGAGCGAGGACACCCACTCCGCGACGGTCGTGACCGTTGCCTGACGGGGGAACACCTTCTGCACAAGGACGGCGTGCACCTCGGCGTCGGCATCCGTGCACCCGTCCGCCAGGACGGTGGCGGCGAGGTCGAGGTCGGCCGCGGCGCGTACGGTCGAGAGGACCACGCCTCCGGTGGCAACTCCGGCGAGGGTGATCCGGCGGATCTTGCGGGCGCGCAGGATGATCTCCAGGTCCGTGCCGAAGAACGCGCTCGTGCGGCGCTTGGTGACGACCACCTCTCCGTCGATGGGGGCGAGACGGGGGTCGATGGCTGTCATTGCGTCGCCCTCGCGCAAGTCGCCGTTGGCGGCCGAACGGCTGACGGTCCGGTTCCGGTCATCCACCTCCGGATAGCCGGGCCGAAAGGCAACCATCACGAAGATCACCGGCGTCCCGTGCTCCCGAGCTGCGCCAAGGGCCGCCCCGAGCCGCTCGACCAGGGAGGGATCGTTCCGGGCGAAGGTGTCGAGGATCCAGGACTGGACGTCGAGGAGCAGCAGCGCCGAGTCGCCACTGCTCATCGCGGCCCACCTAGGGTCTGGGCGATGGGAGCCGAGCGATGACCTCCGCCGACGCCCGGCGGCAGCCGCAGTACGGCACGATCCTGCGCTCGGCGGCACCGGAGCTCGTCGAGGTCCTCGCCGGCGGGGGCCTCGACTTCCTGCTGGTCGACCACATGCACTCGGCGCTCAGCTGGGAGACGACCGCCGCCATCGCCCGAGCGGCCCGGGCGGCCGGGCTGCACGCCTTCTACCGCCCCAACGGCGCTCCCGAGACGGGTGAGGCCCCCGTCTACCTGGCGGCACAGTGCAACCGCGCGCTGAGCGTCGGCTTCGACGGGCTCTTCGTCTCGGTCCGAGACGAGCGCGACGCCGCCGCCGTGATCGGGGTCGCCGATCGCTTCTGGCAACGCAACCTCCACGCCGCCGCCGACTTCGGTGACGACGTCGAGGCGTACCGGAAGGCGATCCGCGACAACCTCTTCGTGATCGCCCAGTTCGAGAGCATCGCTTCCCTCGATCACCTCGAGCGCGTCGCCGCCATCGAGGGACTCGACGGTCTGGCGGTCGCCAACTCCGATCTCTCGATCGAGGCCACGGGCGGTCTGGATGCCGAGGACGACCGCGTGCTCCAGATCGTGGGCCGCGTGTCCGAGGTCTGCCACGAGCATCGGCTGGCGCTGTGGTGCAACACCGGCTACGGGTTCCCCACGGCGTCGTCGATGGCCGAGCGCGCTCACCGCCTGGTCGAGCGGGGCGCCGACCTCGTCCTCCTCCAGTCGGCCGAGCTCATCCTGGCCAACGCCATACGCGGGATCACCCAAGGCACCTCCGAGCATCCTTCACAGCCAGGGCGGTAGCACCGGTAGGGCGGCATCGGCGGCGAGCGGTGACGCCGGGTGCCGGCCGATGAGCCACGCGAGGAGATCGGCGGCCGGGCCCTCGACGGTGACCGGCGGCCCGCCGCTGCCCGAGAGCGTGAGCTCCGTCTCCGGGCGGTCCCCGGCCACCAGGCGCAGCGGAGGAGTTGCGGCGATCGTCGCGAAGTGTCCGACGACCTCGGCTAGGAGGGCGTCAGCCAGGTCCGCAGGGAGCTCGCCCACGGTGGTCGGGTCGAGGTCGAGCCGGTGGATCCAGATCTCCCGGACCCGCAGCCACGGAACCTCGTGGGCGGGCACCTCCCGCCCGAGGACCGTCCTCACGACCGTGTCCCACTGACTGCCCTCCGTCGCCGCCAGCACGGCGTCGAAGTGCTCGTCCGATCGCAACAGGTCGGCGCGGATGTCCGCGGCCGGTCGCCGCGCCCCATCCTCGATCTGCTCGGCCCGACGCGCCGGGTTGGCGTACATGGGCGTCTCGACTCCGGTTTGCGCCCAGATCAGGAGGTTCCCCAGTGCGTCCGCATTGCGTGCCACATGCGAGACGACGTGGGCGCGAGACCATCCGGGCAGCCCGGAGGGGGACGACAGGTCGCCGTCGGCCAGCGCCGCCACGTCGGCTTCCACGGCGGAGGTGCCGTGCCGGATCCAACCCATGCATGCATCGAGGCGAGCCCGTTGGGCATCCTGCATCACGACGCACTGCGGCAGGCGTTTCGGCACTCGCCGATGCCCTGGATGCACGTCACCACCAGGTCGCCGTCGGACAGGTAGCGAGGCGGCGTCCGGGCGTGGCCCACCCCCCCGGGGGTGCCGGTCGCGATGAGGTCTCCAGGCATCAGGGTGACGACCTGGGAGACGTACGCCACCAGCTCGGCCGGGCCGAACACGAGGTCGCCGATGTCGGCGTACTGGACCATCTCGCCGTTGACCTCGCAGGTGAGCCGCCCGGACGTACCGCCCGCCTCGTCCACGCTGACCAGCGCCGGGCCCACCGGCGTCGCATGCTCGAATGTCTTGCCCTGGAGCCACTGCGTCGTGCGGTACTGCCAGTCGCGTGCCGTCACGTCGTTGACGACCGTGAACCCGGCGATGCCGGCCGCGGCCTCCTCGACGTCCGCGTTGCGGACCGGTGTGCCGAGCACCACGCCGAGCTCCGCCTCCCAGTCCATCTGGCACGACTGGGCGGGGAGGACGATGGCGTCGTGTGCCCCGATGAGCGCCGAGGTGAACTTTGCGAACAGCGTCGGGTGCTCCGGCAGGTCCCGGCCCATCTCGAGGATGTGCTCGCGGTAGTTGAGGCCGACACAGATGATCTTCTCCGGCCGGGGGACGAGCGGCGCGAAGTCGGCACCCGCCGTCGGGCTGCGATCCCCGGATGCCCGGACCGCACGATCGCGCCAGGCCGGGTCCGCCAGGAGCGTTCCGACGTCCGCTGCGCCCGGGATCTCGATCAGCTCGTCCCCATCGTGACGAACGGCGGCGGTGCCGCCCCGCGTCCGGATCGTGGAGAGCCTCATGTGCGGGCGTCGCGGGCCACCACGCCTGGCGACGGTTGAAGGTGGTAGAGGTCGACGGCGTTCCCAGCGCAGATGCGATGCGCCTCCGCCTCGGGCACGTTCCCGAAGTCGGCTGCGATGGTTCGCCAGCTCGCCGGCCAGTCCGAGCCCGTGTGCGGATAGTCACTCGACCACAAGATCTGTCCGACGCCGATCGCGTGCCGCTCCCGAATGGCGACGTGATCCGTGATGTAGGCGAAGAAAAAGTTTCGGAAGTACTCGAGCACCGGGCGGGCCGGCCCGTCGGGACCGAAGCTGTGCCGGTGCTCACGGTCGACCAGCTGCTCCTTGAAGTACGGCAGCCACCCGCAGTCCGCCTCTGCGAACACCACCCGGAGCGATGGGCACCGGTCGAGGGCCCCGGTGCCGATGAACTGGAGGATCCGCTCCGGCACGTCGAAGAAGCGCGGGGCGGCGGCCAGCTTGCTCGGCCGGCCGCTCGGCCCCGGGTGCGCGCTCGGCGGGCGGTCGGTCAGCTTCACGTGGATGTGGAGGGGGAGGTCGCGCTCGATCAAGGCCTCCCAGACGCGGTCGTTCTCGTCGGCCAGGTCCAGACCCCCCGCCGGGTACTGGCCGATGAGGACCCCGCGGATCTCCGCCCTGCCGGCCACCCGGTCGATCTCGGCCAGCGCGTCGGCGACTCCGCTGTTCGGCAGCACGGCCATCCCCAGGAGGCGGCTCGGCGACGCAGAGGCGAACTCCGTGAGCCAGTCGTTGTAGGCGCGGACGAGCCCCACGTGCAGCTCCTTGTCGGCCGTCGTGACCATGCCCTCGAACAGGCGCGGGGTCGGGAAGAGCACCTCCGCATCCACCCCGTCCTCGTCCTGGTCGGCGACGCGGCCCTTGCCGCTCTTGAGGTTGTCCGGTACGTCCTCCCACCGGGCCCACGGCCGCCGTTCGTGTCGCCGCTGGCCGGCGGAGACGTTGAACCCGAAGTTGATGGGCGAGCTCACGCCGTGGATGACCCATCCGTCCCCCTGGTCGAGGTGCTCCAGTCGAGGGGCGCGGTCCTTCAGCTTCGCGGGGACGCGATCGATCCACAGATCCGGGGGCTCGTTGACGTGGCTGTCGGCCGAGATCAGGGTGTAGCCCGGGGACGGCGACCGGTCGGGGCGCGGGGGCACGGTCACGGTCTCGCTCGCTGCATGAACTCGGCGACCCCCCGGGAGTGGCGCGCCGACAGACCAAGCTTCTCGAAGACCGGCGCGTCGCTGAAGACGAAGAGGTCCGCGGCGACCGCGCCGGTCGCCAGGCGCAGGGAGCACCAGGAGGGGACGACGAAGACGTCTCCGCTCGAGACATCGTGGCGATCCCCCTCCAGCCAGACGGTCATCGCCCCCTCGAAGACCTGCCAGACGGACGAGCCCACGCAGCGTTCCGGCTCGAAGCCCGCACCCGGCGCGAGACGGTGCATCTCCAGACGCATCGTCGACAACGCATCCGCGCCGCTGGCGGGATTGACGAACCGGACGGCAGCGTGCCCCGGGCCGAGGACCGACGCCGTTCCCTCCGCTTCGAGGCACAGTTGCTCGCTCAGCGCTGCAGCGATGTGCTCGCGCCGGTAGGCGAGCAGCGGCGAGTCGAAGTCGGACTCCGCCGCCACCCCAAGGGGATGCAGCCCTGGGTGGCCCCACAACCGCTCCGACCTCGAGACACTGCGGCCCGCGAGCACGCCGGCAACGTCGGCGGAGTGCCCGGGCTGGAAGAAGCCGGCGTCGAGGTCGTGGACCAGCGGGATGTCGAGGCCGTCGAGCCAGACCGCCGGACCGGTCGATTCGCTGCGGTGCTCGTGCCACGTCCACGCCGGGGTTAACAAGACGTCGCCCTCCCGCATCTCGACCGGGTCGCCGTCGACGACGGTCCAGACCGCGGCTCCTTCGAGCATGAACCTGAACGCGCCCTGGGAGTGCCGGTGCGCGGGGGCCACCTCCCCCGCACCGAGGTACTGCACGGCGGCCCACAACGTCGGGGTCGCGTACGGACGGCCGGCTAGGCCGGGGTTGGCCAGCGCGATGGCTCGACGCTCCCCGCCGCGGCCCACCGGCACGAGGTCCCCGGCCCGCTGTGCGAGGGGGAGCAGGGTGCTCCACGCCCAGACGGCGGCCCGGGCCGGTCCCGATGGTGCCGGCGGCATGAGGTCCGCGCGCTGGGTCCATAGCGGGGCCAGGCCGGCGCGGTCGAAGTCCTCGTACAGTGCCGCCAGATCCGGCGCGTCGACTGCGGGCTGGGTGCTCACGGTCCGCCTCGGCCCGATCCCGGGGACCGCAGCCCGTGCGCGAGATACCGGCCCGCCCGCCGACCGGAAAACACGCAATCCGACAGGGACAACCCGCTGTGGTAGGTCCGAGCCGTCCCGCACACGCCCACGGCCGTCCGGCCGGCAGCGCAGAGGCCCTCGATCGGGTCGCCGTCGGGTCGCACGACCCGGCCCGACCCCTCGTCCACCACCAGACCGCCCAGAGAGGTGAAGGCTCGGGGCGAGCACTCGAAGGCGTGGAACGGCGGGCGGACGATGGGACGCCTGAAGTCGTCGTCCTTGCCGAGGTCGTCGGGCTGGTGCCGAGCGATCTGACGGTTGTACCTGCCGACCGAGTAGGCCACGGCGCTCGGGGAGAGCCCCAGCCCGTCCGCCAGCGCTTCGACCGTGTCCCCCACGGCGTGCCCGTCGAGCGCTAACCGCTCGGCAACGTTCGGGTCGATCTCCCCACCGTACTCCGCCGCCTCGGCCATGGCGGCGGCGTAGATGTCGTCATCGGCGACGAGCCAGGCGCGTCCGTTGTGGGCCTTGATCACCTCGTCGCCGAGGGCGCCGATGTAGAGCCGCTCGTTGGTGACGCGGGACCCGCTCGGGCCGATCATGATGCCGTACAGCAGGGCATCGGCCGGCACCGAGACCGATGCCAGGAATTCGTTCATGAAGGCGACGGCGCCGCCCACCCCCTGGCCAAGTCGGATCCCCTCGCCGTCGGAGCTGGCCGGCCCCAAAGGGGGGAGGGCGGCGAACAGCGCGTTGTTGCGCACGACGAGGTCGCGGTCGGCCTGGAACCCGCCGGTGGCGAGGACCACCCCCCGGCGCGCCCGCACGACCGAGGGACCGTCGCTGTCGGAGGAGCATTGGACCCCCGTCACGCGCCCGTCGTCGTCGACGAGTCCCCCGACGGCGGTGTTTGTCCGGATCTGGATGCCCCTGGCCGTCATGGCGTCCTGGAGGTGCCACATGGTCACGTAGCCGGTGAAGTTCGCCCGGCCCGCAAGCCCCGCCGTGGGTAGCGACTTGTCCCCCACCGGCTTGTGACCGCGCGGCGCGGGCGGGCTGGCATCCCGGTAGGGAGCGCAGAGCTCGCTGCCGGAGTAGTACAGGCCGAACCCCGGCGGGGGGTTGCTCGTCTTGTAGGGCCAGAACCCCTCCGCGAACGGGACGCCCTGCTCCTCCAGCCACATCAGGTTGGCGTTGCTCTCGGCGCAGAACCGGTGCAGGGTCTCCGGTGACACCGACGGCCGCTCGACCACGGACTCGAGGTATCGGAACATGCCCTCTGCGCTGTCCTCGAACCCGGACGCCCGCTGGTGCTCGGTCCCGGCGGCGTAGATGATCCCACCGCTCATGGCGCTGGAGCCGCCGACGTTGAAGCGCTCGATGGCCAGCACCTCCGCCCCCCCGTCCGAGGCCTCGATCGCCGCGGACGCGCCGGCTAGGCCGACACCGACGACGACGACGTCCACCTCCAGGTCGTTGGCCACGGCGATCCCCCTCAGCGGTTTCTGACCCAGGGGTCGAACACGGGCGCCTTGAAGATGCCCGGCGGCGCAGCGATGACATCAGGGATCGCCTTCAGGGCCACGGCCGCCGTGGAGTACAACAGGGCGTTGTAGAACGGCACCGGCTCCTCGGTCCAGGTACGGGCGACGGTCAACTCCATCTTGTAGGACGGCGTCCCCTCGATCTGGGCGATCCACACGCGTCGCTTCTCCCAGTTCGGCAGGTCGTTGTCGACGTGCCAGCCCTCGTGCATGGAGATGAACGGCTCGCCGTCGACCAGCCCGTTGAGCGTCCACCGGGTGCCGGCGATCGTTCCCTTCGAGACCCGGCCGGCGGGCAGGTCGATATCGCGCGTGGCCAGTCCGAGCTCCAACTCGACGGACAGGCCCTCGATGGCGACCCCGAGGTAGTCTCCCAGGAGGTAGACCACCTCGCCGAACATGCGCTTGAACATGTCGGCGATCGGCGAATCGACCTTGAACGTCTCCGGGTCCTGACCCATGCCCATCTGCTCGAACACCATCGCTCCGCTCGGGTGGGAGGCAACGTTGGAGTTCTCGGTGATGTCGACCCTGCGAACGTCCGAGCACAGGCACGTGATGAGCGCAGGGAGGCGGTCGAGGATCAGGCCGGGGTTGATGCCGGTGCCGAAGAGGGTGACCCCGCCGGCGTGGGCCGCATCCAGGAACGCCTGCTGGTAGTCCTCACCGTGGGCCACCGGATAGAAGTAGGAGGCGGTCGAGATGACGTTCTTCCCCGACCGCAGGAGCGCCTGCACGTCGGCGTCCATGTCGGGCCATCCCCTCGGCGTGAGGAGCGCGTTGTGCATGACGACGTCGGCGTCGAGCGCCAGGATCTCTTCGCGGTCCTTGGTGGCGCGAACCCCGATCGGTGGCCGACCGACCAGCTCGCCAGCGTCGCGCCCGGCCTTGTCATCGGAGTAGGCGAAGACGCCGACGACCTCGACGCCGGGATCGTCGAGGAGCAGGCGCAGGCTGTCCGACCCGACCGAGCCCGTGGCCCACTGCACGACCTTCACCGTCATCTACGCTCGCTTCCCTCGCTGTGAGTCGACAGTGTGCCTAGCAACTACACTGCCCGTCAAGCCGACCCCTGGAGGCACGCATGCTCCCCATGCCCCCGCCCGAGCATTTCGACTTCCGACGAGTGATCCAGCGGTTCGGGCAGGAGACCCCTGAGGCGACGTGCGTGACGGACGTGGCGGGTGAGCGGTGGAGCTGGAGCCGGGCAGCCTCGGAGATGACCTCGGCGGCCGCCGCGCTGTCCGTCCTGGGGGTATCTTGCAAGGAGCCCCTCGGGATCATGTTGCCGAACTCCCTGGACTGGCTGCGGGCTTGGTGGGGCGCGTCGGTCCTCGGCGCCACCATCGTCGCCATCAATCCCGCCCTGCGCGGGGAGACGCTCAGGCACGTGTGCACCGAGACCGCGCTCACCAAGGTGGTCACCACGCCCGAGCTGTGGCACCGGATCGACGAGCTCGCACTCCCGGTCTCTCTGGTCGATCCCGGATCCCTCCGCAGCGATGCCCACGTCTCGCAGTCGGACTGGGTCGAGATCCATCCCTGGGACAGCGCCATCATCAACTTCACGTCGGGTACCACGGGACCGTCCAAGGGTGTGCTGACGACGCACATGCACCTCCACAGCGCCGCCGCCACCGACGGCTGGGGACTGACGCGAAGCGACGTCGTGTTCGCCCACATGCCGCTCTTCCACACCGGCGGGATGGCCCCCGCCATGGCCGGTTGGCAGGCCGGCGGCGCCGTGGCGCTCCGACCCCAGTTCCGGGCGTCCACCTTCCTCCAGGATGTCCGCTCGGCGGGGGCGACGTTCGTGGTCCTGGTGGGTACCATGGCGTCCGTCCTCCACGCCACGCCGCCGAGCCCCGACGATCACGACAACCCGCTTCGCGCGGTCAACATGATCCCGCTGATCCCCGACATCTCCGCGTTCATGAAGCGCTTCGCCGTCGGGGAGATCCAGGTGATGTATGGCATGACGGAGGTCCCACAGGCGATGCACCACAGCTGGGTGGGGAAGGTGGAGCGACCGACCGCCGCGGGCCGCCTGCGTCCCGGTTTCGAGGCGAGAATCGTCGACGAACACGACGTCGCCCTGGCCGACGGGGAGATCGGCCAGCTCGTCCTGCGCGCCGACCGCCCCTGGACCATCACCACCGAGTACGTGAACCGTCCTTCGGAGACCGCTCGGGCGTGGCGCAACGGGTGGTTCCACACCGGGGACCTATTCAGCCTGGAGGACGGCTTCTTCTTCTTCCAGGATCGGGCAACCGACTCCCTGCGGCGCCGGGGGGAGAACATCTCGAGCTACGAGGTCGAGCGTGCGGTGCTCGCCTTCCCGAAGGTGTCCGAAGCGGCGTGCGTCGGCGTCCGGACGGATCATGGCGATCAGGACGTCAAGATCTTCGTCGCCCGCTCTGATGGTGGACCCGTCGACCCGGCAGAGCTGATCACATTCCTGCGCCAGGAGCTCCCGTACTTCGCCGTCCCCCGGTTCGTCGAGGTGGTTGCCGAGCTTCCCAAGACCCCGACGGGCAGGATCCGCAAGGACGTCCTCCGGGACCGGGGCAACACCGGCACGACCTGGGACCGCGAGGCGGCCGGGATCGCCGTCACCCGGGACTACTGAGCGCCCGACGGCGGTCAGGCGTCCTCGGGGCTCAGGCGCTCGAGCTGGAGCCGGGTGAAGCCGTCGATCACGGCCCGCAGCACATCGGTGGCAATGCGCGGGTCCAGCGGCGTCGTCCCAGCGTACGCCGCCGCCGCCTCGAGCACCTCCGCCTCGCGCGCGCGGTCGACGACCGGGAGGCCGTATCGGCCCTTGTAGCGGACGACCTCCTCGATCACGCTCGACCGCTCGACGAGAAGGTCGACGAGTTTCCGGTCGATCCGGTCGAGCTCCTTTCGGATCGCGCTCAGATCCCCGACGACTTCACGCGGTGACACCTCCGCAAGCTTGGCCGAGGGTCGCCCGGCAGGGCAATCCGCGCGACGTCACCGCGAGCGCCGAAGGCGCCCCTGGCTCGGCGCGGAGGGGCCAACGGCCGACGGCAGCCGCGCCACGACCGCATCATCGGTGAGCGGACGCCGGGGTTCGGCCTCGCCCACCTGGCCGGCGACCTCATCGAGCATCAGCCCGCGCCGGACCGCTTCCCCCGCCAGCAGGCACAATGCCGGCTCATTCGAGAAGAGCCCGGAGAGGGAGCGGCCCTCACCACGCGCGACCACTGCACCGCGGTGATCGCCCACGACCGCGAACAACCTGCTGCCGGGGTGCTCGTCGTCCCCCTCCGGTTCGCGGTCCCGGTCGTCGGCGCGATGGAGGAACACCGACACCCCCCGCTGCTCCGCCTCGGCGAGAACACCGAACACGGGCGCGAGCTCGCTCTCCCAGGCGTGCACGAGGATCTCCCTCCGGCTGCCGTCGAGGACGTCGCTCGCACGGCCGAGCACAGCCCCCCGGTCCGCCAGGCTGTAAGTGAGGTGGCGCCCGGGCTCGGTCACCCTCGGCAGCGAGTCGCTCAGGGCCTCGATGTTGTGGGCCATGTCCCGCCGGAGCCTCCGGATCAGCGCTCCCGCCGGCAGGGCAACATAGTCGGCGCCCCGATCGGTCGTGCGCGCCTCAAACGCAGCGCCCCGGGCGATGAGCTTCCCGAGCGTCTCGTAGACGGTGCTCCGCGGGACCCCCGATCGTTTGGCGACCTCGTATCCGCTCAGCTGCTCCCCGGCCGTCACCAGCGCGAGATAGGCCTTGGCCTCGTAGCTCGACATCCCGAGCGCCATGAGATCCTCGATCACCGTGGAACGCTCGTCGACCATGGGAGGAGTGTAGAACCCACCCCCTGCGCCGGAGTCGCACCCGAAGGGAGTCGTTGGGTACTGTACGGCTGTCACATGGTTGCCCGTGACCTGGGAGGCGTCGCGCATGGTGCAGGTCCGTCGCCGCCGGGACCCTGAGCGGACACGCGAGGTCCTCGCCTCCTGGTTCGGGCGGCGGCTCGGGGCCGATGTCACGGTCGAGGACTACGAGGTTCCGGCCAACGGGTTCTCGAACGAGACTATCTGCGTCCGGCTGGCGTACGAGATCCCATCGGGCCGCCGCCGCGAGCGCTTCGTCGTCCGGGTGGGACCGACGGACCATCAGCTTTTCCTGCACGCGGACGTGTTCCGCCAATGGGACGTGATGGCCGCCCTCGCCGCCACGTCCGACGTGCCGGTGCCGCCGCTGCAATGGCGCGAGACCGACGCGTCCGTGCTGGGCGCCCCCTTCTACGTCATGGGCCATGTCGAGGGGCGGATCCCCCCCGACCTCCCGAGCTACCACGAGGCGGGGTGGGTGACGATGCTCCGACCCGGGGAGCGGTCGCGCATGATCGACAACGCCCTCGTCGCGTTGGCGCACGTTCACCGAACGCCGTGGCAGCCCTTCGCCTTCCTCGCCGCTGATGACCGCACGGCAGACAGCCTCGGCGCGCTTGTCACCGATGTGGAGGCCTCCTTCGCCTGGGCCGCCCGTGGCCGCTCCTACCCGATCCAGGAGCGGGCGCTCCGTCACCTCCGCGACGCCCGGCCGGACTCGCCCCCCATCAGCCTGCTGTGGGGCGACTGTCGGATCGGCAACGTCGTGTTCGGCGACGACCTCGGGGTGAGGTCCGTGCTCGACTGGGAGATGGCGGCACTCGGGCCGGCCGAGGCCGACCTGGCGTGGTGGCTGATGATGGAGCGCCGGTGGACGGAGGGGCGGGGCGTCCCCCGCCTGCCCGGCGTACCGGATCGGGACGAGATCATCTCCCGCTACCAGACGCTCCTGGGGCGACCTCTGGGGGACCTGCACTACTACGAGGTGCTGGCCGCTCTCCGGCTGTCGGTGGTCATGATCCGCACCAACGACAACCTGGCCGAGTACGGCGTGCTCCCGGCCGACCACACCGTGGGCCAGGCCAACCCCATCACCCAGCACCTCGCCTCTCTGGTCGGTCTCCCCGTCCCGGAGCTCAGCCCGCAATTCTCCGCCTCGATCGCCGCCCTGCACGGCGGTCACGACGTGGCGTCGTAGTCCTCGCTCGCCGTGCGGATCGTCACGTTCGACGTCCCCTCGCCGGTGGGGACGCTCACACGGGGGGGCGCGGCGATGGACGACGGGAGCGTCACCGACCTCAACCTCGCCTATCGGTGTTCGTTGGAGGCGGACGGCCACGGTCGGGCGCAGCAGGTGGCCGATGCCGTCCTGCCGCCCGCCACGCTCGAGATCCTGCGCGGCGGGCGGCACTCCCTCGCGGCCGCGCGGCAGGCGGTCGCCTACGCCGCCGGCGCACCCGCACAGGACGGCGCCGGCCGACAGCTGCGGCACGTGGCCTCGGCCATCCGGCTGCGGGCCCCCTTCCCTCGGCCCAACTCCATCGCGACTTCCTCACCGTGGAGGAACACGTCCGCAACGCCCGCGGGCAGCGCCACCGGAGGAGTGGTTCCGGCTGCCGGTGCACTACAAGGGCAACCCCGATGCCCTCTACGGCCCCGACGACGAGGTGCCGTGGCCCAGCTTCACCGCCCAGATGGACTACGAGCTCGAGATCGCGGCGATCGTCGGCACCCCCGGCTGAGCCATCGCGGTCGCGGACGCCGAGGACCACATCTTCGGCTACACGATCTTCAACGACTGGAGCGCCCGGGACATCCAGCGTCGCGAGCAGTCCGTCAACCTCGGCCCGGCGATCGGCAAGGACTTCGCGAACTCCCTCGGCCCCTGCATCGTGACGGCCGACGACTTCGATGCCACGACGGCGCTGATGCGGGCGACCGTGGACGGCGAGGTGTGGTCGGAGGGGACGATCGCGGCGATGCAGTTCGACTTCTCCGAGATCGTGGCGTGGGTGTCCGAGGCCCAGACCATCCAGGCCGGGGACATCCTCGGCAGCGGCACCATCGCCGGGGGGTGCGGGCTCGAGTTGGACCGGTGGATCGAGCCGGGATCGCTCGTCGAGCTCGAGGTGGAGGGCATCGGCGTGCTGCGCAACCGCGTCGGGCCGCGCCCCGGCGGCCCGTTTGAGGTCGGGCCCTGCCAGGAGGGAGCCGATCCCATGACGGTGCTCCTCAGTGGGCGACGCTGTCGACCTGGAGCACGGTCTTGGGCAGCGAGCCGACGCGAGCGTGGCCCCAGACCTCGTAGTCGGCCGGGCGCTGCTGGCTCCACGCGCGGTCGTCGATCAGCTCGCCGGCGCAGCCGAACTCCACGCTGAACCCCGACGGGGACTCGAAGTAGAAGCTCACCATCGTGTCCAGGGAGTGACGGCCGAGCGTCAGGTTGATCGGGATCCCCCGCGCCTGGACGACGTCGTAGGCCCGCCCGACGTCGTCGAGCGATCTCGCCTCGATGCAGATGTGACCGAGGCCACGGTGACCGGCGAGCCCGAGGTAACCCAGGCAGTGCGTCCGGGGGTTGCACCGATAGAAGGCGGGACCTCCCGGCTGCCCGTTCCAGGCGATGATCGGGTACTCCGCCAGTAGCCGGAAGCCCATGATCTCGGTGGCGAAGCGGTGCAGCTCCGCCGTGCGCTCCGGCACGAACACCACCGCGTGGGGGATGCCCAGCGCGTCGGCCACGAAGCCCTGCGTCGGCTTCCCGGGGAGGAACGACCCTGGTTGGAACGTCTGGGAGTAGAAGATCTCGTGCCGGTAGCCGGCCGGGTCCTCGAAGCACGCGACGCCCTGCACGCCCCGCTCGTCCAGGAGCATACCGTCGCCGACCATGGGGGCCAACCCCGCCCGTTCGAGCTCCAGCACGGCCGCGTCGAACGCATCTCGATCGCGCAGCTCCCATCCGAAGTAGGCCAGCCGGTCGACGTCGCCAGGGTGGACCGACAGGCGATACCCGCGGTCGTCCAGTCGCAGGCGCACCGCCCCATCTGCGCCCTCCTCCCCGATGCCCAGCCCGAGGACCTCGGGTCCGAAGGTCTCCCATGCCCGGGCGGCCGGTGACTCCACACCGATGTAGCCGAGTGCCAAGATCTCCATGTCTCTCCTCCGACGGTCCGGGTCGTCAGCCTTGCTCGTCCGGGGCGGCTGCGGGTCCCGCCCAGATCGAGACGTCGATGCCGCCGCCCGCCAGGGCCTCGATGAGCGGTCCCCCGCCGGGCGGGAAGATCTCCGGGCCGCGGTCGTAGTCCCAGTGCCGCTGGGCGGCCATGTTGTCCACCGACCGGACGGTGAGCTCGACGGAGGAGATGAGGCCCGGCTCGTGCTCGAGCTGCGCCTCCCAGGCTCGGGCGTGCGCGGTGTCCACGAAGAAGTTGATGTGCTCGCAGGTCGCGAGCCAGTCCCGGGAGAAGTGCCGGGGGTGCAGCCCCCAATGGACGACGGCGGTCTCGGGCCGCAGCGACCGCACCCGGCGGTCGGACATCACGATCTCGATGGGCTGCCAGCAGTCGGGGCACGCCGATCGAATCGCGACCTCGCGCCCTGGGAACAGCGCGTCGATGGCGCAGGCCTCCGCCGCGCAGCCCGCGAACCACCCACCGCTGCCGTCGACCTCGACCGCGTGACGCGTGGCCAAGGTGCTGAACGGCGGGACCTTCACGATGTTCTCCGTGCCCGGTACGAACATCACCTGGACCCCGCGCTCGAGCAGTGACAGGGCCTGCCTGGTGGCCGCCCTGCTCAAGCCCAGCTCCGAGGCGACCGCCGCCAGCGTCGGTGCCCGCCCATGCTCGATGAAGGTCGACTCGAGGTACCGCCGCACCCGCTTGGCGTCGGCGTCGAGCTCGAACGGCTCTGCGGCCGTGTCCCCCCACGACCCGTACGGACGGCTCAGGGTGTGCACGCCACCTCCCGCTCCAGGCCGGCGCCGGCGAGCATCTCGGGTGGCGGGCCCGGGTGGCGGTAGATCCGGGAGGCGTTGGCGAAGCAGATCTTCTTGACGACCGACACCTCGAGCCCCCGGAGCTGGTCGGCGACGAGGGCCTGCATGCCGGGCCAAGTGCTGTCGCCGTGCGGGTAGTCCATCTCGACCATGACGTTGTCCTCCCCGATCAAGTCGAGGTGCTGGAACCCCATGGGGTCCTCCACCGAGGTGAAGAAGAAGTTGCGGTGCACGATCTCGACCGGGTCGGGATCGCCCGGCCCCCACAGCGTCGAAGCCTCCGCCTGCCGGTACGCCCGCCGGAACCGCTCCAGGAGCATCGGCACCCAGGAGAGCCCTCCCTCGGACAGCGCCACCTTCAGTCCCGGGAAGCGCAGCGGCACCCGGGAGAACATCCAGTCAGCGAGCGTGATGATCCCGCTGACCGGGAAGAGGGCGATCGTCACCTCGGCCGGCGAATCGGTCGAGCCGGTGTTGATGCCACCACGGGACCCGACGTGGAGGTTGATGACGGTGTCGGTCTCCTCGCACGCGGCGAAGAACGGATCCCAGTAGCCGGTGTGGATGGACGGCATGTCCTGGCCCTCGGGGTTCTCGCTGAAGCTCACCGCCTTGAACCCGCGCGCTGCGTTGGCGCGGATCTCGGCCGCCGCCACGTCCACGTCCTTCAACCACGTCAGCTGCGACGCGATGAAGCGATCGGGCGCGCTCCCGCACCATTCCTCCAACAACCAGTCGTTGTAGGCGCGCATGCACGCAAAACCGAGCTCGGGGTCGCCCATCTGGGCGAACCGGGACCCCGCGAACCCCCACACCATCGAGGGGAACGGCAGGGAGGCCCAGACCCCGCAGATGTCCATGTCCTTGACGCGCGCCTTGGCGTCGACGACGCCGGGACGGAAGTCCTCGAACTTGGCCGCGGCGCTCCCCCACTCCTCGAAGGGACGGCCCACCGGGCCGTTCATCATCATGATCTCCCGGCGCTGGCCGTCGACGTCCCACCAGGGGATCCCGTCGGGGTCGTGGCGAACCAGCGGCCCAGCGTCGGCGAGCCTCGACGGCAGCCGTCCGACGAACAGCGTCTCGGGCTCCACGAGGTGGTCGTCGGCGGAGATGACGGGGCACCAGATCGGCTCGGGCGGCGGCTCCGGGAGGAGGGACACCCGTCCCCGCTCGCTCCGCCGGCCGGCGACGATTCGGGACGCACCGAGCTCTTTCATGACCCCTCGCTCCGTCCAGGGACGGCCTCGGGAACGCGATCCTCGACGACCGTGCCCCGGAAGAACGCCGGGTTCACCCCGGTGGCCATCCGCACGAGGTTGTCGCAGGCAAACTCCCGGAACTGGTCCGCATCGATGAGGCCGTCCTCAACGAGCTCCCAGGCTTCGGGCAGGACCCCCCGCACGTCGGGGACATCCCAGTGCCCGATGTCCGAGGCAAAGACGGCGTTGAGCCGCGCCCCCGGCGGATTGACGCGCGCGTCGAACGCCAGCGCGTTCAGCGGGTCATCGGCCTCGCAGCCGAATGACAGCTGCCGCCGGAAGACCTCGATGATGTCGGCGACGTCGGTGAACCCCGATTCCTCGAAGTCGTCGGTCGTCCCCGGCTCCTGGGGCGAGGAGCCGTTCCAGAACGCACCCTCCCGGCCGCGGTGACGACCGTTCGCGAGCGGCCCGCGGCCGTACTCCGCGAACAGCGCCTCGAACTCGTCGAGATCGAGGTGCGCCGGGTTGTAACGCTGGAGGGCGTCCTTGTTGCGCTTCTCGAAGTGACCGACCAGATCGGCCAGCAGTTGGGCTGCCCACGCCACGCCCCCCTCGAGGAAGCAGCACCGGAGCGCGGGGAACCGGGTGAAGACCCCGCCCATCAGCAGCGATCTGCAGGTGGCCTCCTGTGCGGCGGCGAAGTTGCCGAGGTGGTTGTAGACGTAGTTGGCGCGGGACGTCCGCGTGCCCCATCCCTTGCCGACGGCGTGGAAGCCGGGGGCCACGCCGAGCTCGACGCATCGCCGCCAGAAGGGGTCGTAGTCGTAGACGCTGTCGTGGCCGATCGTGTCGATCCAGGGGACCGTCGATCCGTCCGTTCGGGGCAGCTGCCGCTGCACCACACCGGAGGTCGTGATCGCCTTGAACCCGAGCGTGCCGACCGCGAAGTCGAGCTCCTCGATGGCCTCGTCCGGGGTGAACATGGGGATGATCGCCACCGGCTCGAGTCGGTCGCGCAGCCCGGCGAAGAGCTCGGTGTAATAGGTGTTGAACGCTCTCGCCGCCCCCCTACGGAGCTCGGCCTCCGGTACGGCGAGCGTCCCCAGGCCCATCGTGGGGTACAGGAGCGCGAAGTCGATGCCGATCTCGTCGAGGCGCTCGTACAGGAGGGCCGGGAGCATGGCCGTCGCCCGATCCAGCGCTTCGGCCGGGAAGGCGAAGAACGTGCGCGAACCCGGACGGGTCCGCGACGACACCGGCCGGTCGAGGAGGTACCGCTCCCGGTAGGCGGCAGCGACGGAGGGCCCCGCCACGTCCCCCATCAGGTCGAGGACGGTCGGGAGGAACTCCACGAAGTGGCCGTCCCCGTCCACGATCGGGTGGTCGAGCCGCGCCCGGATGCGTTCCACCGTTGGGCTGGGATCGAAGCGTCGGCTCACGAGCGGGTCTCCATTTCCCGCGCCGGCGCGCGGCCCGGCACGTCGACGGTGTGGGTGTCCCGGCCCGATCGCATGAGCGTCCCGGGCAGCTCGCCGGTCAGGGCACCGGCGCGGACGACCTCCGCGCCGTTGACGAGGACGTGGTGGATCCCGCGGGCCTCGCCGTAGAGCCGACTGGCGCCGCCGGGCAGGTCCTGGCGGGTGTGGACGACCTCGGGCCCGATCTCGTCGGGGTCGAAGACGACGATGTCGGCGTGGGCCCCGTCGGTCAGATGGCCCCTCCCCGAGATCCCATACAGGCGGGCCTGGACCTGCGTGAGCCGGTGCACGCCCTCTTCGAGCGACATCAAGCCCTTGTCGCGCACGTGGTGGCCGAGAAAGGCGGTCGGGAAGTTGAAGGTCGAGAGCATGTCGAGGTGCGCTCCGGTGTCCGACGCGCCGAGGACGACCCTGGGGTCCCGCCAGATCTCCCCTCGCAGGCCCCAGCTGTCTGCGTCGTCACCGGCGGCGGGCGGCATCAGGACGGTTCGGAGCCGGTCGGCTACCACGGCATCGCAGACGACATCGAACGGGCTCCGGCCGGTGTCCGCGGCGATTTCACCAATGCGCCTGCCCTCGTCCCCGCGGGTGGAAGAGCTGAACCCCTCGGAGAGGACGAGATCGCCCCATGTCCAGGTACGGGACTGGCTGGCCGCACCGGCCTCGAGCTCGGATCGGCGCGCCGGGTCGGAGAGGAAGGCGATCTTCTCGTCGGGCGCCAGCGCCATCGGCCTCGCCCACCCCGGGAACGTATCGAGGCCAAACCCGGACAGGAACGTGTAGCGCACGTGCATGAGATCGGGCAGCGCCAGCGCGAAGATCGCCCCACCACGTGCGGCCGCGTGGTCTGATGCGCTCAGCTGATGACGGACTAGATCGATGTTGTCCTTCGTCACCAGGAGGATGTTCCAGTTGAGGGGCCGGCCGGCGGCGAGCGACATCTCGGTCATGACGTCGAGGTGGCCCTGATCGAACGGCTCGCGGGACGCCACGTTGGGGATGAACTCGACGGTCGTGCCGGGGTGTCGACGAAGTTCCTCCGACAAGTAGACGAGCTCGTGGGCGTCCGCCGACCGCGACGGGACGGGATCGCCGTTGGCGTCCTGGTGGGTCCTCGACCACGATGAGGAGAACCCGAGCGCCCCGGCATCGAGCGCCTCGCCGAGGAGGTTGCGCATCCGGGTCAGGTCGTCCGCGGTGGCGGGGCTCCCCACGGCCCGCTCCCCCATGACCAGACGGCGCAACGTGGAGTGCCCAACGAGGAACCCGGCGTTCAGGGCCATGCCCCGGTCCACCCGTGCGAGGTAGTCGCCGAAGCTCTCCCAGTCCCAAGTGGGGCCTTGCTCGAGCGCCTCGATCGGGATGCCTTCGACGCGACCGAGCATCCCCCGCAGGTAGGGGACGCTGGCGGAGGAGATGGGGGCAATCGTGAACCCGCAGTTGCCCCCCACGACGGTGGTCACCCCGTGGAGCGGCGAAGGTGTACACGACGGATCCCACAGGATCTGGGCGTCGAGATGGGTGTGGATGTCGATGAAGCCCGGACAGGCGACGAGCCCTGACGCGTCGACCGACGAGGTGCCGTCCGACCGGGAGAGGCTGCCCGGCGGGCCGATGTGGCCAACCAGGCCGCCGCTGATGCCGAGATCGGCATGCCGGCGCGGCACCCCCGATCCGTCGATCAGCTCGCCGCCGAGGACGACGGTGTCAAACACGGCGCGCACCCCGGCCCATGGAGATCGGTCAGCCCTTCTGCAGGACGTCGACGAGCCGACCCAGTTGCTCGATGTCCGTGCTCGCAGGGACGAAGACCAACTCGTCCCAGCCGGCGGCGGCGTAGCCGTCGACCATCGACCGCAGCCGGTCCTCACTGCTGCACGGCGCCATGTCCGGGCTCCACTCGAAGCCGTGTCGGAGGGTCACGTTCTCGAAGTACCGGCGCCCGGCCCCTCGGATCATCGCCTCGCCGTCGGGGCCGAGGGCGAACCAGACCGCGTCGATGAGGTACGGCGAGTCCTGGCGGCCCGCTTCGGTCCATGCCGCCCGCGTCATCTCGGCCCGAATCGCCATGAGGTCCGGCGAGAGGGGCATCGATCCCCCGAAGTTCCCGTCCGCCCATCGGGCCGCCCTCGTCATCGACTTCGGCCCGCGGGCGCTGGCGTAGATCGGCGGCCCTCCCTCCTGGACGGGCATCGGGCCGATGGCCGCCGTACCGTCGGCCACCCCCTTGCCCAGCCAGACCGCCCGCATCTCCTCGACCTGGGCATCGAGACGTCCGTGCAGCCGTTCCATCGGCCGCTCCGCGGCCTGGTAGTCGTCGAGTCGGCCCCCGACCCCCAGACCGAGGACCACCCGGCCCTCGGAGATGACGTCCAGCGACGCCACCCGCTTCGCCAACAGCTTGGCGGGCTGCATCGGGCCCACGGTCACCCCGAGGAAGATCTTGGGGCGGGTGGTGAGGACGGCGGCGGCCGACAAGCTGACGATCTGGTCGAGGTTGTCGTAGGCGATGCGATCCCCCACGGCAAGGGTCTCGAACGGCCCGTCCTCGATGCCGCGGCACCAGTCGACGAGGGTACGACGGTCCTGGTACGGGACGTTGTGCGGGAGTAGAGCGCCGAACTTCACCGGCTCGACCCCAGGGTCATCGCTCGCCGATGGCCGACGGCGTGAAGTGGAAGACCTTTTCCGCGTTGCCGCGGGCGATCTTGGCCTGCGCGTCGAGGGGGAGGTGGTCGATCTGCTCGAGGAGGCGCTCGTGGCTGTGGGGCCACCGGCTGTCACCGTGCGGGTAGTCGGTCTCCGCCATCACGTTGTCGACGCCGAGCAGGTCCAGGAGCCGGGTGCCCACCACGTCCTCGATGAAGCAGCCGTAGACGTTGCTGCGGAAGTACGTCGAGGGGCGCTCCCGCTGGGGGGCCCCCGCCCACTCGGGGTAGAGCTCGTACATCCCGTCGAGGTGCTGGAGGACATGGGGGATCCAGCCGATGCCACCCTCGGAGATGCAGATCTTCAAGTCTGGGAACTTGATGAAGTGGTCGGAGGTCAGCCAGTCGGCCAGCGCCAGCTGCGAGTTCATGTAGCACATGGCGTGCTTCGTGAACCAGGGCCGATCCTCGCGGTGCGAGATGATGTCCGACGATCCTCCCATGTGCATGCACAGCGGCAGGCCCGCCTCCTCCGCCACCGCGAAGATCGGGTCCCAGAAGCCGGACTGGTCGTGGATCGATGGGAACCCCTGGCGGTAGGGGTCCTCGGAGAAAGAGATGGCGCGGGCGCCGCGGTCGATCGACCGGGTGATCTCCTCGACGGCGAGCTTGGCGTCCCAGAGGGGGATCAGCACCATCGGGATGTACCGCCCGGGCGCGCTCGGCGACCACTCGTCGAGGACGAAGTCGTTGTACACGCGGATGCAGGCGAGGCCGAGCTCCTTGTCATCGCACGTCGAGAACTTGGTGCCGGAGAACCCGGACATGCTCGGGAAGCAGACCGCGGCGACGACCCGGTCGGCGTCCATGTCGGCGAGCCTCGCCACGGGGTCGTAGCACCCGGGACGCATCTCCTCGAATGTGTTCTCGATGGCGATCCTGCCATCGGCCCGGCGCGAGCCCGTGGGCGCCAGCGGCTCGACGTTGCCCTGGAACACCCAGGCGTCGTGGTCCTTCGACACCCGCTCGACACGCGGGGCCTCGTCGAGGAACTTCTTCGGCAGCCGCGACAGCCACACGTCGGGAGGCTCGATCAGGTGGTCGTCGACCGAGATGTGGTCGGTGATCTCCGTTGTGGCAGTCACGCCAGACTCCTCTGGTTTGACCAGGCGCAGGCCGGTCGCATCGTCCCGAAATGAACACCCTATCTAGAGGCAAGATGCGCCGTCAAGGCAGAGCCACTATCCTCGGCTGGCAGCGCCGGCCGGGCCGGCGCCCGGACCACGAGGGGGTGGGCATGTCTGCGACCACGGTGTTCGTCACCGGTGCCACCGGGATCATCGGCTCCAACATCGCCGAGCTCCTGGGCCAGGACGGCCACGAGGTCAGGGCGCTCGTGCGTCCCGGCAGTGACGTCAAGGCGCTCGCCAAGCTCGGCGTCCGCCTGCTCCCGGGAGACGTCACCGACGCCGACAGCGTGGTGGCCGCCGCCGATGGTGCCGAGTACGCCATCCATTCGGCGGCCATCCTCGGCGGAGCGGTACAGGACCGATCGCAGTTCGCGGCGGTCAACGTCTCGGGGAGCGCCCACGTGCTCGACGCCGCCAAGAAGGTCGGTGTGCGCCGAACGGTGTACCTGAGCACGGTCACGTGCCTCGACACGACCGTGACGCTGACCGAGACATCTCCGCTGAGCACCGCCCCGGACCTCGACCCGTACTCGGAGTCGAAGCGCGCCACCTACCTCGACGTGCTGGCGAGGGTCGGGGAGGGCGAGGACATCTGCCTCATCGCCTCCGGCCCGGCCTACGGCACCAGCCCGATGCCCGAGCGCTCGATGGTCGCCCCCAGCTGGAACCAGCGCACGACCGCTGCGATCACGGGGGAGCTGAAGGAGTACGTGGCGATGCCGCTCCCCTTCGTGTTCGCCCGGGACGTCGCCCGGTGTGCGGTCTCGGCCATGACCCGGGGCCGGGCAGGCGAGCGGTACCTCGGGGTCGGCCGGCCCGAGGACGTCATGTCTATGCCGGCCTTCTGCAACCTGGCGTGCGAGGTGGCCGGCAGCGAGCACCGGGTCCGCGAGATCTCCCGGGAGGAGCTCGACAGCCCCGAGCTCCTCGCGCGCCTCGGGCCGAGCATCATCAAACTCGCCAAGCAGCACTACGCCGACCCCTTGACAAGCAACGCCGTCACCCGCGAACGGCTCGGCTACGACCCGATCAGCGTGGCGGAAGGGCTGGCGCTAACCGTGCCGTGGATGCGCTCGACGGGCCTGCTGGCGGGGTGACGGGCGCTCACCGGGTGGCCCCGGAGGAGATCAGGGGG
>Ga0102924_1001674_pt1 | contig 25219 bp, 26 predicted proteins | sample PaiPotPPM11metaG_FD_80116 | JGI IMG/M metagenome (GOLD analysis project Ga0102924, IMG submission 80116) | Iron sulfur acid spring bacterial and archeal communities from Banff, Canada, to study Microbial Dark Matter (Phase II) - Paint Pots PPM... ... | reverse complement strand
GGCGAGGCCGGTGCCGGCGAAGCCCGTGCCGTAGATCGCGAGTCGGCGCATCGTGTCACTTCTCCTTGTCCGCGCTCGCGGCGCTCGGCTCGGCCAGCTCGGGTACGGCGAGGACCACGTCGAGCGTGCGCGTCTCGCCCGAGACGATCTTCACGCTGCGCTTTTCGACCGGAGCGCTCGGGTGCACGAGCGTGACGTAGTGCGTTCCCTGCGGCAGCGGAATCGCGCGCGCGAACGGCGTCACGTCGACGCGCTGGCCGTCGATCCATACCTCCGCCCAGGGGGTGGCGAGCACGCGCAAGAACCCAGGCGAAGGGGGGACGAGCTCCAGCGGGGCCGCTCCCGCCGCCTGCCCGTCGCGGCGGGCGCTCGCTTGAAGGGCCGCGCCGCCGGAGACCGCGACGGCGCCGAGCAGCGCGAGGCCGAGGGTCGCGCTTCGCACGGACGCGCGTCGGTTCGCCTTCGGCGCCGCGGGGTTGCGCGCGGCGCCGGACACGGCGATCCCGGCGTGCTCGAGGGCGCGGACGACGAGCTGCTCGCTGCGGAGGCCCCAGCGGGACTGCACGAGCTCCTCGAGCTCCTCGGCGATCGCCTCGGCGGACTGGAAGCGGTCCGCCGGCAGCTTCTCGATCGCGCGCATGACGATGCGCTCGAGCGCGAGCGGTACGTCCGGCGCGCGGCGATGCAGTGGAATGGGGGGATCGCGGCGGATGCGATGAGCCGAGGGGCGCCGGTCGGCGGCGTCGCCCCGTTCGAACGGGCGCGCGCCGCAAACGAGCTGGTAAAGCACGACCCCGAGGGAGAAGATGTCGCTGCGGCCGTCCACGTTCTCGCCGAGGATCTGCTCGGGCGACATGTACGCGGGCGTTCCGAACGCCGCGGCGTTCTCGAGCCTCAGCGGCGTCAGCGCCTCGGGTTCGTCGGTGGCGCGCTGAGCGATTCCGAAGTCGAAGATCTTCACTTCGCCGCGCTGATTGACCATGACGTTGGCGGGCTTCACGTCGCGGTGTACGACCCCCCGTTCGTGGGCGTGAGCGAGGCCGCGGGCGACCGCAGCGCCGATTGCGATGACGCCCTCGACCGGCACCGTGGGCTTCTTCTGGAGGAGCGTCGCGAGGCTACATCCGTCGACGTACTCGAGGACGAGGACCATGCTGGCCTCGGTCTTCCGGAATCCGTAGAGCAGGCCGATGTTGGGGTGGCACAGCTCGGAGAGGATCCGCGCCTCCCGTTCGAGCTGCGTGGCAAACGGCGACGTGGGAGCGATCGTGGCCTTGAGGATCTTCAGGGCCACGGTGCGCCCGAGCGGCTCCTCGACGGCCTTGTAGACCGACGAGAGCGAGCCCAGGCCGAGCTCCTCGACGACGCGGTAGCCGGGGATGCTGGGCAGCTCCGGCACGGCGAATCCTCAGCGAAGGAGGAGTGACTTCCCCGTCATCTCCTGAGGTTGCGGCAAACCGAGCAGCTCGAGCATCGTCGGCGCGACGTCGCAGATACGCCCGCCGCCGCGCAGACGCGCGCTCGCGTCGGCGTCGTTGACGTAGAGGATTGGGACCGGGTTCAGCGTATGGGCCGTGTGCGGCTGTCCCGTCGCGGGGTCGCGCATCAGCTCGCAGTTGCCGTGGTCGGCGGTGACGATGATCGCGCCGCCGCGCGCGCGCGCCGCTTCGACGATCTTGCCCACGCCGACGTCGACCGCCTCGACGGCGTCGATGGCGGCGTCGAGCACCCCGGTGTGCCCGACCATGTCCGGGTTGGCGAAGTTGACGACGACGAAGTCGTATTTCTCGCTGTTGATCGCGTCGACGACCGCCTGCGCGACCCCGGCCGCGCTCATCTCGGGCTTCTTGTCGTAGGTGGGGACGTCCTTCGGCGAGGGCAGCATCTTGCGGTCCTCGCCGTCGAACGGCGCCTCGCGCCCGCCGTTGAAGAAGTACGTGACGTGCGCGTACTTCTCGGTCTCCGCGCAGCGGAATTGCTTCAGGCCCGCGCGCGCGATGACCTCGGGAAAGACGTTCGCGTAGGCCTCCTTCGGAAACGCGATCGGCAGGCCGAAGGTGCCGTCGTACGTGGTCATGCACGCGTACCTGCCCCCGAGCGGCGGTCCGCCCGCGGCGCGCGGAAAGGCGTCGAACGAGTCGAGCGCGAGGGCGCGCGTCAACTCGCGCGCCCGGTCCGGGCGGAAGTTGAAGTGCAGACCCACGTCTCCCGGCTTGATGCCGTCGTAGCCGTCGACGACGAAGGGCTCGACGAACTCGTCGGTCTTGCCCGCGCCGTAGCTGCGCTCGATGCCGTCCTGCGCCGTGGCGGCCTTCCCGCCCTGTCCCTCGACGATGGCGCGGTACGCGCGCTCGACGCGCTCCCACCGGTTGTCGCGGTCCATACCCCAGTACCGGCCGCCGACGGTGCCGATGGTCCCGACGCCCCCGGCGAGCTTGCGCTCCACCTCGGCCACGTAGCGTGGCGCGGTGCCCGGCTGGACGTCGCGCCCGTCGAGGAACGCGTGGACGACGGCGGGGACTCCGGCGGACTTGGCCATCTCGAGCAGCGCCGACAAGTGCGCCAGCGAAGAGTGCACGCCGCCGTCGCTCACCAGGCCAAGGAGGTGAAGCCGCCCGCCCGCGGTCTTGGCCTTGCGCACCAGGTCGGCGATGACGCCGTTCTGGAGGAGCGTCCCGTCGTGGACGGCGTTGTCGATGCGCGAGATGTCCATGAGAGCGATGCGTCCCGCGCCGAAGTTGAGGTGACCGACCTCGCTGTTTCCCATCTGCCCCGGCGGCAGGCCGACGTCGGGGCCGCTCGTTCCGATGAGCTCGTGCGGAAAACGGGCCATGAGGGCGCTGAGCGCGGGCGTCTCGGCGAGACGGATCGCGTTGTCCGCGCGCTCCGCCCGTTCGCCGAAGCCGTCGAGGATGATCAGAACGAGAGGCCGGGGACGGGATTTCACGGTCATTCCGGCGCACCATAGCACCGGGTCCGGGGGGCTGGCACTCACGGCATGGGGGGCCGTGACCGTGGTAAGGAGGGACTCACCATGCCGTGGATCGAGGCGACGCTGCGGGGGGCCCGCGTTCTCGCACGCGCGAACGCAGATGGGTCGCTCGCCCTTTCCGGCGGCCGAGTCGAGGTGCGGTACAAGCCGAACGACGGACGCGCCTATCAGGCGGCTGCGCGCAACGTCCTCGTCGCCGAGGGAGCGGCGCTTCACCCCGACGAAGCCTGCGGTCCCGTCTCGGCCGCGCCGGGCGCGTCCGCTGGTTCGGGTGAGGGCGGCGGCGCCGCCCGAGGAGCGCGGGCGAAGAAGCCGGCGAGTCACGGCATTCCGGCGGACGCGTGGATCGCGTACACGGACGGCGCATGCAGCGGGAATCCCGGTCCGGCGGGATCCGGCGTGGTCCTCGTGTCGCCGGACGGCAAGATGCACGAGGGTCACGAATTTCTCGGGGAGGCGACGAACAACGTCGCCGAGCTTACGGCGATCTTGCGGGCGCTGGAGTGGATACCGACCGATGCGCGCGCCGTCGTCGTGCACACCGACAGCCAGTACGCGATCGGCGTGCTGCAGAAGGGCTGGAAGGCAAAAGCGAACGGCGAGCTCGTGTCGCGGACGAAGCACGCCGTCGAGCGGCGGGGGGCGCGCCTCGCCTACGTGCCGGGCCACAGCGGCGTTCCGCTGAACGAGCGCGCCGACCAGCTGGCTCGTGAGGCGATCACGACCCGCTCGACGCGCTCAGCTTTGTAGCGCGCCCCTCTCTCTGCGCCTGGGCGAAGCCCGAGGTTCGGCCACTACTTCGTGATCTCGCGCGTCCACTTGCGCGCGAGCGCGCAATCGCCGCCGCTGGCCCAGCCGGAGGCCGCCGTCGACGCCGGCCCCGCGACGACCACGAGGTCGGCCCCGGCGCGCAGCACGGCGAGAGGACCGCGGTCGGCGCGCTCGCGGCAGACGAACGCGGGATCCATGCTCTTGGCCGGGCCGAGTGCCTTGTCGAGCGCGCGCGTCACCGCCCCGTAGGCGCGCGCCGCGCGCTCCTCCTTGGCCTTTCCGACCGGATCGAAGCGGAGCCGCCACGCGAACGCCGCGCGGTCCCCGTTCGTCAGGAGCACACCGCGGTCGCCGCCCCAGCCGCTGCTCGCTTCGGCCGCGGCCTTCGGCTCCATCCACTCCTCGAACGCGATTCGGGCGCCGAGCTCTCCTTCGGAGTCCTCGTCGGCGACCTGCCATCCGGGCCCGAGGGAAGCGAAGGACGGAGGGTCGACCTTCAGCGGCGGTTCGTGGGCCAGCCACTTGTCGACGTGGAGAATCTGCTCGCTCGTCGTGGGGGGGGCGTCCCATGCGCGGTTGACGGCGTCCCACCCGCCGCGGCGCCTCAGGGAATGCACGAACAGAGTCCCGTAGATGTACGGCGCCGCGAGGGACGTGCGCATGACGTGGGGCGCGTTTGCGCCGGGCCCCTGGTTCATCCCCTCGCGAATTTGTTCGGAGAAGAGCTCGTCGGGCAGGTCGAGGGCGCTCTTCTTGCCGCCCGCCGCGCGCGCGATCATGACGTCGAACATCGCGCTCGTCGCGTCGCCCTCGGCCAGCGCGCTGACCGCCTCCGAGCGGTCGCCGTCGCCGGGCCGGTACTTCGAGCGCTCCTCGAGATTCCACCGCTGGTCTTGCAGGGCGTGGACGAGCTCGTGCGCGAGAGTGGCTTCGGCCTCGTCGTCGCCGAGATCGCTGGCCATGTACATCGTGCCGTCCGCGGGCTCGTAGTAGCCCGCCAGCTGGTCCTGGAGCAGCTGGTACTCGGCGGCCTCGTAGTCGAACTGCGTGGGCACGAAGCCGAGCAACTGCAGCGCGAGGCCTTCCTCACGGATCGCCTCCGGGGGAAGCTCGCGCGATACGTGGCTCTTGACCCGCGCGATGAGCGCCGGGCGATCGAGGAGCATTCCCGGGACGGCCTTCTTGGCGTCGAGCCCGCGCGCGCCTTCGACGCGGCGTAGCATCCGCGAGATCAGGCGCGTTTCGCGCGTTTCGCGCGAGTCGACGGAGGGCGCCGCCGCGTCGGCAGGAGACGGGGCGCTCGCAGAAGCGACGGGCGTCGGCGCGGCGACGGAGGACCGAGGGCCGACGTTCGTCCCGCAGGCGAAGAGCGAGGAGGCCAGAGCCGCGAAGACCGCGCGCTTCACGGAGCACCTCGCCCGCGTTCCCCCTCGCGTCGGAGCTCGGCGATGGCGTCGGCGTAGCTCGGGTGCCGGAAGACCGCGCTGCCCGCGACGAGCACGCGAGCGCCGGCGCGGACGGCGGGCGCCGCCGTCTCCGGGGAGATGCCGCCGTCGATCTCGATGTGGACGGGGCGGTCGCCGATCATCCGGCGGATGGCGGTGACCTTGGGCAGAACCTCGGGCAGGAAGGCTTGACCGCCGAAGCCAGGGTTGACGCTCATGACGAGGACGAGGTCGGCCGTGTCGAGTACGTATTCGACCGCCAGCTCGTGCGTGGAAGGGTTGAGCACGACACCGGCGCGCTTTCCGAGGTGCCGAATGTGCTGGAGCGTTCGCTGCAGGTGGGGGCAGGTTTCGACGTGGACGCTCAGCCCGTCGGCGCCGGCCTGGGCGAACGCGTCGAGGTAACGCTCGGGCTCGACGATCATCAGGTGAACGTCTAGGGGAAGCTTGGTGGCCGCCCGAATGGCTTCGACCACCACAGGCCCAATCGTGATGTTCGGCACGAAACGGCCGTCCATGACGTCGACGTGGATCCAGTCGGCTCCCGCTTGCTCGGCGGCGCGCACTTCCTCGGCCAGCCGTCCGAAGTCGGCCGACAAGATCGACGGCGCGATGAAGAGCGAGTCGGTCGGCGTTGGCACGAGCGAAGAGGTGGCGGAGCCGCGTGAATACGTCAAGCTCCTCGTTGCCGGTTTTGCGTGCAGACGTCGAATCGCGGCCCCAGGGCTCGCCAAGGCGGCCAAGGCGACGAGGGAGCGGGGCGCCCCCCGCGCCGACGACTGTCGTTGCGCGGCGCCCACAAAACGACCACTCTAGGTGCGCTCTTCCGATGAACGTCCGCCGGATCACCAAGACCGATTTCGACCGCATCGTCGAGGTCATCGACCATTGGTGGGGAGGCCCCATCGGGACGTTTGCGCATCCGATCTTCTTCTACGAGCTGGGAGACCAGGCTCTCGTGGTCGAGCAAGGGCCGGAGATGATCGGCTTTCTCCTCGGCTTCGTCGTGCCCTCGCCGGCGCGCACGGGTTACGTGCACCTGGTGGGCATCAACCCCGACCATCGGAGAAGGGGCGTGGGGCGCCTGCTCTACGAGCGCTTCACCGAGGACTGCAGGGCGGCGAGCTGCGTGCGGATGAAGGCCATCACCACGCCCGGGAACGAGGGGTCCATCCGCTTCCACGTCGCGCTCGGCTGGAACGTGCAGGAGCTGGACGACTATGCGGGCCCCGGGCGGCGCCGCATCGTGTTTACGAAGCCTCTCGTCGAATGACGCGAGCACGGCATCCGCGGCCGCCGTATACTGACCCGGGATGATGTCGAACGGCCCAAAGTCGGCGCCGCGGGAGGCTCGCGACCTCCCGATCACGATCGCCACGCTGCGCGATCTTGGGCTCTTTGGCGCCCTGAGCGACGAAGTGCTCGATCATCTGGCACACACGCTGAAGACGATCCGGGTGGCGACCGGTGACTCGGTGTTTCGCGAGGGCGACACGATGGCTCGCGAAATGTACGTCGTGCTGGAAGGCGAGATGGAGGTCTCCAAGCGGAGCCGCCGCGGCCGGGAGATGCGCGTCGCCATTCTCGGACCCGCCGATTGCTTCGGCGAGATGTCGCTCATCGACATGCAGGGCCGCTCGGCCAGCGTGCGCGCGATTGCGCCCTCGCGCCTCATCCGGATCACGAGCGAGGACATGGACGCGCTCTATCGGTACGACCTCAAGTCGTACACACTCATCGTCCTCAACATTGCGCGCCACCTGTCCCGGCGACTTCGTGTGACGGACGGAATTTTGGCGGACATCACCGCCAACGTGCTCGACGAGTACGTCGCTTCGCCCAACTCCTAGCGGCGTCGCGCCATTCGGGTCCCGCGGTCTAGCGGCCGTCGTCGCCGCTCTCGCTGGCCGATTCGTCGCCGGCAGCGTCGTCCGATGCGTCGTCGGCGGTCACTCCGGTGTCGGAGCCGGGCGCGGACGAGTCCGTGGCCGAGTCGGTGGCGGAGTCGCCAGCCCCGTCGACGGACCCACCATCGGGCGGAACGGTCGCCGCGCTGTCGCCGCCCGCGTCGGTGCTGGACCCGGACGAACTCCCTGACGTGCTCCCACCGGAGCTCGAGCCACCGCCGCTGCTCGACGAGCTGCTTCCTGCGCCGGAGCTGCTGCCGCTGGAGCCTCCGGAGCCGCTCGACGACCCATCTGGGCCAAGACTGCCGTCGGCCGCCCCGAACGAGGAGGCATCCGAGCCCGTGCTCGGCCCGGAGCTGTTGCCGCTGCCGCCGTCGGGCGCCGCTGCGACGACGGGCGGGAGCTGCTGAGGGCTGACCGAGCACGCATAGCTCGGCGCCCCGAGCGCCGCGCAAACGACGAACACCTGGCGAGCAAGGCGACGGAACCGGGTCATGGTGCCCCGAGGGAGAGTGTGCACCGGCAGTGCCAGCCCACTTTCAGCGGCTATTCACGGGAAAATAGCGGAAAAACGGGGTGCGGATGTCGCGATCGGCGCAGGCTGGCACACGTGGAAACGGCCCCTTGAGGATGGCAAATACCCGTGTTAACGGGAGCTCCTCATGCCCAAGCCGGCCACGCGTACGGAGCTCCCGCCGCGGCTTCGCCGAACCCTCGAGCTCGTCTACGGAGTCGAGGGAGTCGTGGCGGCGCGCGTATGGCACTCTCCCGGACGGATCGCGGTCGGAGTCCGCGGCAGCACGACGACGACTCCACACGACCTCCTGCGGCGCGTGGAGTCGGCGGTCGCAGGGCTGCGAGAGCCGGACGAGTCCTGGGACTTCGGCATCCTCGAAGACACGAGGAACGAGTCCGCGTCCCCAGGCGAACCGAGAAAGGAAGGCTGAGGGCGGGTCGTCAGTTGGGAACGAAGATGGCTTCGATCTCCGCCTTGACCTGATCCTCAGTCTGATTGCGCGCAATGGCGATCTCTTTGACGATGAGCGAGCGCGCCGTGTCGAGCATTCGGCGTTCGCCGAAGCTGAGCTGCTTGTCGGTCTTCAGTCGGTAGAGATCGCGCAGGACCTCGGCTACGTCGTAGATCGAACCCGTCTTGATCTTGTCCATGAAGCCGCGATAGCGGCGATTCCACGTCTGGTTGTCGAACGCGATGGTGCGCTCGCGCAGGATGTCGAAAATCTCGCGGATCTCTTGTTCGCTGATGACTTGCCGGAGGCCAACGGCGCCCGCGTTCGCCACGGGCACCATGATTTTGCGGTCCGTGTCGAGGATGCGAAGCACGTAGAACTTCTGCCGACTGCCCGCGATGTCTTTTTCCTCGATGCGGATGACCTCCGCGACCCCTTGTGCGGGGTACACGGCCATGTCGCCCACCTTGAATTTGACGTCGGTAGCAGCTTGCATAGCGTCTCCTTGCGAATTAATGTCGCTAGCGGTCGCGGAGGATTCGCCCGGCAAGCACCTCGACAAAAAGGTACCGTCCCAGCGACACGGCCGTCAGCTTGCGATCCGTCGACCCAAAAAAGACGTGACCAAGCGGAGAACGGGGATGCCTCGGGTATTATTCCGGGCGAGGGCCCACTTCCGGCATCCCGCCGAGTCGAGGTCAGAAAAAAGGCCACGCGCACTGTAGTTGGCGCGACCCCATGTTGTCAACTGCTTTTCGCAGTCCAGCCACGAAGCCCTCGCCTCTTTTTTGGTGCCCCTTCAGTCTGCCGCGGCGAGTTCCTCGGCCAGGCCCCACCGCACGCCTCGATCGGACACGGTGACTTCCGGGGCACCCCAGTGGTCGAGCAGCGCGAGCGCGAGGCAACCGCCGGCGATGATGACGTCTGCGCGCTTGGGCTCCATGCCCGGGAGTTGCCTGCGCGCGTCGAGGTCGACCGAGGCGAGGCGCGCGAGCACCTGGGCCAGCGCCGTCCGTTTCAAAACGTGGCCGTGGACGCGAGCCCCGTCGTACGGCTGCAGCCCCAGCGAGACGGCCGCGAGGGTCGTCATCGTTCCGGCCACACCGACCGGTGGGCGATCCGACGGAAGCGCCGGAACGTTCGCGAAGGCCTCGCGCGCGGCGCGCTCGAGCTCGACCCGGTTCTCACCGTGCCTCTCGGTCAATCTCACGCTACCGACATCGAAGCTCGAGGCGAAGGCCAGCCGCGGCAGTCCGTCCTCGACGTCGCCGAGGACGACTTCCGTGCTGCCTCCTCCGATATCGAACACGCCGACGCCTGCGCGCGTCTCGACGCCGAGTCCGCTCAGGGCACCGTGAAAGGTGAGCCTTGCTTCCTCCTGGCCACTCAAGGTTCGAGCTTCGACGCCGAAGGCCCTCCGAATCCAGTCGCGGAGCTCCTCGCCGCCGCCGGCGTCACGCATCGCGCTGGTGCCGGCGATCGCGATCCGCTCGACCCCGAGCTCTCGGATCGCGCCAGCGTACTCCTCGAGGCACGCACACGTCCGCTCGACGGCCTCTGGCGCGAGCTTGCGTGTTCGATCGACGCCCTGCCCCAGGCGCGTGATGGTTGCGCGCTCGAGGAGTGGAACGAGCGACCCGCTCGGCCCCCGCTCGGCGACCAGCAAAAGAACGGTATTGGTCCCCACGTCGACAGCGGCGACACGCATGGAAGCACCCACAAAATGCCGAACGGGGTCGAGCCAAGCTCGACCCCGCCCGCAACGCGACCCGATGCGACTCGACTAGCTGCCGGTCACGTCCTTCAGGTTGAGCATCTCCGCGACGTCCGGCTGGAGAACGAGCTCCACCCGGCGGTTCTTCTGCATCTCGTCACGCGTCTGCTGCTCGACGGTACCGGCGATGGGATCCGTCGCGCCGTAACCGGCTGCGGCCCAGTGGGTGGGGTTGAGCCCACCGCCCGTGGGCAGTCCGTGGCCCTCGCCCTCGGGAGAGACGAGGAAGAAGAGCACCTGCCTGGCGCGCATCACGCTCAGCCCCCAGTTGTCGAAGTATTGGCCGGCGTAGGGCTCCTTGTCCGTGTGGCCGGCAACCTGGAAGTTGCGCGTACTCAGCGTGCTGTCGGCTTTGATGACGTCAGCCACCTGCTTGAGAATCTTCTTTCCGTCCGGCTTGAGCGTGTCTTTGCCCGAATCGAAAAGGATGTCGCCCGGCAGCTGAATGACCATCCGGTTGTTGCGGACGACCACCTTGAGCCCCACGCTCGTAAGCTTGTCCAGCCGCGCCTTCAGGTCGCGGAAGCGCGCCTTCATGTCGTCGAGCTGCTTGAGGCGAGCCTCGTACTCCGACATCGCCTGCCGAAGCTTCGACTTCTCTTCTTCCGACTTGGAGAGGCCTACGCCCAAGTCCTTGAGCTTCCCCTGCAGGTCCTGGATCTGCTGCTGGGCGTCGGCGTACTTCTGCTCGTCGTCAGCGTGGCGCTTGTTGGACGCCTCCAGATCCGCCTTGAGCCCGGCGATGCTGCGTTGCGCTTGCTGCCACTCGTCTTCGCTGTGGCCGCAGCCAACCAGCACCAGGCAGGCGGCCAACGCGGCCGCGGCCATTTTCCACTTGAGCATCGATGACCTCGTCGAAATTGCCAAGGAACGTTGCGACCGTATCGACGGCCCCAAGGACGGTCAAGCGACTGGGTCGTTCCTTCGCGAGGTCAACTTTTTTGATTGACAACTAACGTACGTGACCATATACGTCACTCAGCTGACCTCAAAAAGGAGGGACTCCAAATGGCTGCGAAGAAGGGTGCCAAGAAGGCGAAAAAGGGCGGCAAGAAGACCAAGACGACCAAGAAGGCCGCGAAGACGGCCAAGAAGCCAGCAAAGCGCAAGGCCGCAAAGAAGCCAGCCAAGCGGGCAGCCGCCAGGAAGCCCGTGAAAAAGGCGGCGCCTCGGCCAGCAGCGAAGACCCCCGCGGCGGCCCCCAAGGCCGCCCCGAAGGCAGCTCCCCCGGCCGGTGTGCCGTCGATGCTGGGCGGCGCTCCGACGTCGAGCCATGGCCTCGACGACGGAGAGGAGTAAGTCCTTCCTTAGGGTCGGCTCGGTCCCTGGATCTTCACCGGGCATCGCCCGCGGCCGAAATGAGGGCGGGCACCAAGCGACGGGCGTCTCAGCAGCTGGGAGGCGCCCGTCTTTCTTTTGTCGCTCAAGGGGCCGTTGTTCAGTCGCCCAGATAGAGCCTCAGGGCCTCGGCCGCTGCGCGACGATCGAAGGCTATTCCGGCAAGCTCGTCGCGCCGGCCGATCGCTTCGAATAGATCCACCAGAAACCCGTGGAATTGCTCTGCCTCGTCGACCGCCACCTCGAGGCCCGCGGGATCGAGCAGGTCGGCGTCTTCGAGGCCAGTCATCGCCTCGAGGAAGGAGTCGACCCGCGGGTAATCCGCGGTTCGCAACAGCGGATACCCCATCGCTCGAAAGTACGACATGAACTCGCGTACGAACGCGAGCGGGGATACCCCCCCCCAGCGATCCTGGCCGTTGATGCTCACCGAGCGCGCCTTCACGGCGAACGCGCGCACGATCTGGGCAAACATCCAGACGTCCCTGCGCAATCGTTCGCTCAACACCCGTCGCGCCGTTTCGTCATCGAACACGCCCCGGGCGTCGAGGCGAGCGCCGAGCGAGCTACCCAGAAACATCACGGCGTTCTGAAGGGCTGGCCGCAGGTTCGCCGCCATCCGCTGCACGGAGGCGCGCAGATCCTCCAGCGACGGGGCCAGATCGAGCGGCGGAAAATCCCGCTCGTACGCCCGGCGCATCTCGAGTCGCAAGTTTGCGGCGACGCCCTCGAGCGTGGCCTTTACGTCGCGTAGCTCATGCCCGCGCGCGAGCAGGCGTTCGTACTCCACGGCCACCTCGGGCGCCGGTACTCGGAAGACGTCGCTTTCGAAGCCGTCGGCCAGAAGGCCACCGGCGTTTCGCCGCAGATATCCGGACAGCGCGCGGCCGTCGGATCGCAGGACACTGAGCACCAGATACACCACGGCCACGCTCCGCTTGGGCGTGGCCGTCTGCTCGCGAGCGACCGCCTCGGTAAGCGAGAGGTACCGGAGCATGCGAAAGAGAGACAGAACGGTCAGGGCCACCAATCGGCGCGCCTGCTCTCCCGGTACGGCCCGTACGAGCTCCAGCATCTGCGCGTTCGTGATCCGATCGAACTCGGGGCGGAACTCGAGCGCGTGCAGAGGATTGAAGTAAACGCTTTGAGCAATTTCGCGCTGACCGACTCCCAGAAGTGCGTAAAACAGGCGAAATGGCAAACGCGGTAAACGCGTCAATCCGGTAGTGACCTCGAGCATGTTCGTCATCGCATGCCGGAGCACGAAGAGCGATCGCTCGGGGGAATTCTGCGCCAGAGTCTCGCCGACGAGGCGCGTCCGGGCCCGGTCATCGGGGAGCACCGTCTCCAGGTAACGCTGGAAAACGAATGCCCGGTCGCGCTCTACGAGGAGGAGCCGACAGGTCTGGACGATCCGGCCCAGCGCCTCGCGTACGAGCGCCGCATGCTCGCGGAAGTCTTGAGCGACGACGGGCGTCTTGCGCGGCGGTCCCGGATGGTTTCTCGGGTTGGCGAAACAGGCCAGCCCCTTGAGCAGGATCTCGAGCTCGAAGAGGTGATCGACCTTCCGATCGAGCGGAAGGCGGGCGAGCCATGCCTCGCGCGCCTGCGCGTGCTCACGCCGGAGGCCGCGCGTATCGCGGAGCAGGTCGTCGTAGACGTCACGCTCCTCCGCAGTGCGCTCGAGTCCAACGGTCGCCACGTGTCGATCCTACCTCCCCCAACTTGGCAGGGGCGCGCCTGCCCCGCCACGCGGCGATTCGGGACCGGTCATACGAAAGACGACCGTGCGTTTCGCCATGGCCGCCCTTCTGCCACGGATCGCTTCGCACGGGAACGGTGTTCCGTAGGGCAAGCTCCCACCCACCAAAAAAAGATCCTTCCCTTCGCCGATACCTGGCTAGTCTGGCCGCGTACGTTTCACCGAACCCGGCGCTCGCGCCGGACCCAACGCTGAAGCAAGACGCTCCTCGAGGAGGAGCGAGGAGACGAGGGTTATGAACATCGCTAAGGCTCTGGCAGTATCGGCGGTTGCGGGAATGCTGGTGGGCTCCACGGTCGCGTGCGGCGGCGGGGCCGCTGCGACCCCCGACGCGAACAGCCCGTCGGCGGGTGGTAAGAGCTCGTGCAGCGGGAGCGCTGCCCCGAGCGGTGGTACGGCGGCTCCGGCCAGCAGCGGCAAGTCGTCCTGTAGCGCTGCTGGTGGCGCTGCGCCCGCTCCGAAGTACTGAGATAACCGGCGGTTCGGCGCCAGGCGGTGCGAGTTCACTGCCTGGCGCCGCTATTTAACGGGTCGAAACGCGAAATGGGATACCGCGAGCGCAACCATATCCCGGACTTGGGTGTCGGTGTCGGCTTCCGCAAGCCGCATGTGGCGCACGTCCTCAGGGAGAAGCCGGCCGTCGACTGGTTCGAGATCATCAGCGAGAACTATTTCGCTGAAGGCGGCATTCAGCGCTCGAATCTCGAGGCGTTGCGCGGCGCCTACCGCGTTGTGCCGCACGGGGTTTCGCTATCGATAGGAGGCGCGGACCCCCTCGACCACGACTACCTCTCACGACTCCGCGACTTGGTTCGTCGCATCGACGCTCCCTGGTGCAGCGATCATCTCTGCTGGACGGGGATCGGGGGCATCGACGTCCACGATCTGCTCCCGCTGCCTTATACCCGCGAAACGCTGGAGCACGTCGTCGAGCGGGTACGTCGGGTCCAAGGGGAAGTGGGAGTCCCATTCGCGCTCGAAAACCCCTCTTCGTACATGGAATACCGGGAGAGCACGATGACGGAGTACGAGTTCCTGGCCGAGGTCGCGGAGCAGTCCGACGCCGGCTTGTTGCTCGACGTCAACAACGTGTTCGTGAGCGCATACAACCACGGCTTCGACGCGCGTTCGTACATCGACCGTATCCCCGCGGACCGCGTAGTCCAGGTTCACCTCGCAGGTCACGCCGACCGGGGGTCCTACCTGCTCGATACGCACTCCGATCGCGTCGCTCCGGCCGTTTGGGACCTGTACCGCCGCGCCATCAGGCGCAGCGGACCGGTCTCGACGCTGATCGAGTGGGATGAGTGCATTCCTCCCTGGCAAACCCTTGCCGACGAGGCGGCCGAAGCGCGCGTCGTGAGAGATCAACTCGCCCTCCAGCCAGCCCGTGCCGCCTCGTCGAGGCTCGCGTGAATCGGCTTGCCTCGCTCCAGAAAGCCGTGGCGGAGGCCATCCGGAGCGACGTTTCTTGCGGGCAGACTCCTTCTGCCGGCTCTCTGGCAGGCCTCGTCGCGGCGAGCCATCGCGGAATGGGCCCCGCCGACCGCCTCGAGGTCTATCGCGAGCAATTCTGGCTGCGCCACCTCTCCAGTTTGGAAGAGGACTACCCCACGCTGGTCGCGATTCTGGGCGCCCCGGCATTTCGAGAGCTCGCGGCGCGATACCTGCGCGCATTTCCGCCGCGGACCTGGAACCTCGAACGGCTGGGCGAAGCGTTGCCTTCCTTCCTGGAGCACGGAGAAGCTCGCGCCGAGCTTTCGGAGCTCGCTCGCGACTCCGCGCGCGTCGACTGGGCCTTCATGGCAGCGTTCGGCGCACCGGACGCTCCCCCGTTCGACGACCGCATCCTGGCAACGACCCCCGAGGACCGCTGGCCTTTCGCACGAATCGCGTTTCACCCGTCTGTCCAGTTGCTCATGGTGTCGCACGGCGTCGATGAGCTTCGCGAGCGCGTTCAACACGGCGCACCTCCAGGCGACGCGCCGGAGGCTCGGAAACACCTCGTGGTCTGGCGCGACCGCAGCTGTTTCTTACGCGTCATCGCCATCGACGACGGCGCATTCGAGCTGCTCAGGATATTGAAGGAGGGGGCCCCGCTCGGTGCGTCGTGCGAGCAGGTCGCGAAGTCACTGGGGCAGAACGAAGCGGACCTCGGGCCGCGAATCGCTCAGTGGTTCCAGCAATGGACAGCCAAGGGGTGGCTTCGTGCCATAGACTTCCCGGCGGGCTGACGTCGCGCTCGCCTACGGCGTGCGGCTCCCTGGTTGCGGCGTCGTGCGTGGGTGAAAGTTGAACGGATAGAACGCCTTCGTCTCGAACCCGCCGGCGCTCGACGCAAACTGAATTTTCCGGATCACGTCGCCGATGCAGCCCGCGACCCCCGGTTCGGTGATCTGGCTCCGCGCGGGGTCGGTGGACACCTGAGTGACGTTCCCCTTCGGGTCAATCGTCCATTGCACGACGAGATCACCCTCGATTCCCGGGTGGGCCGCGAGCGCCTTGTCGTAACAAGCCCTTGCCTCGTCTCGATGGGCCATGATGATCGCCCTGATGTCGGCAGGGCTCCGCCCGGGGTCGTGCGCGTGTGGGCCCTTCGCGGCGGGGGCCGTGCTACCCGAAGTCGCGGCGACCGTATGCGTTTCCGACAGCTTTGCTCCCTGCAGCTCGCCGGCGTCGCCGAGCGTCACTGCCGTCGTCGTGGACGCCGGCGAGTCCGCGGCGGAGCCCGTCGCGGCGGGCGCTGCCGAAGGCGCCGCCGATCCGGCGGTCGTGTCCGGTACCTTGAAGTCGCCACTGGCGGCCTGCCCGCCGCCGCAGGCAGAAACCGCCAGGCAAACCGTGAGAAGGCGGTGAAAGTCGGGCTGAAAGGAGGACCTCATTGCGAGCAAGGTACCCCAAGTCCCCGGCTCGACGTAGCCTCCGCAGCGTGCTTCGCTTGTAGCGCTGTGTCGACCAGCTCGGCACCCCCGACGACGTCCCCGCCTGCGCCGCCCGCGGTTCCGGCGGAGGAGGCACCCGTTTCAGTGCCCCCTCCGCGCCCCGAGAGGCTCGGCGCGTACGAGCTCCTGCTCGAGCTCGCCTCCGGCGGGATGGCGACCGTCCACCTCGCGCGCCCTACCGATCGGCGTCAGGGGCCGCCGATCGTGGCGGTCAAACGGCCACACAGGCATCTTCAAAGCGACAAGACGTTCCTCACGATGCTCGTGGACGAGGCGCGGCTCGCCTCCGCAATCAACCACCCCAACGTGGTCAAGGTACGCGAGCTGGGATTCGACGGTGGCATGCCGTTCATCGTGATGGACTATGTCGAGGGGACGTCCCTGGCCGAGCTGCGACGGGAACTGTCGTCGATCGGTCGCGCCATCGACGTGCGCGTGGCCGTCCGGATTGTCCTGGACGCGCTTGCCGGATTGCACGCGGCTCACGAGCTCAAAGACGACAACGAGAAGCCGCTCCACATCGTCCACCGGGACGTCTCTCCCCACAACGTCCTCATCGGGTGCGATGGGCGATCGCGCATCACCGATTTCGGCATCGCCAAGGCGGAGGACCGCATACAAACCACCCGGACGCACGAGGTAAAGGGCAAGCTCGCCTATCTCGCCCCGGAGCGCATCGACAAGCGGCGCTTGTGCACCGTCCAAAGCGACGTCTTCGCAATGGCGGTCGTGTTGTGGGAGTGCTTCGCCGGGCGACGGCTGTTTCGCGGCGACGAGGCCGTGGACATCCTGCAGGAGGTCATGTCCGCGCCCATACCGACCCTTCAGCAGATCGGGGCGCAGATCCCCGCCGAACTGGACGACGTCATCGCAAGGGCGCTCTCGCGCGACCTGGAAACGCGATACCCGAACGCGCTCGAATTCGCTCGTGCGATCGAACGGGCGGCGGGTCCGGAGCACTCGGGGACTTCGGCGGACGTCGCGCGACTGATGGAGGCCATCTTCGGCGCTCGCATGGCGCTGAGACAAGAACAGGTACGAGCGACCATTGGCAGCAGCGACCTCGAGGACCTGTTGCGCGAGGCCGGACTGCCCGCACGCGATCGGGTAACGCTCGCCGACATTCCCACGGGCCAACTCCTTGCCGAGCTGGCGCCGCCGGCGCCCACCGGACGATACGCCCTCGGAACGGACTTGCGGGCGGACATCGCGAGGCTCCGTCCACGACGAGCTCTCTGGTGGCCCATCGCCGGCGCGGCTGGCGGCATCGCCGTTGGCGCTCTCGTCACACTCGCGTTCATGGCCGGTCGTTCGCGGCCACGCCCCATCATCGTCCGCGGTACGGTTGCCACCGCCGCTCCCGTCGCCGCGGTGCCAGCGGCGACGCGGAAGATCGTCTTGCCGCTTCCATTCTTCGCCAACCGCGTCGTCTTCGACGAGTCGACCCGCGACCTCGATCCCGCGACCGATGTCGTGGCCCTCGACGTCCCCACCGACGCCGCGGTCAGGCACACCGTGACGATCGTGGCGTTGGACGGGACTCGAGCGGAGGGGACGGTCGTCGAACAGGATGGCATCGCGCGACCCGACGGGGATGGCTACTCGTTCATCGGGCCTCCCGGTGCTGCAATCCCGGAGCTGCATTCCCCTGCGGTTCGCGTTACTCGGCCTCTCGGCACCGTGCACAACGGCTTCACCAAGCTGCGATGAGAGTCGTCCCGTACGGCACGCTTGGAGTCGCTGCCGTCTGCACCTTTGGTTGGGTGGGCGCGTGCGAGGACGGCACTCCCGCCCTCCCCTGCGTCGACGCGCCTGCGACCGGATGCCCCGAGGACTACGGCGCGGACGCCTGTCGGGATCCCGCGTGCTCCGCGGTATACACGTGCGACAACGGCAAGTGGGTGTTCGTCCGCGCATGCAGCTCGGCGGACGCCGCGGTGGACGCGACCGGGGCTCGCGACTCCGGCGCGCCGGGTGACGTCGTCACCGCCGACGGCGCCGCGGCTCCGATCGACGCATCCGCGGGCGCGTTCGGTGGCGCGGGATGCATTTCGCTGGAACCGCCCGACTGTCCCTTGGGGGTAGCGCTCGCGTGCAAGTCGTCCGACTGCTGCGGATGCCAGGACCTCTTCGTCTGCGCCGACGGCGGCTGGAGCGCCTGGGGCGCCTGCGTCGACGGCGCCGTCGTCGCCCCGTAGCGGCCTTTAGCTCGCGGCCTTGAGAAACGGCTCCCACTCCTTGAAGCGCCAGCCGCTGCCCAGGAGTATCTGCGCCGTCATGGTCCACTTCGGGCGGAAGGGACGACGGGCGAGGCGCATGTTCGCTTCCTCCGGCGTCTTCCAGCCCTTGCGCAGGTTGCACGTTCGGCACGCCGTTACGAGGTTCTCCCACGAGTCGTCGCCTCCGCGCGAGCGCGGAACGACGTGGTCGATGTTCAAATCGCGCAGCGGAGGGCGGCGCCCGCAGTACTGACACTGATGGGCGTCACGGAACATGAGATTGCGCCGCGTCAGCCGTACCGTGACGCGCGGTGTTCGATCGTAGCGGAGAAGATGCACCACGCGCGGGACCCGAAGGGAACCGTTGACGAGCGGTATGCCGTCGTCCTCTTCGCGAACCGGGAGCTCGCGCCAGACCTCGAAGTCGTACGACTCACCCCCCTCGTCGAGCGCCAGAGCGACTCCGCCGTAAAGGAGCACGACCGCGCGCTTGACCGTGGTCACCTGAACCGGCGAAAGGTGCCGGTTGAGCACGAGTACGGGAAGCGAAAGGACGTCGGTCATCTTTCGGCGAGCGGCGGCAAGGGTCCCGCGGCTCGCCCCGATCTTGTCCCGCGAAGGGCGGACCTTGGTGCGACGGGGTCCTCGAGGAGCAGCGCGGAAGCGGGTGTCACCACTCGAGTGTACACCGTGACGACGCCTTCCGCGAACGCCTCGACGGGTGTGCGACTCGTTTGACGCGATGGGAGGCGACGCTACGATCTAGCCGAGCCATGGCCGACGAGCCGAACCCGTTCGAAGCTCCTGCTGACGCACGACCGCCACGCCAGCGCCACGGTCGCGAGGCCGCCGGCGACGAGGACGAGCCGGGCCGCAGACGATGGACCGGCCTTGTCGCGGCCGTGGCCCTCGCGATGGGCGCTGCCGCGATCGCGACCCTCGTCCTCACGGGCATGCAAGACAAGGCCATCTACTCCAAGCCTGTCGACGAGCTCCTTGCTCAAAAGGGCAAGTTCATGGGCCGACCGGTTCGGGCCGAGGGCGACCTCGTGCACGGCTCCCTCGTCAAGCGGGACCAGCCTTGCGAGTACCGCTTCACGATCCAGAAGCGAGGCGCCGACCTTCCGGTTCGTTTCGCCCAGTGCGTCGTGCCCGACACCTTCCGCGACGTCCCTGAGATGGACGTGGGGGTTACGGTGGAAGGCGAGCTTCGCGAAAACGGTAGCTTCGAGGCGTCGAGCGTCCTCGCGAAGTGCCCGAGCAAGTACGAAATGCAGCAGCGCAAGCAGCACGGCGAGCAGATGCCCCACGGCCCGCTCGCCGGGGCGGCCGTCGGCGACGACCAGGCGTTCGGCTCGCCCATCAAGCCAAGAGCTCCCTGAGCTTCGACCCGCTGCGAGCAGACCGTCTCCGACGCTCTGCCTGACCCCGTACCCGACGCTGTTACCCGACGCTCTGCCTGACCATCAGGGAGGCGCTCCGCAGCCGTCGATGGCTGCGGCGAGCGGGGCACTTTGGTGATCTCGGCAACACCCTTGTGCTACCGTCGCTGCCGAGCACCGCCGATGCGTCTTCCTCGCACACCGCTCCTCGTGCTCGGTCTTCTGGGCACGGCCGCAGTAGTCCCCGCCCTCGCGCAAACCTCCGCGCCGTCCAGCTATCCCCCGGCCTGCGAAGACGCGAAGGTCACGAAAGCCGACCGCGATCGCGCACATACGGTGTTCCTCAGCGGAAAGCAGTTCCTCGAGGAGTCAAACTACGACAAGGCGATCAGCTACTTCAAAGACGCCTACGCGATCGACTGCAGCGTCCACGGCATCCTCCCCATCATCGCAACCGCGTACGAGCGCAAGGGCGACAAGCGCGAGGCCATTCGGGCGCTCGACGAGTACCAGAAGCGCGCGCCGGCGGCGCCGGATCATGAGGTTATCGAGCGCCGGATCAGGAACCTGAAGGACCAACTCGCGCAAGAGCAGGCATCCGCGAGCGCGGCGCTGCCGAGCGCTGGCGCGCCCCCGCCCTTACTGACTGCTCCTCCCGAAACGAGCGCCTCCGCCTTTGCCCCGCCGCTAACCCCGCCGCCTTCGCCCCAAGAGGAGGCCTCGCGCCATACGCTCGGCCCGTGGATTGTTGCCGGCGTCGGAGGTGCATTGCTTGTCGGTGGTGTCGTCACATATGCCGTCGGCGCCGGAAAGGTCTCCAACGCCGAGACCATCTGTGGCCCGCAGCACGACAATTGCCCGCGCGGCCCCACCGGCAGCTCTGCGATTGACGACGGGAACACCGGTCGATCGCTCGAGGTCGCAGGCGTCGTGGTAGGCAGCGCTGGCGCTGCGGCGGTTGCGGCAGGCCTGATCTGGCACTTCGTCGAGCATCCGAGGGCTCCGAGTGCGACTCCGGCGACGGGCCTGCGCATCCTGCCCGAGGTCGCTCCCGGGTACGCGGGGCTCTCTCTAGGCGGCGGCTTCGACTAGCCGCTTCCCGAGCGGCGGGTCCAGTCCCCCCCCGCCGGCACGTCGCTGGGGGGGCTGCGCGAGGCCGGCGTCGCCCATCGACCCGAGTAGCCTGGGGCCGCCTTCCCTTGGCGCAGGCGGCGGCGTACGCTTTATAGATGGCGAGCAGCGTCCCGCCGATCTCCCGCGGTACGGTCCGGCAGGGTGGCAAAGAAGAACTCCGCGCGTCGGTACTCAAGACGTACCTTCTGCGAGCGCGCACGGAAAACGGTGAGCGTGCTGCCCGACAGCTCCTCGCGGGCGCCGGAATCGAGCCCTCCGCCGTCGACAACGAGACGGGTTGGGTCAGTCAGCTCGCGGCCCGGCGGGCTCTGCGAGCGGTCGCGGAGCTACTCGGGCGAGACGCGATTCGTCATCGGGGTGACTGGGTTACCCATCCGGAGGCGCTGGGCGTGCTCGTACGGATGTTGCGAGCCAGCGAGCGGCCCATCGATGCCTACCGATATCTCGCGCAGAACGCCCGAGAGGTTACGCGCATAGGCACGTGGGAGATCGAGGAGCGCGCCGACGAGAAGCGCAAACGTCTGGGGAACGTCCAGAGCGTCCGGATGACGTATCGGCCCCGAGCCGACACTGGTGACGAATCGACGGAAAGAGCGGATCTCGACGGTGAGGAGCTGTTGTGCGATGCCCGCGTCGGCGAGCTGGCCAGCCTCCCGCGCATCTGGGGACTCGACGAGGCCGAAGTTCTCCACGAAGCGTGCACCGCCAAGGGCGGTGATGCGTGCGTTTACGACGTGCGCTGGGACGTGCGCCGCTCGCGTCGCGGGGTACTCGCTGGTGCTATCGGAGCCGGCACCGCCTGTGCCGGCGTCGTTGCCGTGGCCGGCGGCGCCGTGGCAGGCGTCCTGGCGGGCGCACTCGGCGCTGTCCTCGGGGGAGGCGCAGGATTCATGTGGGATCGAGCTCGCGAGGAGCGCGGCGAGCGAACGTTCGAACGCAATCGCATCGCGGCGCTCGAGCGCGGGCTGGAGCTGAAGGGCGAGCTCGGGTCGACCCCCGGCGACCTTGGCGGCACGGTCCTCGGCGGCAAGTACCGGATCGGGCGAAAGATTGGATCGGGGGGAATCGGCGTGGTGTACGCCGCCGAGCACGTGACCCTCGGTCACGAGGTGGCGGTGAAGGTCCTGCGGGGAGCCGCGGCTCGCGACGGCGGGGAGATCGCGCGACTGCGTCGCGAGGCTTACATCCAGGTTCACGTGGAGCACCCGAACGTCGTTCGCGTGCTGGACCTCGATCAGATGCCCGATGGCAGCATTTACGTCGTCATGGAGCGTCTGGTGGGCCGCTCTCTCGCCGACCGGCTCGCTCGCGATGGCCTCCTCGCGCCCGGGTACGCCATCCCGGTGTTCATCGACGTATGTCGGGCGCTACATGCCGCCCACAAGAAGGGCGTTGTGCATCGGGACCTCAAGCCGGGCAACATCTTTCTCTGCGAGGATGGCGTCGCGAAGGTGCTCGACTTCGGTATGAGCAAACTCGCGACCGCCGAGTCGCTGACGCAGACTGGCTATACGCTCGGCACTCCCGAGTACATGGCTCCGGAGCAGTGCATCGGTGCCCAGGTCGAGCAGCGCACGGATATCTACGCGCTCGGCGTGATGATGTACGAAGCCCTCACGGGCGAGTTACCGATCGTCGCTTCGAATCGCCGTGAGCTCCTCGATCTGCATCAGCGCCAGATACCCACGCCGATGCGGCAGCGGCGACCCGACCTTCCCATTCCGGAGGCGCTCGACGCGGCCGTGATGAAGTGCCTCAAGAAGCGCCTGAACGAGCGCCCCAAGAGCGCGGCGGATCTGGAGCAGCTCCTCGCCGTGATACCGCTCGACGGCTTGCCGAAGTCCTATCCTCCGGGGACCGCGCGCCGAGCGGCGTCCTCGCGCAACAAGCACATGAACGATCCCAACGCTCGAACGATGCCGGGCATGGCGAGCGCGGAGGCCGGTCGCTCCGACAACCGCGAGCCCTAGCGAGTCCGTCCCTCAGCCGCGAAGCAGCCAGACGAGCCCGGCGATGCTCAACGCGAGCACGGCCACGGCCGCCGACACGACCACGAGATCCGTGGCCGACCACACGGGACGCGGCCTCACCGGTCTAGGCGCGGGCCCTTCCGGGCCCTTGTCTACCGCAGGTACAGCGGCGGCCGCCGGGTCTCGTCCAGCGCCACTCGGTTCGCTCGCGGCCCGGTCGCCCGGTGCAGGGGTCGCCGAGGGCGGCGGCGCGATGGGATCGTCGGGCGCGAGCGCCTCGTCGGGATCGCTTTCGATCTGCGCCAGCGCGTCGTCGAGCGGCTCGACGAGCGCCAGCACCGTGCGTCCGACCCGGATCATCTGCGCGGGTCGCCAGGCTGCCTCGCCTCGGGCCGGCAGCCGATTGTCCGCCAGCCACGTCCCGTTCTTCGCGCCGAGATCACGCACGACGACCAAACCTTCACGGCGGATGACCTGCACGTGCTCCCGTGAGACGTCGGCGTCCGCGAGAGGAAAGTCGCACTCGGCTGCGCGCCCGAGGACATATGGGCGATTCTCCTCGACGAGCGCCAGTCGCGCGCCCTGATCGCGACCCTCGACGACTTCGACCCGGGTCGTCGAATCCGTCCCGGACCGAGCCAGCGCTTCCGACACGAGCGCCAGCGCCAGATCCCGCGTGGCGGCCGCCACGTCGCGCGTGATGGGGCTGCGATCGAGCCGCAGCTCCAACCAGACCCGCCCGGCCCGAACGAGATCGCCCGACCGCACGATACGCGACGTCCGCGCCGCGACTCGCGCGCCGCCGACGAAGGTTCCGTTCATGCTGCCCTCGTCAACGAGGACGAAGTCGGCGCCCTGCGCACGGAGCGACGCGTGCCTATGGCTGACGCTCCGATCGGGAAGGCGCACGTCGCAGCTCGGGCCGCGACCGATGACGATCGGCTGCATCCCGTCGAACGTCAGTCGGTTCTCACCTAGGTTGCGACCACGCTCCGGCAAAGCTGGAGACGCGCCGACCGGGTTTCGACCATGCTCCGTGCGACCCGGAGACGCGCCGTCGCCGGCCGCCGAACGAACGATAACCGTGATCGGCATGTGACAATCAAGCCGGCGGGATGCTGCGCAGCGACGGGCGGTAGTGCATCACGCGGCGCTCGATCCATACGATGACGTTCTCGGCGACGTCGCGCCCCACGTGACGGCTCAGCTCCTGGATCCCGGTCGGGGACGTGACGTTGGCCTCCGTGAGCTTACCGCCAATGAAGTCCAGCCCAACGAAGACCAACCCGTCCGCACTCAGTCGGGGCGCAAGGTCGGCCACGATCGCTCGCTCCTGCGGAGTGACGTCGCACGGCTCCACGCGGCCTCCGGCGTGGATGTTCGAGCGGACGTCGTCCTCGCGGGCGACGCGGTTGATGGCTCCGAGGATCTCCCCGTCCAGGAGAAGGACCCGCTTGTCCCCGGCTCGCACGGCGGGGACGAACTCCTGCACCATCACGTGCCGCGAGCCCTCTTGCGTCATGTAGTCCACAATCGACCGCGTGTTCCGGTCCCCGCGATCCACGACCATGACGCCGCTGCCGCCCGCGCCGTCGAGCGGCTTGATGACTGCGGTGCCGACCTCTGCCACGAACGCGTGGATGCGGGCGCGCTCGACCGTAACCAACGTTCGCGGCATATGGCGCGCGAAGTGAAGCGTATAGAGCTTCTCGTTCGCGTCGCGAAGTCCGCGTGGGTCGTTCACGACGAGAACGCGGCCGCGCAGACGCTCGAGCATCAGCGTGACGTACAAGTACTCGGAGTCGAAGGGAGGGTCTTTCCGGATGAGGACACATTCGACGTCCGCCAGTCGGACGTCGAGCGTCTTCCCGAACGCGAAGTGCGGCGCCTCGTCGCGCACCGTCAGTTCGCGAACCTTCGCCCAAACTTCGCCGTCCTCTACGAACACGTCGCGCGGTTGACAGTGCAGGGTCGCGTGCCCTCGCCGCTGGGCGGCGCGTTGGAAAGCGAAAGTCGTATCCCGATCGGGGAGCACCCGATCCATCGGGTCCATCACGTAGACGAAACGCATCGACGCGAGGATAGCCGACCCTTTTGGTTCAGCGATCTTCGTAGACCATCGCCGCCAGCTGAGCGCTCTTGTCGGGGTCGAGATCGCTCGTGACGAGGTAGCCGACGCCCGCGCGCTGAGCGACCACGACCGAGTACCCCTTCTCGCGGCCGACGCGCACCTCCGCCGAGCCGACGGCCCGTGGAGCTAGGTTCGCCGAATCGATCTGGATCTTCTGCGCGTCGTACACGTACACGCTCACCCGCGGCGCGTCGTCGCCCGTGCCGACCACGTACTGCAGCATGGCTGCGCGCTGCGAGCGCAGCGGCATCACGCGCCCGCCGACGAAATGCGCGCCGTCTCGTTCGAAGCTCGCCGGTCGCACCGGCACGTCCACATAGCGACCCAGCTTGCGGACCGCCTCGGGCCCGGTGGTGACGTCAGGCGGCAGGGGGCGCGAGTGCTCCGCCACGAGCTCTGCGAGAAGGTCGTCGCCGCCGAACCCCGCCCGCGCCTCGCTCGAGACGACCGGCTGCGTTCCGCGCGTCGCCGCCCCCCACATGAG
>Ga0102924_1001671_pt1 | contig 25257 bp, 20 predicted proteins | sample PaiPotPPM11metaG_FD_80116 | JGI IMG/M metagenome (GOLD analysis project Ga0102924, IMG submission 80116) | Iron sulfur acid spring bacterial and archeal communities from Banff, Canada, to study Microbial Dark Matter (Phase II) - Paint Pots PPM... ... | reverse complement strand
GTGCGCCAGCGGCCCAGGCGGCCCAGCCGGCCCAGCCGGGCCAGCCACCTCAGGCACCTCAGCCGCCTCGGGCGGCCGGTGAGACGGGCAGGCGAGCGGGCCCGGACGGCCGGGGGGCCGACCGGCAGACGACGCAGGCCCGAAAGTGAACGACGGAGGCCCGGTGTGACGCTCTCCCTGCGCGACGGCGACAACCTGCCCGAGCCCCTGTGGGCTTACGACGACTTCGCGTCGCTGGACCAGCGCTCGGTCGGCGCACCGACCGGCGGCCTGGCCAGCCTGGGCTACATCAAGGCCGCGCTGCGCCGCACCACGCGGGTGTGGATCTCGATCGCCGTGCTCGGGCTGCTGGCCGGGCTCGCCGCCTACAAGGAAGTGCCGCCCGCTTACAAGGCCACGTCCGAGGTGCTGCTGGCCAGCTCGGCTGAGACCGTCAGCGGCCAGGCCATACTCGACGCCGAGGCGTTCGCGCAGAGCAACCAGGTGGCCGCGGCCGCGCTGCGGAAGATGGGGCTGCCGTCGAGCGACCCGGGCAGCTTCACGGGCGACTACACCGCGACCGAGCTGACCAACCGGGTGCTGCTGATCACCTCGAAGGCCAAGTCGAGCGCGCTCGCGGTACAGGAGGCGAACGCCGTGGCCGGCGCCTTCCTGAGCTTCCAGGACCAGCTGCTGAGAACCCAGCAGCAGCAGGTCACCGCGGCTCTCCAGCAGCAGATCGCCCAGGCCAAGCAGCGCATCAGCGTGCTGACCAAGCAGATCAAGGCACTGTCGGCCCGGCCGCCCACCCCCGCGCTCGAGACCAGGATCGTCGGGCTGAAGACCGACCGGAACCAGGCCCAGAGCCAGCTGACCATCCAGGAGGCGACCAACAACGCCAGCCTGGCCAGCACCGAGATCGCCACCAAGTCGCAGATCATCGGGACCAAGCTGCTCGACGCGGCCGCGCCCGTGGCCCGGTCCAAGCACAAGTACCTGATCCTTTACTCGATCATCGGCCTGTTCGCCGGCCTCGTGCTGAGCATGGGCGTGATCGTTGTCCGGGCCCTGGTGTCCGACCGGCTGCGGCGCCGCGACGACGTGTCCCGCGCGCTGGGCGCCCCGGTCCGGCTCAGCGTGCCCCGGCTGCGGCTCGGCCGCGGCCGGCCCGCCCTCGGCGCGGCCGAGAACCCCGACATCCAGCGGATCGTGGGGCTGCTTGACCGCTCGATCCAGCCCAGCTCCCGCGGCCTCGCGAGCCTGGCCGTGGTCCCGGTGGACGACACGAACGTCCCGGCGCTCTGCGTCGCCGCCCTGGCCGTGTCGTGCGCCCGGCGCGGACTGCAGGTCATGGTGGCCGACCTGGGCCGGGGCGCTCCGGTGGCCGCCCTGCTCGGCATTGCCGAGCCCGGCGTCCGCGTGACCGACGCGGACGGGACCCGTCTGATCGTGATGGTGCCCGACCCCGAGGACCTGATGCCCGCGGGCCCGCTGCCCCAGGGAGGGCGCCGGCGCGAGGTATCCGAGTCGGTCGCCGAGGCCAGCGGCGCGGCGGACCTGCTGATCACGCTGGCCAGCCTGGACCCGGCGCTGGGCGCCGACCACCTGTCGGGCTGGGCCGGGGCCGCGGTGGCCATGGCCACCGCCGGTCAGCCCTCCGCGGCCCGGGTCCAGGCGGTGGGCGAGATGATCCGGCTCAGCGGCACGACGCTGATGACCGGGGTACTGATCGGCGCGGACAAGGCCGACCAGAGCATCGGCATCACCGGCGCCACCGCCACGGCTGATCACCTGGCCGACCACGCTCTGGGCCAGTAGCCCGCACGGGCATCCGGACGGGCATCCGCCGTATCACGGCGGTGGGCTCGACGCTCCTATGTACGCGGCTGGAGGGGCATGGCTGCGGTCATTAGGGGAGGTTCTCGCGTGAGCTTGGACACGGCCTTGGATTCGCTGTCCGGCGCGGCGGGCGGATCGGCGCCTGCCGCCCCAGATTCCCGGCCGCGGCCGGGGGTCCTGCTCGACCGGGACGGGACCATCATCGTCGACCACGGCTACGTGGGCTCCGTCGACCGTGTCGAGTTCATCGAGGGATCGGCCCGGGCCATCGCGAGCTTCAACCGGGCCGGCGTGCCGGTCGCCGTGGTGACCAACCAGGCCGGGGTGGCCCGCGGGCTGTACGGCATCGACGACGTCACGACGGTGCACCAGCACATCGCCGAGCGGCTGGCCGAGCACGGGGCCAGGGTCGACGCGTTCTTCTTCTGCCCCTATCACCCCGACGGCGTGGTCGGGGCTTTCACGAGGACGAGCGAGGACCGCAAGCCGGGACCGGGCATGGCCAGGGCCGCCGCCGCGGCGCTGAACCTCGACCTGGCCGCCTCGTGGGTCGTCGGCGACCGGCCTGAGGACATGGGCCTGGCCGAGGCCGTCGGTGCCTCGGCGGTCTACGTCGGGCCGGGTAGCTACGAGCGTCCCGGCGTCGCGTGCTATCCGACGCTGGCCGACGCGGCCTCGTTCATCCTGGAGCGCATCGCCCGATGACCGCCACTCACGACCTCCGGAACTTCACGCCGCCCGCCGTCACGGTGCCGGCCAGATCCGCGCCCAAGTTCCCGGCCGCGCCTCACCCTAGTGCCGCGAAGTACTTCGACGCCTACTCCGACGAGGTGGCCCAGGCCGCGCGCTCGGTCGATCCTGGCTCTCTGGACCAGGCGGCCGAGATCCTGCTGGACGCCTACACCCGCGACGCCGCGGTGTTCTCCTGCGGCAACGGCGGGTCCGCGGCGATCGCCAACCACCTTCAGTGCGACCATCTCAAGGGCGTGCGGAACGAGACCGACCTGGTCCCGCGGGTGGTCAGCCTCAGCACCAGCGTCGAGTTGCTCACGGCCATCGCCAACGACCTGGCCTACGAGCACGTCTTCGAGTATCAGCTTCAGTCGCAGGGCCGGCCGGGCGATGTCCTCATCGCCATCTCGTCGTCGGGCCGCTCGCCCAACATCGTCCGCGCCCTGACCTGGGCCCGCGACCACGGCCTGCGGACCATCGCGCTGACCGGATTCGAGGGCGGCGACGCACGGGACATCGCCGAGGTCGCGATCCACGTCGGCGGGACGAACTACGGCATCATCGAGGACCTGCACCAGGCTGTCATGCACACCCTGGCCCAGTACATCCGCCACTCCCGGATGACGCCGGATTCAGTCGCTTCGACGGTCTTCTGACTAAGGGAATAACGGAAACAGAGGCAGGTACGCGTGCGCGTAGCAATCAATCTCCTCACCGAGGATCCCGGCAATCCCTCGGGCGCCCACTGGTTCTGGACCAGAATGATACCGGAAATGGCCAAGCGGCTGGAGTTCGGTGAGGAGCTCCACCTGGTGATCAGTCCCCGGCTGCGCGAAATGCATCAGGGGTACGGGCCGAATGTCTTCTACATCCCCTATCCGTGGTCCAACGAGCGGCGCATTCCGCGCACCCTGTCGGAGCACCTGTACTCGCCACTCCGGCTGCCGCTCAGCAAGATTGACGTCTTCAACACGCTGATGGCACCGGTGGTGAACCCTAGCTGGTCGCTCGTCCTGCACATGAAGACCATGCACGCCTACACCTCGCCGGAATCGGTGAAGCCGCTGCCGCGCATGTACCGCCGCTGGAGCTATCCCCGGTCCGCGAAGGCCGCGGAGGCCATCATCATCAACTCCGAGAGCCTGCGCTCGGAGATCGACCATTACCTGGAGATCGACTCGAGCAAGCTCCGGCTGATCTACGAGGCAGTCGATCACGAGCTGTTCCAGCCGGGCGATGCTGGCGCGGCCAGGGCCAAGGTGGCCGCCCGCGGCGTGACCAGGCCATTCGTGCTGTTCGTCTCGTCGCTGTGGCCGTACAAGAACTGCGACGGGCTGCTGCGGGCGTGGGCCCTGGCCCGTCCTGAGCTCGGAGATCGCCAGCTGGCCATCGTCGGGCCCGGCCGGGACGAGCAGTACCTGGCCCAGCTGAAGGCGCTGGCCGCCGAGGTGGGCATCACCAGCGATGTCGTCTTCGTCGGCGGGGTGCCGCTCGACGAGACGGTGAACTTCTACCAGGCCGCCGATGCGTTCGTGTACCCGTCCTTCAACGAGACCTTCGGGCTGCCCATCCTCGAGGCGATGGCGTGCGGCTGCCCGGTCGTGACCTCGGACACCAGCGCCATGCCCGAGATCGCGGGGGGCGCCGCGGTCCTGTCCGACCCGCACGACCCGGCGTCCATCGCCCGGGCCATCGTCGAGGCGGTCGGCGGGGCCGGCCGTCTGCGCGAGGCCGGGCTGCGGCGGGCCGCTAAGTTCACCTGGGGCGCCACGGCCGCGGGCACCCTGGATGTCTACCGCGAGGTCGCCGAGCGACGGAAGAGCCGGAGGCAGAAGTGAAGATCCTCGTCACCGGGGGAGCCGGCTTCATCGGCTCGCACACCTGTGACCGGCTGCTGGCCCTCGGCCACGACGTCATCGTGCTCGACGCGCTGACCAAGCCGGTGCACCGCGACGGCCGCCCGGCCTACCTCAGCCCCGGCGCCGACTTCTACCAGGGCGACACGCGCAACCGCGACCTGCTCACCAACCTGCTGCGACGGGTCGACGCGGTCTACCACTTCGCCGCCTACCAGGACTACCTGCCGGACTTCTCGCAGTTCAGCGACGTCAACGTGGTGTCCACGGCCCTGCTCTACGAGATCATCGTGGCCGAGCGGCTGGACCTGGCCCGGGTCGTGGTGGCGTCGTCGCAGTCGGCCATGGGCGAGGGGCTGTACCGCTGCCCGGCGGACGGCGAGCAACTGCCGGGGATGCGCCCGCAGCGAGCGATAGCCGCGGGCCAGTGGGACATCCCCTGCCCCCAGTGCGGCGGCCCCCTGGACATGCAGCCCACTCCCGAGCGCGTCTCCAACCCGCAGAACGCCTACGGCATGTCGAAGCTGGCTCAGGAGATGGTCGCGGTCAACCTGGGCCGGCGGTATGACATCCCGACCGTCGCCCTGCGGTACAGCATCGTTCAGGGCCCGCGTCAGTCGGTCTACAACGCCTACTCAGGGGCGTGCCGCATCTTCTGCCTGAGCTACCTGCTGGGCGTCCCGCCCATCCTCTATGAGGACGGCGGGGCCATCCGCGACTACGTGAACATCGACGACGTCGTCGACGCCAACGTGCTGGTGCTGACCGACGACCGGGCCGCCGGGCGGGTGTTCAACGTGGGCGGCGGCGAGGCGGTCACCACCCGCGAGTTCTCCGACATCGTGATGCGCCAGTACGGCTCGGATCAGCCGGGCCAGGTGACCGGCGAATACCGCTTCGGCGACACCCGGCACATCCTGTCCGACATCGGCGCTTTGCGCGAGCTGGGCTGGGTACCGCGGCGCGCGCCCGCCGAGTCGGTTGCGGCCTACGCCAAGTGGCTGGACGGGATGGACGGCCTGGACCAGGTGCTCGCCGAGGCGAACGCGCGGATGCGCGCGCTCGGGGTGGTGCGGAAGGTCGGCGCGTGAAGGCATTCCTGCTCGCGGCCGGCGTGGGCAGCCGCCTGCGGCCGATAACCGACTCGATCCCGAAGTGCATGGTCGAGATCGACGACCGGCCCATGCTGGACATCTGGCTCGACGCGCTAGCCCTGGCCGGAGCCGACGAGGTCGTCATCAACCTGCATCACCTGCCCGACGTCGTCCGCCGGCACCTGGCCGCCCGCACCGGCGGGCCCGCCGTCCGCACCGTCTTCGAGCCCGAACTGCTCGGCAGCGCGGGCACACTGGTGGCCAACCGGGAGTGGGTGGACGGCGATGAGGCGTTCCTGGCCTGCTACGCCGACAACCTCACCGACTTCGACCTCCGGTCGCTCGTTGACGCGCACCGGGCCTGGTCCCCGGTCGCCACGCTGGCCGTGTTCCACTCCGACCGGCCGTGGGCCGGCGGCGTCGTTGAACTCGACCGCGCCGGCCGCATCACCGGATTCACCGAGAAGCCCGCCGAGCCCGTATCTGACCTGGTGAACGCCGGCATCTACGCGTTCCACCCGAGCGTGCTCGACCTGCTCCCCGAGACCGGCGACACGCCCCTGGACATCGGCTACCACCTGCTGCCGCGGCTGGTCGGCCGGGCCAGGGCGGTGCCGGTCGAAGGGTACTTCCGGGACATCGGCACCCTCGACGCCTACCACCTAGCCAGACAGGAGTGGCCCGGACGGGTCTTGCGATGATCATTACCCAGACGCCCTTGCGCATCGGCCTGCTCGGCGGCGGCACCGACCTGCCCGGCTACTACATTGAGCACGGCGGGCGGGTCCTGAACTGCGCGCTGGACAAGTATGTCTACGTCATCGTGAAGCAGCGCTTCGACAACGACATCTACGTCAACTACTCCCGCAAGGAGATCGTCTCCAAGGTCGATGACCTGGAGCACGAGCTGGTCCGGGAGGCCATGCGGATGACCGGCGTGACCAGCGGGGTCGAGATCACCACGCTGGCCGACATTCCTTCCGCCGGCTCCGGCCTGGGCTCCTCATCCTCCGTCACCGTGGGCCTGCTGAATGCGCTATTCGCCTACCGGGGAAAGCAGGTCGCGGCCGAGGAACTGGCCGAGCGGGCCTGCGCGATCGAGATTGAGATCTGCGGAAAGCCCATCGGCAAGCAGGACCAGTACATCGCCGCGCTCGGCGGGATCCGCGACATCCGCTTCGGGCCGGGCGACCAGGTAGTGGCGCAGGAGGTGGAACTGGCCCCGGTCGAGCGCCGGGCCCTCCAGCAGCAGATCATGCTGTTCTATACCGGCATCACCCGGCGGGCGGACCCGATCCTGGCCGAGCAGAGCGCGAATGTCGCCTCCGCCCGCCCGCAGTTCGACCTGCTGCGCGACCTGGCCGGGTTCGCGGTGGAGCGGCTGCGCAGCGGCGACATCGAGGCCATCGGCCCGGCCCTGCGGGATAGCTGGGAGGCCAAGCGGAAGCTGGCCTCGGGCGTGTCCAACGATCGCATCGACCACGCCGTCACCAGGGCCCTGAACGCGGGTGCGGCCGGAGCCAAGCTGACCGGCGCGGGCGGCGGCGGCTTCCTCCTGGTGATCTGCCCCGTGGAGCGGCAGCGCGCGGTCCGGGAAAGCCTCTCCGACATGCAGGAGCTGCCGGTGAAGCTGGACCGCCTCGGCTCGCGGGTCGTGCTCAACATGGTGCGCGACATCTGGGGCTGACCACGCCCCTTAGCAGAACGGACACATCACATGGACGAGCAGGCAGTCCAGACCTTCTGGCAGGACCACGCGTGCGGGGACGCCCAGGTAGGCGGCCTTGACGAGCGCTATAAAGGCGACTACGAGAAGTTCTTCGCCGACTACGACCAGTTCCGGTACCAGACTGAGCGGCACATTCCCGGCTGCATCGAGGACCTGAACGTGTCGGGCAAGCGGGTACTGGAGATCGGGCTGGGCGAGGGAGCCGACACCGAACAGCTCATACGCCGCGGAGCTCGCTGGTCCGGAGTCGACCTGACCAGCGAGTCGGTCAGCCGGGTCCAGGCCCGCCTGACCCTGCGCGACCTGGCCTACGACGAGCTGCGCCAGGGCAGCGTGCTGGACCTGCCGTTCGCCGATAACTCATTCGACCTGGTGTACAGCCACGGCGTCCTGCACCACGTACCCGAGATCAGGCGGGCCCAGGAGGAGATCCACCGGGTCCTGCGGCCCGGCGGCGAACTGGTCGTCATGCTCTACGCCCGGTGGTCGCTGAACTACCTGGTCTCCATCGGCCTGATCCGCCGCGCCACCCTGCTGGCGGCCACGCCGCTAGCCAGGGCTGGGCTGGTCAAGACCGGCCCGGCGCACGGCTTGCTCGGCGCCCACCTGGAGAACGCCCGGCAGCACGGACTGCTGCGCTACCTGCGGCTAGCCGAGTTCACCCACTACAACACCGATGGCCCTGGCAACCCCTACGCGCTGGTCTACGACCGCGGACGGGTCGAGCGGGACTTCCCGTCGTTCAAGATCACCCGGACGTACAAGCGCTTCATGCACGCTCCGCCGCTGCCGGTTCACCACCTGCCCGGCGGGCCGATGATGGGCTGGCATCTGTGGGTGCACCTCACTCCAGTCTCCGCACCAGCGGCGGCGCCAGCAGGGCGGCAGCCAGGATGAGCTCGAGCATGTAGGGCGTGGCGTCGGTGAACCCGTCCTCGGTGAACGACGCGATGAGGCAGTAGGTCACGAGGAACAGGGCCAGCGCGCGGTTCACGCCGCGAGGCTGGAAGTAGGCGTACACCAGCAGGAAGATCAGGACCAGCGCGCAGACCGCCACCCCGAACAGCCCCTGCTCGTCATACGACGAGAACCAGTTGCTGTCGATGGGGAGCCCGTTGAACGAGCTGTTCGAGAGCCCGAATCCGAAGATCTCCTGGAACGGGTTCCTGGGGTAGGCCAGCAGCGGGCCCCAGACCTTGGTCCGGCCGGTCAGGTTGGTGAGTTCCTTGGTGCCCTCGCCGCGCGCCAGCCAGGTGGTGAGGAAGCCGGACAGCGTCATGATCGCGATGGCGGCCACGACCCCGCCGACCGCGAACAGCTTGCGTACCCGGGCCTTGGCCACAATCAGGCTCAGGCCGGCCACCATGATGGCCGCGACCATGCCGACCAGCGCGGTCCGGGTATGGGTAAGCAGCAGAATCGGCGTTGTGGCCACGACGACCCCGGCGGCCAGCCGGCCCCGGATCTGGCCGCACAGCCACAGCACGACGATGATTCCCATGGTGACCGCCGCGTAGTGGGCGACCTGCGTGGCCGGGATCACCCACAGGGCTCCGTTGAGCCGGCCGTCCAGCAGCGCATGCCCGGGCGAGATGACCAGGCCCAGCACGATCGAGACCAGCACCACCGTCAGGGTGGTCAGGTGGCTGCGCACCAGGAGCAGATCGCGCCGGCCCCACCAGGGCGTCAGCAGCCACAAGGTGGCCACGAACTCAGCCAGCCGGACGGTCCGGTAGATGGTGCCCAGGTACTGGGGCTGCATGGCCGTGATGATCGCCTCGAGCGGAAGCAGCGAGATCAGGCACAACGTGACGTTCGGGCGAATGAGCAGCCGGCGATTCAGGCTTACGGCCAGGAGCAGCGCCAGCGGCAGGGCCCCCTGGGTCAGGGCCTTGCCCAGGATCGAGGGGATGTGGATAAGGGTGCCCGAGTACCCGATGGCGTTGAGGAACAACAGCCCCCACACCAGCGTGATCCGGCGCCGGACCGCGCGGTCATGGGCCTGCTCGGCGGTCAGCGGCCGGGCCCGCCGGCCGGCGGGCAGCACGAGCTCCGGCCTTACCGGGACCGGCCTGGCCACCGGCGGGCTCGCCGGCACCTGGATGTCGGCCAGCTTGATCCCCTCCCACCGATGGCATGCGCGCCGCCGAAGCCTACGTGCATAGGAGCGCCGGGCGGGCCGCCGTGATACCGGCGGCCCGCGGTCATCTATTTCGGCAGGTTGAGGCTGTCCTGGTACAGCGCCGCCATGGCCAGCGGCACCCAGCCGCTGTCCCAGCGATGGGCCATGCTAGTCGGCGTCTCGGTGGTGTGCTGGATGCCTTCCGCGGTCAGCAGGGCGTCATAGTCGGCCATGTCGGTCTGGTAGAGCCCGTAGCTGCCGATCCAGATCCGGTTCGCGTTCAGGAACGGTCCCTTGTTGGCGTCCACGAACGACTGGGTGAGCCGGTAGTTGGCCTGGAAGTTGGCGTCCGTCCCGTAGCCGCCCTCGGAGTCGCCGTACTGGGTGTACGTCGACATGTCCGCCGGGAAGTCCCACGAGGCGGCCAGCGAGAACAGGTTGGGGTGCTTGAGGATCAGGTCCTGCGCGCCGTAGCCGGACTTGGAGAAACCGATCAGCCAGTTCTGCTCACTGCCGCTGGTGGCCAGGTTCTGGTCCACCCACGGGACGAGTTCCTGGGTCATGAAGCTCTCGTACTGCACGGCCCCGTTGACCGGGTTGTCGGCGTACCAGGGGTCGATGCCGAACGTGGGCTCGATGATCGTGAGGTTGTACTTGTCCTGCGCGTCCATCGCCTGCAGGATCTTCAGCGCATCCCCGTAGGTGCTGCCCTGCCCGGCCTCGACAGGAAGCACGAACAGGAAGTTGTGGGCCACGCCTGGCGCGGGGTTGGTGGGCTGCAGCACCCGCATGACCTGGGCACCGTCCGAGTTGTCGGCCGAGATGACGTCATAGGACGCGATGCCGGTGGAGTCGGTGCTCAGGTAGTCAGCCGAGAAGCCGGCCGAGCCGCCCGCCCAGTTGTCCAGGGTTCCCGCCCCGTTGATCATGATGCCCGGCGCTCCGCCCGAGATGGTGGTGTCGCCGGCCGTGACCCGCTCCACCCCGTTCTCCAGGAAGGCGATGGTCGAGCCGACCACCTCGACCTTGAGCTGCGTGCCGGCGGCCAGCGGCCCGCAGTTGTAGGTGCCGCCAATCTCGGCCCAGTTGCCGCTGACCCGCCTGAACAGCATCAGCGTCGGGCTGCCGTTGTTCCAGTAGTAGATGCCGACGTAGGCGGTCAGGCCGGCGTCCTGAGTCCGGACGCTGGCCCCGATCCACTCGGTCCCGGTGAGCTGCGTCGAGGTCACCTGGATCTGGGAATACTGGTCCCCGGTGTAGACCTCGGCGGTGCGGGTGTCGCCGGTCTGCTCGTTCGGGTTCCCGCCGATGACCTCCTGCGAGGAAATGGCCACGCCGCCGCCGGTGGCATCGGTCCAGTTCGGGCCGAGGCTCCCGTCGGCCCGGTTGAAGTTATCCGTCGCGCTGGACACCGGGACCGCGTTCTGGCATGTGACGCTCACCCCGGTCACGGCACCCCCGGAGACCGTGCCCGACCCGCCGGTCACCGCGCAGGTCTGCCCGGACGGATAGCTGCCCACGGTCACGCTGTAGGCGGTGCCGTTGGGCAGCGCCGTGGGGAAGGTGAACGGGCCGTTCGCGCTGACGCTCAGGTTGTCGCCGCCGTTGTCCTCCAGCAGCACCGTGCCGGACAGGCCCGACACCGTCCCGCCCACGGTGTAGGTCGTCGTTGCCGTGGCGTTGCCGCCGGCCCAGGCGCCGCCGTTGGCCAGGCCGTTGATCATGATGCCCGGCGCCCCGCCGGTGATGGAGGTGTCCGTGGCCGAGATGCGCTGGATCCCGTTCTCCAGGAACGACACCGACGAGCCGATGACCGACAGCCGCAGCTGCGTCCCGGCCGCCAGCGGCCCGCTGTTGTAGGTGCTGCCGATCAGCCCCCAGTTGCCGCTGACCCGCTTGAACAGCATCAGCACCGGGCTGCCGTTGTTCCAGTAGTAGATGCCGATATAGCCGGTCAGGCCGCTGTTCTGGGACCGGACGGTGGCGCCGATCCACTGCGTCCCTGTGAGCTGGGTCGAGGTCACCTGGATCTGCGAATACTGATCGCTGGAATAGGCCTCGGCGGTCCTGATGTCTCCGCTGTCACCGCCGGAGTTCGTGCCCTGCACCTGCTGCGAGGCGATGGTCAGGCCACCGTCGCTCATATTGGTCCAGTTCGGGCCCAGGCTGCCGTTCGCCCGGTTGAAGTTATCCGTCTCGCCCGAGCCGGGGACGCCGGTGGTGCAGATCACGGCGACGCCGGTGATGTTCGCGGCGGATATGGTGCCCGAGCCTCCGGTCACCGTGCACGCTTCCCCGGACGGGGCGCTGGCCACCGTCACGTTGTAGGTCGCACCGCTGGCCAGGGCCGTGGCGAAGGTGAACGAGCCGTTGGCGCTGAGGCTCAGGTTGTCGCCGCCGTTGTCCTGCAGCACCACCGTGCCCGACGACAGGCCCGCGACGGTCCCCCCGACCGTGTACGAAGCTGTCGAGGACACCGAGCCGCCGGCCCAGCTGCCGGCGTTGGCCAGGCCGTTGATCATGATGCCCGGCGCCCCGCCGGTGATGCTGGTGTCCGTGGTGGTGATCCGCGTGATCCCGTTCTCCAGGAAAGAGATCGTCGAGCCCTGGGCCACCACCTGCAACATCGTCCCGGCCGCGAGCGGCCCGCTGTTGTAGGTGCTGCCGATCTGGGCCCAGTTCCCGTTAACCCGCTTGAACAGCATCAGCACCGGGCTGCTGTTGTTCCACCAGTACAGGCCCGCGTAGCCGGTCATCCCGCCGCTCTGCATGCGGGCGGCGGCGGCGATCCACTGGGTCCCGGTGAGCTGGGTCGAGGTCACCTGGATCTGCGAGTACTGATCGCTGGGATACGTCTCCGCGGTCCGCATGTCCCCGGTGTCGCCGCCGGAGTTCGTGCCCTGGACCTGGTCCGAGACGATGGTCAGGCCGCCGGAGCTGTTATCGGTCCAGTTCGGGCCCAGGCTGCCGTTCGGCCGGCTGAAATTGTCCGTCGCGGTCACATCCTGAGCGGACTGCGACGTGGCCGTGCCGGCCAGGGCCGCACGGGGGACAAAGAAAGCAAGCGCCAGGCAGCAGGCGACGGCCAGCCGAAGCGGCCAGGAAAATGCGAATCTCTTGCTGCCGGAATAACTTTTCATCAGTTCGCGTGCCCCCCACGGCCCCACCCTTTATCCCCAGGCTCTCCCTTTACCTGGCGATAGCCTGCTTATTAAACCACGCATCAAGCGCAGCGAGGGATGTTTGCATCACCAGTAACAGCCGTGCGGTCTCCTACACCAGCTAACTGGCCTCGGGATCCGCGGCGGGATAGGGCAGCGGCGGAGCCTCGACTCCGGCCGGGACCGTGCGCTCCCCTCGGCTGGTCGAAGCCAGCCGTCGGCCGAGCCGGATCATCGGCTGCTCGACCACCCGGTACAGGATCTCGGCGCCGATCAAAGACAGCACCACGATCAGCACGAAGTGCACGAGCTCGTGCGGGACGCTGGTCGAGCCGGGGGCCACGAACCGGTCGACGATGCCCTTGGCCATCCGGTGGATCAGGTACACCGCGTAGGACCGGGTGCCGATGTATACCAGGACCCGGTTGCTCAGCAGGGCGCCCAGCCAGCGCGGAGCGATGATCACGGCCGGGAACAGCAGCGCGACCAGCACGCTGAACACGATGTGGACGGGCGAGCCGTTCTCGAACAGGGCGGTCCAGGCGATCAGCGCCGCGATCAGCACCAGCGCGACCGGAGTGCTGGCCAGCTTGCGGGCCAGCTCGTACAGGCGAGGATTGTCGAGCATGATGGCCACGACGCAGCCGAGCAGGATGGGGAAGTAGATCGCGAAGTAGTCGGTCGCGTGCCACAGGCTGGCCACGGCGGTCAGCACCGCGAGGCCGCTGGCCACGACGAGCCGGTGCCGCCGCAGCACGGGGATGACGAAGGCCAGTGGCCACAGCAGGTAGTACTTCTCCTCCACCGCGAGCGACCAGGACTGGCCGAAGACCCCGGCCCCGTGGGGAGCCAGGTCGTTCTGGTAGCTCAGGTACCACGGCAGCGAGTGCCACAGCGACGACGCGCCGGCCTGCAGGTGCAGGACCCCGATCAGGACGATGTAGCCGAGCAGCGTCAGGTAATAGAGCGGCAGGATGCGGAAGGCGCGGCGGATGTAGAACGCCCTGATCCGCGCGTGGCCACGGCGCTCCTCCTCGCGCAGCAGCAGGGTCGTGATCAGGTACCCGGAGATGACGAAGAAGACCGTGACGCCGACCGCCCCGTGCAAGCGGTAGAACAGCGGGTCGGTGGAATGCGCCGTGACCACCAGCAGGATCGAGATGGCCCGCAGCCCGTCGAGGGCCGGGAAGTAGCGCCGGTCCAGGTACTCCTGGTGAGAGGCCGGGCCGGCCGGGCGGCGATGGGCGCCACTACCGGGCAGGCGGCGTGCCGGTGCCTGCCCCTGGCCGTCCGGGGGTTCTGGGCTCGCCATCGCGGTCATCACCAGTCCTAGGCGACGGGAGGGGAATCCATGGGCTAGTCCAGCACCAGGTCCGCCAGCGCGGGCGCGGCGCGGTCCCGTGACGACCTGGCCGCGATCGGCAGCGGCCAGGGAATGGCCAGCTCGGGGTCGTCGAACGCGATGGCCACGTCCTCCGTCGGGTCATGAGGCCGGTCGATGCGGTAGTGCACGTCAGCCGGCTCAGTGAGGGCCTGGAACCCGTGCGCGCACCCGGCCGGGATGTACAGCGAGACCTGCGCGTCATCGCGCAGCTCGAAGCTCTCCCAGTTCCGGTAGGTGGGCGATCCCGGCCGCAGGTCCACGACCACGTCGAAGATCGCCCCGTACGAGCACCGCACCAGCTTGGCCTCACCGTCCCCGCTCCGCAGGTGCAGACCGCGCACGACGCCGCGGGCCGACCGGGACAGGCTGTCCTGCGCGAACCCGCACGGGTCGAGGCCGGCCTCGCGCACGATCTCGGCGTCGAAGGTCCGGCTGAAGAAGCCGCGCTCGTCCACGTGCGGGGTCGGCGTGAACAGCAGCGCGCCGGCGATACGGGGAACCTGGGAGACCTTCATCGCCGCGCCTCGCGGACCGAGCAGACGAAGAAGTAGTCCACCGCCAGCATCGGGCTCACCACCGGGATGTTCGCGCTGATCCGCATGTTCACCGCCTGGACCAGCGCCTTGTCGGGCTGGCTGTGCTTCCAGTTGTGCGAGGCCGGGAAGCACCTGTCGACCGTGAAGTAGCGCTCCAGGTCCCGCCGGAAATCGCTCACCGGCTGAACGTTGCTGAAGGCCTCGAATACGTGCTTCTTGCGGTGGCCGAAGTTGGTGTACGTGACGACGAACTTGCCGCCCTCGTTCATGAGCCCGGCTATCTCGGCGAACTTCCGCGACTGAGCGTCGGCCATGTACTCGAAGAATCCCTGGGCTACGACCAGGTCAAAGGCCAGGTCGCCAAATGCGATCGGCGTCTGGAGCAGGTCGGCCTCAATCAGCCGGGGCGCCGGCTCCTGAATGGCGATGTCGATCCCGTAGTACTCGATGCCCGGGCGCAGCACCTGCCGCAGCGCCGCGGCCGAGCAGCCAACGTCAAGCAGCGTGCACGGCCGGTCCCCGGCCAGCCGGTTGACCAGCTGCGCCGTCTTCTGGACGCGATACCACGGCCGGCTGAACTTAGTGCTCTCGGCGTTCCAGTAGTCCCTCTTGTAGAACTGCGCCGTGGTGGCAGCGCCCGCCTCGGGCACCGTGCCCGCGCTGCTGGCCGGATCACTCATCACTATCTCCTCAGACGGCCGGCTCGCGGACCGGCGTCGCGCGGGTCGGGTCCGCGGGCCCGAACAGCCGGTCCGTCAGCTCGGCGTACAGGTCCTGCACGCCACGCACCTTGACCGCGTTGTGCTCCCGCAGGGTCTGCCGCAGCTCGCCGGCCCGGTCCTCCAGCTGGGTGAACAGCTTGGTCAGCTCGTCGATGTCCAGGGAGTCGACCGCCTGGGCGAACTCGGGCAGGCCCATCTCCGTCATCAGGACGTCGTGCTTGGGCGAGTAGCCGATCGAGATGGTGGGCTTGGACAGCTTCAGCGCGCACAGGATGTTGTGGTACCGGATCGCCACCACGCTGCTGACCGGCTGCAGGACCCGCATGACGTCGGTGTAAGACGAGACCGAGGCGGCGACCACCGTCGCCGGGTCCAGTTCCGGCCTGCTGGTGGCCAGGTCGGCCTGGATTTCCCTGACCACCTCGTCGTCGGAGCCGTTGACATCGCCGACGATCAGCAGCACCCGGCGGCCGCTGTCTACCAGCCACCGCACGAAGCGCTTCATGCCATCGACGTAAGTGGCGTAGATCTGGTCGGCCTGGTTGCGGTCGTCGTTGGTGCCGCGGTAGGCCATGACGCCGACGGCTACGGTCTGCGGTCCCCCTGGGGCCGCCTGCGGCGGGGCCGGCGGCGGGAGCGCGAAGGCCAGGTCGGGGTACACGTGGTCGCGGCTCACGTCGAGGCCGCGCTGGCGCATGGCCTCCAGGGCGCCGGGGTCACGGTAGGACCGGTAGTAGGCCAGCCGGGCCGCGGTGTTGAACCAGAACCTGGTCAGCGGCTGGTTGATGGCGCCGGCTCCGACGCTGACCATGGCCACCTTGGTGCCGAGCATCCGGCCGGACACCGACAGCAGGAACAGCGAGTAGGGGAACCCGCGCGGGATCATGGGCAGGCTCGCCTCGAGGACGCCCGCGCCGGGCACGATCACCACGTCGTGGCGGCGCACCCAGGCCGCGGTGCGGAAGATGTCGACGCCCTTGCCCAGGACCTTGCGGGCCGTGGCGATCGGCAGCGCGGCTTCCTGATTGAACTTGTGATGCCAGAACAACGGGACGGCGCCGATGCCGTACCTGGCCCGGACCGTTTCAGGTCCCGTGCACATGGCGTCGGCCACGGCGTCCGGGTGGCGGTCACGCAGGAAGCCCAGGACGGACTCCATCGAGGCGTCATTCCCGAGGTTGCCCGCTCCCACCTTGCCGAAGATGCCGACCCTGGGAGCAGCCCGCCGCGCGCCGCGGCCGCGGGCCGTCACGACGACCTCCGCTGCGCGCCGGCCACCAGGGCGGCGACCGACATGCCGGGCGGGGCGGCCGAGGTCGGCTCGTCCATCCGCAGCCCCTGGCGCGACACCGTGCGCTCGGCGACCGGGGCGGCCCGGCCCGCGGTCCACTGGCCGAGCACCCGGTAGCACTCTTTCCGCTCGGCGGGTGACAGCGGCGCGCGCTTGATGGCCGACACGTAGCCCCAGATGTACTCGCCGTACAGCCGGGCCACCGGATGCCGGAGCGGATCCGCCCGCCGCGGATCCAGGTTGGCGCACCGGGCGCGCACGCTCTTGCGGGCCCCGCCCTGGCCGCCGTGGTGACGCCGGAAGTACAGCCAGTCCGGCACCATGTAGAACGGCCCGTGCAGGGCAAGCTCGGCGGTAAAGGTACGGTCGGCGAAGTGGTAGCTGGCGTGCAGCGGCGTCTTGCGCAGGACGCTGGTCCTGGTCACGCCACCCTCATCGTCGCCCCAGCCGTCGAACAGCATGCTCCGCAGCCGCTCGGGCGCCCGCGGTGCGCCGGTGTTGACCGGGTAGTCGATCAGCTCGGTGACTGTGCCCTCGGCGTCGATCACGGCCGACCAGGAATGGGCCAGCACGACCTCCGGGTGCTCGTCGAGCGCTTCCACGCAGAGCCGGATCAAGTCACGGGCATAAAGGTCGTCGTGCGAGGCCGACTTGAACAGCTCGCCCCTGGCCTGCTCGGTGACGAAGTTGTGGTTGGGCGCGCAGCCGATGTTGCGCGGCTGGCGAAAGTAACGGATCCGCGAGTCCTGTTTCGCGTAGCGCCGGCAGATATCGGCGGTGCCGTCGGCCGAGGCGTTGTCCGAGATGATCAGCTCGAAATCCTCGTAGCTCTGGCCCAGCAGCGCGTCCAGTGACTCGGCGAGGAACTCCTCGCCGTTATATACGGGCAGCCCGATGGTCAGCCGCGGCACCCTGGTCATCGATCACCTGCAATGAGGAGGCTCATCGCCAGCCCTTCGAGGATTCAAGCGGGGTTCATGATGGGGCTAAGTTGACGGACAGGCTCGGCCGCCACGCCAAGCCAGGTGTCCCTAACACAGGACATGCCAGGATCCGGCCGTGATACAGCCGACGGGAAGTTATGGCCGGGAAGCCATGCCCGGCGGACGATTAGGGAAAGAAGGCCAGGAAGGCGCCGGAGTTGATGACCGGCGGCGGTGGCGTGGTGCCGCCTGACGGCGTGACCTCGACGTCGATGAACCGGTTCTCACCTTCGTCCTTGTCGTCGAAGGTGACCGGGAACGACCACGGGCCATCCTGGTAGACCGAGTTCCCCGAGTAGGAGTTGTCGGTGGTCGGGCAGGTCAGCGGGCCGTTCACGATGTTGGCGCTGCCGGGGCCCGAGCTGAAGTAGTCGACGTCCTCCTGGTAGAACTTGCCCCCGCCGCCGGTATAGACGCAGCTCAGGTACTTGCCTGCGGGCAGCACCACACCCGAGCTCGCATACGAGCAGGAGACCCAGCCCGAGCCGGCGGCTCCGGACCAGGTCGGCGACTGGTTGTCGGTGCCGGCGACCACGTCCTTGGTGGCGAGGGAGAAGATGCCGCAGCGCGACGGCAGTACGCTGACGCCCGGCGGACTCCAGAACCAGATGTTGTTCAGCGTGCAGGACTCCGAGAGCCAGAACTCCGTGCCCGTGGTCTGCTGACCCGCGTCGTTGCTGACCCCGCCGGGGATGGTGGGGAAGTTCGGCCAGATGCGGTAAGAACCGCTGTAGCCGGCCGGCGCGCTGTCGCTGACCTGGACGTCCATCCAGAAGTTGGAAGAACTCGAGCCGCCGAAGGGCGCCGTGCTGGTCACGCTGCCGGTGACGCTGAACAGGCCCTGCGGGGTGTCAAAGGGCGCGGCCAGGGTGCCTGAGCTGTCGCTGAACGCGGTCAGCGGGCCGCTGGTGATGCCGCCGCTGAACGGTTCGCCCGCCCCGAACTGACTGTTGGTGTCGGGAAAGCTGCCGCTGAAGGCGGTGGCGGCGATGTAGATGGCCGGCCCGCCAGCGTCCGCGTGACTGAAGTTAGCCCCGCCGCCGATGCTCAGCTGGACTGGCTCGAGCAGCGGGATGAAGTTCCACTGCCCGGCGGTCAGCGTGCCCGACGTAACCGTGGCCGCGCTCACGAGGGTCGCGCTGTCCACCTGATAGACCTGCCAGAGCGCGAACGTCTGGGGCGCGGTGGACTGCCCGGATGGACACACCCACCACCAGTAGCCCTCGAACCACATGCCACCGCTGGTGACCTCGAAGGCGATCGCGGAGTCAAACGGGCCCGAGTAACTGACCGGGCTGGACGGCCCGCTGGTCGAGGGGAACAGGCGGTGGGTGGTCATCAGGCGAATCCGTTCACGAACGCCGCGAGCAGCCACATTCCCTTGGCCCCGTTGTACACGAAGCCGAGCAGGTCGGTCTGGCCCGGCTGGGTGCTGAGGCCCGGCTGCGGCAGGGTGGAGGAGAACTCGTAATTGGTGCCCCAGGTGATCGCGGCCGACCCGCCACTCCCCTGGGTGATCTGAAAGATTATCTGCTGGCCGTTGCTCGCGTTGGCCGGGTTGCCCATGGTTCGGCTGGAACCGAGCGTGACCCGGTAGTCATTGCCGAGCGACGCGTCAACGGCGATGGTCGGGGCGTCGGTAAGCTGCACGACGGCCGGCGCGACGGCCGCGGGCTCGATCGTTGTGGCCTGCGCGGCCAGCGTCATGGCCCGCCTGACCGCCGTGGTATCCGCACTGGGCCGCCGGCGCGGGGACACGAGGACCTCGGCCAGCGCCGATCCGCCGGCCGCGCCCGCGGCGCCCACCGCGGCCGAGGTGGACAGGACCTTACGGCGGCTTATCCCCATGGGCCGGTGTCCTGGACGACGGCCCGGCGATTGCGCGTCCATCGGCTCTCCCCTGTTGTCCGTGCCATGGTGGTCGCCGTGGCCCCGGCGAGCGCGGTTCATAGCGGCGCGGCCTTACCCGGGCCGCACAGGCCGGCCGCCCGGGCGGCGGCCACATCGGCGGCCACCGAGCGGTGGTGGTAGATGCCCAGGTTGCTGGGCGAGTAGCCCCATCGGCCGTTGAAGTAGTTGAAGACGTCCTCGGCCATCGTGCGCCGGGACACCGTCCCGGCGACCCGCTCGGTGACGATGGCCGCGTTGCCGAAGACGGTCACGGCCGTGATGACCCTGGCCGTCCCGCCGGCCGCCACCGGGCAGCGAACATGCACGCCGATCCACAGCCCGCGAGGCACCTGGCGCCGGACTGCGGGGCTCAGCAGGTCCCAGGAGGCGGCGAAGCGGCTGGCGGTATACATCCGGTAGAAGCGCGTGGCGGCGGCGCGGGCGCCAGCCTGTGTCTCGGGCTCGCCCCGGCCGTGGTGTGACTGCGGCCCGACGGGCGATGACCCGCCCGTGCCGCCCGTGCTGCCCGTGCTGCCCGTGCTGCCTGAGCCGGGTAGTGCCGAGTGGCTAGCATGCGCCGTCGGCCCGGTACTGGCCGGTGCCGCCGGGGCGGACGCGGTGGCGGTCCCGGGGCCGGGGCCGCCGGAGCCGCCCGCCGCACTCGGCCCGGCAGCGCTGCCGCCGGCGCAGCCGGCCAGGCCGGCCGCCGTCAGCCCGGCCAGCCCGGCCGCCATGATCTTCGGAAAAAGCATCGTCGCTGTCCTTTCGCCGAGGCCCCCGCAGTCAGCGGGCCAGCCCTAGCTGGCCGGGGTGACCTCGACATCAACCCAGAAGTTCTCGCCGCCGCTGCCGCTGCCGTAGGTCTGCGGGTAGGCCCAGGAACCCGGGTTATAGGTGCTCTGACCGGGGCTCGTCGCGTTGCTGAGGCTTGGCGCGGTGATGGGGCCCGAGGTGATCCCGCTGGCCCCGGCGCCGCCTGAGCCCCAGTAGCCGATGGTCACCTGGTACCACTTGGAGCCGCCGCTGGAGAAGACGGCCATCTTGTAGTCGCCGGCCGGCAGCGTCACGCCGCTGTACGAGCACGACACCCACCCTGAGCCGGCGGCGCCCGACCAGGACGGCGAGCTGTTGTCGGTGCCGGAGACCACGGACTGGCTGCTCACGCTCCAGATGCCGCAGCGGTTCGGCAGGGCGGTCGCGCCCGACGGGCTGTAGAACCAGATCTTGTCCAGCGTGCTGGACGCCGAGAGCTGGAACTCGGTGGCCAGGGTGTAGCTGGTGGTGTCCACCGATCCGGCGCCCGGCAGCGTCGGGTAGCTCGGCCACAGCCGGTAAGAAGCGCCGGACGGCGCGTTCGTGTCGACCTGGAGGTCCATCCAGAAGTTGGCCGAGTTGCTGCCATCGCTGGGCATGTCGGCGCTGGGGTCGGTCCCGCCTACTCCGAAGACGCCCTGCGGCATGGAGAAGGGCGCCGCCAGGGAGCCCGACTGGTCGGAGTACGCCGACAGCGGCCCGGTGACGATCCCGCCGCTGAAGGGGTCGCCCGATCCGAACTGGTTATTGGTGTCCGGGAAGCCGCCCGAGAACCCGGTGCACGCGTTATAGCAGACGCCGGGGGCCAGCGGAACGGGATTGCTGAGCTGCACGTAGTTCCACTGCCCGGCGGTCAGGCCGCCGGAGGTCACCGTGGCCGCCGAGACGATCGCCCCGATGCCCTCGTTGTAGACCGCCCAGAGTGCGAACTTCTGCGCCGCCGTGGGCTGACCCGTCGGGCACACCCACCACCAGAACCCGTCCAGCCAGGTGCCGCCCGCGGTGACCTCAAACAGCACGCCGGCCAGGAACGGCCCCGAGTAGCTCACCGGGCTGGCCGGCCCGTTGGTGGACGGGAACAGCCGGTAGGTTCCCTGCGGCGGGGTGACGACCGTAGAGGCGAACCCGATGACCGTCGCCGCCATCAGCCACTTGCTCTTGGCCGCGTTGTAGATGAAGGCGACCAGGTCGGTGTCGCCTGGCGTGGAGCTGAGGGTGGGCTGCGGCAGCCCGGTGGAGAACTCGTAAGCCGAGCCCCAGGTGATGGCGGCCGATCCGGCGCTGCCCTGGGTGATGTGGAAAATGATCTTCTGGCCATCGGCCGGGTTGGCCGGGTTGCCCATCGTCCGGTTCCCGCCGATGGTCACGCGGAAGTCGTTGCCCAGCGAGGCGTCGACCGCGATCGTGGCCGCGTCGGCCAGGCTGACGACCGCGGGCGCGACCGCCCCGGACTCCACCGTCGTGCCCTGCGCGGCCAGCAGCGTCGCCCGGGTAGCGCGCCGGGCCAGCCGTCGGGTCCCGGACGGGGCCACGGCGGCCTGCGCGGGCACGGCTGTCGCTCCGGCCAGCACCGGGATGGCCGCCCCGGCGGCCGCCACTCCGGCCGCGCTCCTGAACATCTTCCGACGGCTCACCTGGTCCGGCTGTCTCTTCGCGTCCGCCTGCTCAGGCTGGCCAGCCGTGTACTGGGTGTCCAAGGTGTCCCCCCTTGTCAGCTGATGCGGGAACGATCCGGTGTGAACGGTACCGATCCCCACGACACATGACGCCTAAGTGCCCAGGCTGGTTCACGTGGCGATCGGATTCAGCTGTGGTGGATGCTTCCGGAATCCTGGCCGAACGGGCCGCGGCACAGCCCGCTGGCCCGCTCGCCCGCCGAGCGGCACTTGTCACCCCTGGTCAGCGGCCCGCTCCAGGGGCCCCAGCCGACCGGATTGTTGCCCTGGTTCCAGGCGTAGAAGGTGGACGGCCCGTGGTAGGTGTTGGACGACCACCGGTCGTTCTGGAAGAACGTCAGCTGGGTCGGGATGACCCACGCACCCGGCTTCTGGTACGGGGCCGTGGTGCCGTACTCGCTGAAGATGCCGCCCGCGCCGCAGTCCGGCCAGGCGCGCTTGGTGCAGTGCTCGACGGCCGCCGGGCTGAAGTCGATGGTGTTGTGCGCGACGGTCACGTTCTCGGTCCGCCACAGGCAGCCGTCCCACCAGTCCTGCGCCGGAGAGCCGGTCTTGACCCCGGTGAAGGTGGTGGGGCTGATCTTGGCTGTGGGCAGGTTGGCCCGGCAGGCCTTGATGGTGAACGGGCCGCGGCCGCCACCGTGGACCAGGGTGCAGGTGCCGTCGTATCCGTCGGTGCAGTTGCGGTTGGAATTCTGCCACAAGAAGATGCTGCCGCTGTTATTGACCAGGGTGTTTCCCCTGATCAACGACCGTCTGGGGTAAGCGCTCTGATCGGAGCAGGACCGCTCAGGACAGCGGGGCACGCCGCCGAAGGTGGTGTCGCTGCCGCTCTCGCTGATGTAGATGGCGGCGGTCGGGAAGCCGGCGTTGTTCAGTCCGTCTGGCCAGCCATTCCCGGCCAGGTAGTTGCCCGTTATCGAGAAGTTGTAGGAGATCTCCTCGACGATCGCCTCGCCCTCGTTGTTCTCGATCACGTTGTGGGTGTACGTGGTGTTCGCGTTGTCGGTATCGGCCCAGGCGCCGGGCCCCCAGTTGTTGTGTATGTAGTTGTTCCTGACCGTCACCCCGTCGGTCTGCCACAGCTTGAAGCCGCCCTGATCACCGTCGGGGGTGACCTTGCCGCAGTGCGAGTTGTGGAACTCCGGCGGGACTGGGTTGCGGTTCTTCCAGCCGATCGCCGGGTTGTTCAGCAGGCCCGAGAAGTCGCAGGTGTCGTTGTGGCTGATCTCGTTGCCCTCGATGGTGACGTTGTAGGGGCCGCCGGTCAGGGCGTCGCGGCCAAAGCCGTCGTCATCGGTCGACTGAAAGCCGTACTGGCCGTTCAGGGTCAGGCAGTTACGCCGCAGGGTGTTGCCGGCCCCGGCGATCACGCCCGCGCCGGGCACGTTGAGCTCGATCGTGTTGAACCGGATCAGCCACCGGGTGTTGGCTTCCTGGTTAATGGTCCCGGCGTTGGCATCAGGGGTGAACTTCTCGATCGTCAGGTACTCCACCGTCACGCCCGGCTGGTTGCCAAGCGTCGAGTTCGAGTCGATGGCCTGGCCTCCGGACGAGTAGTCGCCGGTCAGGACCGTGCCCCGGCCGCGATAGAAGCCGCCGGCGAAGGCGTCGTTGGTGTCGGCCTGGAAGCTGCCCTTGTGCACTCCCGGCAGCAGGTAGTACACCGTATTCGGCTTCAGCTGGTAGGAGGCATAGGCCCGGGCTCCGGTGGCCAGGACCACCCCGCGGGTGTCGTCGGGGAAGTCTGAGCCGCGCTTGCCGAAGGTCGGGAGCCCGGCCTTCCCGCTACGGTAACTGCCCGCGACGCCGTGATAGCTGAACGGGGAGTTGAGGACGCTGCGGCCGCAGACCGCGCTGACGCCAGGGACGGGGGGCAAGGCCGCCGCGGACACGACCTGATGCTGGGCCGCGGACCCGCAGCCGAGCGTCAGGAGCAGGGCTGGGCAGCCGGCCAGAAGCAGCCCGGCCGCGCGCACGTGGCGGGAGCGGCCACGTCGCACGCTGTCGTGGCCACGGCGCGGACCATGCGGGCCGGCGTTCATAAGGTCTCGCCCTTCTCTGGACGCAGTGGAGAGGGCCGGCTGCCGGACGGCCGTGCCTCGGCCGTCCCGCCATGCCGGCCGACCGGCTGGGCCGGCCAGTAACGATGATCGGCGGGCGCGCCCTCGGCCTCATGCAGCGCCACGCGAAGCTGCCACCAGTAGCCCACCACGCCGATCCAGGTCCCGATGGCCAGGCCGATCACGGTTCCGAGCGCACCGTCGATAACAGCGCCGGCCACCGCCCCGACGATGTTGAGAGCCGACGACCAGAGCATCGCGCGCAGGCTGCGCCTGGCGGCACCCAGCGCGTGCAGGCCCGTTCCGGCGCCGGACAGTACGCAGCCGCCGATGACCGAGATCGTGAACGGCAGTACCAGGGGGTAGGTAGGCCGCCACAGGCTGCCCAGCATCACGTGCCCGAGCCCCATTGGCAGGGCGAACAGCAACACGACGCCCCACGCCAGCGCGGCCAGGGCCAGCCCGAGGCTGACCGCGCCGCAGAACAGCGGCAGGTGCCGCGGCGAGCGGCGCCATATCCGGGTCGCCTCCGGCAGCGTGACCAGGCCCATCCCGAAGAACACCACCATGAACGGGCCCATCAGCGTGCTGGCCGCCTGCACGTAGCCGACGGCGGCCAGGCTCGCGGTCAGGCCCAGCGCGTAGTTGCGCAGCTGGGACGAGGCGCTGTTGGCGGTCCCCTCCATCAGGTAGCGGGGGCCGAGGTCGCGGTGCCGGGACACCCACGCCGCGACGTGCGTCAGCCGGGGCATGACCCTGGCCTGCAACGGGCCCACGGCGGCGCCCGCGCCAGCCGCCAGGCCCCACACGAACACGAACCAGAACACGCTGGCGTGACCGTACATCCGCAGGATGATCAGGCCCGGTATCAGGGCCACCACCCAGACGGTGTCATTGAGGAAAGCCTGGCTGCCCCGCCCGAGCGCGAAGAACGCGAACCGCCAGCTGTCCTGGAGCAGCAGGAACGGCAGCGTCAGCCCCAGGGCCAGGAACGCCATCCGGATCGTGCCACCCAGGAGCAGCGCCGCCACCAGCACGCCGCACCCGGCCGCGAAGCCGACGACGCTGGCCGTGCCGGTGCAGTCGGCCACGGCCCGGCGCCAGGTCGGGACGTCCGTGCCGCTGCAGCGGACCAGCAGCGGGTCGGTGGCCAGGCCGCGGGAGGCGTTGAGGGCAAACGAATACGTCACGTAGGCCAGGGCGAAGGCGCCGTACTGCGTCGCCCCCAGGGTGCGGGCGATGTAGATGTTGACGGCGAAGTTGGAGATGCTCGACATCCCCTGATCCGCCACGCCCCAGCTCAGCCGCTGGACCGCCTTGCGGGCCAGCCGCCAGGTCAGCCCGGTCCGCTGTGCCCCGCCCGCCTGCGCCCCGCCCGCTGACGCCC
>Ga0102924_1001670_pt1 | contig 25265 bp, 23 predicted proteins | sample PaiPotPPM11metaG_FD_80116 | JGI IMG/M metagenome (GOLD analysis project Ga0102924, IMG submission 80116) | Iron sulfur acid spring bacterial and archeal communities from Banff, Canada, to study Microbial Dark Matter (Phase II) - Paint Pots PPM... ... | reverse complement strand
GCTCGGCGCCGTCGGCCGGGCGCGGAGCCCGACGAACGGCTCGGTGGGCACCAACCGGTGACGCTCGACGATCTCGAACCCGGCTCGCTCGAGGTCGGCGACGAGCTCCGACTCCGTCGGCAGGGACGCCGCACCGGCTTGGCACGCAAGCAAGAGGTGCAGGTGGGCGCTGGCGACCGAGCCGAAGCGGGTCTCGGTCACCACCAGCAGCTGGCCGGACGGCTCCAGCAGGGTGGCTAGCCGCTCGTAGAGAGCGGGCCGATCGCCGGCCGCAAAGTAGTAGATGTCGTTGATGAGCGTGATGAGACCGAACCGGCGATCGGCGTCGGGGGTCCAGTCCCGGATGTCGCCGACGTGGAGTCCGGCTCGGGACGCGAGGCCGGCTGCTCGCAGCTCGGCCTCACCGCGGGCGACGACGCCGGTCGCCAGGTCGATCCCGTCGACCTGGACGTCCGAGTCGGCCGCGAGGAGCGCCCGCACGTAGACGCCGGTGCCGCAGCCGACGTCGAGGACCCGGGCCGGGTGCAGCTCGGCGACCGCGTCGGCTAGGTGGGGGACGACGAACGGCGCTGCCACGAGCGAGACCTGCGCGATGACGTCGGCGTGCTCCTCGAGGTCGGGGCGCCCGTCACCAGGGGGATCGCGCAGCCGGTCGGCGAGGTCCGCGTAGACCCCGGCCTGGTAGTCGAGCAGCGAGCGGTAGTGCGCCGTGAGCACCGGGTCCTGGTCGGCGAGGGCCCGGGCACGGCGACCGCGGACCCGGTAGCGGCCGTCGCGACGCGCCAGCTCGCCGGTCGCGACGCCGACGTCGAGCCAGGCCTCGAGCCGCTCGGGGCGGGTGGCACCGGTGAGCTCGGCGACGTCCTGGAGCGACCGCGGGACCAGCAGCTCCGACAGCACCGCGAGGCGGACCGCCGAGGCCAGGAACAGCGCCCGGACGAAGGACCGGCTGTCGCCGACCGCCAGGGCGCGCGCGGCGGCGTGGCCGCTGCGCAGGGTGGCGGCCAGCCCCCGCCACCGGGTGTCCCGTCGAGCCGTCACGAGCCGACGGGAGGTCGGATCCCGAAGGCGCGCTGGGCGCCCCATCGCACGGCGCGGGTGAGCACGCCGACCGGCTGCGAGGGAGGGAAGGCGCGTCGGTCGAGCGGCGGGACGAAGAGCTCGCCGTCCCGGCTCAGGTACACGTACACGGGGTACGACACCGTCCCGAGGACTCGCAGCAGCGGCGACGCGTGCGCGCCCCGGAGCTCGGCGCCGAGGTCGGGACGCTCTCCGTCGACCGGCACCGTCAGCGGGTCGAGGCCGAACCAGTGGTGGGCGCGCCGCACGATCGGGGCCTGGCGAGGATCGGCAACCCCGAGGTCGGCGAGCACGACCTCGTCGACCGCGAGCGCGTCGGCGCCCGCATACACGTGGCGCACGTCGGCGGGCCGGCAGCAGCCCATCACCCCGAACGGGCCGTCGGCGACCGGTGACCAGGCGTCGACCACCGCGAAGTCGGGGGGCGCGACGTCGAGGAGCATCATCGTGGCGGAGCGGAAGTCGACCTGGCGCTTGGCGTAGAAGGTCTCGTCGATGGCGCCGGTGCTGCCCTCGAGCGTCGAGAGGCAGAGGTGCACGAACTCGGTCGGGTCGGTCCGCAGCTTCGGCATCACGATACGGAGGTCGGCGTCGAGCCAGCTGCCGCTGATCGTCCGCTGCACGAACCCGCGCTCGAAGACGAAGGGCCGCTGGTCCTCGCCGATGTCGACGACCCGGTAGGCCGGGGAATCGAACCCGAAGTACCGCGCGACCTCGGCAACCGACCGGTGCTGGAACGAGTGGCCGTAGACGGTCGGCGCCTCGAGCACCGCCACGTCCTCGACGCCGTGTCGCCGGAGGTAGCGGGCCAGGTCGTCGACGAGCGTCGGGTCGTTGACGTTCGAGTGGTCCCGCCGGTCGTAGCCGAGCATGAACGACACCCGCACCGCGGCCGTGCGGGCCTCGGACGCGAGGGGCCCGAGGCCGGCGGCGTCGAGGCAGGCGTCGAGCACCGCCGCCCGGTCGCCGTCGGCGCCGCCGCTCCGCACGGCCACCGGCGCCGCGGTCCCGAACGAGCGGGGCCGGGCGCCGTCGGTCGGCGCGGCCCGCATCGATGCCGGCACGAACCACGGGCTGAGCTGGGCGAGATCCGCCTGCACCTGCGAGGGCGTCACGTCGGGCACGGGGCGGTCTTGGTCGTCGAGCAGCCCGCCCACGACCAGGAAGGCGGCGCGGTGGCGGGCCTCGTCCTGGGCGATGCGAGCGAACGTGGCGCGCTCGTCGGGGTCGGTCGTGAGCTCGACGAGTCGCTCGTACGCGAGTTGGGCGGTCGCCTCGAGCGCCACGTTGAGCTCGCAGTACCGGTGGAAGGTCTGGTACCGCAGCTCGCGCCGCAGGACCGGCGGCACCTGGCCGAGCAGGCTGCCGACGGTCACGAGGGCGGTCGCGGCACCGGTCCGCACCGGCGCGACGCGGGCATCGAGGTGGTGCTCGGCCGACGTCGCCCAGCCCGACAGCGCGCCTTCGGCCTGGCGGGCGTACACCACGAGCGAGGCGAGGAACCCGCCCCGCTGGAGGAGCAGGCCCCGGACGTACTCGGCGTGGAGCGCCTCGTCCTTCCAGATCCAGACCAGCGTCTGTCGCACCAGCGCCCGCAACGACGCCGGGAGCTCGAGCGCCGCGATGCGACCCGCGACCGCCTCCTCCCGGTACGCGACGGCGACGATCTGCTCCCGTTCCAGCGCCAGCAGCCAGAGCTGCTCCCGCTCGGCGTCGGGGTTGCCGGCGAACTCGACGCGCCAGCGGTCGAGCAGCGAGTGGACGTCGTCGAGGAGCGCGGCTTCGAGCTCGCCCACGGTCCGACCTTCTACCACCGACTGCGGGCCGCGCCGCGAGCCGGCAGCGACCGCCGATGCGGTGTGGTGGACTGCCGCCGTGACGGTGACGCTCTACGGCGTGGGCGCGCTCAGCTTCATGATGCTGATGTATGCGCTCGAGCAGCGGGGTCCCGGCTTCGTCGCCGCCTTCGCGCTCGGCTGCGTGCTGTCGAGCATCTACGGGTTCTGGTCCGGTGCCTGGCCGTTCGGTGTGGTCGAGCTGATCTGGTCCGCGATCGCGCTGCGCCGCTTCACGACCGCACGCTCGGCCGTGGGCTGACCGGGTCGCCGCGAGAGGAGGATCGATGGACGACTGGGAGGTCGCGGCCCGAGTCGCGATCGACGACCTGACCGGGCGCTACGTCCGCTGCGCCGACGGCGGGCGCGCGGCCGACCTGGCGTCGCTGTTCACCGAGGACGGCGTGCTCGCCACCGACGACGACGAGCTCCACGGCCGGCCTGCCATCGCCGCTACGTCGACGAGGCCAAGTCGTCCCTCGCCGCGGGCGCGGGCGGGGGCCAGATCCGACACCACGTGTCGTCGCTCCGGGTCGACTTCCCGAGCCGCACCGAGGCCCTCGCCACCTCCTACTTCCTGGCGATCACGGCCCTCGGCCCCGACCACTGGGGCCGCTACCGGGACCGGGTGGTGCGGGCGGGTGACCAGTGGCGGTTCGCCCGCCGGGCGGCCGCGGTGGACGGCTGGGCGCCCGGCTCCTGGGCGGCCCAGCGTCGCGACCCCTCCCGCTGACCCCGCCGCGAGATCCAGCCCCTACGCCCGGCGCCCCATAGCGAGCCGGACGGTGGTGCCGGCGGGGGACGATCGCAGCTGGACCAGATCGCACAGCTGGTTCGCCAGCCACAGGCCGCGTCCCCGCTGAGCCAGGAGTCGCGGGCGCTCTCTTCCCACCAGGGCATCGCGCACCGTGCCGGCGTCGTGCACCTCACAGGTCACCGCCCACCCGTCGTCCCAGACCCGCAGCCTGCCCCCGCCGCCGCCGTGACGGACACTGTTGGCCGCGACCTCGTCGACCGCGAGCACCAGGTCGCCGGCGCGGCGTCGGTCCAGCCCCGCCCGCGCCGCTTCGCGTCCCACCACCGCCCGCACCTCAGAGAGCCCGTCGGCGCCGAACACCACGACCGCGGGCGTTCCGCTCGGCTCGGGCAGCGGGGCCGACAGCGGCTTGGCGTGCTGCGGCAGCCGCAGATACGAGGGGCTCGGATCGATGCCGCCGTCCCGTCGGACCGTCGGGTGGGTGCGACGGGCCTCGTCGATCACCGCCGGTCCCAGGGCTCCGACGTCGTAGGGGCAGAGCAGCGCCAGCGCGGGGACGTCGGCGAACGCGACGTTGAGCAGCGCCTCGTGGTGCTGGGCCTCCACGAGCTCGGCCGGGCCGCGGCCGGCCCAGACCGGCTCGCCGATGCCGCGCAGGGGTTGGCCGGCCGGCTGCGCGCCGAGGTACTCACGCCAGGCCGGGATGATGCGGGCCGGGTTCCGCCCGACCTGCTCCATGTCGAGGAACTGGACCTGGGCCGCGGTGGCGCCGAGCCGCTGGCGGAGCCCCTCGATCTTGGCTGCCCCGACCACGACCAGCACCGGCTCCCCGGCCGCCAGCCCCTCCTCGATGAAGGCGGTGGTGCCGTCGAGGTACTCCCGGTCGCCCTCGTAGAGGAAGGCCTCGTGGCAGAAGCCGGACGTCGCCGAGCGAGCCGCGACCCGATCACCGACGGTCCCGGCTCCGTTCCTCATGGCCTGCGCTGCATCACCGAGCGAACCCCCGGCTCTTGTCCCGGAAGGTCGTACCCCGCGCCGTCGATGCGCCAACCCTGCTGAACGCCGGACGCGGTCGGTGGGGCCGGGACCGGCCCGCTCCAACGCCCGAGCTGGCCCCCTCACTCGGGGGGCTCCGCGGCCCGGCATCTCTTGACACGAGGGCCCCGCGCCAGCATGATCATCGCCCACACCAGCCACATCGGCATCACCGGACTCACGCCGGGGCAGGCAGCAGGGAGGCCTTCGAGTGCCGCGAAGCACGCCAGTCGACGCCGCCAACGAGCCGGATCACGTCGCCTCCGAGGAGCTGCTGGCCGCCGCCATCCCGATCGTGCGGCGGGGCTACGCCCCGGAGGTCGTGGACGGGCTGCTCGACCGGGCGGCCACCACGATCGAGCGGCTCCGTGCCCTCGACGATCCCGAGCTCGAGCTCCGGCGGCGCGAGCAGGCCGACCTCCTCCACCGGACGCTGCTCCTCGCCCAGACCAGCGCCGATCAGCGGATCGCGGAGGCGGAATCGCTGGCGGCGTCGGTGCTGGCCGAGGCCCGCTCTCGCGCCGGTCGGCTCATGGCGGAGGCCGAGCAGGCCGCCTCGAACCTGGTCGAAGCCGAGCAGACGCGCGCCCAGCTCACGGTGGGCGAGGCCCTGGCCCGGCGTCAGGTGCTGCAAGCCGACATCGACGCCCTCGAGCAGTACGCGCTCGATCTGCAGGCTCGGCTGCGGTCGGTGTTCGACGCCCAGGCCGCCGCACTCGACCGCATGCTCGCCGCCGCGACCGAGAACCGGCCCCACCTCCGAGAGATCGACCTGACCGACCCGACGCTGGCGCGGCCGCACGACGCCGAGGGCCTCAGCTGGCGGGACGAGCGACCGGCGGCCGGACTCCTCGACGTCATGGACGATGCCGAGCCGATGGCGCTCGTGCCCAACGGGGACGGCCGCACCGCCTGAACCCGCTCGGCCCTGGGGTCGGCGTCCCGAGCGAGCGACACCGCGTTCCCGGCGGGCACTGGGCCTCCGACGAAAACGCCGACGCGGCGTCTACCGTCGCTGCCAAGTCAGCCGTCTCCGGTGGAGGGCCGTGCGCCAAGTCAAGCTCGAGGCGCTGGCGCCCCATCGGCTCGAGGCGCTGATCGGACCGGCGCGGACCGACCAGTTCGAGGCGGCGGCGGGCGGCACGCGAGCGCTGCTCGAGGGACGTCGGGTGCTCAACGTCAACTCGACCGCGACCGGTGGCGGCGTCGCCGAGCTGCTGCAGACGCTGCTCCCGTACGCGCTCGGGGTCGGCGTCGACGGCGCGTGGGCGGTGATCGACGGCAACCCCGCGTTCTTCGAGACCACCAAGCGGCTGCACAACCATCTCTACGGCACACCCGGCGACGGCGGCACCCTCGGGGAGACCGCGCGCGGCTCCTACGAGGCCACGCTGGCGTCCAACGCCGAGGCGCTGCGGTCGCTGATCCGGCCCTCGGACATCGTGGTGCTGCACGACCCCCAGACGGCGGGGCTGACCGAGGTGGCGCGCCAGGCCGGCGGCATCGTCGTGTGGCGCTGCCACGTGGGCCGGGACACGTCGAACCCCTACACCGACGAGGGCTGGGCGTTCCTGCGTCCCTACGTCGAGGCGGCGGACGCGTTCGTGTTCAGCCGGGCCGCGTTCATCCCGGACTGGATCGAGCCGGCCCGGGCCTCGGTGATCCCGCCGTCGCTCGATCCTTTCTCACCCAAGAACGAGGACCTGGCCGACCACGACGTGCCGGCCATCCTGCAGTACGCGGGCCTGGTCGCCGGCGACGGCGCCGTCCCCGACATCGCGTTCACGCGGCCGGACGGCACGACGGGGCGGCTCGAGCGGCACGCGTCGCTCCTCGACACCGGGCCGGCGTCGGCGATCGACACGCCACTAGTGGTCCAGATCTCACGGTGGGACCGCATGAAGGACATGACCGGGGTGCTGCGCGGATTCGTCGAGCACGTCGACCCCGCCCTCGGCGCGCACCTCCTGCTCGTCGGACCCGACGTCCGCGGCGTCGAGGACGACCCCGAGGGTGGCGCGGTGCTCGCCGAGTGCGTCGAGGCCCGGCGCCAGCTCTCCGCCGAGGACGCCCGCCGGGTCCATCTGGTCTGCCTACCGATGGAGGACCCCGACGAGCAGGCCGTCATCGTGAACGCGCTGCAGCGCTACGCCAGCGTCGTCACCCAGAAGAGCCTCGCCGAGGGCTTCGGGCTCACCGTCACCGAGGCGATGTGGAAGCGGCGACCGATGGTCGCGAGCCGAGTGGGCGGGATCGGCGACCAGATCCGCGACCACCGGGAGGGCCTCCTCGTCGACGACCCGGAGGACCTCGCCGGGTTCGGCCGCGCCGTCAGCCTGCTGCTCGAGGACCGGGCCCTGGCGGACTCACTGGCCGAGGGAGCACGCGAGCGCGTCTTCAACGAGTACCTCCCCGACCGGCACCTCGAGCGGTACGCCGAGTTCTTCGCCGGTCTGGCCCGCCTCTGAGCCGTCCGCCACCCTTCTTACCGACTCCTTCCCCTGCTCTCGGCTCCGGCTTGGCTGCCGCGCCCACGCTGGCGTCACCGGCCGAGCAAGGAGGAGCGATGAGCACGACGGCCACCGTCACGGCACGGAGGCAGCGGGCGACCCGGCGTAGCGAACCGAAGCCCCGGCGGCCGCCCGTCGTCGCCCCCTCGGCTCGCGCCCCGACGGCGATCCGCGTCGCGGCGACGGACCGGCACCCGCGCGCGGCATGGCTCGCCCTGGTCCTCCGCGAAGCAGCGGCGGTGGTGCTGCTCGGCAAGCTCGCCACCTGAGGCGGCGGGGCCGGTGCAGCCGGCCTCGACCCGCCGGACGCGCTCATAGGCTGCGCCCGTGGCCGATTGGGCGACGATCTCGTCCCTCGCGACCGCCGGCGGAACGCTCGTCCTGGCGATCGCGACGTTCTCCTCGGTGCGGTCGGCCAACCGGTCAGCGCGCACCGCCGAGCGGGCGCTGCAGGTCGGGCTGCGTCCGGTGCTCGTGCCGTCTCGGCTCGACGATCCGAGCATGAAGATCACCTGGCGCGAGGGGCAGCGCACGCTGGTCCAGGGCGGCCGGGCCTCGGTCGTCGAGGACGGCGGGGACATCTTCTTGGCCATGTCCCTCCGAAACGTCGGCTCCGGCATCGCGGTGCTGCAGGGCTGGAAGGTCGCGGCGCGGGGCCGCCCCACCGAGATCCCCGAGGCCCCCGACATCCAGGAGTTCCGACGCCAGGGTCGCGATCTGTACGTGCCGCCGAGCGATGTCAGCTTCTGGCAGGGGCGGGTCGCGGGCACGGACGATGAGTACGCCGACGTGCACGATTCCGTGGCGCGGCAGCAGACGCTGACCATCTACCTGTGCTACAGCGACCACGAAGGCGGGCAGCGGGCGGTCAGCCTCTTCCTGCTCGACCCGACGTCGGAGGACCAGTGGCTGTGCACGGTGGTCCGGCACTGGTATCTGGACCGGCCGGATCCTCGGTAGCCGGGCCCGTACACGTTCCCCGGCGGTTGCCGCAAGCATCGCTCCACCAGCCGCGAGATTTCGAGTGCCCCGCACGACGGTCTGTGCTGGGATGGCGTCGACTGCCAGGAGGTTTCATGGGCGTGGTCTTCCGTGCCCGGGCACTCGCCGTCGGCCCGGCGCGGCCGGCCCGGCGTCGGCCAGCACGAGCTCGCTAACCACCGGCTGGCGACCCTGCTGGTCGCCGACGCGCGGGTCAGCGCCGAGGACCGAGTCGTCGATCTCGGCGCGGGCTCCGGGATCCTCACCGCCGCCCTCGCCGCCGAGGCGGCTCAGGTGCTCGCGGTTGAGTTCGACGCGCGCCTGGCCCGCCGGCTGGCGCGCCGCTTCTCGGCTACGCCCCGCGTCACGGTCCTGCACGCCGACGCGCTGACCGTCCCGCTCCCCGCGACGCCGTATCGCGTCGTGTCGAACCTGCCGTTCCAGGCGACGTCGGCCATCCTCCGGCGGGTGCTCGACCCCTCCGGCGGCCTGGTGCGGGCCGACGTCGTCGTACAGGCGGAGGTGGCGCGGGCCCGAACGCGATCCGGGCCCCGCCTGGACCTGCTCGCGGTGTCGTGGAACCCGTGGTGGGTGTTCGAGCGGGGCCGACGGCTCCCGGGCCGGCTGTTCCGTCCCGCCCCGTCCGTCGATGCCGCGGTGCTGATCGTCACTCGTCGCGAGCCGCCACTGCTCGAGCCCGACGCGTGGCACCCGTACTGCGACTTCGTGCGCCGGGCGTTCCGACACCGAGACGTGGGCGAGTTCCTGCGCGAGGGCCTCGGCACCCACCGCGGGGCGCGCCAGGCAAGGCGGCTCCGGATCGCGGACCGGCCGCCGTCGCAGGTCGGCATCCGCGAGTGGATCCAGCTGTTCCTCGCCGCCCGTCCACGCCCAAAGGCTCGGACCCGGGCGGCCCGAGCGCGGCGGTAGTGGCGGCGGGCGCTACTTGGCTCGGGCGGGTGACCGGTCCCCGTTGCCGAACGCCTCCCCGGCGTAGCCGGCGAGGCCCTGGAGGAGGCTGCTCAGCTCGAGCGGCACGACGAACTTCGTGCTCGGGGACGCGCCGAGGCTCTTCAGCGCGTCCAGGTACTGCAGGCCCATGGTCTTGGCGTCCACGTTCTGGGCGGCCTGGAACACGTTCGTGAGCGCGAGCGCGAACCCTTCGGCTCGCAGCGCCGCGGCTTGCTTGTCGCCCTCGGACTGCAGGATGTTGGACTGCTTCTGGCCTTCGGCCTGCAGGATGTTCGACTGCTTCTCGCCCTCGGCCCGCAGGATCGCGGCCGACTTGTCGCCCTCGGCCTCGGTGACGACGGCGCGGCGGGTCCGTTCGGCCGACATCTGGCGGGTCATGGCCTCCTGCACCGCCGGCGGCGGGGTGATCTCCCGGATCTCGACGTTGGTGACCTTCACGCCCCAGCGCTCGGTGACCTCGTCGAGCTTGGCCCGGAGCAGCTGGTTGATCTCGTCGCGCTTGGCCAGGACGTCGTCGAGGCTGATGTCGCCGACCACCGACCGCAGCGTCGTGGCGGCGATGTTCTGGGCCGCACCGGAGAAGTCGGCGACCTGCACCACGCTCGCCTGCACGTCGACGACCTTGAAGAAGGTGATGAAGTCGATCGAGATGGGCGCGTTGTCCTTCGTGATCGCGGTCTGGCGGGGGATCTCCAGGAAGAACTCCCGCAGGTCGACCCGGATCACCCGGTCGACGAGGGGCAGCACCGCGACGACGCCCGGGCCCTTCACGCCGGTCATCCGCCCGAGCCGGAACACCACCAGCCGCGAGTACTCGGACACGATCCGAAACGGGAGAAACGCGGTCTGCATCCTCGCAATTCTGGTCGGCATCCTGCCTACCTCTCTGTGATCGAGCCAGCCGGCCCGCCCGTCATGTGATCCACCGGCGCCACGTGCAGCGTGAGGCCGCGGAGATCGAAGACCACGACCTTGGTGCCGACCGGCGCCTTCCCATCCGAGCTGCCCAGCGTCGCGGCCCAGGTCTCGCCGCGCACCCGCACCTGGCCGTCGGGGTCGAGATCCTCGGTCACGACGCCCTCCTCGCCGATCAGGGTGTCGCTGCCGGTCACGACCGGCGCGTCGCGGACGCGCAGCGCGGCGCGGGCGACGATCAGGAAGAACCCGCCGAGCACGACCGCGATCGCGATCAGCAGCGGCCGCGAGACCTCGGCGTTGGGCACCGATGGGTCGTAGAGGAAGAGGCCGCCGAGCACGAGGCACACCGTTCCCGCGACGGCGGCGAGGGCATGGGCGCCGGCCTTGAGCTCGATCGAGAAGAAGACGAAGGCGACCGCCAGCAGGATGATGCCGCCCGCGGTGACCGGGAGCCGGTTGATCAGCACCAGCGAGACGATGAACGAGATCAGCCCGGCGACGAACGGGACGTTGAGCCCGGGGTGGAAGAGCTCGAAGATCATCCCGGCGAGGCCGAGCACGAACAGGATGAACGCCAGGTTCGGGTCAGCCGAGAGGTGGTGGGCCGCCAGCAGCGGGCCCGCGAGCAGGCCGATCACGATGGGTCCCTGGTCACGGTGTCGCCCGGCGTGGAGACGGTGGCGAGGGGCGGCACGAGGGTGCGCATGGCACTCCTTGGCAACGTCGGGGTTCCCGGCCCTGTTCCGGGCGCCGGGCCGCGTCGCCACCAATTAGCGGTTTCGTAGCGGGGCGGTGCCGGCGTGCACCCGCGCGATCACCCACCACTGCCACCTCCCGCCCAGGATCTGCGGCGCGGCGCGCCGGGTCGCCGAGTGTCGCGTGGGGGGCTAGGCCCGTCAACCGGTCGGGCTCGCGTCCGGCGGGCGCGGCGCGAGCCGGTCTGGGAGCCGGCGTTTCGAGTGGGCGCCGGCGAAGGTCGCGCCGCGACGCGCTACGCCGACGGGCGGGTGACGCGACGGCGCATGAGCCAGTAGATGAGCCCGGCGCCGCTCGCCGCCAGGACACCGAACACGACCTCGCGGACGATCCCGTTCCCGGCGATCGGGACCGGCACCGATCCGGCCAGGCCGTCGATCGTCCCGCCCCCGCCGTTCGACCCACAGCTGCTGGTCGAGGTGCACGAGATGCCGTAGAGGGTGTTGGTGGTTCCCGACGTCTGCGACGACCAGCTCGTCCCGTTCGTCGTGGTCAGGATGGTGCCGGAGGCGCCGACCACCCAGCACGAGGTCGTGCTCGCGCACGAGATGCCATAGAGCACGTTGCTGGTGCCACTGGTCTGCGCCGACCAGGTGGTCCCGCCGTTCGAGGTCGCGTGGATGCCCCCCGCGAAGTCGGTCGCGAAGCACGCGGTGCTGCTCGGGCAGGCGATGCCCGAGAGGGGGTTGCTCGTCCCCGAGCTCTGGCTCGACCACGTCGAGCCACCATTCGTCGTGGCGCGGATGGTCCCCGAGGCGCCGACCACCCAGCAGGTGGTCGTGCTCGAGCAGGTGACGCCGTACAGGGTGTTCGAAGTCCCCGAGGTCTGGCTCGACCAGGTGCTGCCGCCGTTGGTGGTGGCGCGGACCGTTCCCGACAGCCCGACGGCGAAGCAGGTCGTCGAGCTCTGACAGCGAACGGCGTAGAGGTCGTTGCTCGTCCCCGAGGTCTGGCCCGACCACGTCGAGCCACCATTCGTCGTGACACGGATCGTCCCCGACTGGCCGACCGCCCAGCACGTGGTCGTGCTGACGCACGAGACGCCGTAGAGGTTGCCGGTGGTGCCCGAGGTCTGCCTCGACCAGGTGCTGCCGCCGTTGGTGGTGACGACGATCGTTCCGGAGGCGCCGACCGACCAGCAGTCGCTGCCGTTGACGCACGACGTGGCGTACAGGTCGTTCGTGGTCCCCGACGGCTGGACGGTCCAGGAGGAGGCGAAGGCGGGCGTCGCCAGCGCCACCAGCGTCGCCAGGACCAGGGCCGACATCCCGAAGAGCCGACCCAGCCGCGACGGCCTAATCCGCGCCCACGCCGAGACCCCAGCCATGGTCAGTTCTTCGGCGCTCCAGCCCCGAACTTGAGCCGCCGCCGGGCGGTCGGCCCCGGCTCGGGGCTAGCCCCCGTAGGCGGTCAGCCGGAGGGTGCGGAGTGCGGTCTGGACGTCGGCATCCTGGCTGCCGTCGACGGTGGTCCCGAACATGATGCTGAAGACGCCCGACGAGGTCCCGACCACGTAGCCGGTCGCGTGCACGATGAGCCGCCCGCCGCTCGGCAGCGTGAGGTTGATGGTGCCGGTCACGAGCAGGGCGTGGGTGCCGGCGATGGTCGTGGGGGCCACCACCGCGTCGGGGATCTGCTTGCGGAAGGCGGCCTGGGCCCCGGCCGGGTCCGAGAGCGCGGACTTGGCGATCCCGAGCGACACGATCTCGACGTTCGAGCCGTAGATGCGGTTGCCGATGTCGACGGCGAGGAACTTGACGTTCGAGGCGGCGCTGCCGAAGTCGGTCAGCGTCGAGGCGAGCTGCGGGTTCGCGGCGGCGACCCGCTGCTCGGCCTGCTTGATCGCCGATGAGCTCGGGTCGAGCGCCAGCCAGGTATCGCGAATCGCGAACGTGACGTTGGCCGAGTGCAGCATGACCAGGTGGTAGCCGGCCGGCGCCGAGACGGACGGCGTGCTTGACGAACCGAGCACGCCGGCGGGCCCGGTGCCCCATTTCGCGACGACGACGTAGCCGCCGATCGCGAGCGCCAGCAGCACCACGCCGACGAGGGCGACGATGGCGGCGCCGCGCCGACGCTTCGGCTCGACGCGTGCCTGGGGCTCGGGCTCGGCTCGAGTCGGACCGCTCGGCGCATCTGCCACCGGCGCCGGCGGCGCGGAGTGCAGACGAGCCGCAGCGACCCGGGACGCGAACGGCGACGGCCCCGGCGGCGGCGGTGCTTCGATGAGCGGCGACGGCAACTCCGTGAGTGGGGCGACCGGTGCCGGCGGCGCGGTGACCGTCGGCGTCACCGCGGGCATAGGCGGCGCCGCCACAGTGGCCATGGCGGTCGGCACCGGCGGCGCGACGACGGTGGCCACCGCGGTCGTCCGGGTTGGCAGCGGGGCCGTGGCGGCGGTGGCCGGCGCGGCGGCGGTGCTCGCCGTCCAGGCGGCCCCGCCCCAGTAGCGCAGGCTGGCTTCGTCGGCGGGGTCCCGGTACCACCCGGGCGCCGGCGGCCGACCCACCTGGCCCGTCCAGGCGTGACCGTCCCAGTACCGGAGCATCCGGGGGTCGCCGGGGTCGGGGTACCACCCGCCGGGACGTGACAGATCCATGACCGTCCTTCGGCCCGTCAGCCCTTCCCCGGTCGAGATCGGCGCGCGCACCAGCCGCCTTGAGGCCGAACCGTCGCGTCGGGCGCGCCCCGCGGCCCCTGCGAAGCACCCCGCCGGGTCGCCGGGACCGGAACTGCCCGAGGGTCACGACGCCACCGCGGCGAGGATGGATGCGGTGGCCATCGGTCGGCGCATCCTCGTCCTCGGAACGAGCGGCAGCGGCAAGACGACCGTGGCCGACCGCCTGGCCCGGGCCCGGGGCCTCCCGCACATCGAGCTCGACGCGCTCCACTGGGAGCCGAACTGGCGGGAGGCCGAGACGGCGGTGTTCCAGCAGCGGGTTCGTGCCGCGCTCGATGCCGCGCCCGACGGCTGGGTGCTCGACGGCAACTACTTCAACAAGGTCGACCCGGTCACGACCGCGGCCGCCGACACGCTGGTCTTCCTCGATCTGCCGCTCCCGCTGGTGCTCGGCCGGCTGGTCCGCCGCACGATCCGGCGGTGGCGGACGCGAGAGGTGCTCTGGAGCGGCAACCGCGAGCGCCTCCACGCCCTCTTCACCCGTGACTCGCTCCTCCTGTGGGCGCTGCGCACCCATCGGCGCAACCGCGGCCGGTACCGCCGACGGATCCACGACGCCGGCCCGCCGCTCGTCGCGGTGCGGCTCCGGACACCGCGCCAAGTACGCCGGTTCCTCGATGCCGAGGCGGCCGCCACCCGGCCGTGACCGGTCGGGTCAGTCGCGGCCGCGGCGCCGACGCCAGCCGACGCCCTGGTTGGGGTTCGCGAGGTGAGCGAGGAACGAGAAGCCGCGAGACGCTTGCATGAGCGTGCGCGACAGCCAGAAGCGGGGCCGCTGCCGGCCTCGGATCCGGCCGTGCTCGCGCCAGTGCGTCGTGTAGTCGCCACTGAAGCCGGGCGTCTCGGCGGCGGTGTAGTAGTAGGTCGCGACGGACCGGCGAGAGCACCCCGGCGCGACCGGCTCGGGGAACTCGTGTACCGACACGTCGTTGGTCTCGAACACGACCATCCGGCCCCACACCGGCTCGACGCGCCGGGGCTCGAGGTCCGGGCGGTGCGCGTGGCTGAGCGTGAGGACGCCCCCGTCGCCCGGCGCCCAGTCCGGGTTCAGGTAGACGAGGACGTTCAGGCGCCGGTAGAGGCCGAGTCGTCCGTAGACGTGGAAGTCGGTGTGGGGGGCCAGGATCCCGCCCGCCTCCGAGCGGTGCAGGCCGCCACCCTCGAGGTAGGGGTCAGGGATCAGCTGGCCGATGCCGCTGATCTGCTCGAGCAGCTCGAGGAACGCCGGCGAGTTCAGCTCGTCGAGCAGCTGCCCCCACGGAGCCGGGATGACGGCGCGCTCCTGGCAGGCCCGCTTCTCGTGCTGGTAGGCGTCGCCGAGGCTCCGCCACCGGGGCCAGCTCACCTCCGGGAACGACGCGAGCTCGATCGGGTCGAGGTCCAAGCAGTCGTCGATCACCACGTGCGGGAACGGCCGGGCGGTCGGGAACGCCGCGGCGAGGAGTGCGAGCTGGCCGCGGATCGACTCGACCCGCACGATGGCGGCGGTCGTCGGGTCGGCAACCGCCGCCCCCGTCGACACGGCCGGTGACCCCAGACGCGGCATCTGACAACGATCGGCGCGTCGGCGCCGAAGTTGAGGAGCTGGCGGTCAGCCGATGCCGGACACCAGGTCCCGCCGGGTCATCCAGACTCGGACGCGCCCGGGATCTCGGTCGGCTCGGGGTCGTTCGGTCCGGGGCTCGTCGCGGTTGCGGAGCCGCCGGCCGCGGCCTGCACGCGATCCTTGAGCCACGCCAGGCTGTTGGTTCCGCTCATGGCGTCGGACCAACCGGCCAGCGCCGACTCGACCCCCTCGAGGGTCGGGATCGTGCCGAGCACTTCGACGACGAGATCCTGCTCCGGGACGCGGTGCAGGTACTCCCCGCCGAGCGTGTCGACCATGATGGGCTCGGTCGGCTCGCGCATGCAGTACAGCTCTCCGGTGTCCTGGACCCAGCTCGCCTCGGCCCGGTTGCCGTCGGCGTCGTGCCAGTCGCGGCCGAACTCGAACTCCTCCGACGTCCGCCGGGCGGGGTTCTGGTCGTAGAACTCCTCGATGTCCACTGGGTTGCGCCTCCCGAACGCCGACTCGCCGGACTGGTGGCATCGCCGGCGCCCCATCTTGCCCGCCGGACCGCGCTCGACGCCGACCGGCGGGTACTCGGCGCCCCGTCCTGGCGCCCCGCGCCGCTCGCGCACGACGAGACTGGCTGGCTGAGATGGGCCAGTCAGGAGGTCACTGGCGTTGGAGGGCCGGAACTGGCCCTACTTCTCGTGGCGGTCGACGTTGTCGCTCTCGCCCCGGCCCTTCCGGAATTCCTTCGGCACCCGGCCGAGCGACCGGGCGAGCTTCGGCAGCTGTGAACTGCCGAACAGCAAGACGACCAGGCCACCGATGAGCACAAGCTCCCAACCGACGATGGCACCGAGCACCGGGGTCATGGTCCGTCCCGTCTGTTGCCGACCTCGCCGATGGTAGACGACGACCATCGAGCGCCTCGTTCCGGCTGATCTACGACCTGGCCAGCGGTACCGACTGCCGAAGCGTCGAACGTAATCGCTTGTCTTGCCGGTTTGTCGACACGGCGACTCTCAACTCTGAAACAGCGAGTCACGAGGTTGTCACCTCGTTGGGTTACGCGAGCTGGTAGCAGACGGTCGTCTCGAGCTCCGCCGGGTCTTCGCGCCAGTCGCCGTAGATCTCCCAGCGGACGCCCGTGAGCGCGTGCCGGTGGGAGAGGCACCAGGCCTTGATCGCGACATGCGCCTCCTCGAGAGCGTCGTAGGGGCCTCGGTGCACGGCCGTCGCGACCGGGCCACCCGGCAGCACCGAGGGGACGACTCGACCGGCCGGGTCGAACGGTCCGGCCACCTGCACGCCGACCTCGACGTGTGGAACGTCGTCCTGGTAGAGCACGACGTTGTGCCCGTTCTCGGTGGCCCCGCCGCTCCGGACGAAGGCGTACACCTCGTCGAGCAGGGTGGGCCACAGCGTCGGGAGCTGCGACCAGGTGGTCGCGGCGGCAACGACCGCGGTGGGCTCTTCGACCGCGGTCGTGACGGAGACCGGATAGAACGCCACGGCTCCGTGCTACCACGGCGGGAGCGCCGATCACCCGGCCGCCGGGCACTCGACATTCGCGGACGAGCCGTCGAACCGCCGCCGTGGTCGGGCGCGACCAGTTGCCCCCGGTGCGACGACCGCTGCCCGGCTGGCCTACCTCAACGTCTCAGCGGACTCGCACGCCGACCGCGGTCGGGAGCGAGAAGTGGACCGACGTGAAGGTCACGCGTCCCCCGAGTCGGGGCTGTGCATACCCGGTGCCCGAGGATGTCAGCTGCAGCGTCAGCGTGGCGCCGGGGACGGCGGAGAAGACCACCGTCTCGAGTGGCACGGTCGTGCGATGCGTCGCGCCGTCGAGCGTGACGTCGATCGGCGTGACCTGGTTGCCGAGCACGATCCCGGTCGCCGGATCGACGATCTGCGCGAACACCCGGGTCGGACGGGGGCCACGCGACACCGTCCCCGAGTAGGTGACGGCGAGCGTCGGTGGACCGAGCACGAGCGCGGGGTTGTCGAAGCGCACGGTGAGCTCGAGCGCGTTCTCGGCCCGGGTCGGCGTGATGCCGGCGGCGACACTGCCGAGGGCGGCCGACGGGGCACCGGCGAGCGGGCGCACCGGCGCGAACACCGTCCTCGTCAGCGCCAAGCTCCCCGCGCCGCCGCCGGTCACGGAGCGGCCGACGCGAGGCGGATAGGCGTCGGAGGCGAGCTCCTGGCCGTTCTGGTCAACCGTCGTGAACACCGGGCCGACCGATGCGGTGGCGTCGCCCTCGACGTACCGCTGGAGCCACGAGATCGCCGCCGACGTCTGGAGCCTCTGGTCACCGCCTCTGGTGAGACACACGCCGTGCCCGCCGCAGTACCACAGCATCGCCGTGGGCACGCCGTGCGACTTGAGGATCGCGTAGTTGGTCTCGGCCTCGTCGAGCGTGAACAGCGTGTCGACGGTTCCTTGCACGAGCAAGGTCGGGGCCTTGATCCGGTTCACCAGATCGCCGGGGCCGCGCGACAGGAACCAGGCTCGGTCCGCGGCGCTGAGCGTCGCGGTCGAGTCGCCGGACTCGTGCGCGCTGGTGATGTGCGAGTCCAGGGTGCGGCCGCTGGCGGCGCTGTACAGGAGATCACCCCACCCCTGCTTCGCGGTGTCCGCCTTGAAGAGGCTCGAGCCCAACGAGTGCCACGCGATCGTCGGGACGATGGCGTCGACGCGGCAGTCGATCGCGGCCAGCACGAGCTGGATACCTCCGCCGTATGACCCGCCAACCATGCCGACTCGTGGGTCGCCCGGCCCGTCGAGCTGCACGTTGGGAAGCGCCGCGACCCAGTCGAGCAGCACCTGGGTGTCGCGACCCTCGACGTTCGGAGCGTCGACCGACACCGTGCCGCCCGACTTGCCGAAGCCCCGCGGGTCCCAGGTGAGCACGTTGAACCCGGCGTTCCAGAGGTCGGCGATGTTGACGTCGCCGAACAGGCCGCTGCCAAGCGTCCGGGTGTTCGTGTCGCCCGCCTGGCCCCAGCCCGGGCCCTTCAGGACGGTCGGCAAGCGAATCGACCCGGTCGCCCGCGGATTCGGGAACCAGTGCGCTCGGATACGCGTGGCGTCGAACGACGTCACGTCATAGTCGGAGGCGGGCCCGTTGGCGCTGGGAACCGCGGGCGGAGGCCCAGGACGAGTGAGCCGACACGTCGGCCGTACAGAGCGGCGAAGACCGGTGGGGGTGGCCGCCGAGCTGGGCATAGGCGTCGATGAGGCGAAGCTCGAAGACACCGGCGAGGCCGCCACTAATCCCAGCAGCAGCACGCCGATGCCCAGGACCCGGCGCGTCGTCACCCGCGCCGAGCCGCGCCGCACGGCGTCGATCGCAACGTGGCGACTCACCCAATCTCCTCGGGCACGGAAGGGAAAGAGACTCGAACCCTAGACCTGCTCATTACGAGCAGCCCAAGCTCAACGCTGCAGTGCCACCCAGCCCCCTTCCACGGCGGGGGCACGTCCGGCCCGTTCAAGGGCCGGATGTCGCTTACTGGATCTCGACGATGAACAGGTTGTTCCCGTCGGGGTCGCGGAACGTGAACATGGCCGGGACGCCGCCTCCCATGCGAAGGACCTCGGGGTCAACGTCGACGCCACGAGCTTTCAGCGCGCCACCCCGCAACCGAATTGACGCAGCTGAGCCATGGCGGCTGACCTCACCTGCGGGCACGATCGATCAACCGGGCGCGCGTCGCCCCGGGTCAACGACGTTGGAGCCGGGACGGGGACTCGAACCCCGGGCCTGCTCATTACGAGTGAGCTGCTCTGCCGACTGAGCTATCCCGGCGGGGACGGCGAGTCTATCCAGCGCGCCTTCGCGCGACTGCGGGGAGATGCAGCGCGAGACGCTCGAGCAGGAGCGACTCGTTGGGGTTGAACTCGAGCGCGTCGCGCGCGGCGCGGCACGCATCGAGCGCGCGGACCGATGACCGGACGTCGGTCTTGACTGGTTCGTGGTCGAGATTCCGCAGCGGCGCGTGCGGGCCAGCGAGCGCGTCGCGGTACAACGTCTCGAGGGCGGCGATCCCCTCGCCGAGCGCCTTGCGGCGGGCGAGCCGCTCACGAGCCGGCTGCCGCTCCTCGAGCCGGCGTCGCAGCCGACGGACGTCCCGGGCCTGGTAGCCGGCGCGCTCGGTCTCCTCGTCGAACGTCGCGAGCTCCTCGGCGTGGTGGGCCTTCACGGTCGCGATCGCTTCGTGGATCGCGTCGAGCATCTCGTCGGCGGCGCGGGCCGCCGACGCGCCGGTGCTGTCGATCCGCATCGCGGCGTCGACGAAGGTGTCGCGGAGCGGGCGCAGGTCGCCGAGCAGGTCCTGGGCCCGGCCGAGCTGCCCGCCGGAGAGCCGGGCCGCCAGCGTCGCCTCGCCGGGTACGGCGCCCCCGAGCCGCAGCGCCTCCACGATCGTGGGCTCGTCGAGGGGGCTGAGGTCGATGCGCTGGCAGCGGGAGCGCACCGTGTCGGGCAGCTCGTCGGCGGCCTCGCTGACCACGACGATCACCGTCCGCTCCGGTGGCTCCTCGAGCGTCTTCAGGAGCGCGTTGGCGGCCTCGGGCTGGAGCCGCTCGGCCTCGAGGAGCAGCACGACCTTGCGCTCGGCCTCGATCGGGGCCCGCCACGCCTCGGGGATGATCTCCTCCCGTGCCTGATCGACGGTGATCACGGTGCGCTCGGGCTCGAACTCGAGCACGTCGGGGTGCAGGCGCCGCTCGACGAGGTCGACGGCCCGGTCCTCCCCGTTGGGGCTGATGAGGGCGGCCGCGAACGCTCGCGCCACCTGCGCCGCGCCGGCGCCGCGGGGACCCGAGATGAGGTAGGCGTGGCCGGGGCGAGCAACCGCCCATCGCAGCAGCTTGACGGCCCGCTTCTGGCCGACGATCCCCCGCCAGGGGTTCCTCACGCGATGCGCTCGCTGACGGTCGCCCAGATCCGGGCTTCGACCTCGTCGATCGTGCCGGACGCGTCGACGAGCACCCAGCCCCGGGTGCCGGCCAGGTCGCGGTACGCCTCGTGGACGGCGAGGCGGAACGCGTCGTCCTCCTCCTCGAGGCGGTCGCGCGCGGCGCCGAACCGCTCGATCGCCACCTCGGGTGGGAGGTCGAGGATGAGGACGAGGTCGGGCTCGAGGCCGGTGGTGGCGATGCCGTTCACGATCTCGATGGCGGGGACGCCGAGGCCCCGTCCCACCCCTTGGTAGGCGAGCGACGCCGGCACGAACCGGTCGCTGACCACCCAGTCCCCCCGCGCCAGGGCCGGGCGGACGACCTCGAGCACGTGCTGGGCCCGGTCGGCCGCCATGAGCAGCGCCTCGGCCTCGGGCTCGACGGTGACGGTCCCGTCGAGCAGCAGGTGGCGCAGCTCGACGCCGAGCGGCGTGCCGCCGGGCTCGAACGTCGGGAGCACCTCGCGTCCCTGGTCGCGGAGACGCTTGACGAGCCGTCCGGCCTGGGTGGTCTTGCCGGTGGCGTCACCGCCGTCGATGACGAGGAAGCGGCCGGGGAGGCTCATGTGGCGCCCGCCCCAGCGGGGCCGCGCCGTCGACGGGGTCGCTGCACCCGCTGAGCGTGCCCGATGGAGTGCCGTGCCCACCAGCCGGCCACGAGGGCGATGAGCCCCCCGCCCCAGAGGGCGAGGCGGACCCCGGGGAACGCATAGCGGGCGCCCTCGACGACGACGTCGTGGTGATGGAGGACGGCGTTGGAGACCGCGTCCCAGAGGCTGGACCACAGCGGCGAGACCACGAGCGAGATCAGCAGGCAGAGCCGGATGACGGAGTAGAGGGTGGCGAACGTCCGGCCCCGCAGCTCCTCGTGCACCGACTCGTGCAGGACGGTGAAGCCGGTCACGTAGGCGGTCCCGGCGCAGGCGCCGACGACCGCGACCGCGAGGGCGGCGAACACGGTGTTCGAGATCGAGGCCGCGATGACGAGGAAGGCACCGACGCCCATGACGGCGAGCGGGAAGACCTGGTCCCGGTGCACGCGGCGCTGGATGGCGAGGAGGCCGACCACGCCGCCGGCGGCGCCGAAGCCGAGGGCGGTCATGAGCACGCCGAAGGTGGCGGCGTCACCGCCGAGGGCCTGGCGGGCGAAGACGGGGCCGAGCGGGATCATGGCGCCACCGCCGATGAGACCCAGCCCGAGGCCGACGATGACGCCTTGGACCCGCCGCTCGTGCGCGATGTACCGGAGGCCCTCGCGGATGTCGCGAAGCGTCTGGCCGACCTCGGCCCGGTGCTTCGGGCCGCGCTGGTTGTGCGGGATCGGGAGACCGAACACGAGAATCGCCGAGGCGAGGAAGGTGCAGGCGTCGACGCCGAGCGCGAGCGCCTCCTGATCGAGCTTCAGCGCCGAGAGGGCGGCGAACGAGCCGAGCCAGCCCGCGACCGCGGCGAGCAGCGAGAACACGATCGACGCCAGCGGGAACGTCGCGTACGAGGCGACGAGCGACAGCGTGTTCGCCGACTGGAGCTGCTTCTTCTTCACCAGCTGGGGCACCGACGCATCCTTCGCCGGGCCCCACAGCAGGGTGAGAATCTCGAGCGCGAAGGAGATGAGGACCAGCCCAACCAGGTTCTCGACGAACGGGAGGAGCAGCAGCATCGACGCCCGCCCGACGTCGCAGACCACCATCACCTTGCGCCGGTCGAGCCGGTCGATGAGCACCCCGCCCACGGTGCCGAGGAAGAAGCCCGGGACGACCCGGGCGAACATGACGAGGCTGACCGCGGCGGCGGAGTCGTTCGAGACACGCGCCGCGATGGCGAGGATGGCGATGAGCCCGATCCAGTCGCCGGTGCTCGAGATGACCTGCGCCGTCCAGAGCCGGCGGTAGGAGCGGGTGCCGAAGATCCGCCACGGTGCCGGCGGCGCCGGCGTCTCGTCGGGTCGCGGGGGGATGAACGGCGCGTGGGCGTCGTCGCTCACGGCCGCAGGCTACGGGTCAGGTGCGGGTCGCACCCTTGCGGACGGTGCGCCGGGTCGTGCTCGGCGGCTTCTTTCGCTTCGCGGTCCGCTTGGCCGGCTTCGTGGCCGGGCCGCGGGCGGCCCGCTCGCGCAGCAGCTCGACCGCCTGCTCGAGGTCGACCGAGGCCGGGTCGACGCCGCGGGGGACCGTCGCGTTCAGCTCGCCGTCCGTCACGTACGGGCCGTACCGGCCGTCGAGGACGCGCACCGCGGCGCCGCTCTCGGGGTGCGCGCCGAGCTCGGCGATGGGCGGCTTGGTGCGCCGGCCCCGCCGCTTCGGCTGCGCGAACAGCGCCTCGGCCTGGGGCAGCGTGACGGTGAACAGCTCGGGCTCGGTCTCGAGGCTCCGGCTGTCGGTGCCCTTCTTCAGGTACGGGCCGTACCGGCCGTTCTGGGCCGTGATCTCGACGCCGTCGGCGCCGACGCCGACGGTGCGCGGCAGCGAGAGCAGGGCCAGCGCCTGGTCGAGGGTGACCGTGTCGACCTCCATGTCCGAGAGCAGCGACGCCCGCTTCGGCTTCTCCTTCGCGCCGTCGAGGCTCTCGCCGAGCTGCACGAACGGCCCGTAGCGGCCGGTCAGCGTCAGCACCGGCAGCCCGGTCTCGGGGTCGTTGCCGAGCACCCGGGGGCCGGCGGCTCCCTTCTCGAGCAGCTCCTCGGCCTTCGCGACGTCGAGCTCGTCGGGCGCCAGGTCGACCGGCACCGGGGCGCGCTCCTCGCCCCGCACGACGCTGGCGCCGTTGTTCCAGACCCGCACGATGATCTCGTTGCCCTGGGCGTCGTGGCCGATCGGCACCGCGTTCACCTCCGCGGGGTCGATGGTCGCCAGGTGGTCCTCGTTCACGAGGTCCTTGAGGCCGGTCTCGCCGTTCCCGAACCAGAACGCGTGCAGCCACTTCTCGGCCTCGCCCTCGCCCCGGGCGATGGCGTCGAGCGCCTCCTCCATCGTGGCGGTGAACTCGTAGTCGATGAGGTGGGAGAAGTAGCGCTCGAGCAGCTGCTGCTTCGCGAACGCGGTCCAGGTCGGGACGAGCGCGCTGCCCTTCTTCCACACGTAGTCGCGCCGCAGCAGCGTGTCGATCACCACCGCGTAGGTGGACGGCCGCCCGATGCCGCGCTCCTCGAGCTCCTTCACGAGGCTGGCCTCGGTGTAGCGAGCCGGCGGCTGGGTCGTGTGGCTGGAGGGCTCGAGGTTCTTGCACTCGACCGCGTCGCCCTCCTCGAGCGACGGCAGGACGACCTCGCGGTCCTCGAGCTCGGCGTCGGGATCGTCGGCTCCCTCCACGTAGGCGCGCAGGTAGCCGGGGAACTCGATCGTGCGGCCGGTGGCCTGGAACGTCGCCTCCTGCCCGCTCGGCGCGGTGGTGGTGAGCCGGACCGTGACCCGCCGCACCTTGGCGTCGGCCATCTGGCAGGCGACGGTGCGCTTCCAGATGAGGTCGTACACCCGCCGCTCGTCGGTGCTGAGCTCGCCGGCCAGGTCGTCGGGCACGCGCATGGCGTCGCCGGCGGGGCGGATCGCCTCGTGGGCCTCCTGCGCGTTCTTCACCTTGCCCCGGTACTGGCGGGGCTCGGACGGCAGGTAGTCGTCGCCGTACAGGGCGCGGATCTGGTTGCGGGCTGCGGTGATCGCCTGGTCGGAGAGGTAGGTCGCGTCGGTCCGCATGTAGGTGATGTAGCCGTGCTCGTAGAGGCCCTGGGCGACCGCCATCGTGCGGGCGGCGGTGAAGTTGAGCTTGCGGCCCGCCTCCTGCTGGAGCGTCGAGGTCGTGAACGGCGCCTTCGGCCGCTCGGTCTGCGCCTTCGACTCGACCGACTCCACCCGGTACGGCCTGTCGCTCAGGCCCTCGGCGAGGGCGGTGGCGGCGGCCTCGTCGAGGAGGGCGACGTCGGCGCCGTCGGCGAGGCGCCCGGTGGTCGGCTCGAAGTCCCGCCCGGTGGCGAGGCGCTTGCCGTCGAGGGCCGCCAGCCCGGCCGGGAACTCGGCGTCCCGGGCCGAGAAGGTCCCGGCCAGGTCCCAGTAGGTGGCGGCCCGGAAGGCCATGCGGGCCCGTTCCCGCTCGACGACGAGGCGGGCGGCGACGCTCTGGACCCGGCCCGCCGAGGTGGCGCCGCCGGCCCGGCGCCGGGTGACGACCGACATCTCGTAGCCGAACAGGCGGTCGAGCTTCCGCCGGCCCTCCTGGGCCTCGACCAGGCGCATGTCGAGGTCCCGGGGGTTGGCGAGGGCGTCGGCGATGGCGGGGGCGGTGATCTCGTGGAACACGAGCCGCTTCACCGGCACCGACGGCTTCAGCACCTCGAGCACGTGCCAGGAGATGGCCTCGCCCTCCCGGTCCTCGTCGGTGGCGAGCAGGACCTCGTCGGCGTTCTTCAGCGCGGCCCGCAGCTCCTTCACGACGTCGCGCTTCTTGTCGACGACGACGTACACCGGCTCGAAGTGGTTGTTCACGTCGATGCCGAGGCGGCGGATCTCGGGATCGGTGACGCTCTTGGGCACCTGCTTGGCGCTGCTGGGCAGGTCGCGGATGTGGCCGCGGCTGGCGAGCACCTGGTACTCGCCGCGACCAAGGAAGCCCTCGATGGTCTTCGCCTTGGCCGGCGACTCGACGATCACGAGCGTCTTCGCCACGTCCAGTTCCTTCGATCTCTTCCGCCCCGGTTACACGGGGCGCCCCAGTTTGGCCGCCGCTTGCGGCCCGCGGGCGCATCCGGCTCGGGCGGGGGCGCAGACTAACGTCCGTGCCCGTGCTGAAGGCTGTCATCGGTGTCCTGGGCCTCGACCCCAAGAGCATCTTTGATTCGCTGAGCCCGTACGGCGAAGTCGTCGCGTGGCTGATCGTGTTCGCCGAGACGGGCCTGCTGCTCGGCTTCTTCCTGCCCGGTGACTCGCTGCTGTTCACCGCCGGCATCCTCGCCGGGCAGTCGAAGCTGGATCTGTGGCTGCTGATCCCCGGCGTGTTCATCGGCGCCGCGCTCGGCTCGGAGCTCGGCTATGAGATCGGCGCCCGCATCGGGCCGCGGGTGTTCCGCCGTCCCGACTCCCGGTTCTTCAGGCAGGAGTACGTCGACCGGACGCACGCCTTCTTCGAGCGGCACGGCGCGAAGGCGATCGTGCTGGCCCGCTTCGTCCCGGTCGTCCGCACCTTCATGCCGGTGATGGCGGGCGTCGGCCGCATGCAGCGCCGGGTGTACTCG
>Ga0102924_1001667_pt1 | contig 25297 bp, 28 predicted proteins | sample PaiPotPPM11metaG_FD_80116 | JGI IMG/M metagenome (GOLD analysis project Ga0102924, IMG submission 80116) | Iron sulfur acid spring bacterial and archeal communities from Banff, Canada, to study Microbial Dark Matter (Phase II) - Paint Pots PPM... ... | reverse complement strand
CCCCATCTCCGAGGCCGCCATCACCAATCCCGACCTCCTGGCGCGGCCCGATTCGACCTCCCGGCCAGACGTGGCGGACGCGATTCGCGGCGATCTCGCGGCAGTCGCACATTAGCCCGGCAGAGCTACTGTCAGAATCGCCCGCCGGGCGGTACGAGCGCCACGGCTTCCCGCGGAAGTGATCGTCCATTGCGTGTGGCTCCGTTTCGGCCGCAGCCTTCGGGATGTGCAGGAGTTGATGGCCGAACGCGGTGTGGCGCTCACCTGCGAAAGGCGAGTCCGAGACGAGTTCTCAGGTCGAGAATTGACGCTCGGGAACAGTTGTTCTAGTGTTGAGTTATGAGCGACAGGTCGGCAATTGAGTGCTAGTAACCCTACCTGCTGACCGCTGGCGGGTTCGGCGCTGTGGGAGCCTGGATTTGCAGATGGATCGTTGCTGCCCACTGTTACTGGACTGGGTCAGATGACATCCATAGCTTGTGTTCCGTCCGAGAAGTGGTTCTCAATGGGCCGGAGGATCACTCGCCGGAAAAGAGTCAATGGATGCCTGGTTGACCACGTCTTCCCGAGATCTCTGCTCAGCAGCCGTGGCGCCACCCTTATCTCGGTCATCGGGAGATTCCGCGGACGGTCTCTTGATCTCACCCGCTGTCGTACCAAGCCCCCTGCCCTCGAGCATCTGGCGCCCCAGAGTAACCGCCCGTCGGACGTTGAGTGTCCAGCCCATCCCCCAGGGCATCCGGGTAATCAGTCCAGCGTCCTTATTCCACCAAGCGTCCTTTAGCCGGCCTGCCGTGGGCGGTCGGAAGTCGTATGGAACACCCATGACCGTTCCCTCCCAGGTGCGCGCCTCCTCCGGTTGCGACATCTCTTTTGCTATCGCCAGGGCGAACAGGCCAAACGCCGCCATTCGGACTGCTTTACTCAGGCCCCGCCCGGTTCCTCGCCGTCGCGAGCCTCGTCCGATTTCCTGAAAATTGACCGCACCTGAGCTGAGGCGAGGAAGAGTCACATCCGGCAACTGCACATCGTAACGGTGAACGTCGCCAGTGTGCATCCGCGGAATAGCGACGTCTGGCAGCTGCACGTCATATCGGTGGATCTGTCCGGTATGCATTCGCGGGATGGCTACATCCGGCAACCGAATGACCGAAGGCATCTTGAAATCGGGTAAATGAAGCTCCGACGGCAACTTGAGCTCCGGCCAATGCGCGTGCTCTACTGCCCGCCCCAACGCCCCGGGCGCCCCCTTCGACGCGGCAATCATGCCAGATACGGACGGAATACTTGTCTTGCGCCTTGTGATATTCATCGTTTCTCCTTGCGTGCCTATTGGCACCTCTATAAGCAGAACTGCACCAAACAGCCAGCGGCCACCTGACTCAGGGACTCCTCATCTCAAATCCAACGCCGCGTGCTTTCGCTCGTTCAGCTTTCACTGTTGCTTGAAGTGGGTACGAGCAAGCTCGGCGCTGCGCCTCGAGCAGCGCCTGATAATCGGGGCTCGCTTCGAAGCGGACCACCACCTCCTCGCTAGGTCCGTGCGCGAGGTAGGTGTGCTCGCTACAACAAATCATTGATGAGAAACCCGGCGCAATATCAGCCTTCTTATCTAAACCACTAAACGGCTTTTCGGTAATAGCGCTGCGAGCGGTAAATGGTCCGCTGGTCTGCCATCCAGCGGAGCTCAAGTTGCCGGACGTAACTCACGATCTCCTCAATTGTCATACCCGAGGCCGAACTTGGATGCCCGTCCAAGGCGGCAGCATCCAGAATAGTGGCAAGCACGAGGTCACAATCCAGCGTCACACTCTGGCCGCACAGTCTGCACCTATCCACGTCATTACGGACGCCCTCCGGGTGGTTCAAGCTAGATGTGCTCATTTCTTTCCTCGTGGCGCGTTGTCTGAATGGTGGTCGCAGAAGGTCAGGCTGAAGGATCCTGCAGGAACGTGGCCTTTGTGGTATTCGGCGATCGATTTATTCACTGAAGAAATCCTGCGTGCCGACCGTCATGCCCCTTGCAACGTTTCCATTGCTGATGACCAGAGGGGCTTCGCGAGGTTAGCGGGCAACGTCGGTTCCGGAGCGGCGACGGGATAGTGCCACAGCCCAGCCGTCCGGATAGCCATGACAGATGTGTCGCGTGGAATGTCGGAAAAACGACATGGAGAAGAAACGGGTCGAGAACGGTGTGGCGCTGTTTCAGTATCACGGTCTTCTCTCTTGCATGTTCGAGCGGACCGCGACCGTCGGCTCTCGATGCCTTAGGTTCTGGCTCTACCGAAGCTGTTGAAATGTCATAGAACTACCTGCTAGGCGCGGCGGCCGGGGATTGCAGGCTCGGAGCGCTGGGCTGCTGCACGTTGATGGTGGTGGTGTTGCCCGGTCGGGTGCCCGTAGAGCCGGCCGAGAACCAGCTGCCGGCGAAGGCGCCGTAGGCAAGGACCGCCAGCACAATGACGACGCCCAGGACGATGACCATGGTGATCATGTTGATCCCTGCCGCCGCTGCGCTCGAACTATCTCCGCGGTCGCTTGAAGGATTGATGTTGATTTGACCCATGAGTTCGGCCTTTCTGTTGAATCGCTAACTTCCGTGGACTATTGAGCTCGCTGCTCGAGCTGGTCACCCTCTGACACCGGCTCGGCCACAGTGCGGGGCATCCCCGCTCTTCCGTCAAGTCCCTCCGTCGGTGTCTGTCGTCGTGACAGCAGATCCGGCCGTCTCTAGACGCTGGCCCACGACGTCCCAGTCGACGTTCGAGAAGAAGGCCTCGATGTATTTGCCGCGTTCGCTCGGTGGATAGTCCAACAGGAACGCGTGCTCCCACACGTCCATGACCAGCAGCGGCTTGAAGCCAGCCGGATGGCCATCTTGATGGAGCGTGATCCAGTGGTTGCTGAGCCGCCCTGTCGCCGGGTCCTGATACAGGATCGCCCAGCCCACGCCGCGCATACCGCCGATCGCCTTGAAGTCCGTCAGAAAGCTGTCGACGCCGCCGAACGTGGCGTCGAGCATGTCGGCTAGCTCCTTGGACGGCTGGGCGCTCGCCTGCCGCTTGAGGTTGGCGAAATAGTGCTCGTGCAGCACCATGCCGTTGTACTCGAAGCCGAGCCCGCGCGTGATTTCGGCATAGGCCGGATTGGTGCTCGCCGCCTGTCCATTTGCCGCGAGCTCCGTCAGCTGGTCGCTGAGCTTGTTCGTACTGGCTACGTAGCCCTCATACAGCTTGAGATGCATTTCAAGCGTCTTATCGGAAATGCCGGTGAGCCCGGCCAGATTGAATTGCTTTGCCTTGTATGCGGTGGGCGCGCTGACTGTCATGGATGACCCTTCCCTGCTGAATGACTACAGGGACAGTGTGGCGGCGGCAAACCACCGCGTCATGAGCCTTTGCTCACACGTCGGCGCAGCTGCTGGCACCGGTTGGCGGGTTACGGGCACACCGAGCCGGTGGCGGTGTGCCGTCGCTTCAGCTCTCCGCGCACCATGGCCAGCGCAAGGACGGCCTCTGGGTGGGTCTCAGGGTTATGCAGCAGCGGGGCGGCCTGAAACATGGAGACGACGAGCTGACGACTGGACAACAGCGCGAGGCCCCGGATTACTTCGAACTCTCTAGACATGAAAGCCTCCTAAGGGCACTCGATATGGCTGCTCGGCTGACGCTTGTCGCGGAGCCCGAGCGGGAAATGCCTGCCGTACGCGGCTGCCGTGCATTCCACGACGAAACTGAACCAAAACGACGAGAACCAGGCTCGTACCTCGCCTCCGTCGTCGCTTGCGTCACCTTGACCACGATGAGAGTGTGGCGACATCAAACCACCGCGTCATGAGCCTTTCCTCACCAACATGGTCGGCCTGCCAGGGCCGATTCTGGTAGCGGGGCTGGAGGAGCTACCGCGCGGCACGTTCCTCTTAGTTATCTGTCGCACCCTCGCGGAGCGATTGCTCCGCTTATGAACTACGCCAGGTGACCACCAGCCCAACGGCCGCAGCAAACATGGCTGCCGTGGCCAGCCAGCCCATGACGTTGAGGCCCCAACCGTTGACCCGCTTGCCCATGACCGCTCCGTTGTTGGCAACCAGCATGATGATCACCATCAAGGGCGGGGCCAGGCAGCCATTGATCACGGCCGTCCAGAAGAGCGCGTCAATCGGGTTAATGCCGAGGAAGTTGAACACCATGCCCACCAGCGTCGACAGGGCGATGACCAGATAGAACGGCTTGGTATTGCCGAGCTTACGGTCCAGACCGAAAGGCCAGCCGAAAGCCTCGGCGATGGCGTATGCCCCGGAGCCTGTCAGAATCGGAACGGCTAGAAAGCCGGCACCGACCAGGCCTAGCGCGAGAAGTATGCTGGAGGCATTCCCAGCTATCGGCCGCAGAGCTTCGGCGGCGTCAGTCGCGGATTGGATATCCGTCTTGCCCGCCTTGAACAAGGTAGCCGCGGTCGCGAAGATGATGAAATACATCACGACGTTCGACAGGGCCATGCCGATGCTTACGTCCCAAGCCGCGTATTTCAGTTCATTGTCGCTGGCCCCGCGGCGCTGCCACAGCCTGCGCCTGCCCATGCTGATCTGTTCCTCGACCTCCTGATTGGATTGCCAGAAAAACAAATAGGGGGAGATCGTGGTGCCCAGGATGGCGACCAGGGTCGCCAGGAATTTGCTGTCGAGACTGAACGTCGGGATGAACGTGCCGCGCAGCACTTCCCCGGCATTGGGGTGGGAGAAAACAGCCGACGCGATGTAGGCGAAGAGCGCCAGGGTAAGCCACTTAAAGACGTTGGCGATGAGCCGGTAGGAACCGAAGACTTGCAGCACGAGGATGATCAAGGCAATCGGTACGACCATGGCCACGATTGGTACTGGCACCAGCAGGTTGATCCCAGCGGCGATGGCGCCGATGTCAGCCCCGGCATTGATGGTGTTGGCAATCAGCAAGCCGAACACGGCCGGCAACAAAAGCCAGCGAGAGTAGTGCTGGCGCAGCACGCCGGCCAGCCCTTTGCCGCTGACCTGGCCGATTTTGGCGCAGGTGAACTGGATGGCGGCCATCATGGGGAAGGTCACGAGTGCCAGCCAGAGCGTCGAGAAGCCCAAGGAGGCACCCGCCACCGCGTACGTGCCGATGCCGGACGGGTCGTCGTCAGATGCGCCGGTGACTAAACCTGGGCCGAGAACCTTGAAGAACCGCTTGACGCCGTTAGGCTCTCCCTCCATGGCCGCCTCAAGCGAGCCACTCCCCGCCGCCGCGGCATCTTTGGGGGAGCTAACGGGGCGGCGGGCCCGTGGCCGCTTAGCGTTGGCGCGTTTCAATGCCATCCTGCTCTGTCTCTGCGACCATTTAATTTTAATCAGAGGCATCAATTCCCCTGCGAAGCCATCGCAGAAGCAGCCGAGCAGGTTACCTCAAAACGGCGCAGGTTTGTCCCGGCCCGTGCATTAAGCGAACCGGACGAATGCCGAGCCGCTCAACCATGCGAGCCAGAGGGCTAATGCCTGGCGAGGACTAGATCGTGCTCAGGATGATCCTTCCGCCGCTTCGGACGACGTCGCGATGAAGCGGTAGCCGCCCCCGGCCTCAGTCTTGATGAATCGAGGCGTGCGCCAGTCGTCATGGAGCTTCGCTCGCAGATTCCGGATGTGCCGGTCGACAACGTTGCTCTCGGCGACATAGTCCACGCCCCACAATGCGTCCATGATCTCGTTGCGGGTCAGGAGTTGACGGGCGTTGGCGGCAAGCAGGTAGAGCAGGCTTTGCTCGACGCCCGTCAAGTGCAGGCTGGAAGATCCAGCACGGACCTGGCGGTTCAGAATGTCGATCTCCAGGTCGCCGACCTTAATGACGGGCGAAAGTTTCAGCGGCTCCCCGTAGGCGCGTCGGGTCAGAGCCAGCACCCGGGCAAGCAACTCTTCCGGCGAAAAGGGGACGGTCATGATGTCATCCACGCCGGCTTCGAAGGCCGCCAATTTGGTCTTCAGGTCACCCCTGCGTGTCAAAGCGAGCACCGGCAGTCGGGCGCCGGCATCTGCGGCAGAGGTGCTGACCCGCCTCAGGAACCGATCATCAGCGATGTCCATATCAATCACGGCCAGATGCGGCCGCCACTCGTCGACGAGCGCCATAGCTTGCGCGGCATTTTGGGCGCCGCGAGTGGCATACACAGCATGATTCAGGGTCAGGTTGATCAGCTCGGCAAGGACCATCTGGTCCATCAGCACGAGCACGCGTCTTGGTGCACTCACCCCGGGGTGGCCACGATGAATATTTTGTCATGACACGCGGGCTTCTTGCTGGCACATTGCCTACGTGCCATATATCGTGCCATTGGACGTGGGCGCGTGGTCGAAGACATGACCATGCTCCTGTCGCGGATGGTCGGGCAGCTATGGAGATGGCGCCTGCGTCGGGCGGAACTCCGCGCGGCAGAGCAACTGCTGACTCATCTCGTGACGCCCTGAGGCCATTCGGCGCCGGTGAAGATTCCATCATGACACACCGCCTGCCTCCCGCCACACTAGCTCCGTAGCCTCGGTTATTGAGGGCTTGTTGCCCATTCACGCCGTGAACGTGGTGGCTCCGCCCGTGGTTCAGGAAACGGAGATGCCGTTGGAGTCCTACAAGGGCGCCGGTCCAATTCTGGTTGTCGACGAGTCGCCCGAGATCCTGAGTTTGATCGAGACCGTGCTGCGAGAGGACGGGTTCGCCGTACAGACGGCGACCTCGAACGAGCAAGCCTTGACGAAGGTCGCGCTGGCCATGCCATCGCTGGTGTTACTCGATGCGGGTCTGACTCCGACCACGGATGACGTATTCGTAGCTGCGCTGCGTGAGATGTACGGGTCACGTGTTCCGCTCATCGTGACGTCGGCAGTCACCGAGCCTGCCTGCCAGAGGGCCATTGGACGTATGGGCGCCGTGGATGCCATTCGCAAGCCGTTCGACCTCGGTGACCTGCTTGTCGGCGTACAGCGCGCTGTCAATGCATTCCGCCGCTCAGGCTCCCTAACCAGCGCCGTTTCAATGAATTAACCATCGAAGCCCGGCTCCTGAGCTCCTCGCGACCGGCCATGTAGTCAGCCAATTTGTTGGTTAGTCGCGTGAGTCGGCAAGGCTCTGCCATGGTGGTTCTCTTTTGCCTCGGTCAGTTCTTGGGCAACAAAGCAGCGAGGGCCGTCATCTTGTGCGACTAGACTGCGGTGAAGCAGCCTACTCTAAGCACCGCTTGGTGCTTACAGGTGAAGGGACCCAGTCAAGAGCAGCACAACCAGGATGATGAGCAGAATGCCGCCCAGGCCAATGCCGGGAGTGCTGTAGCTGCCGTAGCTGGAATGTCCGCGCATCCCAAAGCCGCCGCCTAAGAATAGGAGCGCCAGGACGATGAGGATGATGAGTAGCAAATCTGCTCTTCTTTCCTGCTTGACGCTGTCACGCTACGGCAAGCTCTATGTCACGCCCCCTTAGGGTCAGTGCTTGTTGTGGAAGGGGCCGCGCAACCGGATACAAGCGCATATTTTATGCCAGCAGGCAGGCAGACTTATGGCCGAGGTTGACGAATGGTCTCTCTACGGCGGATGATTGCCACTCGAACACCGCGAAAACCACGATTCGTCGGAAACCATGCGCCTACCGGCGATCGCGAACCACCGGACTTTGGTTCTCGGGAAGGCATAGCCTGCATCTTCGGGGCGTTTGACGGTGAGCTAAGAAAATCGCCGGCCAACGTTGCTCATCCGACGCGAGACCGGGTTGGTTCTTGACTCCTTTGCCGGCCTCGGTTCTTAGACGGAGACCGAGCAACCCTAACGTTAGCGTGAATCTTTTTTCAGGCGCTAGGTTAGGGCACTGCCTTACCGTTAGGGCACTGCCTTACCAAAAAACCGTTCGAGCTGATGCGTTCTGATAACAACTGATAAAAGCCCGAGCTTGCACGATTTGAGCACAGTTTGTACAGTAGTGAGTACTGTCGAAGCGATTGTGGGCGTCCTTGGACTCGAACCAAGGGCCTCTGCCTTATCAGGGCCGCTAGTGTGGTCCAACCGTCATCGCCACTAAAAGGCTGATCAACACTATACATCCTGTGCTTAATGAATGCAAGTTCAAGGCTTGATCAGAAGTGGTCAATCTTGTACACGGATTGATAGGGCAGTCGCCTAACTGTAGGGCATTAGCCGAAGCAGTGTGAAAGGTTACATCAAACTTGTTCAAAGTCGTTATGACCGAGGCGGCAAAGCTATTTCTTGACTCACGTTTGGGTAGTGGGAAGGCCTTGACAAAGATCGGGTGGTCCTCGGGTCAACCGTGTGGCAACCGATTATTGTTCACGTCCACCACCCATCCACGGTCCTTTCGTCGTTGAGCGCCTGCCGGCTCTTCCCGCCCAAGGCGCGGATGCGAAGGCCCTTCCTGCCGCCGCCAGAACGACAGCGCCCGCGCCTCATCAGCTGCGACGACGACCGACGGTGGTGGTGATGGCCGTTGTTTGACCCGAAAGCGCGATAATGCCTGGCCGTGGACCAAGCCAGCGCTGAAGTGCTGATCGCTCGTACTCTATCGACGCCTGGCCGACTCAAGCGGCTGCTCGCGTTGGAGAAGGAGCGGCGCGATGTGCCCGCTCAACAGCTGGTCTTCGTGGGAATCCACAACATCGCTCAGTACCGCTGGTGCTCGGAGTTTTCGCTGCTCAAGAGCCGCGAAAGGGAGCTGGAGTTCTTCCATGCCTACCTGAGCGACCGACTTGCTTACTCATTGGAGCTGGGTCACCTTGATCGCCTGCCCGATAAGGACGACGCTCTCCTGGGCGTGGGTGACGACATCTGCATCGAGGACATCAACGAACTGCTGGCAAGACGCAAGCCTCAGATCGGCCCGGCAGAGGCAGAAATACGGGCAGGGGAAACGCCCTTGGAGCGTGGCCGACGGCTGGAGAAGGCTCATCGGGAGCCACACGCGACCATCGAGTGGAACTTCGAGTGGCGCGGATACGTCTTCGTGGGCGTGCCCGACGGCATGACCGACAAGTAGGTCTACGAGTTCAAGACGACACAGAGCGGCATCCTGAACTACTCGAAGGTGGTCGCTCACCAGCAAGCGGACTTGTACGGCTTCTTCTTCGACCGGAGCAAGAAGCGAGTCCAGATACTTATGATTGACACTGGCCACATCGAGACGTGGGATGAGAAGGTAGACGACTGGCGGGCGATGAATGTCACTGAGAAGTTCGCCGCGCTTGATGCCGGGGGACCAGTGGAGCTTCCCACCGCCGTCTGGAAGTGCAAGCGCTGTGAATTCCGAGCGGTCTGTCCTGTGACGCCCGCACGCCAGGGGAGCTTCCTATAGCTGCATCGCTGGCTGCCAGCAACGCCCCGAACCACGTAGCGAACCAACTGCCGAGCCCAAACGCGACATTCTCGCCGGGGCAAATCTGGCAGGCTTCGCCGCCGCGGCTGCCGCTGCTGCCGCTGCCGCAACAACAACCAACATGTGCGTTATCGCATCACTTTGCCAGTAAAGTGAACATTGTTTTGCCAGCGCCCACGCTCATGAATATCCTTTGTGGTTAATGCGCGAACCACAAGCCTGCCGGTTCTGACAAACGTAAACGTTTGGGCTTGCCGAAAATTCAATCCGCGAGTCGGAGTCCGCTGCCCAGCCCGCGGCCCCGCTCGTTGGACATGACCTGGCGGAAGGCTCCCTCCAGCGGGCTTGAACTAAATTCGACCAGCGTTCGGAAGAGGGTGGCCGCGAGCACATGAAGCGCTCGGGGCAGCTTTGGGTGCTAACGAGTTTTTATCGTGGGGATGACGATAGCCCCCAGAACCTCCACGCCGTGGCGATGTGCCTCGCGATCGATGGCGACCAACACCTTCGCGGCAACCGGTGACATCGACTCCGCCCAGGCCACGAAGCCGGAACGTACCACCGGTAGGTCGCGCAGCTTGGGGAAGGTTTCGCGGAGCGCAGCGGCGATTGGCTCGGGGTACGGAGCGGCGAGTTCTTGCGCAACCCACTCGACCCCTAGTGCCTCCGCCGCCACGATGTCGTCGGCGATGACCACGGCGATCACCCGTTCGGCCAGACCGCGGAGACGGTCGAACAGTGCTTCGTGTCCGAGGGTAGCCGCGAGGCGTTCCAGCAATTCGGTGACTGGACCCGGGAGAAGCATCTGCCCGAAGAGCTCGGGGACCGGCAGGTCCCAGCCGCCAAAAAGTTGACGGTAGGTTTCCGCCGCTTCGGTGGACAGCGGCCTCTCCAAACGTCCGAACGCACCCAGACTTGCGCGGTGCGCGGTAGCCAGGCGTCCCACCAGCTCTTGCGGATCAGCGTCCGGCTCAGCCAGGGCTTGGTCCACCGCGGCCATCAAGAGATCGATCCGTCGCCGTTGAACGATCAGGGCATCGCGGTGACGCTCCAGGGCATCACGCAAACCCAGTGAGTCACCCCCGACGGATGCACGGATCTCACGCAGTCCCATCCCCAAGCTGCGCAGCAGGTCGATGTGCAGCAGTCGCAGGACGTGGTCGACCGAGAACGTTCGATACCCGCTTTCGAGGTGGCCCGGGCTGATGAGCCCTTGTGCCTCGTAGTGTCGGATACGACCTGGCAGGATGCCGGTCAATGCCGACACGTCTCCAATGTGAAGGCTGGTCGTGCCGGGCATGGACTTGACTCTACAACAGTTGGAGGGTTTTCAATCAACGCGAGATGGCTATTCCGCTGCGTCAGTCGTTCCGCGTCGGAGCCTACGTTGCCAGGCAGAGGCTGCGAGGCCGGACGAAGTATCCGCTGGTTTTGCAACTGGAGCCGCTCTATCAATGCAACCTGGAATGCGCGGGCTGCGGCAAGATCCAGCATCCGGACGACATCCTGCGGCGGCGGCTGTCGGTGCCGCAGTGCATCGACGCGGTCGAGGAGTGCGGGGCGCCCATGGTCTCGATTGCCGGTGGCGAGCCGCTGGTCCATCAGGACATCGATCAAATCGTCAAGGCCCTGGTCGAACGCAAGCGCTTCGTCTACCTCTGCACCAACGCGATTCTGATGTCGCGCAAGCTCGACCTGTTCGAACCGTCACCCTACTTTTCTTGGTCGGTCCATATCGACGGGCTGCGCGAGCGCCATGACCAGTCAGTCTGTTGCGAGGGCGTGTTCGACAAGGCGGTCGAAGCCATCCGAGAGGCCAAACGCCGTGGCTTCCGCGTGAGTACCAACTCGACGTTCTTCGAACTCGATGACGCCGCTTCGATTCGGGCCGCGCTCGATTATTTGAACGATGATGTCAAGGTCGACGTCATGCAGATCTCGCCTGGCTTCGCGTATGAGAAGGCGCCCGACCAGGAGCATTTCCTGGGCGTCGAACGGACCAGGCGCATCTTTCGAGAGGCCTTCGCCAACGGGCGGCGCAAGCGATGGCGTCTGAATCACTCCCCGCTGTTCCTCGACTTCTTGGAGGGCAAAGTCGACTTCGAGTGCACGCCGTGGGGCATCCCCTGCTATTCGGTATTTGGCTGGCAGCGGCCCTGCTATCTGATGGCCGACGGCGGCTACGCCAGCTCATACCGCCAGCTCCTGAAGGAGACCGACTGGTCGCTCTACGGCCGTGGTCGTCATCCAAAGTGCGCCAATTGCATGGCCCACTGCGGCTATGAACCAAGCGCCGTGGCGGCTACGGCAGGGTCGCTGCGCGAGTCCGTGCGTGCAGCTGGCGATACCCTGGCCGGTCAGCTGCCATTCCATTCACCACTCCGGAGGAAGGTCCAATGGCCTACATAATCACCGAGCCGTGCGTCGGCGTGAAGGATGCCGCCTGCGTCGAGGTATGCCCCGTCGATTGCATCTACGCCAAGGATGAGGATGACATGTACTACATCCATCCCGACGAGTGCATCGACTGTGGCGCCTGCGTGCCCGAGTGCCCGGTCAACGCCATCTTCGAGGAGGCCGAAGTCCCGGCGAAATGGGAGCACTTCATTCAAATCAACGCCGACTACTTCAAGTGATCCTCTGCAGATGGCGCCGGCGTGGTCAACACTGCCACGATGGCATGCCTTCATTCGGCCAGATTCGAAATTCCTAGTCGCGTTGTCGGATGTTAATTTGCACGCCTCCTGAACGTCATTTCCCAGCTCAGCGGGCTGTTAACGGCGGTCAACTGACGACAATGAAAACTTCGTTGCAGCCTTCGATCCTCCAGAAATGCTGAACCGACGAAGACATTCGCTTCAACACGGCGTCAGAAATGCGCTAACGGTCAAACGAATCGCCTGGCGGTCATACACTCGTTGGTTACGTTTCAGCGCACCCGTGCCGGAAGTTTCTCCCGCACCTGACTGACGTCGTGTTTGCTATTCGTCGGACATGATTCTCCGTCGGGGTCGTCCGAGCGGACTGGCTGCCTGAACGGCCCGAGCCGCGACAGCGAACGAGTCGACATCAGTGGCCCGAATGAGCGAACTGCGCCAGGATGCCGAGGAGGGCGAGAGCCGCTAAGACGATAAGAAGCAGGCGTGTTGCCTGCCAAAACGTGGGCATCGGCCCGGCCGGACGCAGCAGTGCTGCAGATGCCGAGATCTCATCTGGCCACGAGAACTTGTCTAGGTCTACGCGCTCAGGATGCGCCAGATCCTCCGCGAAGTCGGACATCGATTGATAGCGGTCGTCGGGCCGGCGTCGCAACGACTTGGCGACAATAGCCTCCAGCTCCGCGCTGACGTCGGCAAGGTCACGCAGCTGGGGCGCTTCCTGGCCGACGTGCTGCCACATTACCGAGAGGGCGTCATTGCCTCTGTATGGTGGCCGCCCCGCGAGCATCTCGAACAACAGAGCGCCCAATGCATAGATGTCAGTTCTGGCATCGCCGCGCTCGCCCCGAATTTGCTCAGGCGCCATGTAGTCGGGCGTACCGACAGCCTGGGAGAGTGGACCCCACGTCACGCGTTTGGCGCCTTCCACCAACGCGATCCCAAAATCCAGAAGCTTGAGTTCGCCGCTGCTGGTGATGAGCACATTCTCGGGCTTCAGGTCGCGATGGACGATACGCGCGGCATGGCAATAGACGAGAGCTTCGGCCAGTTGCAAGCTGAGGGCAACCGCCCTGTCGATGGGCAGGGGTGCATTTTCATCGAGGAAATTGCGGAACGACGTGCCTTCGATGTATTCGAAGATGGTGTACGGAGCACGGCCGTCCAACGTTCCAGTGCCAAGGACACGCTGAATGTTGGGATGCTGCAAGCGTCCGCCAATCAGTTTCTCCCGTTGGTAGCGCTCATAGATGGCTACGTCGCCGAGGACATCGGTGAACGGGACCTTGAGAACGACAAGCTGACTGGATTGGGTGTCGACTGCGCGGTACGTCTCGCTCATGCCACCCCTTCCCAGCCGATCGAGAACCTTGTACTGACCGACGCACTGGCCAACCTCAAGCGACATGTTGAATCACATCCGGAGAGGCCCATCGCGACTGGACACCTTTCACTGGGGAGAGAGTGGGTAGCACGTGGCATCTCGAGACCGCCATGTGATAGGCGAGCTCCTCGAAGGAGAGCTTCACCGTTGCGGTCTGACAGACAGCACGTAGGCGTTCGACAGCGAGAGACAGAAGGATAGGCCCATGGCGTATAGCGTGCGAACCGGAGCGAACGGATTGCCCGCCTCCTGAGGGCCGGCCAGGGCCGTCCACTCGGCGTCGAAAGCGAACAACATGATGCTCCGCTGCCATGGCCACGCGGTGCCCGCTTTCTTGACAACCACGGCCCTCGCGAAGTACCGCGCGTCGTGAGCGGCTGCGGCTCCCGTCAACAGACACTGGCTTGCCCGATCGCGCCCCTCAGACTGCTGAACTGCGGAGCGGACGCGGTCGATGAGCCTGAAGTACGCGGCAGCAAGCCAGGCTTCCGCGCTCCTCAGTCCGAGGTCCGTCGCGTCCGGGTACTCCCAAATCATCTGGCTGGGGACTGGACACCCAGTCATGTCCGAGGGTGCTGCACTCCCCAGATGACTCATCACCGCGTGTTCAGCCGCCGAGCGGTCGACGCTGACAGTCATCCAGTTCGCGGCGGTGCCCAGCAGCCGCCTGACTGCCAGCTGTTGCTTGCCGTAGATGTCACCCAGGCCGCCCATCGCCCCGGCGATGGCAAGACAGGAGAGGCCGAGCTTGCGAGCAAGGTGCAAACACACGGCGCGGGGGCTCATCCTGGAGGTGGACCGCAGATCGATGGTGACGTCGTTGCTGCTGGAGCGTCGCGGTCGTTGCCCCACCCACCACCACCGCGAGAGGTCCGGATGAGCGACGATGAAGCCGTCAGTCCAGCCACGCCAGCTTGCCGTCTTCACGAAGCCGTGAAGGCAACCCGAATCGTAGGCGCCGGAATCAGCCAGTTTGTCGAACACACCAGTTCCCTTTCGGTGAATCACTGAGACGAACTCGGGAGACACCGGCGCTTGCGCTCCGGCAACCTTCTTGCAGCGGAGGCGCTGGCGCGACGCAACGGGCGCCTGTTCCAGCGGGGTGCAGTGAGTCTCATGTTGCTCATCGCTCGAGACGCGAAAGTTCAACCAGCAGGGCGCGCCGAACTTCGCGGATATGGTCGTTGTCAAGCACCTTCGCCCCACCCGCGGCGACGACGTAGAAGGTGTCGACAGCCTCGTGTCCGAGCGTAACCACCTTCGCATAGCGGATATCCAGATCGAGCTCAGCGAACCCACGCGCAATGCGGTAGAGCAAGCCGGTCGCGTCTGCGGTCCGCACCTCGACGACAGTCGCCGCCTCGGAGGCGTCGTTATCGACCAGGAGAACCGTCTCGGATGCGAGACTTCTGCCGCTCACGCGGCGGCGCCTGTATGTCGTTGCGCGATCTGCGAGATGAGCCTCGAGTGACAGACGCCCGGCGAGCACCTTCTTCAGATCGTTGCCGAACCTCGACCAATCTACCGGCTTTTCGAAGGCGGACTGGACCCGGAAGGTATCCACCGCCATGCCATCCGCGCTCGACCACACGGTGGCCGCGAGGACATCCAAGCCGTGCAATGTCAGAGTGCCGGCAATGCGGCAAAACAATCCCGTTGTATCTGGCGAAACGATCGTGACGTGCCCGTCCGAGGGTTGGATCAGGAGTTGGCCGGCGGCGCGTTCTAGTAGCTCGAGTTGCTCGGGTGTGGCCAGCGGTTCTCGCTTGGCTGGATGCTCTCCTGCCAAGGCCTTTCGTACGCGCTGCACAAGATCGTGGACCAGGCTCTCCTTCCACGGGGTCCAGGCTGTCGCTCCGGTCGCTTTGCCGTCGGCTTCGGTGAGAGCCTCCAGGAGATCGAGCGTCGTCAGGTCCCCGACGGCATCGGCCACCGCGCTTATGGTTGCTGGATCGTCCAGGTCGCGGCGCGTGGCCGCATCCGGAAGTAACAGGTGGAGTCGCATCAGGGTCGCCAGTTGCCCTACATCGCTAGGCGGGAGCCCCATCCGCGTGGCGATTTTGGACATCAACTCGGCGCCAGCCTCGCTGTGATCGCCGTGATAGCCTTTACCCAGATCATGCAACCATGCGGCCAAGAGCAGCAGATCGGGCCGGGCGACCTGGCGGGTTAACTTTGCGGCTTGCGCCGCCGTCTCCAGGAGATGGCGATCCACCGTGTAGCGGTGGTAAACGTTGCGCTGGGGCCGGTTGCGGACAGCTTGCCACTCCGGCAGAAGCCACACGAGGAGTCCAAACTGATCGACGGTCTCCAGCACGGGGACCGCCGCGTCGCCAGTGCCCAGGAGAGAGATCAACGCCTGCCGCGCCGCCTCCGACCACTCGCGGTCAGCACTCGTCGTCAGCGCATACGTGCGCAACGTTTCGATGGCCGAGCGACTCAGCGGTGCGCAGGCGTACGCCGCAAAGGCGGCCGCGCCCACGAGGAGCGCCCGCACATCTCCATCCTCAGCGCCCGGCAGTGCTGATGGACTCAGGGCATCGCCCGAACCTGGGACACTGACCTGCACTTCGCCATCTTTGAGAGCAACACCGGCGTAATGCGGCGCGTCTGGAGGCACCACCGGTCTCCTGGCCGGCGCCAGCCAGTGGTCAACCCGACGCCACACCTCGTCGCTGGACCAGCCTATTGTTCGAGCCGCGGCCGAAACCATCGCAAGAAGGGCGTCGGCATCAGGCAGACCGAGTGCCGATGCCACGGCATCTTGCTGCTCGAACACGAGCTGATCGAGCCCCTTGCCGGCGGTGCGATGCAATTCGACACGAACAGCAAGGAGCGTGTTTGTGAGCGAGGCAAAGTCGACGTCAGCCTCCGCCAGCTGGGGCAGCGCCTTGAAGACGGCGTGCAATGCCGCCGCGTCTCTCAGGCCGCCTTTCCCCTCTTTCAGCTCAGGCTCAACCAGGAACGCCACCTCGCCAAACCGCGAGTGTCGTTCGGTCACCATCGTGTGCAGCGCCGCAAGCCATTGGCGGTCATGCCGCCGCCACTGCTCGAGAACCCGTTTACCAAGCTCTGCAGTGAGCGACTTCTCGCCAGCGATGTGGCGAGCGTCGAGCAAACCAGCGATCGTCTTGAGATCGTGACGAGCTACGCTGAGCGCCTCAGACGTCGTGCGCACGCTGTGATCAAGGCCGACGCCCGCGTCCCAGATCGGATACCAGAGTCGTTGAGCGACCGCGGCGATGTCCGGCCGGTCCCGATGCAGCAGCAGGACGTCGAGGTCGCTCCCGGGACACAGTTCGGCGCGGCCATAGCCGCCAACGGCAACCAGCGCGATGCCCGGCTCGCCTCCGATTAAGGAGGCGAGCCAGACATCCACCAGCTCCGCGTATGCTCGCGCGAAGTCAGTGCCCTGCAGCGCCTGGTTGGCAACCAGTTCGCGCCGCTGAGCGCTGAAATCGAAGTTAGAGAGCGTCGTGGCCTTTCTCACCCGTGCGAACTCGGATGAGTTCATCCACGGTGGTGATCCAGACCTTGCCGTCCCCGATGTTCCCGGTCCGGGCGGCGCCTATCAGCGTCTCCGCTACGCGTTCGGCATCGCCGTCGTCGGTCAGGATCTCCACCCTGACTTTGGGCAGGAACTCGACCTTGTACTCGGCTCCGCGGTACACCTCGGTGTGGCCTCGCTGGCGCCCGAAGCCCCTCACCTCCGTTACCGTCATGCCTTGAACGTTTGCGCCTTCGAGCGCCGTGCGGACTTCCTCAAGCGTGAACGGTTTGATCACTGCTGTGACGAGCTTCATCATGCACGCTCCCCAGGCAAGGGCCCTGAGGCTCCCGCCATCGCGGGTGCCCCAGTAGGCACATAACCGCTCGACGTCTGTCCCGAGGTGAGGACGAAGTCTGGGTAGCACAGTGCCCCGAATTCGGGAACGTCGATGCCCTCAAGCTCCACTTCCGGCGAGACTCGGAACTTGACAATCCGCTTGACGATCGAGAAGAGCACAAACGTGACCCCGAAGGCCCACGCAAAACCGATCACGACGTGAAATGCTTGGGCGCCGAGTTGGCCGGGATCTCCGTAGAAAAGACCCTTGACCGTGCCTTTGACCCCGTTCCAACCGTCACCGTAGGTCCCATCCGCGAACAGGCCGACGGCTAGCACACCCCACGCGCCGCAGATTCCATGAACTGAGATAGCCCCGCAAGGATCGTCTACGTGCGCAACATTGTCCCAAAACCACACCCCCCAGCAGACGAGCAACCCGGCGATGAGGCCAATGAGCGAGGCAGCCCAAGGAGCGACGAACGCACAGGGCGCGGTAATCGCTACCAACCCAGCCAGCATGCCGTTGCAGGACATCGAAATGTCGGGCTTGCCCCACTTGCCGGCAGTCCACACCATGGCGGCAACAGCTCCGAAGCAACCTGCCAGAAGCGTGTTGACGGCGACTACGGCTATGCGCAGATCGGTGCCACCAAGCGTGGACCCGGGATTGAAGCCCATCCAGCCGAACACCAGGACAAGGGTTCCTACAACGACGTAACCAAGATTGTGGCCCGGAATAGCGTTTGGCTTACCGTCTTTACCAAACTTGCCGATCCGAGGTCCGAGCAGTATCGCGAGTGCGAGGGCGGCCCAGCCTCCGGTGGCATGCACCACACCCGACCCGGCGAAGTCCACTGAGCCGTGACCCAGACCCATCGTCTGGCCGAGGTGGCTTAGCCACCCGCCGCCCCACACCCAGTTGCCGTAGATTGGGTAGATGATGGCCCCCATGGCCAGCTCCACCACGACAAATGAGGCGAACGAGATGCGCTCGGCGATCGCGCCGATGACGATGTAGCCGGCCGTCTCCAGGAACACGACCTCGAACAAGAAGAGTGCTATGACTCCTACGTCATAGGTCCCTCCGGATTGCAGGAAGAAGCCGGTAGTACCAATCAGACCCCAGTTCCCGGCGGGGAAAATGCTGTTCAACGGCGCGATGCCGCCGAGGTTGGCGACCGGCGCCACTCCGCCGAAGTGGAAGGCGAATCCGCAAATGTAATAGGCAATCAGGGCGAAGACGAACGAGCCGAAGTTCATCATCATCATGTGCCCGGCGTTCTTCGCTCTCGTCAGGCCAGTGACCAGAAGCGAGAAACCAACCTGCATGAACAGGACCAAGAAACCGGTGATGAGTGTCCAGGTGAAGTTGATAGACACTCGAAGGTGCCCTGCTTCGCTCGCCAGTTGGTTGATTCCAACCTGCGACACCGGGACGTCTGTCACGCCCGCGGGAGCATTCGTGGCCGTCAGAAAGTCGCCAATTGAGCCCGTGGCCGTGCCACTGGCATCCCCCGGACTACCAGAGGCCAAACCAACGATGATGAGTATGAGAAAGGTCAATAAGGTCAGTGCGAACATTTTTTTGCTGGTACTCATTCTTTCCTCCTTCAAAATTTGTTGTTCTTGGAGCCGCGAGTTTGGGCATGGATGGCATACGTGTTTCCTGTTACATGACATCCTCCTAATGTGTTCCTGTGGGGTCAACGCCTTCAGGGGCGATGACCCCACAGGTGTCATAGATCGAGTGGCGGGCTAATCCCGCGATGAGGTTCCGGGCATGCGGGGGCTGACCGTTACTCGCTTGAGCACGGTCCCGCCGTGTTTTGCCTTACCAGGTCCGAACCCCGCCCTCTGCGACTCACCGATCTGGCGGGCCGGACACTATCGAGTCTGGGTGTTTAGCTGGCCGTCGACTCCGGGGGAAGCTCGCGCAGCGCTTGCCAGACGCACTGCTGAAACGCCGTGCTCACGATGTCGACCGCGAGGTCCAGATGACGAAGCGGCAACTCGGCTGCAGCCACAGCCGCCGCAACGCACTCTGCAAACTGTGGGTCACCGCTCACGAACTGAGCGTTGGGGAAACGGCCCCGAAGATCCTGGATCAAGCCTTCGGCGTCGTTTCCCAGGAGAATTGCGCACACGCCTTGCGCGGTAGCCGCGACGAGGACCGAGCCCAGCCAACACGAGGACACAGCGAAGCGGACAGACGCACCGCTGCCGCCGGTCCGGTAGGCCTTCGGTGACATGCCAAGGAGGCTCGGAGCGTTTTCGTAGAAGCGGCCATTCGAGTTGAACCCCGCCTCGTAGATCGCTTCGGTGACCGTCGCACTCTGACCAAGCTCGTCTCGCACCCGTTGGGCTCTATAAGCGGAGGCATAGGCCTTTGGCGTCATCCCCATGAGCGCCTTGAACACATGATGGAAATGAAAGCGGCTCATGCCCGCGCTCTCCGCGAGGTCATCCAGGTTGGGCATATCTTCAGCCGTCCGTATCATTCGGCACGCCGCGGACACTGCCGCGGCTTGTTGCTCCAACACTGTCGTGCCGTCTGGCCTACAACGTTCGCAAGGGTGAAACCCGGCTTCTCTGGCTGCAGCCTGGCTGGAGAAGAACTGCACGTTGTGTCGGCGTGGTGAGCGCGCTTTGCACGACGGCCGGCAGTATGTCCCGGTGGTGCGCACGCCATACCAGAAGACGCCGTCGGCCTGCAGGTCTCGCCGCAGCACGGCGGCCCACCGTTCTTCCGCGCTGGAAAAGGTACCTGGTATCGACGCCGCTGTCACAGTTGAAGCAATCATGTGGCGCACCTCCTCGTCCCGACACTGGCATTCGCCTTAGTTCGTGAACCACATCTTAGACGAGGCAAGCCGCTAATGCACTCCCGTCCTTGCGATGTAATTCCGAAACGTCCAGTGGGCGGCACCCGCAGCCCGCCAACGGTCGACAGGTCGCCGTGCAAGAGGTCATCTCCGCCTTGCGGCCCCTCGGTGATCAGGGCATCTTGACCTTACAATCGTTGGAGGGTTTTTACTGGAGTTGATGAAACGCGACGAGCAATCCGCCATGAGCTCGGCAGCCCGGAAGCTTCGCTACGACGCTGATCGCCCCGAGTGACGAACGGGATTCAAGCCTCATGATCGCGCCGGGCGACCCTCTTGGACGCCGTTTGCGCGATGTGCGCGTGTCAGTGACAGATCGTTGCAACTTCCGCTGTCCCTACTGCATGCCGAAGGACATCTTCGGGCGAGACTTTCAGTTCCTCGCGCAGCGGCAACTGCTGACGTTCGAGGAAATCACCCGGCTGGCGCGCATCTTCATCGCGGCCGGCGTGGAGAAGCTGCGCATCACAGGCGGCGAGCCGCTGGTGCGCAAGGATATCGAGCAGCTGGTCGCCATGCTCGCGCCACTGCCGGGCCTGAAGGACCTGGCCATGACTACCAACGGCGCGTTGCTCACCCGCAAGGCCGTGGCCCTCAAGGAGGCCGGCCTGCCACGGATCACCGTCAGCCTGGATGCGCTCGACGACACGGTATTCCGGGCCATGAACGACGTCGACTTCCCGGTCGAGCAGGTGCTCGATGGCATCGAGGCGGCGCGCGAGGCAGGGCTATGGCCGATCAAGCTCAACATGGTGGTCCAGCGTGGCGTCAACGACCACTGCATCCTGGATATGGCTCGGCGGTTCCACGGCAGCGGCTGCATCCTGCGCTTCATCGAGTACATGGACGTGGGCAACAGCAACGGCTGGCGCATGGAGCAAGTCGTGCCAGCCAAGGAAGTCGTGCGCCTCATCGACGCCGAGATGTCGATTGAGCCCCTGGACCCGAACTATCCCGGCGAGGTTGCCGAGCGCTGGCGGTATCAGGACGGCGGAGGCGAGATCGGCGTCATCGCCTCCGTGACGCAGCCTTTCTGCGGCGGCTGCACGCGCGCACGCCTGTCGTCGGAGGGGCAGCTGTACACCTGCCTATTCGGTACTCGTGGGCACGATCTGCGTGCTCTGGTGCGTGGCGGCCGGTCCGACGCGGAGATATCAGCCGCGATTTCTCACATCTGGGGCCACCGTGACGACCGCTACTCCGAGATTCGCGGCAGCGCTACCACGGCTGCTGCGCCGAAAGTGGAGATGTCGCACATCGGAGGCTGAGCAAATGCACGGCGGGCGAGCGGCCTGGCGCAGGGTCACCCGAGGCCCACTATCCGGGCACGCACATATTCATTGAAATGACGACAAGGAGGCTTGGGGTTTCACATGCGGAAGCTGAAATTGACCTTGACGAGCGGTGACGATGCTGGCGCCATCATCGAGCATGACGAGGGCTCTCTCACGGGTGAAGGCCGAGGCGCGAACCTGGTGCGGATGGTGCCAAGCAAGCCCTTCGACTACTGGGTGCAGCAGTTGCCGCACTCGAAGTACCTGACCTTCGAAGTCGTTGAGGAGTAGTCGACGATTAGCTGGCGGGCGTGTCCTCAGGGGTCAGCTTGGTGAGCGCCCGGTGAGGGGTGCCTCTGCCGCGCCCGTCAAGCCAGCGCCGAAACGCGACGGCGGCGCCCATGAGCTGCAGCGCGCCGACGATCCAGGCAAACCGGACGAACCCGTAGATCGACCAGGCCAGACACACGCCGGCGAAGGCGAGCAGGTATCGTGGAGCGCGACGTTCGAGCGCGTAGAACAGAACGAGCAGGATAAGCGCGACGAGGTCGTAGGCTCCCAGGCCCTGCATGCGCCAATTATGCAGAGTTCGCGGCACGGTGCGCATCGATGCGCGACCGCATGACACTCTATGAGGCGGTCGGTGGGTCGGTCACCTTCGAGCGTCTGCTCGACGCCTTCTACTCCGAAGTGGCCAAGGATCCGATTCTGCGGCCCCTCTACCCGGCGGACCTGACAGACTCTCAACGCTACTTGACGCTCTTCTTGACGCAGTACTTCGGCGGACCAGGCACCTACTCCGAGGAGCGCGGCCACCCCCGTTTACGAATGCGGCACATGCACCTCCGCATCGGCCAGACCGAACGGGATGCGTGGCTGAGTCATATGTTCGCGGCCCTGGATGGCCTCGAACTTCCCGAACCCGCTCGCGAGGAAATTCGCCACTACTTCGGCGGTGCTGCAACGTTCTTGATCAACCACGCCGAATGACCGGCGGTCAGTCCGCGCACCCGTTGGGGCATCCCGAGGAGACTCCTCGACATACTGACCCTGTGAGCTTCAGCAGCCGTCCGGGTGCTGAGGGGCAACCCGCCCAGGACGGGCCTGATCAAGCGGCGCTCGCTCCAGGCGAGCCTCAGCTCCCTCGAGCAGAAGACGCCGCGGGGAAGACCAGCAGTGGTGTCCGAGAGGACGTCAAGCCACCGACTGAGCTTGCGGCCGTCTTCATTTGCCCCACAACTGGGGCTCCGCCAACCGAGCAAAGCGATGTTTCCGCACAACTCAACGCGCCAGATGAAGAGCCGTCCCCGCCACCTGTCGGGCTAATCCAACCCGTCGGACCAATGCCCACGCTGTGGCAAGCTACGCGCTTGGTCCTCATCATCTTTGCCGTGCTGGCGGCCATCGGTCTTCTTGCGCAGTCGGTCCACCCGGGTCACTGACAGGGTGAGTCGCTCCTTCGAGGAGCGAATACGCGCTGTGCTTCGGAGCCGGCCCGTCATCCATATGAGGACCAACCTGTTGTGGATCGGGGAGCTGATGCTGGTGCTGCTGCTGGGCGCGGCCGTAGAAGGGGCGCTTCTTCCAGGGTCGGCGTCAACGCTTTCGCCGCTCGTGCCGCTCGACCTGGCCGTCATGATTGGCGCGCTTGGTGCCACCGTGCCGATCGGGCAGCTGCGGCTTAACCGGAACGAGATCTGGCCGACGGTGGCCCTTCTTGTCGCACAACTGGCATGCCTGCCGGCGTTCGCGTTCCTGATAGGTTCGGCCATGCCCAACCCGCTGATACGCCAGGGGCTGCTGGCCACCGCCCTCGCCCCGGCTGAAATTACCTCCGGCGCCATGGTCATGATCGCCACCGGCGATGCCATCATGGCCGTGCGCCTCATGGTGGCGTCACTCATCTTGTCAGTAATCACCATCCCGCTGGGACTGCAACTGCTGGGGGGCCTGGCCGTGACCGTTCAGGCCAGCGCCATCCTCCCGGAATTGTTGTTAATCGTGCTCTTCCCATTTCTCGTAGGCAGCACTGCCCGGCAGCTGATTCCGCGCCTGGCAGCGTTCCAGGTTGAGTTCAACGCCGTTTGCGCGCTAGCCGTCGTGTTTTTGACTTTTGTCGTCGCCGCCCAGATCCGAGCGCTTGGCCTCGGCGCAAGTCTGGTCTTTGCCCTTGGCGGAGCAATCGTCTTGAATGCCTTCGGCTATGGCCTCGGCTGGGTTCTCGCTAGTAGGCTGGGCCTCTCCAGGGAGCAGCGCCGCGCAGCGATTCTGTCGTCAGGCATGCGCGAGTTCGGCATCGCGACCGCGGTGGCAATCACCTTTCTGCCAGCTGGAGCGGCAGCCGTTCCAGCCATCTACGGTCTGGTGATGCTGGTTTCGGCAGGCGCGATCGCCAGCACGATGCGACGCGCCGGAGACAAAACCGCGATGACGGCGTCCACCGTCGCCTGATCAACGGCCGGTAGCGGCTGGCCCAGCGGTGGCCAAGACGTGGTCCTGGGCGGGCCGAAGAAGGACTCCGCGTGGGCGCACATGCCGGCAGGCGGCACCTAGGCTCGTGAGCCACGGTTGGCGAAGGCGCGCGCGGTCGCTTTCCGAATCGTGGTCACAACAACAACGACGACAACAACGCCGCAACAACAACAACGCCGCGACCCCCACCACCATCCTCATCATCATCATTGTCGCTTAAAGCGAGTTCTTGCCGCGCGTAACGCCGGAAGGTGGCCGCCAACGGACCTCGGCTCACCGGCTCTCCGCGCCTCAGATAAAGGACAAGTTGGCCGCTAATTCAACATCGCTTCCGCACGAGGCCGGAAATCCTCCGGCAGAATCTCAGTCTGTTCTGAGGTTCAGACGTAGGGCGGAGCCATGCGGTTGTTCACCTCGTCCCACCTAGCCACGACGCGACCATTCTTAATGCGCAAAATGTCGATGCCGGTGAACCGGACCGCTTTGCCGTTGGGCTCGATGCCGCGAAACACTCCTTGATGCGTGGCAGGCATGGTCCACCGGATCACTGCGTTGTCCTCGTCGACGAGAATCTCGTCGACATCGATTCGCAGGTCCGGAAAAGCACCGTGCAACATCCGGACTACCTGCTTCTCGCCCTCAACGCCCGGCGCCAATCCAGGGAACCGCATGTGGTAGACGAATTCCGAGGAATAGACGGCGTCTATTGCTTCCAGGTCGCCGCGGTTCCAAATGTCGACCCAGCGCAGCGCGAGCCCGCTAGCGCGGACCTGCGCGTCGTTGCTGGCGGACTTGAAGTCCGAGACGCGAGCGGGCGTAGTGCTCGGAGTGGCCAACAAGCTTTCATTCCTTCAGGACCCGACGCTTCGCCGCTTCACCTCGGCTGACGTGCATGCCCCGGACTTCCGGGTCCTAACCCGCGATTCGGTAGCAGTCTATTGGGTGGTTCACGAGCAGGACGCCGCGATACTCAAACCGCTGTCCAGCTTGTTCTTCACGGTCCTTCTGGATCAGCTCAGCCGCGGGAAACCGGGTTCGGTTCCGGTGACGCTGTTCTTGGACGAGTTCGCCAACATCGGCCGTATTCCGCACTTCGCGACCGTGATCTCGGTCGCTCGCGGACGAGGCTTATCGCTGGTGCTTGGGATTCAGGCCCTCAGCCAGCTGGACGGCCTTTATGGTCGGGCGGACGCCTCGACCATTCGGACCAACTGCGCGACCAAGGTCGTGCTTCACGGGCTGGAACAGGAAAGCGCGGAGCAAGTCTCGCGGATGTTGGGCGACCGGACGCTCTGGCATGAGGTATCGAACCGCCGTCCGAGCGAAATCCCGTTCGTCCCAATCGTCAGCTACTCGGAGCAACACGTTCAACGACGCTTGCTGACCGGCGACGAAGTGCGGCGCATCGGCCGCGACGAATGCCTGCTG